>Ga0307479_10005934_pt1 | contig 11178 bp, 13 predicted proteins | sample atmos_gasesECM4C_FD_203743 | JGI IMG/M metagenome (GOLD analysis project Ga0307479, IMG submission 203743) | Hardwood forest soil microbial communities from Morgan-Monroe State Forest, Indiana, United States - atmos_gasesECM4C_515 | ecosystem: Environmental > Terrestrial > Soil > Temperate... | reverse complement strand
AGACGTCCGCTGGGCGCTGTCCGGCAACCTGTGCCGCTGCACCGGCTACCAGAACATCGTGAAGTCGGTGCTGTGGGCCGCGGCGAAACTAAGGGCGGAGGCGTAGCAACCAGTGTCAGTGGACGAGATCAAGATCGGCGGGCTCGGCGCGAGCCGCAAGCGGGTCGAGGACGACCGCTTCATCCGCGGTAAGGGCAACTACACCGACGACATCGTGCTGCCCGGCATGTTGCACATGGAAATCCTGCGCAGCCCGCTCGCCCACGCGCGGATTAAGTCCATCGACACCAGCAAGGCGTGGAACATCCCTGGCGTGCACCTGGTGCTGACCGGCGAGATGATGGCCAGCCGGAACCTGGCCTGGATGCCGACGCTGTCCTACGACACGCAGGCGGTGCTGGCCACCGACAAGGTGCGGTTCCAGGGCCAGGAGGTGGCCTGCGTCATCGCCGACGACCCGTATATCGCCAAGGACGCGTGCGAGGCGATCGACGTCGAGTATGAGCCGTTGCCGGCCATCGTCAACCCGGAGCAGGCACTCGCGCCCGGCGCGCCGCTGATCCGCGACGACAAGGAAAACCAGCCGGACAACGTCATCTACAACTGGGAAGTGGGCGACAAGAACGGCACCGACGAAGCGTTCAGGAACGCCGACGTCGTCTCCAAGCTCACACTCCACTACCCAAGATCGCACCCAAGCCCGATCGAGTGCTGCGGCTCGGTCGCCGATTTCAACCGGGCCACCTCCAAGCTCACCGTCTACATGACGACACAGGCGCCGCACATCATCCGGGCCGCGGTCGCGATGGTGGCCGAACTGCCCGAGCACATGATCCGGATCATCTCGCCGGACATCGGCGGTGGCTTCGGCAACAAGGTGCCGGTCTACCCGGGCTACGTCTGCTCGATCCTGGCCTCGATCCTGCTGGAACGGCCGGTCAAGTGGATAGAGGACAAGTCGGGCAACCTGATCTCCACCGGATTCGCTCGCGACGTCTACCTGAAAGGCGAGATGGCGCTGAGGAAGGACGGCAAGATCCTGGCCATCCGGATGCACACCGACGCTGACCACGGAGCCTTCTTCTCCGACGCCCAGCCGAGCAAGTTCAAGATCGGCCTGATGCACTCGGCGTTCGCCGCCTATGACATCCCGGTGGCCCACTTGACCGCGCGCGGCACCTATAGCAACAAGGCGCCCGGCGGGGTGGCGTACCGCTGCTCGTTCCGGGTGACCGAGGCGATGTTCTTCCAGGAGCGGATGATGCAGGCCGCGGCCAGCGACCTGGGCATGGACCAGGCCGCGTTCCGGCGGATGAACTTCGTCTCCGACGACGACTTCCCGCACCGCACCCCGTTCGGCTTCCTCACCGACTCCGGCCAGTACGCCAAATGCCTAGATGTCGGCCTAAAGGCTATAAATTACGAAGATTTCCGGGTAAAGCAACAGGAAGCCAGGAAAAGCGGCCGTCTGCTCGGCCTCGGCATCTCCACGATGACCGAGCCGCTCGGCGCCGGGAACAGCCGGGAGTACGACATCCTCGGCATCAAGATGTTCGACTCGGCCGAGCTCAAGGTGCACATGACCGGCAAGGCCATCGTCCGCACCGGCGCGCGCGGCCAGGGCCAGGGGCACGAGACGACCTGGGCCCAGATCGTCAGCCATGAGCTCGGCATCCCCGCCGACGACATCGTGGTCGAGGAAGGCGACACCGATACCGCGCCGTTCGGCATGGGCACCTACGCATCCCGTAGCACGCCGGTGGCCGGCGCGGCGGTCGCGATGGTGTCCCGCAAGATCCGGGCCAAGGCTCGCAAGCTGGCCGCGCACCTGCTCGAGGTGTCAGAGGAGGACGTCGACTGGGAGCTCGGCCGGTTCTACGTGCGCAGCGCCCCTGACCGCGGGGTGACGATCCAGGAGTGCGCGATGGCCGCGTACAGCAACATGCCGGACGGCATGGAGCCGGGTCTGGAGAACACCGCGTACTACGATCCGCCGAACCTTACCTGGCCCTTCGCGGTCTACATCGTCACGGTCGAGGTGGACCCGCAGACCGGCGTGTGGGATGTGCTGAACACGGTCGCGGTCGACGACTGCGGGGTCAGGATCAACCCGATGATCGTGGAAGGCCAGATCATGGGCGGGCTGACCGAGGCGTACGCGATGTCCAGCATGCAGTTCATCACCTTCGACGCCGAAGGCAACTGCGTCGGCTCGAACTACATGGACTACCTGCTGCCCTCCGCGTGGGAGACGCCGGGCTTCGAGCTGCACAGCGAGGTCGTCACGCCGTGCCCGCACCATCCCATCGGCGCCAAAGGCATCGGCGAATGCGCGGCCGTCGGCGGCCCGGCCGCGTTCGTGAACGCCGTCATCGACGCGCTGTCCGGAACTGGGGTGCGCAACATCGACATGCCGCTGCTGCCCGACCGGGTCTGGGAAGCCAACACCTATCACCGGGACGTCTACGGCGCCCCGCCGGTGCGGACGGACGAGTGATGCGAACCGTGATCGAAGAAGCCGCGGAGCTGACCAGGACCGGCCAGCCGTTCGCACTCGCCACCGTGGTCTGGCGGAGGGGACCATCCTCCAGCCAGCAGGGCTCGCGCGCGATCATCACCGCCGACGGCCAGTTGCACGGCTGGATCGGTGGCGCCTGCGCGGAGCCGGCCGTGCTGCGCGAGGCCACCCAGGCCATCATCGACGGAAACGCGCGACTGCTGCTGCTCGGCACCCCAGAACAGTTCAGCGGACACGTCCCGGAAGGGATGACGGTGGTGCCTATCTCCTGCCAGAGCGAGGGGGCGCTTGAGGTGTTCATCGAGCCGGTGCTACCCGCGCCGCACCTGGTGATCGTCGGCGAGTCCCCGATGGCGCACACCCTGGCCAGCCTCGCGGAGGTGCTCGGCTGGCGCACCGAGATGGCGTCGGGGGAGGATTTCGTGGCTGATGAACGGTCCATGGTGGTCGTGGCCACGCAGGGCCATCACGATGAGGCGGTGCTCGAGCGCGCGGTCGCGGCCCGGCCGGCCTACCTCGGGCTGGTCGGGTCGCAGCGGCGGGGCACCGCCGTGCTGGGCTACCTCGCCGACCGGGGCGTACCGGCCGATCAGCTGGACCGGGTGCGGGTACCGGCCGGCCTTGACCTCGGCCGGACGACGCACCCGGAGATAGCGGTCGCCATTCTGGCCGAGCTTGTCCAGCTACGAGCGTCAGGATTTTTCTCAGAACGGACGGTGGTAACACCCGCTGAGCATGCTACGGACCCGGTCTGCGGGATGACGGTAGCCGCGGACGGGTCAAGCCACCCGCTGGATCATGACGGCGCCACGTATTACTTCTGCGGTCTGTCCTGCCGAGGATCGTTCAGCAAAAGTATGAAGGAAGCAGATGCTGATCAAGAACGAGTTTGAGGTCGCCGAGCCGGTCGAGAAAGTATGGCAGTTCTTCCAGAACATCCCGCAGGTGGCGACCTGCCTGCCCGGCACGGAGCTGACCGAGGACCTGGGCGGCGACAAGTACAAGGGCCGAGTCGCGATCCGGATGGGGCCGGTGCGGCTGCGCTTTGCCGGCACCGCCGACATCATCGAGCGGGACGAGGCGGCCCGGCGCATCGTGGTGAACGCAGCCGGCGCGGAGGAAAAGGGCCGGGGCCAGGCCAGCATGGTGGTGACCGCGACGCTCGCCCGCGCTGGCCGCGGCACTCGGGTTGACGTCACCCAGGACCTGCAGCTGGCGGGGGCCGCCGCGCAGTATGGGCGCGGCATGATTTCCGACGTCACCGCGGTGCTGATGCGCGACTTCGCCGCCAACCTGCGGGACCGCATCGAGCGGATCGAACGCGGTGAGTCGGCGGAGCAGATCGCAGCGTCCGGGGCGAGCCCGGCCCGGGGCTTCACCCTGGCGCTGCGGGCCGCCCGAATGGCCCTGACCCGGGTCTTCCGCAGGTTCTTCGTCCCGTACCACGCCACCAGCTGAGCTGAGGAGAAGACCATGGTCCTGTGGTGGATAGGCAACGCGATACTGCTGGTCGTGATACTGCCCGTCGTCATCTACCTGCTCAACCGCGTGCTGGCAGCGCTGGAGCGGATCCGCGGGGCGGCCGACGACATCCTGGCCGGCGGGGTCGCCCTGATCGGCGAGCTGGACGGGGTACCGGACGCGCTGGCCGTCACCGACAAGACCATCGAGGAAGTCAAGGTTGGCGCGGTGCGCTACGCGGGCTCCGTCGCCAAGCTTCTCGGTTAGGAAATCGGTTAGGAAAAGGAGCAGCGCCATGCCAGCAGCCGCCTGGATGACCATCGCCGTCGCCGGCCTGATCATCGCGATCACCGCGGTGGGATTGCTGCGGGTCATCTTCCACCTGCGGGCGGTCCGTACCACGCTCGTCGCCACCACCGGCGGAGTGCGGCTCGTCGACCAGCTGACGTCCACCGTGCCCGCGCGGCTCACCTCGGTCAACGCGAACCTTAAACCGGTCCGCGACTTCTGCGAAACGGTTTGAGCCATGACCACTGACTGGACCATCGGCTTCGTGATCGGCGGTGTCGTCGTGCTGGCGGTTGTCGCCCTCGTCGTGCCGATCCTGCTGCTCGCTCGGTCGATCGGCAACGAGGCGCCGAAGATCAATGAAGCGCTGGCCGGCGCGGTCCGCAATACCGCCCCGCTGGGCGCGCTGCGCACGACGATCGAGCATGCCACCATCATCATCGCCGGGCTGCGGCGCGGCCGGACCCGGCTGGGAGGCTGAGCCATGAACTCGACAGAACACACCCTGTGGGTCTCCGCGCTCATCACCGGCCTCGTCGTGCTGGTCGCGGTGGCGGCCTTGCTCAGCGTACTCATCTACCTCGTGAAGAACATCGACCGCCGGGTGATGACGGTGCGGGACACGCTCAAGGCGGCGAAGGCGAACACCGCCGACACGGTGCTGATCCCGCAGGTCGCGGCCGGCGTGGAGGCGGTGCTCGCCGAGGGTCTCCAGCACCATCTTTTCCTCGGCCGGGTGCTCGGAAAGGTGAGGTCATGACCCTCCTTGTCATCTTGACCGTCGTCGAGGTCGTAGCGCTGGTCGCCGCCCTGGCGGTCTACTTGTTCTGGGTCGGCACCCTGCTCGCCCGGATCGCGGTGAACCTCGAGGAGTGCGCGGAGATCGTCCGCGGCGTCGTCGCCGACGCCGAGCTCATCGGACCGGGCGTCGAGCACATCAACGAGACCGGCGGTGTCGTGGCGGGCGCGCTTCCGCTGCTGTACACAATGGCCGAGGGCATCGTGACCGGCGTCACGCCCGCGGCGGCGCCGGAGGTGCCGGAGCCGGCCCTGCCCGCGTCCGGTACCCGCCGCTCCCGCCTGCTTGGCGCGGTCGGTTACGGAGTCCGCTAGGGGCGCGCCCCAGGGTGATCGCTGAAGGGTACTCGCTATGAAGCAGGCGACGAGGCGAGGCGAGGCGCAGAGCCGCGACCCGCTGCCAGGGAAAGAAATATCACCGTTTATAGGTATATAAGCGGTATGCCGGTTGTGGGCTTTACGGAGGATCGCAGCCTGGTGGATGAAAGGGGGTCTGCGCCGTACTGTTTCTTTCCGGCAGGCTGTTTTCTTCCGCCGGGATCGAGGGCGTCCCAAGCGGTCTAGTCTCGCGGGCTTTGGTCACGCGGACGCTGGTCGGGGCCGCGGCGGGCGACCGGGGCGGTGGTGGGGGCGGAGTACTCGCCGATCCACTCGTCCTTCCACGCGTGGTCGTACTGCTGGTCGTTGCAGCTCGGCCGGTAGACCGCGGTGAGCTCGCGGGCTATCTGCTCACGGTGGGATCGTGTCCCGCCGGGCACCTCGTACGTGCAGATCCACACCTTCCACTTGGACCCGGCGCGGCGGAGCCAGCATGGCGACCGCGGATGCTGGAACGGGAAACGCTCGGCGGACAGATCGTCGGCGTGGCCGACGTACATGACCGCGTATTGCTCGGGCTTGGTATCGGCATCCGGCTTGTACAAGATCGCGTAGACGGCAGCGGTCCGCGGCGGGGTCCAGCCACCGAGCAACCGCGGACCCTCGAACGGATAGCCCGCGAGCGAGCCGAGCCGGATCACGCTGATTCCTCGAGCGCCACCACAGCCGCCTCCTGGGTCCGTCAGTTCAGGGCCGGCAGCATCTCCGCGAGTTCCTCCAGGCTGGCCAGGTCATGGCCGGAAAGCAAGAGGTCGATGTGCGGTGCTGCCACCATCATGCCCAGCGTGCTCGGCCTGAAATTCAGGTTATCGCCCTTGTGCGGGTTCAGCCAGACGATGCGGTAGCACAGCCGGGACAGGCGCTCCATGGCCGCCGCGAGCAGCTCAGGATCGCCGCGGTCCAGCCCGTCCGAGCAGATGATCACCACACCGCCCCGGCACAGCCCGTTGCGGCCCCACCGTCGGACAAATGTGTCCAGGGACTGCCCGATCCTGGTTCCGCCGTCCCAGTCCACCGCTACCTGGGCCGCCTGCTTGAGCGCGGCATCGGGCTGCCGGTGTTCCAGCGCTCTGGTGATGCGAGTCAGCCTGGTCCCGAAGCAGAACACCTCGACCCTGGTCGCCGCGCGCTTGGCGGTGTGCGCGAACTGGAGCAGGTGCCGGGAGTAGTCGGCCATCGATCCGGAGATGTCGAGGATCAAGATCAGCGGCCGCGGCCGCGTCTTACGCTGCCGGAACAACAGCTCGGCTGGCTCGCCATGCATGCGCAGCGAGTCCCTGATGGTCTTGCGCATGTCGGGCGTGCCGCCGGACCTGGCGGGCCTGGTCCTGCGGGTCCGACGACGCGGCGGGGTCAGCTGGATCCTGGCCATGATCCGGCGGAGCGCCGCGAGCTCGGCTGGCGTGCACGCGGCGAAGGACCTGTGCTTGAGCGCATCCACGTCTGAGGCCATCCACCCCAGGACCGGCTGCTCCTCGTCTTCCGTGGTTCCTGGGTCAGGGCCGGGCATCGCCAGCGCCGCCTCAGCCTCGGCTCTTGCGCTCGCGGGCAGCGATAGCTGGCTCGCCGCGGGTCCGCCCTCATCGAGGAAGTACCGGCGGAACGCCTGGTCGTAGGCCGGGATGTCCGCTTTGCGGCTGACCAACGTGGACCGCCCGGCCCAGTACAGGTCCACGAGATCCGATGGGTCGAGCGGCGTCATGGCCGAGCAGTAGGTCAGCACATCACCGGTTCCCACCCTGAGTCCGGCGGTCCGGAGCTCACGAGCGAAGCCCACGAGAACCGCAGCGAACGGAGCCCGGTCAGGCACCGGAAGTGATCTCCGCCAGGTTTTCCCGGACGAGGTCCAGGTCGTCCCGGTCCTTGATGACCGCCCCGAGGGTGTCGTCAGCTGCCTGCGTCGTCAGCTCAGTCTCGCCGAGGAAGCCCAGAGTGCGAACCCAGTCGATGGTCTCGGCCACTCCCGGCGGCTTGGCCAGGTCCAGTTCCCGCAGCCGGTGCACCGCGCTTACCACCTTTTTGGTGAGCAGCTCGGCGGCAGCGGGTTCGCGAACGAGGACGATCTCTACTTCGCGCTCCGCCGTGGGATACCCGATCCAGTGGTACAGGCAGCGCCTGCGCAGCGCGTCATGCAGTTCCCTGGTCCGGTTGGAGGTCAGTATCACGGCCGGCCGGGATTCCGCGGTGATGGTGCCGATCTCGGGGATGCTGATCTGGAAATCGGAGAGGACTTCGAGCAGGAACGCCTCGAACTCGTCGTCGGCCCGGTCGACCTCGTCGATCAGCAGCACCGCCTGATCGCCTAGTTCTATGGCTTCGAGCAGCGGCCGTCGCACCAGGAACTTCGGGCCGAACAGCTTGTCGACGGCCTGTTCATCGGTGGCCTGGCGGTCAGACAGGGCGCGGATCGCCAGCATCTGGCGGGCGTAGTCCCACTCGTAGAGCGCCTGGTTGGCGTCGATGCCCTCGTAACACTGCAGCCGGATCAGTTTGCGGCCGTAGCTGCTGGCCAGAACCTTCGCGACCTCGGTCTTGCCGACACCGACCTCACCCTCCAGCAGCACTGGCTGGTGCAGCGAGAGCGACACCAGCAACGCCGTGGCGAGGCCCCGGTCAGCCAGATAGCCGTCCTGCCGCAGGCCGTTAGCCAGCTCATTGACGGTTCCTGGATACTCCACGGCGGTCAGCGAGGCTCAGCCGATCCGCCGATGAGGTCCCGTACACTGCCACCTGAGCGGCTGAGCTTGCCTTCGCGCTCCAGCCTGGCCCGCCACGCGACGTTCAGGTCGACATCTTCGCCTGCGGCAAAGTCCTCGAAACCGACACCCGCATCGGTCATCCGCTTGCAGGACCTCTCGCAGCTTGCGTCGTCGAGGTCGGCGGAAGCCTGTCCCTGGCTCCGCCAGACCTCGCGCAGCACCTCTAGCGCCTCCGCCCGCTGTGCGCTCATATCGGTCATCCCTCCAGCCTCCAGCCTCCAGCCTCCAGCCTCCAGCCGGAACCGCCTACAGCCGACTGTAACTCCGCGGTCCTGATGCGAGCGAGCCTGGATTAAGCGATCTCTTAATCCGTCGGGGCAGCGTTCGGTGTCGGCGAACTGGGTCAGCGACAAGACGTTGCCGTCCGGGTCTTGGAACCAGGCGACCTTGTCGCCCCCCGGGGTGGTCCAGATGCCTTGCTCGTCCTGGTCCATGCCGTCATAGCGGCTGAACGCAACGCCCTGGGCAGTGAGGGCACGGACCGTGCCCGCGATATCGGCGACTCTCCACCCCAGAACCGTGTAACCCGGGGTCCCTACCCTGGGCGCGGCGGTCAGCCTCAGCATGGTGCCATTCGCGTCGAGTACGCAGGCGTAGGCATTCTGCTCAACCACATTCAGGTTCAGGGTGTGCTGATAGAAGTCACGGGCGCGGTCGAGGTCCGTCGCCGAGACGAAGGCGATGACATCACTGGATTGCAGCATGCCCAGGAGCGTAACGAGTGATCCGCTAGCTTGGCGGGTTCTGGCCGGGCGGACCAGAACGAGAAGCCGTCTCCGCCGTCCGGAAACGGCCCGGCCAGCGTGATCGCCGTCGTCCTGGGGCGCTCGTCTTCGGGCAGGCGGCCGTGGAGATCAGCCGCGAACGGGGGCTTAGGATTGCGTGCCATGGCGGTGGTGACGTTTGTCGATGAGACGACCGGTGGTGCGCGCACCGATGGGTGGGGCATCGAGATCGCCGAGGAGCGGGTGACGCTGCGGGAGCTGATCCGCAGGCGTATTTTCCAGGAGGTCGCAGAGTTCAACGCGGCCGGGCTGACTGACTTTCGCGGGTTGGTGCAGCCGCGTGACGCAACGCGGACGCTTAACGGGTACCGGGTTGGCTGGAGCCGGCGGATCGATCCGGAACTGCAGTTCGCCCTGGCGGTCAGGGCGTTCGGCCGGAACGGGTTCGTCGTGCTTGTCGGGGATCACCAACCCTTGGACCTGGATGAACAGATCGATCTCGTCGTCGATACGGAAGTGACGTTCCTTAAGCTCATACCCCTGGTCGGCGGCTGATCCGGATGCCGGCAGCAGGCCCCGGTGAGGGCCCAGCGGCGCTGGCGGCCCGGGTGCGGGGATGGATCGCGGCCCACGACCTCGATGCGCTCGCTGACGAGCTGGTGTCGATCAATTATTCACCGCCGGGTTTCGCAGACCCCGAGGCGGGACGCGCGCTCGGGCTGGCCTTGGCCATGGAACTTGACGATGTGGTCGAGCTGATGCGCCTGCTGGCGCGGCGGTGTGCAGGGATGGGCGTGTACCCGGACATGGTCAAGTCGGCCGGCTTGATGTTCCAGCAACTCGCTGACAGGCTGCCGGACGAATCCCTGCCCTTGGTGTGCGATTACTGGCTGGGTGCGGCGGAGCGGGTGGACTACCGGTACTGCATCGGCGGGCTGATACGCATGACCAGGGCCCGGCTGGCGACGGGCGCGCCGCTAGCCCCGGAACTCATCACGATGATCAGGCGGCATGACCCGCAGGTCGCCGCGACGCTGGGCGGGCCGGTCCTGAAGGGTGGCGAGGCCTGGTCGGACGCGGCGCTGGCTGACGCCGCTCAACGCGGGCCGGCCTGGCGTGATCTGCTGGCGCACGCGGTCACAGCCAGCGGCGCGATGCCGTCCGCGCGCTGGGAGACGGAAGGGCGCGCCAGACTGGCCGCCGTCGGAGAGCCAGCCGCTGCCGGGCAGATCAGGGTGTGGCTGGCGCTGGTCGGCCAGCCGCGAACCGGGCCCGGGCTCGGCGTGGACGACACGATTGATCTCCACGACGCGGATGCGGTGCGCGGGCTGGCCTGGATGCTCGGGCTGATAGCCACGGACGCGGAGTCGGCGCGGTCGCTCGCCGGGCTGGCCGAAACGGTGTTGCGCAAGATTCCGGGCATCGGGCCGCGTAGCCCGAAGATCGCGAACGCCGCGGTGTACGCCCTGGCCCGCATGCCGGGTGAGGATGCCCTAGCGCAGCTGGGGCGCCTGGCGACTCGGATCACCTACCGGGGTACGCTCACCCAGCTGGACAAGGCACTGCACACCCGCGCGGCCGAGCTGGGCGTGCCGCGGGAGCAGATCGAGGAGATGGCCGTGCCGGAGTTCGGGCTGACCGAAGTCGGCCGGCGAACCGAGCGGTTCGGCCAGGCCGCGGCCGAGCTTGTCATCCACGGGGGTGCCGCGGACCTGATCTGGCGCACCGCCGCGGGCAAGGTGGTCAAGTCCCCGCCCGCCGAGGTGCGCCGCGACTTCGCCGAGGAGGTCAAGGAGCTCAAGTCAGCGGCCACTGACATCGAGAAGATGCTGCCGGCGCAGGCCACGCGGCTGGAACGGCTTTTCCTGGCCCGGCGGAGCTGGGAGTTCCGGCGTTGGAGTGAGTACTACCTCGATCATCGGCTGGTCGGCGCGCTGGCCCGCCGGCTGATCTGGATCATCGGCGATGTCCCTGCCGTCCACGCGGACGGGGCGCTACGTGCGCTCGGTGGAGCCATGCTGGATCCGGCCTCTGACGCGCCGGTGGAGCTGTGGCATCCCATTGGCCGGGAGACGGCCGAGATCTTGGCCTGGCGGGACTGGCTCGAGTGGCATCAGATCACGCAGCCGTTCAAGCAGGCGCACCGGGAGGTCTATCTGCTCACCCCGGCCGAGCAGGCCACCGGCACCTACTCCAACCGGTTCGCCTCCCACATCCTGCGCCAGCAGCAGTTCAATGCTCTGGCGGCTCA
>Ga0307479_10005932_pt1 | contig 11181 bp, 11 predicted proteins | sample atmos_gasesECM4C_FD_203743 | JGI IMG/M metagenome (GOLD analysis project Ga0307479, IMG submission 203743) | Hardwood forest soil microbial communities from Morgan-Monroe State Forest, Indiana, United States - atmos_gasesECM4C_515 | ecosystem: Environmental > Terrestrial > Soil > Temperate... | reverse complement strand
GTACTTGTACATGAAAATGAAGAAGGCGACGGAGAACGCCATATTCAATCCCGCCATCCAGCCCGTGATTTCAAACTTCTTTTTATTCTTGTCCTGATCGTCATCGCGAGCTGCGTTGCTGCCGTCGTCGTTACTCTGATCGGCGGATATTTCTTCCAGCGCCGCATTAGCGGAAAACTTCAGGGCGCGAAATCCGAGCGCCATCGCGTGGCCGAGCGTCATCACTCCGCGCACTACCGGCCAGCCCATCCACTTATGCTGCTCGGAAGGCCGCTCCAGCGGCTCGCTATGCGTAACGATCTCGCCCGAGGGCTTGCGCACGGCGATGCCCCAAGCGTGGGGCGAACGCATCATCACGCCCTCCAGCACCGCCTGCCCGCCGACGAGGGTCTCCTCGCCGCTCTCCAGAGCCGGGAGCAGCTGGACCGCCGCCAAAAAACGCAAGTTTTGCCGCCAACGTCGCATAGTGATTGGATGTTTGCTCGAGGAAGGACGACTCCAACTCCAACGTTTAGATTACCACAGAACGCGAAAAGTTACGCGCATTATCCGTTCAGCTCGGAGACGAGTATCCCCTTTTGTATCAATTGATTGCCCAGAATTAATGTCTGGCATTCTGAGCCTTCAGCTGCCGCAATCGCCGCAATCGCTGTCCTCGGCCATAGCATCGAATGACGGATGCTGCCCTTCGCCCGGACCTGCGACGCGATCGCCGCAACCACCAAGAAGCTGAAAAAAACGGCGCTGGTTGCTGCCTATTTGCGATCGTCTTTGCAGTCATCTTTGCAATCGTCGCCACTGAGCGAGGCCGCGATTGCCGCAATTTTTCTTTCCGGGCGCCCGTTCCCGGCATACGAAGAAGCTACTTTGCAGGTGGGCGGAGCGCTGCTCTGGCGCGTCATCGGCGAGCTCTCGGGAAAATCGCAGAGCGAACTGACCGAGATTTATCGCAGGCACGGCGACGCGGGATCGGTGGCGGCGGAGGCGCTTCCCGATCGGCCGGACTCCGGCCTCGTGCTCACCGAAGTGCGGCGGGCGTTTTACGAGATTGCTGCGGCTCGCGGGCCGGCGGCAAAAGGCTTTCTTCTGCGCCAGCTTTTAGAGCGAGCGACGCCGCTCGAAGCGAAGTACATCGTGAAGATCATCAGCGGAGACCTTCGTATCGGTCTGAAAGAGAGTCTTGTCGAGGAAGCCATCGCCCAGGCGTTCGAAGCCCCGCTCACTGAGGTCAAGCGCGCGAACATGTTGCTCGGTGATATTGGCGAAACTCTGCGTCTGGCGTCTGCCGACAAGCTAGCGGAAGCACGTCTCCGGCTTTTCCATCCCATCGACTTTATGCTTGCGAGCCCGATCGACTCTTCCGAAGAAGCGCTGAGCTATTTTCAGAATGCATCGGTGGAAGACAAGTACGATGGCATCCGCGCCCAGGCACATGTCAGCGAGGGCGAAGTCCGTATTTTTTCGCGAACGCGCGATGAAGTCACGGAGTCCTTTCCGGAATTGCCGGTGGCGCTTGGCGGGCTGCCGAAAGACGCAATCCTCGACGGCGAGATCGTCGCGTGGAATTCATCCGGCGCCGGCCGCGCCCTCGCTTTCAGCACTCTCCAACAGCGCCTTGGCCGAAAAAAAGTCAGTGCAAAACTGCTGCGTGACGTCCCCGTCGCCTATCTTGTTTTCGACGTACTTTATGCAGATGGAGAACTCCTCCTCGACCGTCCTCTTCGCGAACGCGCTCGAATTCTCGACGTTCTTTTTGACGACCTGCTTGCCGCGCCACGCAACGTGATCGTTCATCACCTCCAGGCACAGTCGAGCCTCGACTTCGCTGATTCACACGACAACGATCCAGAGGAAATGTCCGTTGCTTCCGTACTCCGGGCTCCGGTCGCCACGGCCAGCTCGGCGGATGATCTCGATGCCCTCTTCACCGCGGCGCGCGAGCGGGGCAACGAGGGCCTGATGATCAAAGATCTCGACTCTCTATACACTCCCGGACGCCGCGGTAAATCCTGGCTCAAGATGAAACGAGAACTCGCCACACTCGACGTGGTCGTGACGGCTGTCGAGTACGGACATGGAAAGCGCATCGGAGTCCTCAGCGACTACACATTTGCGGTGTGGGACGGCGAGCGTCTGGTAAATATCGGCAAGGCGTACTCAGGACTCACCGATACCGAGATCGCGGAAATGACGCAGTGGTTCCTCGCACACAAGATCCGCGAAGAAGGGCTACGACTGGAAGTGGAGCCGAAGATCGTTCTCGAGGCGGCATTCAACAACATGATGCGTTCGACGCGGCACGAGAGTGGCTACGCTTTGCGTTTTCCGCGCATCGTGCGGCTGCGCCCCGACAAGCGGCCGGAAGATGCCGACACTATCGAAACGGTGAGAGAAATTTACGAGCGGCAGCACTCGCTTGGCAGCATTCGGTAGGATGATCGCGGCTAGATCAAAAATCTTCACCACAGGGAGCACGGAGGAACATAGGGGAAAGTTTGAATCTTGCCTGTGTTCGTCCGGTGCTGGGATCTCTATCCACAATCAGCGGGCGTGATTATGCTGGTCGTGCTCGCTGTGTTCTTCCTCCCGCACCGCGATCACGCATCCGTGCGCTGTCTCGCATACCACGTGTTCCAACTGGATCGTCGTATGGTGGATTCCGAACCCCTGGCCGAGTTTTTCGTTGATCTCTCGCAGAATCGTGTCGCTCTCGGAAGTTGCCATGTCCGCGATCTTCACATGCGCCGAGAGCGCGTGGTTTTCCGACCCGATACTCCAGAGATGGAGATCATGAACATCGCTCACACCCGCGATCTTCCGCATTGTAGACTCCACCGCGTCCAGACTCATCCCTCGCGGAGTGCCCTCCAGCAGAATATTCAGGGTCTCGCGCACGATGCCGAAGCTCGACCACAAAATCAGCGCGCCGATCCCGAACGATAGAGCCGCGTCGATCCAGTATTGGCCCGTCCACAGGATGGCAAAACCTCCCACAAGCACAGCCGCGGTTGAGAGCGTGTCGCCTACTTCGTGCAGCAACGCGCTCCTCACGTTCACATCCCGCGGAGAACGCCATAGCAGCAGCGCGATCACGCCATTCATCACCACTCCCGCCGCTGCTACCGCGATCATTACTCGGGCGCGCACTTGCTCGGGATGCTGGATCCGCTGAAACGCCTCATAGAAAATAAAAAACGACACGACCACCAGCGACAGCGCATTGACGAGCGCCGCCAGTACTCCGGCGCGCCGGTATCCATAGGTCTTGGTCGCGCTCGGCGGCCGGCCTTCCAGATAAACGGCGACCAGCGATAACAGCAGCGCCAGAAAGTCGGACAGGTTGTGTCCCGCCTCGGAAAGCAACGCCAACGAATGCGCACGGATGCCGGCAACGACCAGCAGGACAACATAAAACATGGTGACGGCCAGCGAGATGCGCAGCACCCGCCCCGCCCCATGAGAATGTCCGTGTCCCCCATGCGCGTGCATGTTATTAGAATAGCGCAAGCCCGTGTGGCGCGAACACTGCCTTCGACTTCGCTCAGGGCAGGTTTTTGTCCGCGTGCCTGTGGCAAGAACGCTGGCGCTGACCTTCCCGCTCGCGCTATGCTTCTCCGCACACAAGGAGAATAAAAATGATGAAGACACTTTTGATCCCAGCCTTATTGCTGCTCGCCGCGTCAGCAATCGGCCAAACAACGACTGCCCAAACCACGCCCGCCCAAATGATGCCCGCACAAACCAAGAACCCCGTCAGCAACGCCCTCCGAGACATCCTGCCCAGTCGGCAGAAAAACACCATCGCCGCCGTCGAAGCCATGCCCGCCGACAAATTCAACTACAAACCCAGCGCCGACCAGATGACATTCGGCCACCTCGTCGCCCACATGATCGAGGCGAACTATGCGGTGTGCAGCGGCGCAGCGGCCGTAACGGCTCCCAAGGTCGAGGAAGTGAAAGAGACAGATGGGAAAGATAAGCTTGTCGCCGCGCTCAAGGCGTCGTTCGACTTCTGCGCTGACGCGCTCTCAAAAATGGATGATTCGAAGCTAGGGGAAATGATCTCCGGCATGGGCCCTCAGCCACTCTCGCGCGCCAGATTCGCCCTGGGCGTAGCCAGCAACTGGGCCGACCACTATGCTGAAGCCGCCATGTATCTGCGCCTCAACGGTGTGTTGCCGCCGACGGCTAAGAAATAGCTGTGATTGGCTTGTGAAGGGACGGGCGTCCTCGCCCGTCTTATGCCGCAAGCGACTCTCTGATTGCTCAGCCTTCTTCGTCAATCTTCGACGAACGACTTTAGCCTGGACAATGCCCGATCCCATTGCTCGGAGACGAAATCGACATATTCCTTGATTCCGTCAATGGGCTCCGGATCGAATTCGAATCGACTCTCACGGCCCATACGAACGCTGTGCACGATTCCTACACTCTCCAGAACTCGAAGGTGCTTGGAGATCGCCTGCCGGGTCAGCTTGGAACGCTCCGTCAACTGAGAGATCGAGCGCGGCTGTCCCCGGCAGAGTTTTGCAACCAGCGATAGCCGGGTTGCGTCGCCCAGAGCCGCAAAGACGAGTGCGTGCGTCCGCCGTTTCGCAGCAATACTGCTATGGCTTCTGCGCGACATGATTCTCCGCGAGATAGTTCGAGAGATAGTTCGCGACATTCTTCATTTGTTCTGTCCACCCCCCATCGTTTCTTCGGAACGCTTCAAGACGGCGGTCACTGGGAAGCTTATCGAAGCCGGACTCGGTAAGCACCAGCAACGTGCCACTGGCGGTCTTCTCCAGCCTGAATTCGACGAGCGTGGTTGGTTCCGCCGAGTAATCCGGTGGGTAGTCCACTTTCTCAAGGGACTTGGGATGGGGCCATGTGAAGGAAAAGAGCCGCTCGGGCTCCATTTTCTGCACGACCGCCTCCCATTTGACGTGCTCATAGCCGGGATAAGTAATCTGGCCGCGCGACACCTGACCCGGTACAAATGGGCCGTCCAGCTTCACGCGAAACCACTCGCCAAACTCGCGGTAATCCGTCAGCGCACGCCAGACTCGCGAAATCGGCGCCTTGAGCTCAATGCGCTTTTCAATAATGCTATTCATCTATACGCAACCTCCAGGTTGCATATTAGCTTGGATGCGGCATAAAAAGCAACCCTACGGTTGCATATTAAAGATAGCCCTCCTGACTAACCGACCAGCCCCTCCAGTTCCTTTTCCCCGATCACGCTAACCCCCAGCTCCCGAGCCTTGTCCAGCTTTGATCCGGCATCGCTCCCCGCAACGACATAGTCCGTCTTTTTGCTCACGGACCCCGAAACGCGGCCGCCCGCGTCTTCGATCATCTTCTTCGCTTCGTCTCGGGTGTGGCGTTCGAGCGTGCCCGTCAACACAAAAGTCTTTCCCGCCAGCTTTGTGCCCTTTTCTTTTTTCTGCCCGGTGAATGTCAGTCCCGCCTTACGCAGATCGCTGACCAGCTTACGATTGTGTTCGTCGCCGAAGAATTCCACGATGCTCTCCGCGATCCGCGGGCCCACTTCGTTCACTTCTTCAAGTTCTTCGGCGCTCGCGTTCATGATTGCGTCCAGGCTTCCGAAGTGCTCCGCCAGAAATTGCGCCGTGCGCTCGCCTACGAACCGTATCCCCAGGCCGTAAATCACGCGCTCGAGCGGCAGCTTCTTAGAAGCCTCGATCTCCCCGAGCACGTTCTCCGCCGACTTCTCGCCCATACGGTCGAGCTTCAGCAGATCGCCTTTCGTCAGCTTGTAGAGGTCGGCAACATTCTTTACCAGGCCGCGTTCGGTAAGCTGATTCACCAGCGCATCGCCCAGGCCGTCGATATTCATCACGTGACGCGAGGCGAAATGCAGAATCGTCCCTTGCAGCTTCGCCGGACAATTCGCATTCACGCACCGGTGGTCCACCTCGCCCTGCGTGCGCACCACGTTGCCGCCGCACACTGGACAATGCTCGGGCATGACGAACTGCTTCTTGCCGCGAGGGTGCTCTTTATCTTCGACGACTTTCACCACCTTTGGAATCACATCGCCGCCGCGTTCCACCTCGACCCAGTCGCCGATCTTCACGCCGAGGCGCTCGATCTCATCCATGTTGTGCAGCGTGGCGCGCGAAACCGTCGTGCCGCCAATCGGAACCGGCTTTAGCCATGCAACCGGTGTCAGTTTGCCGGTGCGGCCAACTTGGGGGACGATGTCCTCGATCTGGGTCACGCCTCCGCGGGCCGCGTATTTATAAGCGATCGCCCACCGCGGAGCTTTCCCGGTGAAGCCCAATTCCCGCTGCCATGCCGTGCGATCCACCTTGATAACGATGCCGTCAATTTCGTACGGCAGCTTTTCGCGTTTCGGCTCCCAGCTCTGAATAAATTTCCAGACTTCGTCCAGATTCTTCGCCAGCTTTCGGTTCGGATTCACCTTGAACCCGGCCAGCTCCAGCGCATCCATGGTTTTTGATTGGCGGTCGAGGTAGGTGCGTCCGTCCTTCAACAACATATATGCGAAGAAGTCCATGCGGCGCTGCGCTGTAATCGACGGTTCGAGCTGCCGCACAGTCCCGGCGGTAAAGTTGCGCGGATTAGCAAACGTCGCCAGCCCCTGCCGCTCCCGCTCTTCATTCAGCTTGCGGAAGGCGGCGAGCGGCATCAGCATTTCGCCGCGTACTTCAAAGTCGGCGGGGATCCCGGCCTTCTTTAACTTTTCGTGGGGAATCGATAATGGGATGGACCGCACGGTGCGCACATTCAACGTCACGTCCTCACCTATGCTGCCATCGCCGCGCGTGATGCCGCGTTCCAGACGGCCGTCGCTGTAGACGAGCGCCAGCGACATTCCATCCAGCTTCAATTCGCACATGTATTCGAGGTCGGTGCGCCCGGTCAGCTCATGCACCCGCCGCTCCCAGTCGCGCAGCTCTTCTTCGGTGTAAGCGTTGTCGAGCGAGAGCATCGGGGAGGAATGTCTGGCCTTAACGAATCCCTCGCGCGGCTTGCCGCCCACGCGCTGCGTCGGCGAGTCCGGCGTCACCAGCTCCGGATGCTTCGCCTCGAGCCGTTTGAGCTCGTTCATCAGCTTGTCGAAGTCGGAGTCCGAGAGTTCAGGATCGTCGAGAACGTAATAGCGATACTCGTGGTGCCGGATTTTCTCGCGCAGAGCTTCGATTTTCTTCTGGATGGCCGGACTGGACATAACTGGGGAATTATAGGGGAGTTCTCCGCCTTTTTCTGAGAACTGAGAACTGAGAACCGGGAACCGGGAACCGAGAACTGGCTACTGCCTTTTCGCTTTCCGAAACCGTCCGCGACCAAGCGCGCCGCGACCCACGCTCGACGGAGGCTTGCGCATTCCTTCCAGCAATTCTTTCAGCACAATCGCGTTATTGTGCTCCTCGTTTCGGGACGCATACAACAGCGTGACTCGCCGCTTGCCTTCGGCAAGGTGATGGAGCTTCTCCAGGGCCGCAGAACCCTCGTCATTTACTAACTCTTTGAGATACCGCTTGCGGAACATGCGCCATCCCTCCGGATTCTCATGGAACCACTGCCGCAACTCGTTCGAAGGTGCCACCTCGCGCAGCCAGAACTTAAGCGCCGCGTCTTCTTTCTTCAGCCCGCGCGGCCACAAGCGATCGACCAGCACGCGCACTCCGTCTGACGAAGAAGCAGCCTCGTAAACGCGTTTGACCGCAACTGCCATGCTTTCCGTATTATCCTACCTCTGCCGCCATCATCATGAAATTCTCGAACTGGATTTCTCCGTGTCTCCGGGCCGGAGTGGCAATACTGGCTCTTATCGCGGTCGCGGGCTGCGATGTCGAGCGCCGCAAGTCCGATGCCGAACTCGGCCTCAACCCGCAACAGGCCGCAGGCAGAAAACTTTACGACAACTATTGCGACCGCTGCCATGAACCGTACTCGTCTCACGGCAGAAAAGGGCCGAGCCTGAAGGGTGTCTTCAAGCACCAGTACCTGTCCCAGAGCGGACTGCCCGCAAATGATGAGCGCATGACTGACATCGTGAAGTACGGCCGGGCCAAGATGGAAGGCTTCGGCCAGGTCATGACGGAGCAGCAGATTAAGGACCTGTTGGCGTATTTGCACACGTTGTAGCTGGTGTAGCAAGTTCTCAGTTCTCGGTTCTCAGTTCTCAGTAAGAGCCGCACCGCCGACTAAGTCTGCGCCCGCGGAGCAGCAACGGCACAAGTCCGTTTTGTCTGAGAACTGAGAACTGATCCTGTGGCATAATCGCCCTCGGTGTCCACCGCCGACAAATCCGCGCTGTTTCAGAAGCTTCCTTCGACTGACGAACTTCTCCGCCAGGCTGACATGCAGGCGCTGATCGAACGCGAGGGGCATTCCGCCGTTGCCGAAAGTATCCGCGTCGTGCTGGCGCGCCTTCGCCAGGAAATCAGTGGCGGTCAAGTTGCCGGCGGCCAGCTGGACGAAAAATCGCTGGACCTCGCGCTCGGAGGGCTATCGGCAGCGGTGGAACGTCAACTCCGACAGTCGCTGAGTTACTCGCTGCTGCCGCTCGTCAACGCCACCGGCGTGATCCTGCACACGAATCTCGGACGCGCTCCGCTGGCTGCGGCTGCGCTCGACCACGTCCGCGCAACGGTTAGCGCCTACTCCAATCTAGAATACGATCTTGCAACTGGCGAACGCGGTAAGCGCGACGTTCATGTGGACCGGCTGTTCCAAAAGCTGCTCGACGATGCGCTGCCGAGCTTCGCTCGGCCGGACCCTCCGGCTACGCTCAGGGCAGGCTCTCGAGGGCGGCCGTCCCCACGTGGATCGGCGCAGACGATCTCGACCGCCATCTCGACAATTGTGGTCAATAACAACGCCGCCGCCGTCCTCCTCGCCTTGAACTCGCTTGCCGAGGGCGGCGAAGTCATCGTCTCGCGCGGCGAGCTGGTCGAAATCGGTGGCTCGTTCCGCATCCCCGACGTGATGTCGAAGTCGAGTGCCACGTTGCGTGAAGTCGGCACGACCAACCGGACGCGCATCGCCGACTACGAGCGCGCCATCAACGACCACACGCGTCTCTTGCTGCGAGTGCATCGCTCGAACTTCGAAATCACGGGATTTACCGAGCAGCCCGCGCTCGACGAGTTGGTCGCCCTCGCCCGTCGCCGCAACCTTCCGCTCATGGAGGATTTGGGCAGCGGCGCGCTGATTGATCTGCGTTCCGTCGGAATCAACGGCGAACCGGGCGTGCTCGATAGCCTGCGCGCCGGTGTCGATATCGTTACCTACAGCGGCGATAAACTTCTTGGCGGTCCGCAAGCTGGATTGATCAGCGGCCGCGCCGATCTGGTCGCTCGTATGCGGTCGAATTCTCTGTTCCGCGCTCTGCGTGTGGACAAGCTCACCTATGCCGCGCTCGAAGCGACGCTGCTCGCCTATATCAAGCGTGACCACGATGCCGTGCCGGTGCTGCGCATGATGCGCCTGTCGAAAGACGAGATTGCGCGGCGCGCGCAAGAAATCGTTTCTCAGGTTCGATCCGATCAAGGAAGATCCGCGCACCTCCAGCTGGAGCTCGTTGACGGCGAGTCCGTGATCGGCGGCGGCGCGGCGCCATCGGCTGTCTTGCCCACGCGCCTGATCGCGGTTACTCATGCCGATCTCAGCGCCGACGAACTATGCGCCCGTCTTCGCGCCAGCGCTCCGCCCGTGATCGCGCGGGTCGAAGAAGGCCGCGTGTTACTCGATCTGCGGACCGTGTTTTCCGAGCAGGATGCAAACGTTGCCACTGCAATTGCATCACTACCCCGGCACCTGACACCTGACACCTGAAACCTGGTTCCTGTGGCAACCCTCCACACCATCGGTCACTCCACGCGCTCGCTCGAAGAACTTGTGTCGGCACTGAAGGCGCACGGCATTGAGACGCTGGTGGATATCCGCGCCTTCCCGATGTCGCGACGCCTGCCGCAGTTCAATCGCGAGTCGCTGGAGCGTTCGCTGCCCGAGCGGGGCATTCGCTACATCTGGATGAAGGCTCTGGGCGGATACCGCAAAGCAACGCGCAAGAACTCTCCGCACACCGCGCTGCGCAATGCCAGCTTTCGGAGCTATGCCGACTACACGCTGACGCCTGAATTCGAGCAGGCCGCAACTGAACTGTTCCAAATCGCGAGCGCCTCACGCACCGCGTACATGTGCGCCGAGCGCGTTTACTTTCGCTGTCATCGCATGATCGTCTCGGACTGGCTGGTCGCTCATGGGCACGAAGTTCTTCATATCGACGCTGAAGGTCCGGCACGCCCGCACAAGCTCTTCGCCGATGCACGGGTGATTGACGGGCAGATGATTTACCGCGGCGACAATCTTTTTTGAAGGCGGCTCTTTTAGCGCGATTCTCCTGAGCACGCGCTCTCCTAAGCACGACTCTTCATGAGAAGGAGTAGCGCCAAATTGCCAAATACAAATTACCAATTAACAATATCGTGATGATTCTCGGCACTGGGGTGGACATCGCCGAAGTTCCTCGCATCCGCGAAACCATCGAGCGGTTCGGCGACCGCTTTCTTCGCCGCATCTTCACCGACGGTGAAATTCGTTACTGCGAACGAAAAGCCCGGCGCTTTGAAAGCTATGCCGCGCGCTTCGCCGCCAAGGAAGCGGGGATGAAGGCGCTCGGCACGGGATGGAGTCGCGGCGTCCGGTGGCGCGACATTGAAGTGGTACGCCCGAGAGGGCAGCGTCCGACCATTCAATTTCATGGTGAGGCGGCGGCCATTGCGGCTAAGCTCGGCACGAAAAATATCGCGCTCTCGATTACGCACACTGCTGAGGAGGCCCTGGCCCACGTCATTCTGGAAAATTGATTTCGGCTTTCAGGCTATCCCCAAGTGATTTGTAGAGCAACCTACCAACTTGCTGATTCAACATAAGGTTCTGCGCCCTCGCAACATGCTCAGAGGTTCAGGGTTTATATGGGCGGAAGGTAATTAGGCCGGGCTTCAGGCGTTGGGCCAAAATAGGCTAGGCTAAAGGAAAGGCTAATGAGAATGAAACGCTCCGTTCGCGGGTTGGTACTCGGAATTTTGATGTTGACGGTTTCGGTGCTGTCGGTCTCGATGGCATCGTATGCGGAAATCGGGATTGGCATCTCGGCGCGGGTCGGTCCGCCGGCGCTGCCGGTGTATGCGCAGCCCATTT
>Ga0307479_10005931_pt1 | contig 11181 bp, 7 predicted proteins | sample atmos_gasesECM4C_FD_203743 | JGI IMG/M metagenome (GOLD analysis project Ga0307479, IMG submission 203743) | Hardwood forest soil microbial communities from Morgan-Monroe State Forest, Indiana, United States - atmos_gasesECM4C_515 | ecosystem: Environmental > Terrestrial > Soil > Temperate... | reverse complement strand
GCGGTGGTCCGCCGGTCTCCGGGACCAGCGTGAGCCAGCAAGACCCCGATCTCAACGCCACCATCACCTGGTCGGTGAGCACCAGCAACAGCTGGAACACCGGGATCCAGAACCAGGTGCAGATCCAGTACCAGCCAGGGCCGGCTGACGCACACCTCTCCGCAAACGCAACGACGATCGCCGCGACGGAGGGGACGACCTTCAGTAACACAGTGGCGAGCTTCCATGATCCCGACCCCGCCTCAACTGCGCCCGAATACGCGGCGACGATCGACTGGGGCGACGGTAGCCCGATTACACCGGGCACCATCACCCAGACCAGCTGCTCAAGCTCCGGCTGCGATTACCCAGTCGTCGGCTCGCACGCGTACGCGGAAGAGGGAGCGTACGCGGTCACGGTGACGATAACCGACCCCGACAACGCCAGCAACGCGGCAACGGTGACGAGCCCGGCCAGCGTCGCGGACGCGCCGTTGACCGCATCGTGCGCCGCACCCCAGAATTTGGGACCGGCCTATGCCGGATCGACCGCGACGTTAACCGACGCGAACCCCGCGGCGACAATCACAGATTTCTCAGCGACGATCGACTGGGGCGACGGCACGACCTCAGCCGGGGTGATCACGGGGCCTCCGAGCGGCCCCGGGCCGTATACCGTCAGTGGCACGCACACCTACGCGACATTCGGGCCGCACACCATCATCACCACCATTGCGGACGTTGGGGGGAGCACGGCGACGGCAACGTGCCCCGGAGTCTTCGTCATCCCATCCAGCACGCCGGGATGCAACATCAAGGCCGAGGGGATGATCACGGCGGCGAACGGTGACAAGGCGAAGTTCTCTGATGACATCTCGCCAGCCAACGACGAGGACGACCAGGAAAATGGGAACGACGAGGGCTGGGCGAACGAGGACAGCGCTCACGAAGTGAACGTCGTAACCTTTGTCGACCGCGGACCGGCGGACAAGTTCTCCTTCAAATCAGACGTGATCCTGGCCGTGACCTGCAGCGATACTGCGGCGGCGACTATGTACGGCATGGGGACGGTCAGCGGAAGCCCGCTGTCCGGGCCGGTGTTCTTCATCCAGAACCTCACTGCCAGAAGTGAGGACACAAAAGGCGACGAGAACCGGGACGCTCACCATCCCGCGACCAAGCGTCTCCGCCTCTTCGGCGCGCATCCGTATGACTCGGGACAGCAGAGAGTTTATGGTGACGTCGAGATCCAGATCGAGATCGAGAAGATCGAGAAGATCGAGAAGATCGAGGTAGACAACCAGCCGGGTGACAGGCGAAGAAATATCGCATAGCTTTCGGTTCGCCTAGCGACGAGTGCGTATGGGTTTGGTCCTCATCGAGTCCAGATAGATGCACACCAGTTAGTCGCACTAGGGATGGGATAGGGGCGCTGGGGAAGGGCCTCGTGGCGCTCTAGGATCTTGATTAGGGCTCCGGCCGGTCTGGATGCCGGTCTTGCGACAGGCGTCCGGGATCTCTTGAGACAGGACAATGGCTGGGTCGACTGGTCAGGGTTGGCAACTCTCCCCGAAGGCTTAGAAGCGACCGCAGCTTGCTTGCTGGAGCGCCTGATCCCGCGTACTTGAGTGATGACGAACCTCGGACATGGTTTCGCCAATAGTTAACCTCCGGGTGCTCGTAAACGTGTCTTAGTCGCTCGAGAGCCTGCGGGTTGCCCGATCCTTGCGCGCTAGTATGAACCGGCGGCATCGCTTAGATGGCCCAAGTTCAGATCAGTACGCCGCGTGATGCCTGCCTACGGAAATCTCAATCTTCCGGCCCGCCACTCCTTCAGGGTCATTTTTGCGCCAAAGCCGACTGGACCGGGTTGGGCAGCGAGTTCGACAAGAACGGGTTCTCCTGCTGCCGGAGAAAACTCGAGCGCATGTGCTGCGACCCAGGTTCGCACCCCAACATCACGATCTCGGATTAGGTGCAGCAACTTGGCTTGCGAGCCAGGACCTCTGGCGCGCAGCGTCCGATAAGCGAGGGCAAGTCGGTCGTGCGCGCGATTTGCGTGCCTGTAGTCGCCCGATGCACTGGCTCGTCCGTGATCGCTGGCCGCGATTCGATACGTTTCGATTAGCGCTTCATCAGACTCGTCCTGGACCTCGACTCCGGACTTGGGCTGCGGATCGACGCGATCCATAGCAGACTCGAGGGACTCGTCGTCCGGCACCGCTGTCGCATATTCCCGATCCAAGCGCGCCTCTTCTGCATCTTTGTCTGAGTCACCGAGTGTCTTGGCCCGCGAGAGGACTCGTGCTGCGCCTGCAAAGCCGAGGTATTCGTAGCCGGCGATCGCTGTATCGAGCTCTGCCGGCTTAAGTAGCTCAACGGCGTGGAGAACCCCGCCGTTCATCACCAACCCGTGCGTCATCCAAACGGCCGAGGCCAAGTCTTTTGGCGTGGGTTTGGACTGGTGGCTCAAAATCAGGGAAATCCTACCGCCCTTGTGCGCGGCGGCCCCCGAGGAGCGCCATGTGAAGGCGATGCCTAGGTAAATTGGTCAGGTTTGGCAACTGCTCTTGCCGAGACCGCGGCCGAGCTGACCAGACCCTGCGTCACCAGCTGGCAAGGACGCCTCGATCCAGGGTCTCGCTCGGCGAGATGGCCTTGGTTGTTTGCCCTCGACATTCCGGCCCGAGAAACCACGCCCCGCCCTGCAACAGTGGCCAAATACGGCCCAACGTGACCGAGTGCGGCCAGATCGTAAACGCTCTGGCCGTGGCGGACCGCGGTCCATTCTTCCGCACCACTCGCCTCGAACTCAACTAAAAGACGTCAACGACTATCTGCTGGCAGATACCCTTGAGCGTCTGGCCATCGGCCAATTCCATTGCGATGAACTCGTCGCCGCTGGAGAGCTCTCCCATCTCGACTTTGATGATTCGGATGCCAGCGTCCGGCAGGTCCTTCGGCATTTCAATCGAGTTGGCCCCGTGCAGCCGAATTCGGTAAGGAGTCTTCCCTGGTGGCTGTTGCAGGATGATCGCAACGTCTGTCGTGGGCTGGGTCTCTACCCGGGCCAAAACGTAGCCGCTCATTTGCGTCCAGATCTTGCTGTAGGGCCTATCGCGCATGCTTATCGTGGAATCGTCGCAGTGCCTTCGCATCGGCCTCGTACCTCACTTTGCCAACCGTAGCAAGAACTTAGGGTCCTCCGGTCGCCGGAAGGCAATGGCTGGCCGTTTCGCTCTATCGCTCGAAGTGGGCAGCAATCCGACCCGCGCCTGCACTGGCGAATGCCTACTGCGGAGGCGCCGGTGGAGTATGCGGTTGTCTAACCCCTCTGCGCTCGACGTACTGCGCCCGAGCTACGTCAAGACTGAGCCTACCGTTCGGCCCACCACGCGCGACGCTGCTGTCATGATCGTCCTGGCCGTCATCCTCCCACCCGCACTCTGAGCAGATTTCGTATGCGCCTCGCTCATCAAGCGTCCGGTGACCGCAGCAGGGGCAAGTGTACTTTTCTTCGGACTTCGGAGCGAAGACATTGAGTTGTCGGTTGTAGAAGTCGAACCACGCTTTCCGTCGTGTAAGCAGCTCTTCATCGGTTAAGCGCGGATCGTCGTCGGGACCGCGGACTACTCCTGGCACGTCACTCATGATGACACCGGCGCCAACCACCTAAAGCATGCCAGCTTCCGGCTTTTGGAGCTAGCAGAGGAAAGCAAGCTGTCGGACGCGTAAGCCCCTGCCGGTCTCCTTGAAGGAGCGGCCAAAAAATGCAACGGGGCTCACCCTTTAAGGAGTAGGAGGATTTACGAACGCGACAAACTTCGCATTGATCGGACAACGACGCCAACGACTGCAGACGAGTTCACGGCTCATGGGGTCCAGGTTGAAGGCGAAGGCCGGGAGAGGAGCTACTCCGGCATCACCCTTTAAGAGATAGGGATGAAAAACGGACTCACTCCCTTAGGAGTGAAGGCCGATGTATGAAATCGAGGCGGAAAACCGGCTCTTTAAGGATTAGATGGGGAAACAGGGAAGTCGGTATGGAAACACGCTGTCCCAAAAGAGCGTCCGCACCGGCCTTTTAAAGGGTGAGGCTCGAAACACCGATGCTGGCCTCACCTTTTAGAGAGTAGGGAGGGCGAAGGACAACGACAAGACCCGTCTTGAACGAATGACATCGACCGAGGACGAATCAGGCCACGCGCCGGAAGTTGCGGGCTCGGCCGAGGACGACTTCTCGACTAACAATTGGGACCCCGGCTCGTACCTCGACGCGGTGCGAAAGGACCTCGCTTCCGCTTTCGCTCCTGCCCCTTCGCTTCCGCCTGCGGTTCAGCGAACGAACCCCATCGCGAAGCCCCTACGAATTCGGGAAACGCCTGGTTCAACCCCGGGACGGACTCCCATACATGGTCGTCCCATCATTCTTCGCAATCTCCACAAGCACGCCAGCACTCTCCTCACCCAGGAAGAAACGTCACACCTCCTCCGCTCGCTGACCCAACGCGACATTGCGATCCTCCAGGCTCTCCATGATTACCGCTACCTCAACACCCTGCAGATCCAACAGCTCTTCTTTCACGGCATCCGCTCCACCCAAATGCGGTTGCAGTTCCTCTCCGATCACGGCCTGATCTACCGCTGGCAGATGATCGACCCTCCCGGTCTCACCCGCCGGCCTTCACTGCTTCTTCTGACACCCCGCGGGGGGCGCCTATTGGCCGAATTTCGGGGCCACTCGCCCTGGTCCTACATCCGTCGCGCCGAGGATGCCCGGGACCACTGCTGGCATGTCACCCACGATCTCGAGGCCAATGGGTTCTTCGTGGATCTCGCCCTGGCCAGCCGATTGCACGTGGACCACGGCTTGTGGCTGTGGATCGGCGAGGAGAGCTGCCGCAGCAGCCGGCGCGTCTGGGCAAAGCAACATCGACGACCGATCGCCACTCCCGACGGCGAAGGCTTTTACGTCACGCGTCGTCGTGTCGTGGCTTTCGACCTGGAATGGGATCGTGGAACAGAGTCCGTGAGCCGCCTACGGTCGAAGCTTCGGACTTACGTCGGCTTCTACAGCGACACAAAAGGTGCCGATTGCGAGCATGTGCTGTTTGTTCTGCATCGCAGCAGCCGCGAGCAGCTGCTCCACCACGTGGCTCGCGACCTCGTTGCCGTCGGGCCTGCTTGCTGCCGGTTCTGGACCACCACGGTCGAGCGCATCGACCATGTCGGCCCGTTAGGCCCGCTCTGGGCAGCGGTCGGAAAATCCGACCCGGAGAAGGATGACGACGAAGACCTCGATGAGCCGAAGTCGGTCGACCTTCAACGCCTTCGTCGTAAACGCCTCACAGACCTGTCGGCACGAGAGACCTCACAGCGGACGATCGCTGACTGCATCGGCCGAGGCAGCTGGTGGGAGCGCAGGCCTGGAGGCGGGGAGGTGGCCTGACCCAGAAACGCGCGGGGAGAGGGCCAGAGTCAAGCCCCCTTCAGGACGACGTCGAGCAATCGGCCGAGGCGTCGGGCGATGCATCGACAACGCGTGCTGTTTGGGAGGCGGTCTATGGCCATCCGCTCTCCGACGATGACCTGACGGAGATTGAAGGCAATCTGTTTCGCTTGATCGACTTGCTCGCGAGCATCAGCGCCTCTATACTCGGGGCCCGCGAGTTGTCCACGACCGACGGAGACGAGGCCGCGTGAAGGCGAAGCCGATCGAGCGAGACATCGAAACGACGCGCACCAAGGGCGTCATCATTCCGGCCTTTGCGTACGCGCGAGTCTCGTCCAAAGAGCAAGAGCGCGAAGGCTACTCGATCCCGGTCCAGTTGAAGCGAGTCCGCGAGTACGCGGAGCGCCACGGCTTTACCATCGTCGCCGAGTACGTTGACGTCGAGACCGCCAAGGAGCCCGGACGCCGTGAGTTCTCGAAGATGGTCGAAGCCGCGCGCCACGACACGACCGTCGGCGCCATCATCTGCGAGAAGGTCGATCGACTTTGCCGCAATCTCCGCGATTACCTGACCATCGACGAGCTACCAGCGAAAACGCTCTTCTGGCAGCAGGACTTTCCGGACAACGCGGCGGGCAAGCTCTCCTTCGGAATGATGGTGCTCCTGGCCAAGCATTACATCGACAACCTCTCGGACGAAGTCAAGAAGGGCATGGCCGAAAAGGTCCAGGAAGGCGGCTTTCCGCACCAGGCGCCCCTCGGCTACCGCAACACTCGGGAAGGCGATCGACAGGTGGTCGTCCTGGATCCGATCAAGGCCCCTATGGTCCGTCGCGCCTATGAGCTGTATGCAACCCGCGCCTACTCACTCAAGACGCTGCGGAAGAAGCTCCGCGATGAGGGCCTCGCCACCACCAAACAAGCAAAGCTCATCAGCCTCAGCCAACTGCAATGGCTGCTCAAGAATCCCTTCTACTACGGCGACTTTCGCTGGAAAGGACGAATGTGGGCTGGGAGCCATCCGCCGTTGGTGTCGCGCGAACTGTGGGACGCGGTCCAGGCGGCCTTCAGCGCCCACGAGATGCCCGTCTACCAGAAACACGACTTCGCGTACAAGGGTCTGCTAATCTGCGGCTCCTGCGGCCGTCACCTCACCGCCGAGCTAAAGAAGAAGCGGTACGTCTACTACCACTGCGCCGGCGAGGAGGCGTGTCGCCGGACCTACATCCGCGAGGAGCAGCTCGACGAGCAAGTCCGTGCCCTGCTGGCCAGCATTGCCATCCCGGAGAAGGTCAAGGCGTGGCTGCTGCAGGGAATCGCCAAGAGCCGCGAGGAGCAGCGCGCCTACCACCAGACGGTCGTCGAAGAAATCCAGACCGAAATCAAAGAGCAAGAGCTCCTCATGGATCGCCTCTACGACGATCGCCTTCATCGGCTGATCTCAGAGGACTTCTTCCGGCAGCGGTTCGACGTCCTCGAGGAGAAGCGCCGCGAGCTAACCCGCGACTTGGCCCGCCATCAGCACGCTGAAGGTGCCTACATGGAGGTCGGTAGCAAGCTCATCGAACTGATCGCGCAGGCTCCCCAAATATTCGAGCGGGCCGATCCGGCGCAACGCCGGGAGCTTGTGGGCTTGCTGACATCGAACCGCGTCCTGAAGGGCAGAACGCTGGAATTTGAATTGCGAAAACCGTTCGACGCCCTCGTCTCAGCGGCAAATAACGAAAATGGCTGGGTCGCTAGGATTCGAACTCAGTACAATGACGGAGCGCGCAGGCCAGCCATGACGAGCGCGGAAATCCGCCAGCGTTTTCTCAACTTCTTCAAAGAGCGGGACCACAAGGTGTTACCGAGCTCCTCCCTGATCCCGTTCGGCGATCCAACGCTGCTGTTTACCAGCGCCGGGATGGTGCAGTTCAAGCCCTACTTCCTGGGCCAGGCCAGAGCGCCGTACCCCCGGGCAACGACCTGCCAGAAGGTGTTTCGAGCGGTGGACATCGATCTGGTTGGCACCGACGGACATCACCTGACTTTCTTCGAGATGCTCGGGAACTTCTCATTCGGCGAGTACTTCAAGGAGAAAGCCATCCCCTACGCGTACGAATTCCTCGGAAAGGAATTGCGGCTCGATGAGCGACGCCTCTGGGCCGGGATCCACAACGACGATGACGAGAGCTTCGCGATCTGGGTGAAAACCGGCATTCCAGCGGAGCGGATCCGGCGCTTTGGCGACGAGTACAACTTCTGGGCCGCGGGCCCGACCGGACCGTCTGGCCCGGATTCGGAGATCCACTACGACTGGGGCGAGGAGTACGGCTGCGGCCGCCCCGACTGCGGACCCAACTGCGAGCACTGCGACCGGTTCCTGGAGATCTGGAACCTGGTCTTTATGCAATGGAACCGCGATCAATCCGGAAAGCGGACCGACCTGGCGAACAAGGGAATCGACACGGGCATGGGTTTGGAGCGGATCAGCGCCGTCGTGAATGACCACCCAACGGCCCACCGCCCAAGTGATCCCAAGGCGCCGTCGGGGGTTTTCCAAACGGATCTCTTCCAGCCCCTGATTCGGCACTGGGCGGAGCAGACCGGCAGGCCTTACGGAGCCGATCCGCGCACAGACATCTCACTCAAGGTGCTGGCCGACCACGCCAGAGGCGGCTCCATGCTCCTGGCGGACGGGGTCACACCTGCGAATGACGGCCGCGGCTACGTCCTCCGGCGTCTGATCCGGCGCGCAATGGTGCATGCCAGGCGTCTGGGCCCGGCCGCTCACCTGTCGTCTGGCGTCCCGATCGTCGCGCGGATCCTAGGCGGGGTTTATCCCGAGGTGCGGAAGCGCGAAAACGAAATCGAGGCCGTGATTCGCTCCGAGGAGGAGCGGTTCGCCATCGCACTGCGGCAGGGAATGGAGCGCCTGCAGGGCCTGCTGGAGCGCGGAACTCTTAGCCCCCAGGACGTGTTCTACCTGCATGACACGCTGGGCTTCCCGGTGGAGCTGACTGCCGAGCTCGCAGCGGAGCAGGGCGTGAGCGTCGACCGGGCCGCCGTCGACACCCTGATGCAGGCTCAGCGCGAGCGAGGCCGGCACGCCACCGGCGGTTTCAGCGCACCAGTGGCGGGGCAGGCAACCCGCTTCGTCGGATACGACCGCCTCGAGGTCGAGTCAAGGGTTACGGATGTCTTTGCGGTAGCCGGTGAGTCGGGGCAGGCGGATGTGTTCCTCGAAGAGACGCCCTTTTACGCCGAACGCGGCGGCCAAACGGCTGACACCGGTTGGTTCAGCTGGGATCAGCAGAAAGCCCGCGTCATCGATGTGCAGCCTCAGGGTGAGGCCATCCGCCATCGCGTCGAAGTCAGCGCCGATCGCCTGAGGCCAGGTGAGCGGGTTCACGCCGAGGTCGACGCGAGACGGCGGCAGGCCATAGCGGGTCATCACTCGGCTACCCATCTTTTGCATCGCGCCCTCCGAGACGTGCTTGGCGAACAGGCGGAGCAGGCAGGGTCATCGGTCCAGCCGGACTACGCTACCTTCGATTTCCGGTTTCCCCGGGCACTCACGCCCGAGGAGATCGATCGCGTTTCCATCCTGCTGAACGAGAAAATTCGCGCCGATCTCGTTCGGCGGGTCGAGGAGCTTCCCCTTAAGCAGGCGATCGCGACCGGCGCAGTGGCGCTGTTCGGGGACACGTATGGCGAGTTGGTGCGAGTTGTGTCGTTTGGCGATTGGGCCCGGGAATTATGCGGCGGCACCCACGTCGATCGAAGCGGCCAGATCGGGTTCGCTCTGATCTCGAGCGATCGAAGCATCGGTGCCGGGGTGCGGCGGATCGAGATACGGGCCGGCGCCGCCGCGGAGCGGCAGATTCGCGAGTACGAGCGGGTGCTCGCGGGACTCGGCGAAGAGCTCGGGGTCGGACCTACAGGATTGCCGGCGCGGGTGGCAGGACTGCAAGGCGAAGTCAAACGTCTCGAGAAGGAGGCGGCCAGCCTCCGCCAACGGCTGGCGGCCGGTGGAAGCGCCCAGCTCGAAGAAGCCAGCGTGAATGGCGTCCGACTGTGGCTTCAGAGGGTCGATGCCGGCGAAAAGGACCTGCTGGTGTTCGCCGATCACGCGCTGAGCCGAGCGAACGGCAATGGCGTTGCGATCGTAGTTGGCGGCCGAAATTTCGCTGTTAAAGTTGCCAGTCCCCTGTCCGAGCGACTTCCGGCGAACGACCTGGTCCAGGCCTTCCGCCAGGTCGCCGGGGGAAAGGGCGGTGGCCGCGGGCCCGTCGGGCAAGGCGGCGGCATCGATCCCGAACGGGTGGCCGCCGCGTTCAAGTCGGTGCAGGACTACGTGCGGAGTCATCTAGACCCCCTCCCCGACCCTCCCCACAAGGGGGAGGGAGAGGCTAAGAAAGATCCATGATCAAGATCAAGGATCGGATCAAGCGCCTGCGTCGCGGGGCCGACTACGAGAACTACTACACGGCCCTCGATATCGGCACCGAATACATCAAGGCGCTGGTGGTCAAGCGGGAGGGTCGAAACGGCGTCGTTCTTGGCGCGTCTCGGCAGCGCCAGGAGTTTGCCGACATGGAGGGTGGCGTGCCGTCCAACATCCAGGGCATCATCGACAGTTGCGATCGAGCCATGTCGCAGGCGGAAGACATGTCCGACACGATCCCCGGTCAGGCGGTGATCGGAATCGCCGGCGAGCAGGTCAAGGGGTTCAGTACCTCGGTGACGGTCCCGCGAGCCGATGCGACACTGAAGATCAATGAAGTCGAGCTGCTGCAGACTCTGCAGCTGGTCCAGAAGCGGGCGCTTCGGGAAGCCCAGCACGCGATGAGCCTGGAGCTGGGCGTCCCGGATGTGAACGTCAAACTGATCAACTCGGCGATCACCAGCGTGCGGATCGATGGCTTCGGGGTCAACAACCCGATCGATTTCCAGGGCAAGCAGATGGTGATCACGGTCTTCAACACTTTTGCGCCCTTGACCCACGTCGGCGCGCTGCAGACGATCGCCTCCGAGCTGGACCTCGAGCTCGTGGCGACCGTGGCCGAGCCGTACGCCATGGCACGCTGCGCCGCGACCGACGAGGTTTACGACTTCGGGGGCATCTTCGTCGACATCGGCGGTGGTACGACCGACATCGCCCTGATTCGCAACGGCGGGATCGAGGGCACCCGGATGTTTCCCATTGGTGGCCGCGTCTTCACCAAGAAGCTGACCTCGCGGTTCGGCATCTCCTTTGCCGACGCCGAAGCCGTCAAGCTCCGACACTCGCGCGGTGAGCTCCCGCCCGAGCATGCCGAGAAGGTTCATTCCGTCCTGGCGCGGGATGCCGAGGTGCTGGTCGAGGGGGTGGCGATCACCCTGCAGGAGATGTCGAAGGGGGACCGCCTTCCCACCGCGATTTACCTGGCGGGCGGCGGGAGCGCCCTGCCCGAGGTCAAAGACCAGCTGAAAGCCTTCCCCTGGGCTGAAAAGCTGCCATTCGCCCGGACTCCGACGGTGACCGCCCTACGGCCGGTCGACATCCGGGGGATTTACGATTCAACCGGCCTCCTGCTCGACCAGCAGGACATCACCCCGATGGGGCTGGCCTTCCACGCGATCCAGCAGCAGGCCGAGGACCAGGCGCCCCTGCATGGGCTGATGCGCAAGGTCCTGAAGGCCATGAAGGTATGACCACGCGGGGAATCCCGCGACCCTGACGAACGTGTGCCCGAAAACCTGACACCGTAACAACTCGACAATCA
>Ga0307479_10005930_pt1 | contig 11181 bp, 9 predicted proteins | sample atmos_gasesECM4C_FD_203743 | JGI IMG/M metagenome (GOLD analysis project Ga0307479, IMG submission 203743) | Hardwood forest soil microbial communities from Morgan-Monroe State Forest, Indiana, United States - atmos_gasesECM4C_515 | ecosystem: Environmental > Terrestrial > Soil > Temperate... | reverse complement strand
CTCGAAAAGTCCGCTCACATAGTAGAGTCCAATCGCCACCAGACCGAACACGAACGTCCCATGCGTATTCACCCATACGAGAAACAATGGCGGAAGAAACCACAACGCTCTGCTATGTCCCTGCCGGAAGCGCTCGAGGCATATCAGCGTGATGAGCAAAAACACGTACCCAAACAACTGGGGGCGTAGAGTGAAAACGGCCGCCGCAATCGGCAGCAGGATTCCCGTCGCGACGCACGCCGCTTTGGCGTTTCCACAGCGCACATAAAAATAGCTGTACAGGAAAGCAGTTATGGCTGCGACTAGGCCAAACAACAGCGCCGCGAGGCCCGAAAGACCCCCTGCCCGCGCCGCAAGCGCCATAGCCACTTCGCCCAGCCATTCGTACGCAATCCAGTGCGCTCCAGGCGCAGTGAACGAGTATGGATCGGAGTTTGGCCACGTGTGAGTCCGCAGGATTTGCTCTCCCACAGCGACGTGCCACCATGTGTCTGGGTCCGGCAGGCGATCGTGGACGCCGATCAGCGCAACAGCTACGAGCAACACTGCCATGAGCACTGGAAACGAGATGGCTTGGCGAATCGCCTTCCAGACGGCAGTTACTGCTGCCGGCTGGACCGTGGCGAGTTCGGGTGTGTAAGGCGCACCATTCACGGGCGCGATAAGACTGCTTTCCTGCGCACTTTGTTGGACTGTTGATTCTGGCTTTTTCATTTGCCGTTAAGTGAATAGTACGAGCCGTGTGGCAGCACTTATCCGCCTCCTGCAATCATAGTGCCGGACACTCCCGATCCGCCACCATTCACAGGAATCCAGTTTCGTATCGGAAAAGTAGTCTCGCGCGCGGGGTGCGTCACTGCCGGAGCAACTGAGGTAAGTTATGTCGAATCTCTCGGACTGCCACTGCCTCCTAGTGAACGATGACCATCTCGGAAGTGCTCGATAGATTTATCGAACCGCTGTGGATGAACGGATAGAGAAAACTGAAGGCATAGGTTACCTGAACCTCGACTGTACAGCCGGGGTAGTTTTGTGTGGCTGTAGTGTAGCAAAGACAACTCGGCGCGGTCGGGTTGGCCGTGCAAGCCGAGGGCTTGGGCGAGGGCGTTGGCCAGTTCGGTGTCGTCGTGACCTTGCTTGAATCGAGGCCGGATGGCACGAGCCTCGTGACGTAAGTCTGGATGTCCGTCGAGGAGGCGGGGCCATTGTTCATGGGAGCAGTACCATTGCAACTGCTGTCGAAGGGGGTGCCCGCAGTCGTGCCCGGCCCGCAGGTGTATCCGTTGACGGCGGCCCAGCGCGTCGCCGACCGCGCGGCATGCGACACAAAATGATAAGCGTAGAGCGCGCGCCCAAAATCGACGATTCCCAGAATCATTATCAAAAACAACATGACAATAAAGCCATACTCAAGGAGGCTGTTTCCGTCTTCCGCCTTCAGCTGTCGCAAACCCCTTGCCGCCCATCCATTGGGGAAGCGGACTTCACGGTTTACACTTGCAAACCCTGAGATTGAACGGGAATCGGGAGTTCGTATAATCGACATATCTCGCTGTCTCATTCGTTCGCTACTCGCATCGTCGATGTCCTCGATACGGCGACAGACTTGGGAATTCCGGGATAGTTAAAGATCGAACTAAAGGTTCCCGAAGCTGTCACGGATACATTCACTACCCAGTGGCCCGCAGCGCACGTACCAGCTGAAGGGTTGGTAGCGGTGGTGCAACCCGCCGCCGTGATAGTCCCCGCGCTGTCGCACCCGCACGAGGTTGAGGAAGTTACGGTGAGATTGCTCACCTTCTGGCCGTTACTCTGGAAGTCATTGTCAGCAGCCGTCTGGATGCCCGTTGTGTCCGCAGATTGCGGCAGGCTCTGTGCGCCATAAGCAGCGCCGGCTCGAGCCGCGTTCCCGACCAATATGCCGATATACGCGTACCGCCCGAGCTCAATCACTCCAATCGCCAGGGCAAGCACCAATGGCGTTACCAAGGCCAGCTCAAGCATGGCTTGCCCGGACTCCAACCGCAAAAGTCCCGCTTTACGGGCAATACAGCTCCAAGTCCTCTTCGCTAGACTCACTTGCGTTTTCCGGTTCGATTTCATCACCTATTCCACCAGCGTGGGAACCGTTGTGACCACGACACCCGGGGGCAACCCGGCGTTGCCTTGCAGGTTAACGATGGGGCTGCCGCTCAGCGCAAGCGAATCCGAAACCACTATTGCGACATTGACGCTGTTGTTGTTTCCGAAAAACGTGATTTGGTCCGCGGGGAAATATAACACCCCATCATAATTCGCTCCGCTGTTGCCTCCCAGCGTGGGGCCGCTGTTGCCTGACAGGGTGACATTTTGGGCCCTGTTGGTGTCCAAGGGATCCTGATACATCAAAATTCCCGCATACGTTCCGGTGCTCGGCGCTGTCAATTGAACATTGGGCGTGCCGACCATGTTTATGGTGGCGTTGCCCGTGAAATAGAAGAACACGCCTGTTCCCGTGATCGTAGAACCTCCGTCGACCGTTATACCGCCCGAACCGCTGAAGTAATAATTCCCAGCGGCAAACGTAACTGTTGAATTGCTCCCGACATGGATCAAGTTGTAAGCTCCCGGCTGCAGGGTTTGGGTCCCTGACGTAATCAAGTTGCACGGGCCGCTTGATGGACAACTTGAAGACGCAGCCGGCTGGCTCGGCGGCGTTTTCTGGAGAGAGGCGTACGGGTCCGCCACGGCAGGCACGTTGACGGCCGGACAGGGGCCGGGCGCGGTGCACGTGATCGTGCCGCCCGGGCCGCTCTTATTCCAGTCTCCTGAGTTCCCGAAAGTTCCGGCAGTCACAACCAGTTTATTCCCCTTCGTGTTGAAGTTGCCGTTATCTTCTATCCCGCAGGTAGGGCCATTCAGGGTCGCACTTCCGTTGATGTTGATTCCCTCGATGCTGCTGGCAGGAGAGCCTAACGTATACAAGCAGCCGGACCCCGCTCCGCCGCTCACATTCGTGGCAACTGCGCGCGCCGTGACCGTTCGACTGCTTACTCCCAGAGCCTTCATGAAGAAAGTCGGTTGAACCGCTGTAACGAATACTTCCACATACTTGGGATCGTTCTTATGTGGTCCTGTAGTCGGTCCGCTAGCCGGATCGCTCACCGCTACGGTAACACAGCCGAGGGCGCCGGGATTGTTTGTGCACGTGGTGCCGCCGCTGTTATCGGTGAACCCGTTCGTTGCCGAAGCATTTTGCGCACCGGTCACTACGCCCCCATAAGCAAGATTCGACGCGCCGGCAATCGCCGCGGCGTCGGCTGCCGTCTGCTGCAAGCGCCTCTGATAGCGCAGCACGCCCATATCAACTGCAAAGCCGGCGAAGCCCATCAGCAGAGTCACCGCCAAAGCGGTAAAGGCTATTGCTTGGCCCTTTTCGTTATTGCGTGTCATCGCGGCCTCCTTGTAACTAATCCTGGTCTGCGACCGACTCAATACTTCGAGGCAGGCCGGAGGATCCTGGTGCGGGGCAAAATACTTCCGCAAATGTGACGGCATCTTACTTCAATGGCAAAAAGTTAGCCACACATAATGCTTGTGCCATAGACGCCACAGTGCGCTTCCAGCTGCTCCGAAACGCCAGGAACCATAGAGTACAAATGAGTTGCGTTCGAAACGCGCGGCTCCGTGGCATGGGGAGATACACCACAGACCCTGAGCAACTTCCAGGCGCCTATTTTGAGTCCGCAATCCGAGTTCCATCCTTGCGAATCAAGCTCTTAAGCGCCCTCAAACCTGCATACTTGCCGACAGGTTGAAAGCCCACCCTGCAAAGCTCGCGATTACTCCGCCGATTGTCTAGGCCTCTCTCAAGACGCTGAACTCCTTCAGCAACGCAAATGGAGTACGGGTACTCTCAATACTTTCGCCGAGCTGGCTAATTTTGTCAGGCTCCATGTGGCCGAGCAGCGTTGCAGCGCGGGCGATGTGCTTGATCCGTTCCGGCAGCAATCCCATAACGCGCGCGCAGGTGGAATCTACAGCAACGGGATCATCGCCAAGAATCAACACACCGCAGGGCCTCGATTCGCCTTGAATTGGGCCGTTGCCTTCCATTCCGATTATGCCATCCACAATCGCAAAGTCCGGTCGCGCGGCTGCGTTCAGATCCAAAATAGAATTATCGATTCCGGCCCAATGGAGAATATTCTTTGGCCAGCCGTAGCAGCCTCCCGGCACGATTCCAAACATATTTTTGAGCGACAGTGTGACGCCAGCCCAGTGATGGGTTTTGAGTTTCGGCATTGAAACGAGGAAGTCAACGCCACGCACGGTTCTGGGCAGATAGAGTTCCTTGAGCCGTGAAGCGTGCGTCTTCAGAACTACGCGCTCGACATCGTCCACGTTCAAATCAACGAATGTGCGGGAAAGCGGTCCGGCATATTCACGCAACCGCATCGACTCGACAACGGCTTGTGAGTCGCGGTCCATCGAAGGCCCATCCCCGATCAGAACTTCCGCCGCTCCAAGCCGCAAAAACGCTTCGCGAGCCGCGCCAATGACAGCGGGGTGAGTGTTAGTCAAGCAGCGCGGATCGAGGCCGACGAGGTTCGCCTTCAACAGCACGGTTTTCGCGCGGACGGGTAGGTCGAACACGTGAAGAGTTTCGTAGAGCAGGGCGGAGAGGTCCGACTGGTAACTCGAAGCGCGGCGGATCGCGACGCGCGAAGCAGGTCGCGAGAACGGCGGCAGGAGCTGTGGAGTATTCCTCGGCATGAATCAGGTCTTCTTCCTCGGGTTGGATCGAGTCGCCCATTCGTGCCTGCCACTCATTGCCAGAACGGCTGCGCTCACCGCCGGAACGTTCCACATGATTTCGTTCTTTTCGTAAAAGTTGCAAAGTGAATTACGGATATCGGCATGGTTTCGCCCCAAAACGTCAAGCGCGATGCAGGCCAAGGCTAGAGTGCCGGGGCTCTCGATCCGGTCCCAATTTGCTTCGAGCCAAGCCAAACTTTTTTCGACTTCGGGCCGCTCAGAATGATCTCGTAACGCCAGTAGCGCCCAAGCGGTTTGGCATACCTGTGGTTCACCCGGAACTCCGTAAACCAATGGGTTCCCGCAATTCCAGCCGCCTCCGGGAGACATCCGATCGTACAACATGGCCTCTGCCAGTTGAATTCTGCTTTGAACCTGGGCGGGCAAAAGCTCTGGCGGGCTGTTGCGCATCGCGATGAGCGCTAATGCGGTGGGCTCGACCCAACTGGCAGTTCCAGAGGTCCAGCTCCAGCCGTAATAGAAATCGTTCTGGGCCACCGTATGCCGCACGCCCCTCAGCCGTCGCAGGAGACGAAACCAGCGCCCCGCTTCCCCAGGCCGCTCGTCGGTCAGCCAGCAGATCCCGCGTGCGAGGCTCTCGCGGAATTGTCCTTGGGAAAGCAGAGCTAAGCAGGCGAGAGAGGTGACCCAACAGCCCTGATCTTGGCCCGCGGCAGCGGGCCAAGATCCGTCTGTTAATTGGGCTTTGAGTAGACATTGAAGACCACGCGCGGTCGCATCATCGGCAGCGTCATCCGAAGCAGATTCAAGAAGAGCGAGCAGCGCCCACGCCGTCGGCTCGACGCGACTCTGAGAACCGCGCTGGAAACCCCAGCCGCCATCTTCGTTTTGCGCGCCTGTGAGGTATGGCGCGCAGACCCGTTCGATGAAGAGAGCGTTCTGGCTTGAATCGGAAGAAGATTGCGCCGTCATCGGTACGATGTCGATGCTACATAACTTGCTTGATGGTTGGCAGCTTCTCACGATGAGCTGAAAGAGTAGTCTCTTCTTCGGTCGGGCGGATGTCGAGCTGATTAATCAACCTGTGCAAGTAGCCTCGCGCGACTCCCAAGCTGCGAGCGCTCTCGGCTTTCCGCCAGCCGCATTCCCGCAACGTTCGAATCAGGAGTCTGCGCTTGAACTGGCGAACTTCTTCCTCATACGAATTATTGAAAGTCACTTCTTCAGATTTGCTGCGAATGATGCTGGGAAGATGCCAGACATCCACTGTCTGCCCTTCCGACAAGACCACCGCCCGTTGCACGGCATTCTCAAGCTCTCGTACATTTCCCGGCCAGGAATATTCCTCGAGGGCGTGCAATGCTGGTTGAGAATATCTTTTTACTTTCTTGTTGAACTGCTGTGCGGATGTTTGGAGGAAATGTTGTGCGAGAAGGGGAATGTCGTCGCGGCGTTCTCGCAGCGGCGGCAGGTGCATTTGAACCACATTCAAACGGTAATAAAGATCCTCGCGGAATTTCCCTTGTTGCACCATCTCCGGCAATTGCCGGTTCGTGGCACAGATCAGGCGGATGTTGACGTTGATTGTAGTGTTGCCACCGAGGCGTTCGAAGCTGCGCTCCTGCAGCACGCGCAACAGTTTCGGTTGCAACCCCAAACTTAAATCGCCAATCTCATCGAGAAACAACGTTCCTTGATCGGCTGTTTCAATGCGCCCGCGGCGGCACGCGAGTGCACCCGTGAAGGCGCCTTTTTCATGGCCGAACAGTTCGTCCTCGATCAGCGTCTCGGGCAAGTTCGCACACGAAAATGCAACCATGGGACGAGAGGCGCGCGGACCCATCTGATGGATCGCTCGCGCGAGAAGTTCTTTGCCTGTCCCCGTTTCACCCGTGATGAGGACGTTCACATCGCATGGGGCGATCTTTTGAGCTAGCCCAAACAGCTCCTGCATGGCTGGCGACGTCCCGAGAAGATCGTGCAGTTTTCCAGTCCCTCGTGAATCTGTGCGGAAACGCTCGAGTTCTTTCTCGGCGACATGAAACTTGTACGCACGCCGCAAAATGAGGCGCAACTCGATCATATTCGGTGGAGCGGTTACGCTATCGTACGCTCCACGTTCCATCACTCCTACAAGCAGCGCTCGATTCTCGGCGTCACAAAGCACGACCGTCGGAGGATGAGAGGGAATCTTGTTTATCTCATCCAGCAACCGCAGGCCCGCTTCATAGTCCCCGCGAGTACTTGCAAGACGCAGATCCAAGAGGAAAATATCGCACCATTGACGGAGGCCGTTTAGTCGATTGAAGTGGGATTCGGTACTGGGCCGCGTTTCAAACCCATCTCCCAGCGCACGCGCGATAACTTCTGCCAGCCCAGAATCTTGACTCAAGAAACAGAGGTGTATGGTCTGGTCAAGCAACCTTTACGCTCCTAACTGCAAGGAAATGCGAACGCTTACTCTCGACAGCTATCCCTCAGCTTCCAGGCAGCCGCTCGGGAACCCTGATTGGGACGATACGGGACTTTCGCCCTAGACCGACACAGGAAGAGGAGCACGGCCTTAAGTCCCGGGAGTGGCTGGTGGCAAGCCAAGTACCAAAATGGTGCCTGAATAGCGAGGATCGTAAGGCGCGACTAAACAGTCGGGTGTCAACTGGATGTGCCTATAGAAGGTGACGAGAAGTGCTCAAACAGAGACAGCGGCTGCACTACCAGAGAGAAAATTCATGCCCGTTTGTAGCAATCTTTGTCCTTCTGGGCCATCTGCCTTGACTATGCGTGGCGTCCTCATTCGGTTACAAAGCTCGCCGACGCACCCAAAGCGTTTGAAAGCCGTTAGTTCCACAAGTCTCGCAAAAACCGGGGTACCAGATGTCGCCGCGGGCTGCCCGAGTTGGGACCGGTCTAAGTTGGGGATTAGAGTCTATGGAGCTTGAGGATGGCCGGGGAGTTCTCCAGGGATTCCAACCAAAATGTCCACAGCAACAGGCTTACCCCCGCGCAAAGCGGGCTTGAATTTCCAGTGGCTGAAGGCAACTCGAGCTGCTTCATCCATCTGCGGGACTAGACTCTGGTATATCTGAAGCTCTTCAATCGTTCCGTCCTCTTGAAGCGATCCCTTCAGGACAATCATCTTGAGGGCTTTGCCGGGCGGTACGGGCAAACGGCGGAAATCAAATCTTGAACCCGGGTCCAAATCCGGCGGCAAGAGGGCTTGTTCGAGATGAATAACAGTCGCGCGAGAATCCGTGGTGGTGCCTTTTGAGCGAGCTCCCTTTTCACAGTACTGCATGGTCCAGTTTGCGCCCGGCATCGGTAAAAAGATCGTATAGATTTTTCCGCAACTGAGCGCGTGATAAACCGCGGTGCCCCCACCCCCGATTGGGCCGGCCGATACGACCAGAGCATTCTTTCGTAACTTTGGAAGAGCCGCCACGGGCACTGGATAAACCATGCTCGCGACCAGAGCTGATCCGAGTGCGCCTGACGCTTCACCGCCGCCGGTGCCACTAATGCTCACGGCGCCCGACGCTCCAGAATTCCCGCCACCACCGCCGCCACCGCCTGGCCCCACTCCTGTGCTCCCGTCCCCGCCAGCACCGCTTCCCCCGCTGCCTCCGCCGACCACGCCACCGGGGACTCCACCCGGCGATCCGGGTTGTCCACCGGCGGGGGAAATTGAGAACTCGCCCCAACGATTCCCGGGAGGAAGGTCTACGACAGGGCCGGCTCCCGCAGGATCCACACCGATGACCAATAGATCGGTGCCATCGCCTGCCGCCGAAACTCCGCCGCTCGCGGAGCTCGTTGCGCCCCCATTGCCTGATTTGGTTGTTGGTCTCGCGGCGCCAGCAAGGGGAATCGCTAAGCGGGGCTGCGAAGTAGAAGGATCAAGGTAGCTCATCAAAGGTGTTTGCGGATTCTCCGGAGCAACCGCGGGTGCAGGTTCTGGCGCGAACTGGCGATTTGATTGAGTGGGTCGCGCTTTATTGGGATCGAATTTCACGTTGGGTTTCGGAGGTTCCAACGGATTCCCCAATACCATGTTCGGCAATTTTAACTCGGTCGTAATTCGAAGATCGGGCGGTGAGGACCTTTGATAGATTGTCTGTCGGAAATTGTCGGGACGAGCGGGCTTCGAAACAACAGTAATTTTGGCGTGTGCCGCGGTGCTTCCCAAGGCAGGCAGTTGATTTGGCTTTGAGCCAGTTCCAGGGCGAGCTCCCGGGCCCGCAGGAGCAATGCGCGGAAGCGTGCGCGTTGTATCGAGCAGTGGCACTCGATAATAAATTCGCTCAGTTCTCGTCGAAGACGAATTGAAGGCCATCGCCTTTGTCGGAATCGCCTGGGGCAGATAAATCATTAAGAGGATCAGCGAACAGTGCAGCGCAAAGGAAGCGCTCAGAGAACCCCCTGGCAAATGGAAACGGGCTACGTTCGAGCTGTGAAGGTAGCTTGCGTTTCTTGCGCTGGAGAGCTTTCCGGACGTGCACAGAGCTTTGACTGAACCCCACCAGCCAAAATAGCCGGAACCGCGTGGAAGAAGAAATTGTAGAGTCTTCTCGCGCCGGTCGAAACCTCGACTCGCCCCCCCGTTCACACTTACCTCCTCTAAGGTGCGCGCTCGCAAACTTGGGATGACGGAATTTCTGTTTTCAAACATGCTCTTCGATGAGATTCCTACGGCTGGCTTAAGCGCAAAATAGGCTTCTCTCCTCAGCTCAAAGCCTTTATATCCGGAAGCACGTCCCATTCCAATGATTTAGTTCACTTGGATGCCGGCATTCCATTGGGGGAAATCCTCTAAATGCATGTGATAGTCACCGTTTGGGTACACATCCGATATTACCACGGCAGACTCTCAGTCGGGAGAGTGCCGAATATCTGTCAAATCCCAGATTCCACATTACTTAAACCCTGCCTACGCGCACTCAAGAACTTGCTGGCTGGCGCACCCATGAAGTGAAGGGTTTGGTACCTCTCCTGCTTACAGATAAGCGGGGATCATCTCGCTGAACGGAATTTGGATACGCTGAATTGCGTTTAGCGTCCCGCCAAGTATGGCTGCGGGAAAACTGATAGACTTCAAAGGAACTCCAATGCCAAGGATGTGGAACTCCAGTCTGGTTCTGCTCCTGATGTGTCTTGCCCTGCATTCGGCCCGGGCGCAAGACGCAGCTGAAGCGGCAGCAGCCACTTCTTCATCCGGTGTGGCGGCGAGCGCGATCAAGCCAGCGCCCGCCCGACTCATGGACCAAGCGGCCGCTGAAGCAGCCGCAGCTACTTCGTCGTCCGGCGTTGCAGCCAGCGGAGCCAAGGCGGCTCCAATTCCTGGCATCAATCCTCAGCAGCCAGGCTCGTCGCCGCACTTGGTGGCCCGAGAAGGCCCGGCCCCGGACGAGTTGAATCGGAAAGAATTTGAAGAGAGCGCCGGGAGAGACGCAGGTAAACTTTTGATGCGTTCCGTACCAACTGGAGCCCAAGTCTTCGTCAATGGACGATTGGTTGGCCGGGCACCGCTGCTATTGATTTTGGCGCCAGGCAAGTACAAAGTCGAGATGCGGGGCCAGCGCCAGGATTATGGACAACGTACCGTTGGATTGCTGCCCAACGATACGCAAGACGTAGCACTGAGTCTGGCACCGCTGTATCCGACTCGAGTTTCGATTCGATGATCAATTTTACACTGTGAGCTGACAATGGACAAATCCTCTGGAATTGGTTTCGATCGGCAGGCGTTCGCGACCTCAACGGAGCAAGCTCCCCGCTCGGCGTCGCCGCTGATTGGGACTGCACTACTTGTGATAGCGGTCGTTGGGCTTGGGTTCGTGGGCTACAAGATCTTAACGCATGCCTTCGGAGACGCTCCTGCCGCAGACAGCCGAGCACTGCTTCAAGTTCAGCAGCAATTAACCGACATCCAGGGACGACTGGAAAAACTGGAGCAGACTAGAGCTAGAGCTGCGGCCGCGCCCTCGTCGAGCGCCAAGGTGGATCCATTTGCCTCGGCGGATGGGAATGCCCAGAAGACTCCACACACCACCTATCAGGTAACGCCGTCATACACACAACCGAAACACATCGTTTCGCCTGATCCAGCGACCTCACGGAAGCTGGACGGAATCCAAAAGGGTTTGGGCACGTTGCAGAATGATACTAGTGCCAATCGGGAAGCATGGCAGGCCACAACCGACCGGCTCGCAGATGTCGCTGGCGAAGTCGGGACACAACGCGTCGAGATACTTCGCAATCGGGATGAGGTGGACCAGTTGCTTGCGCGCACGGAGCGTACAGCGATTCCGTTTGAACTGCTCCGCGGATCAAACCCACAATCCTTTGGCAGCGTGTCACTAGGATTGAAGGCTGCGAATCAAAAGAATCACCACTACACGATGTGCGTGTACGTGCAAGGCTCATGCA
>Ga0307479_10005928_pt1 | contig 11183 bp, 12 predicted proteins | sample atmos_gasesECM4C_FD_203743 | JGI IMG/M metagenome (GOLD analysis project Ga0307479, IMG submission 203743) | Hardwood forest soil microbial communities from Morgan-Monroe State Forest, Indiana, United States - atmos_gasesECM4C_515 | ecosystem: Environmental > Terrestrial > Soil > Temperate... | reverse complement strand
GAGCTTCGCGAACAACGATGTTGCCGAATTCCTCCGGAGATGTAAGGCGGCCCTGCGCCAGCACCGCGTAGGTGAACTGCTGGTTCTTCTGGGATGGTTCGCCACCTATCTGGCCAGCAGGATTTACCGTGCTCTGGGCGCGGATGGCGTTAGTAATGTCCGTTACGGTGATGCCCAGCTTCGCCAGTTGGTCCGGCTTGATCCAGAGCCGCATCGCATACTGGCCGGCCCCGAAGACCTCGGAGCGGCCCACGCCATAGGAGCGGCCGATGGGATCGTTGAGATTGATGAACGCATAGTTAGAGAGAAACGCGGCATCGCGGGTGCCGTGGGGCGAGTACAAGCCCACCAGCATGAAAGGAGCGGTGGCCGACTTTCGCAACGTGATCCCATAGCTGGTTACCTCGGGAGGAAGCTGTCCGTTTGCCAGCTGCTGACGCGACTGCGTAAGCATGAGATCCATATTGGGATCAGTCTTGAGATCAAAATCGACAAGCAGAGAGGTCTGCGAACCATTCGTTGCGTTCACGGAATACATGTATTCCATGTTGTCCACACCGGTAACTTGCTGTTCGATCGGCGTGGCAACGGACTGCTCGAGAGTCTTTGCGTCGGCGCCGGGGTAGTTAGCTTGCAGCCAGATTTCCGGTGGGGCAATGTTTGGAAACTGTGCGATTGGCAAAAGTGCAATCGTGATCGCGCCAACGATTACGGTAACGAGCGCGATAACGATTGCGACGATGGGGCGTCGAATAAAGAAATTCACCATCGCTCAACGCTCCTCTGTTTCCGTGTACGGCTTGGCACTCACCAATTCGCCATCTTTTGTCTGGTCTGCGCCAACCGCCACCACGCGTTCGCCCGGGTTAAGACCCTTCATGATTACCCAGAGAGTGCCCACTCTCGGCCCGACCTGCACGCTCCTCAGTTGCACCCGATTGTTGGAGCCGACTACAGCTATCTGGTAACTTCCCTGCGTCTGACTCACTGCCGCCTGTGGTGCCAGCAGCGCTCCAGTCAGCTTTCCGGTGGAGGCCTGAATGCGCGCGTACTGGCCGGGTCGCAACAGATTTCTCGAATTGGGAAACTCGCCCACGATCTGAATGGTTCCGGTCTGCGTGTTTACTTGGCGGTCCGCGAAGATGATTCGGCCGGGATGCGGGTAGATACTCCCATCGGCCAGAGTCAACTGCAGCGGGATTCTTGAGGCGTGCGTGATAAAGTCCACGCTCCCCGGACCGCCGCCATCGGCCATGCGCAAATATTCCTGTTCGCTGATGGGGAAATAAACTTTGATGGGACTTACCTGCGAGACCGCGGTGAGGACGGTAGTCGGACCCACCAGGTTGCCGACTTGAACGGTGTTGATCCCGGCGATTCCATCGACCAGAGAAACAACTTTGGTATAGCCAAGATTGATGTTGGCTTGCTCCACTGCCGCCTGGTCCGCTTCAACGGCGGCTTTCGCCGCGCGCAGCGCCTGCGTGTCGGTCTCCAGCTGGCTCTGCGAAATCGCGTGGGCTTCTGCTTCGGGAATGTCACGCTTCACGTTCAGCTCTGCATTCCCCATCTGCGCTTCCGCCTGCGCCAGTTGTCCCCTGGCTCGATCGAGCGCCGCCTGAAATGGACGCGGATCAATCTCAAAGAGCACTTGACTCTTTTTGACGACTGCTCCCTCGTGATAATTCTGGCTAATCAGGTAGCCGCTCACCTGAGGGGAAATCTGAGCGTTGACGTAGCCTTCGAGCGTCCCTACCCACTCGCCTTGAACCGGCACGTCTTGCTCAACGACCGGTGCGACTTCCACCTCAGCCGGCGGAGGAGGGGTTGACGCTCGGACGCTGCTGTTGCTGCAGCCGAGCGAACTTAATAACAACGTTGCTCCAATGAATCCCGCAAAGATCTTCTTCTTCTTCATCTTTTCGTTTCCTCGGAATCGAGCCACTGGCGACGCCTGAGCCGCACGCCGCTTGCAAGTAGCCTCTGTCTTCTTACTGTTGTTGAAGCTCAGCGAGAGCGCGTTTCGTGATGGGCAGTAGAGATTCAATTGCTTCCAGCAACGCCTCGACTCCTTCTGATTTCTGAACAAACCGGTCAACGAATGCCAGGTGATGGTGAGGAATTATGGATTTTCCCGAAAATAGAATCACCTTTGTTGCCAAATCTTCATGCTTCACGAAGGCCGCCAATTCACCACCATTCATGTGGGGCATCTCGTAATCCAGTAGGGCCAAATCAATGGGCTCCCGTTTGAGAAGCTGGATTGCTCTTGTTGCATCGACTGAGGTAAAAACCTCGTATCCGTGCTTTCTAAGAATCAGCGAAAGTAGGTGCATGGTCAGAGCGTCGTCGTTGACGCATAGAACTCGGCAACGCTGGCTGATGTTGATGTTTGTGCGTTTTCTATTGTTCATCGCAACCATGTTTCCTCCGTCGATGCGGCGTGAACACTTGTTACGTTGTTACAGATTATGTATAATCTGTAACGATTCAAAAATATGCAGAAGAAATCTGTTGGCAGAGATGCAGCACGGCGGCGAGTCATCCTCGATGCTGCCCGTGACTGCATCCTTAAATTCGGTTATGCAAAATGTTCGCTCGAGGACATGGCACAACAAGCCGCCATATCGCGACCGCTGATCTATCGGAAATTCAAGAGTAAGGAGGAGATTTTTGGCGGCGTTCTGGAGGACATTTTCGAAACACAGTATCGGGCCGCGGAACAGGCTCTCGCAAAGCCGGGGAGCAAACGGGAAAAACTTATGTCGCTCTATGAAGCTCTGCTGCTTGATCCGTGGAAAGAGCTAATCGTGGATGCTCCGATGGGCGCGGAATTCTATGGGGCATGCAGCCGAGTCACGCCGGACATTTACGAAAGGCACAGAAAGATTCAACTTAAGTACACGCAGGCTGTCCTTGGTACTAAAGAGCTGTCGGAGGTCTTCATGCTGGCTGTAGACGGGCTTCACCAGGATCTACCAGCGACAAAAGTTCTCCGCAGGAGACTTGAATTGCTGATTGATCGATTCGTTCGCGACTAACGCCACGGTGGATCCAGGTCGGTTGGCTACCCTTCGCATTCTGTCCTGTTGGTCGTGCAATCCGGAAGTAATTCGCGAGGAACGCCCGGTGGAGCCTTCTTCTTCCGCCCAAGTCCGCGTCCAGTATGCGGACAAATCCAGGTAACCCATGACGGTTGGGACCTAACTCCGCTTGAAGATCTCCGGGATTATGTACACCTTGCCGAGGAGATCCCTGGCGCGGCACCGGTGATTCAACGCGAGTCTATGAATCGGAACTGTTTTCCCAAAAAAGGAAAGTATTGCCAACTCAGAGAAACGAACGTGAACCGCTAGCCGGAAGAAAAAATGTAAAACCCTTTTGTGTAAACCCTTTGGTTGCGCGTTTCGCGCAAGTCATTAATAAGTAAGGAGAGGCAAAATTGGACCCGGAATCGCATGATTTGCGCTGTAAGTCTCATTTTTTCAGAGAGAAAGCCCTGGGCGAGGTCTATGAGACCAGAGCACCTTGGTGCGAGACCAAGGGGTCACGATTTTCGGCGATTGTAAGTTTTTGTAAATGGTCGGGGAGAGAGGAACATCGCGACAATAGCAGCAGGTCACGAGGTTCGTACGCAACGGTAAGTGCTTATTGCGCTAGGTCTGGAAGGAGCAAAGCTGAGATTTTCGAAACCGTTCTGATCCACGGAACACGCAGGCTCACTGAGACGGTCCAAAACTGCCAACTACTTGGAGGCGGTTTTTCCTGGAAACTGCGCGTCCAAATCAAGATTCAGTTCCAGCACGTTCACGCGCGGTTCGCCGAGGAAGCCAAGTTGTCGTCCCTCGGTGTGCTTTGCGATCAGTGCCTGCAGTTGCGCTTCCGTTACGCCGCGTGTTTTGGCGACGCGCGGAATTTGGAAGCTGGCCGCGGCCGGCGTGATGTGGGGATCGAGACCCGATCCGGAGGTCGTCACGAGATCTATGGGAACCGGTTGCGCGGGATTCTCTGTCTTAAGCTGCGCGACACTGGCATTCACGCGGTCAATCAAGGTATGGTTCGTCGGTCCGAGGTTGGACGCGCTTGAATTTGCCGCATCGTAACCATTTCCCGCGGCGGAGGGGCGTGAATGGAAGTAGGGATCGGTACCGAATGGCTGTCCAATGATGCGTGAGCCTACGACCTTGCCATTTTGCACGATTAGTTGGCCATTGGCTTTGTCGTGAAAGAGTACCTGGGCCAGCCCGGTCACCGTTAAGGGATAGATCACGCCGAGCAAAATTGTGGTGGCGATCGTCATCAGGACGGCGGTTATCAGATTCTTTTTCATAGTTGCTCCTACGCCAGTCCGACGCTAGTGATGATCATGTCGATGGCTTTAATTCCGATGAACGGGATAATGATTCCACCCACGCCGTAGATCCAGAGATTGCGACGCAGCAGCGCGGCGGCGCCTAGAGGCCGATACTTCACTCCACGCAACGCCAGCGGAATGAGCGCGATGATGATCAGCGCATTGAAGATCACCGCCGACAATATCGCCGACTGCGGCGTCTGCAGGTGCATGATGTTCAGCGCGTTCAGAACCGGGAAAGTTCCCGCAAACATCGCGGGAATGATGGCGAAGTATTTCGCGACATCGTTCGCGATCGAGAACGTTGTCAGCGAGCCGCGCGTGATCAGCAGTTGCTTGCCGATTTCGACGATCTCGATGAGCTTGGTCGGATTCGAGTCGAGGTCGACCATGTTTCCCGCTTCTTTTGCCGCTTGAGTTCCAGTGTTCATCGCCACGCCAACATCGGCTTGGGCGAGAGCGGGCGCGTCGTTTGTGCCGTCGCCAGTCATCGCGACAAGCTTGCCTTCGCCCTGTTCGCGGCGAATCAAATCCATCTTGTCTTTCGGAGTAGCCTGCGCGAGAAAGTCATCCACGCCGGCTTCGCGCGCGATTGCCGCAGCGGTCAGTGGATTGTCTCCGGTGATCATCACCGTGCGAATGCCGATCGCGCGCAGTCGAGTGAAGCGCTCCTTCATGCCGCCTTTTACGACATCCTTCAGATGGATCACACCGAGGGCGCGGTTGCGCTCGGCAACGACCAGCGGTGTGCCGCCGGAGAGCGCGATGCTTTCTACCGAAAGTTGCAATTCTTGTGGGATGTTGCCGCCGTTCTCTTGAACATATTTTTGGATCGCATCGGCCGCGCCCTTGCGAACTTGGCGTCCATTCAAATTCACGCCTGACATTCGGGTAATTGCCGTGAAGGGCACGAATTCTGCGCCATGTTCGGACAACTCGCGCCCGCGTAATCCGTACTTCTCTTTGGCCAGCACGACGATCGAGCGGCCTTCGGGAGTCTCGTCCGGCAGCGAGGAGAGCTGTGCTGCGTCGGCCAATTGATCGGCACTCACTCCCGGAGCGGGAATGAATTCCGCCGCCTGGCGATTGCCGAAAGTGATGGTTCCGGTCTTGTCGAGCAGTAGTGTGTCGACGTCGCCCGCGGCTTCTACTGCGCGCCCCGACATCGCCAAGACGTTGTGCTGGATCAGCCTGTCCATTCCGGCGATTCCGATTGCAGAGAGCAGACCGCCGATCGTCGTCGGAATCAGACAAACCAGCAGCGACACCAGCACAAAGACTGTCTGTGGCGATCCTGAATAGATCGCGAACGGCTGCAGCGAAACCACCGCCAGCAGGAAGATGATCGTCAATCCCGCCAGCAGGATGTTTAACGCGATCTCGTTCGGCGTCTTCTGGCGTTCCGCGCCTTCCACCAGGGCGATCATGCGATCGAGGAAGGTCTCGCCCGGATTCGACGTGATCTTCACTCGAATCTGGTCCGAAAGCACACGAGTGCCGCCCGTGACTGCCGACCGATCGCCGCCAGCTTCGCGGATCACCGGAGCAGATTCGCCGGTGATTGCCGACTCGTCCACCGAGGCGATGCCATTGACGATTTCACCGTCCGAAGGGATGAACTCACCAGCGCAGCAAACCACCAGGTCGCCGGCCCGCAGTTTTGAACTGGGAACCGTTTCCACCTGCTCATTCGCCGTTAGGCGATTGGCCTGGGTCTCCGATCTTGCCTTGCGCAGCGTATCGGCTTGCGCCTTACCGCGGCCCTCGGCCATTGCCTCAGCAAAGTTCGCGAACAGTACCGTGAACCAAAGCCACAGGGTGATCTGGACGTTGAACTTGAATGCGGTCTGGCTCCGGAAAAGCAGGATCGTCGTGATCACACTGCCTACCTCCACCACGAACATTACCGGATTGGCCATCATCTTGCGCGGGTTCAGTTTTGCAAACGAATCCCAGATAGCCCGACGGACGATCTTCCATTCCCAAACAGCTTTTGCTTTCGTCGCCATAGATGATCCTCAGAATGTCTTTCCTGCTGCCATTAGCAAGTGTTCAAGAATGGGTCCCAGACTCAATGCGGGAAAAAAGGTTAAGGCGCCCACGATCACGACCACGCCGATCAGCAAAGTCGAGAACAGCGGCGTCGTAACCGGGAACGTGCCCAGGGATGGGGGAACTACTTTTTTACGCGCCAGGTTCCCCGCGATCGCCAGCATCGGAATGATCATCAGGAAGCGGCCGATCAGCGTATTCATCCCGAGTGCGGTGTTGTAGTAGAGCGTGTTCCCATTCAATCCGCCGAACGCCGATCCGTTGTTGGCGGCGGTAGAGGTGAAGGCGTACATGATCTGCGACAACCCATGCGGGCCGGGATTGCTGATGCTCGATGTTCCAAACTGGTACAACGCGGAAACAGCGGCAAACGACAGAATGGCCAGGGGAAAGACCAGCGACACGAGCATAGCCATCTTCACGTCGTAAGCTTCGATTTTCTTTCCCAAATATTCCGGAGTTCTCCCTACCATCAGTCCGGCGATGAACACCGCAAGGATGATGTAGATCAGAACGCCATACATGCCCGCGCCAACACCGCCGAAAATGGTCTCGCTGAGCATCATGTTGGTCAGGGGTATCATGCCGCCGAGCGGCGTGAAGGAATCGTGGAAGCCGTTTACAGCTCCGCAACTCGTATCAGTCGTAATCGTCGCCCACAGTGAGGTATTGGCGATACCAAAGCGAACCTCTTTGCCTTCCATGTTTCCGCCGGCTTGAAGCGCGCTCACGTGCTGATCTGTACCCGCCAACATTGGATTTCCGCGCGCCTCTGCCCAATAGGCCACAGTCACGCCTGCCAGGAAGAGTACGGCCATCGCTCCCCACACTGCCCAGCCATGACGTTGCGAGCCGGTCATGCGCCCCAGCGTGTAGGTCAGGCCGGAGGAGATCGCGAAGATCGAGAACATTTCGATCAGGTTTGATAGCGGCGTCGGATTTTCGAATGGATGTGCGCTGTTGGAGTTGAAGAAGCCGCCGCCGTTTGTGCCCCACTCCTTGATGATTTCCTGCGAGGCTACAGGACCTTGGGCGATGTTCTGATCGGTCACAGTGTCCGTCACCGGCTTGCCGCTGGTATCAACCACTGGCTTGCCGTCCGATCCCACTTTTGCGACTTGCTGTGGTTCAACCAATTTCACCGTGTCGTAAGGCTTCAGGTTTTGCGGAACTCCTTGCGACACCAACAACAGAGCGCCGACGATGCAGAAAGGAAGCAATACCCAAAGCGTGCAGCGAACCAGATCCACCCAGAAGTTGCCGAGCGTTTCCTTCTCGCGGCGCACGATTCCGCGGATAAAAGCGATGGCGAGCGCAATGCCGACTGCGGCAGAAGTGAAGTTGTGATAGGCCAACCCCGCCATCTGCGTGAAATAGCTCATGGTGGTCTCGCCCGAATAGTTCTGCCAGTTGGTATTCGTAGTGAAAGAGGCAGCGGTATTAAAAGCGAGATCGGGAGCGACTCCTGCCAGCTTCTGCGGATTGAATGGCAGGTGAGCCTGAGCGCGCTGCAGTAAGTAGAGCGCCAGCATCGAGACGACGCTAAACAGCAGCATGGAGAACGCATACTCGGTCCAGCGCATCTCGTGGCCTTCATCGACGCCGGTGGTGCGATAGATCAGCTTCTCGATCGGCCGCAAGACCGGATCCAGAAAAGTGCGCTCGCCATTGAATACTCGCGCCATGAAAATGCCGAGCGGTTTTGTCGCCAATAGCACTAGCGCGAAGAAGAAAAGGATTTGAAACCAGCCGTTAGCAGTCATCAGAACTTCTCCGGGCGCAATAGAGCGTAAAAGAGATAAATGCCCATAAACACACAAACGATAAGCATGACAACGGATTCAGGATGCATTGGGTCTCCTCACTTCACGCGCTCGCAAAAATGCACATATGCGATCGAAAGTGCGAAAAACAGGACCGTGACGAGAATGAACACGAGATCTCTCATTGGGACCTCCAAGAAATTGTCAGCTGGGCTGGCGTTAGGTCGAGCAGGAGTCTGGAGCCGTGCTGAACGCAACCGCCGGCCTCAACTGCCGTTCCAGAGCCTTTTGCTCAATTACTCCTACAACAGTAGATAACTTCGTGCATAAAGAGGGTGTAAAGAAACCATAGAAGGATTGATATAAGGAGTTTGTAAAGACGCCATTGATAATGCGATTGGCGACGATCAGTTCTTCAGAATGTTGCGCCGCCAAAGGCAGACCAATGTCACTTCTGACATGGAGAACGCGGTTCAGAAGTTATGCCTTCACGGTGTCCCTGGTTCAAAACGGCAAAGGAGCCACGGCTCTGTACGGAGGTAGTGTTGCGTGGGGATTTGAGCCTCAAGCTTCTTGCGAAGCGAGTGCAGAACGGGAAGGAAGTCCTCGCGGTGTATCTCACTAGCCGTCCAACGTGTGAGAAGCATTGTCCTCGGGGTAACAACTTTTCTTCGATGACTCACCAGGAAAACAAGCAAGTCGAACTCAGCCTGGCTCAGCCGCAGATCATGACCGCGGACGGTAGCCTTAACGCTGTCGACTATCGGCCTTGGCGCGGAGATCAGTCGGGCAACCGATACCGGGAATTTTGCCTTGCTGTTGTTCGCAACGATCGTGATGGCAACGATAGCGGTCACAGTCAACCGACTGGTATGGCGACCGCTCTATCGACTAGCGGCAACTCGCTTTAAGTTGATTTAGGCTCGTTCCACGGAGACAACAAGCGTTTGGGTGCTGCGAGTCTGTGGGGGCAAGTTTCCACTCTGTCGAGACAAGACCTCACGCAGAGCAAGAACGTTTTAGAGCATTCCTCGATCGCCCATTATAAGCTGCTGAGCCATAACCAAATTTATCCTCGCCGACCGAATCACAGCGCCGGCTCCAGCCTGATGTTGCGATTACGTGCGCGGTTAGTCCGCAGAACTGTAATACCCTTTTTTTGCGTATAGGCGGAGTTTCCCGGACTGATCGGAATGAATCTGGACCTTAATGTTGCGCCACTTGCCGCCTGGTTTCGAATCATGAGGGTAGTAGCCAAGAACGTACTGACTTCTCAATTCGCCGCTAATCTTTCGAGCGGCTGCTATGGCTCCGGCAGCATCGTGTGCGATAAACAATCGTCCCCCTGTCGTTCGCCAAAAACTAGATCGGCTAGCGGTGTGTTTGAGTTTGGCATTGACCTGTTTGAACTTAATCGTGGATCAGAGGTTCATCGCAAAGATCAACCAGCATGGAATGGTGTTGGTAATCGAACCACTGACAGAAAACTTTGAGACTCCTATCTGGCGGCCAGGTTGATGGATCCCTATACCAACCCTCCAACCGCTCTTCAAAGATTTCTTCGCACAATTCCCGCAGCACGGCGGCGACATCGTCGTCCGTTTCGCATTCTGGAATCAGGTAGATCGTCGGCTCTCGAACCAGGTCGAGCAAGGTGAGATGCCGGCTGGTAGGATCGGCGGCGTGCAGCCAGTCGAGAAACGGTTGCTTGGGCTTGACCACCAGGGCAGAACGGTTCAGGAGCTCCATCCTACCCTCCGGCTTCACGCGGCTCGGCGTTCATAGCGGTGGTGCAATCCGCCGAGCTGCGGAATCGCGACGATCTTGCCTCGGCTCATGATCGCGCGTCCTTTAGGAGCGTCCTTCGCCAGCGCCAAGTGCGTTCGAGAATAATGATAGTAAGCGAAGTAATTTGTCAGCAGACGGCGAAGGTGCCGCTGACTCAATACCACGACATGGTCGAGGCATTCATGACGAATCGAGCCGATCAGGCGTTCAACGAACGCGTTCTGCCACGGACTCCGGGGCGCGGTGATGACTTCCTTCATGCTCAATGACTCGACGCGGCAACGAAATGCCTGACCATAAATCGAATCACGGTCACGGATCAGATAATGCTTGGTATCGCGTTCAGAAAAGGCTTCGACAACCTGCTGCGCCGTCCATTCGGCAGTCGGATGTTCAGTTACGCCAAAGTGATGACTCTTCGTCGCCGAGGCTCCATCATGAGGAAGACAAACAATACGCGCAATCGGATCGTGGGCACGGTGAAGAAATCAACCGCGATGATCTCACCAACATGATTTTGCAGGAATGTTCTCCAGGTTTGCGACGGCCGCCGCTTGATGGTGCGCAGAATGCGCGAGACGGTCCGTTCCGAGACGATGATCCCGAGCTTCTGCAGTTCGCCATGAATGCGCGGCGCCCGCCACAATCGGTTGGCTTCCGCCAACGTCCGAATCAATCTGCGAATCTCGAAACTGATCGGCGGTCGGCCAACTCTTGCGGCTCTCTTGGACAAACGCGTCCAGTATCGGCGAAAACGTTCGCGCTGCCATCGTACTACGGTGTCCGGATGAAGCACGACCAAGGCCTTGCGCCAATCCTTCCACACGACTGAGAGCGCAATCCAAAACCAGCGGTCATGACCGGCCAATCGTGGGCGCTTCTGCTTGCGCTTATAAATGCACAGTTGTTGTCGGAGAGCTAGATTTTCCAAGGCAACGCTGCGATGATCTTTTCCGACCAGCCAAACCAACCTAAACAAGCCCAAGAAGAAGCCGAGCATGGAATCCGATTCTTCCTGCTATCTCGCTGAAAAGTCAACTTCCTCTAGCCGATCTAGTTTTGGCGAACCACACCCTAATAAACACTAGCCGACTTCATAGGACCGATGATTTAACATCGGCAAACGTGCCAGATGCAACCTCGGCGATTCGTCTTAGGGCTGGCCGAGTCTTTCCCGCTTTCGCAGCAATCCTTATTCCTGCCAGCGTGCTTTCAAAGAAATCGGA
>Ga0307479_10005927_pt1 | contig 11185 bp, 9 predicted proteins | sample atmos_gasesECM4C_FD_203743 | JGI IMG/M metagenome (GOLD analysis project Ga0307479, IMG submission 203743) | Hardwood forest soil microbial communities from Morgan-Monroe State Forest, Indiana, United States - atmos_gasesECM4C_515 | ecosystem: Environmental > Terrestrial > Soil > Temperate... | reverse complement strand
GCTTTGTGGCTCCGTGGAATGCGGTGCCGGGAGCTTTTATTGTCATCGCGCAGACTCTGGCGGGGCTTTGTTCGTTTGCGCTGGCGCGGCGATTTCTGCCGAAGGGCGCGGCGCTCTTTGGGGCGGGGTGTTATGCGGCGAATCCGTATGCGTTGCTGATTGTTTACATGCGGAGTGATTTTGCGGAGCAACTGGCGTGCGCGCTGATGCCGCTGGTGTTGCTAACGGCGCTGGAGCTTTGCGGGCTAGTGGAAAATCGCCATAGCTCCCTTGCGCGGGCGATGGCGTTGTTCGCTGTGCCGTTCGCGGCGGTGTGGCTTTCCAATGCGCCTGCAGGAGTGCTCGCAAGCTACAGCGTAGCGCTGATTTTCGCGTGGGCCGCGCTTGCAGAAAAATCCCTGCAGCCATTGTGGCGCGGGGCGGTCGGGCTGGCGCTGGGATTTGGTTTGACGAGCTTTTATCTTTTGCCGGCGGCTTACGAGCAACGCTGGGTGAATATCGTGCAGGCACTTTCCTCAGGCTTGCAACCTTCGGACAATTTTCTCTATACCACGATTAACGATCCGGAACATAACGCGTTCAATTGGATCGCGTCGAACGTGGCGGTCCTTCTTCTGATGATGACAGGAATCGCGGGGATTGCGGTGCGCCGAGAAGCTGGTCAGGAACAAGAAGGAGAGCAGAGAAAGAAACTTTGGCGCGTGCTGACGCTGCTGTCCGCGGTGGCGGCAATCCTAATGACCAGGACGAGTTCGTTTTTTTGGGAGCATCTTCCGAAGCTGCGGTTCCTGCAATTTCCCTGGAGATGGATGGCGATTCTCGCGGTGCCGTACGCGTATATTTCAGCGGCAGTGATGGTGCGCAAGCGAATGCGCTGGATCTGGTGCGTGCTGGTGCTTGTCGCAGCCGGTGGAACGTCGACGCTGCTCGTCAAAAAAACGTGGTGGGATGCCAACGACATCCCGTTTCTGCAGGAAGCGATTGCGAACGATCAGGGTTTCGAGGGCACCGACGAATATGATCCAGTGAACGACGATCACACCAACTTGCCGGCCAAAGCGGCGCGGATGCAAGTTCTACCGGGCAAAGAATTCGGCGGAAGCGTGCCGCAAGCGGAAATTCACATCGAGCGCTGGACCGCGGAAGAAAGAGTCGTGCGAGTGACTTCGCGCGAGCCGCTGCGAGTGGCGCTGCGTTTGCTGGACTATCCGGCGTGGCGCGTGGAGGTGAACGGCAAGGCGGTGAAGCCCGAGCACGCGGAGACAGATGGTCAGTTGATCGTGCCGCTCGCTCCAGGAACGCAACGCGTTACGGCAAAGTTTGTGCGCACGCCAGATCGGACCCTGGGCGACGCCATTTCCTTGATCGCGATGCTGACGCTGCTTGCGTTGTTGAATGCCGGCGGATTGCGGCTCCTTTCGGCGAGTCCCTGAGAAACGAGGGAGATTTCAACACCCCGACCCGGTCGGGGCAAGCGCCCGGACGCAGAGGGCGCAGAGTTCACAGAGCGGGAACCTCAGTGCGGCTTGACCCTACCCCTGGTTTTTTGTAAGTGATGCATCTAAAGGATTTAATACTTGCTGTAAGTCATTTAGAATCAATAGCTGCGGGATGGCTCTGTAAGTGTTGATTTTAACCGATTTGCTGTCTATGCCGGGGCGCGATGGAGGCGGCGACGAACGGGGAGCGGAAGAGCCAAACTCCTAAGTGGTTGAGCTACGGGTGCGTGTTTAGGCGGGGTGGATGGCAGACCGGGGATTGGCTGTGCCGCGGGTTGAGGCGGGGTCGATGGCGGGGGAGAGGCGGGTCCCGACAAGGTCGGGATCTCCGATTGTTGGGCTTGGGATGAAGTTGGAGATGGGGTAGCGGGTGGAACTGGAGCGGCTTGTGTTGGGATTGGCGAGGGGGTCTGAGACGGGGCTGATCCCGACGAGGTCGGGATCTCCGATTGGGACAAGTTCCGACCGGCCAGTAGATGCTGAGCGAATTCGGCGCTCGTGGGAGGCAGGGGAGTGTGTGGGGATGGGGCCGGTCCTGACAAGGTCGGGATCTCCGATTGTGGGGGTTGGGTTGGTTGTGGGGCGGGCTGGGGTTGAGGCTCCGCGGGATGAGATTGAGGGGATTCCGACTGTTCAGGTTTGGGGGCGGGCGGAAAGCGGTAGTCATAGTTACCTCTGACAGAGTTGTGGATGGATTGGCGCCAGCCGTCGGTGCCGAAGGCGTTGATGTATTCGTGCTTGGAGAGGTGGATGGCCTGCAGGAGAGTCTGGGCCAGGTAGGCAACGGTGCGCGCGGCTCTGGGTTTTACATCGCCGCGGAGGACGGCGGGGATGAGGCGTCCCAGGGCGGTGGTGAGATCGCAGGCGGAAAGGTAGTCGCCGGAGAAGAAGTAAGCCAGGTCTTTGCCAAGTGTTTGGGCGGCCTGGGCTCGGGCTTCCTTTTGGGCGTGGTAAGGGCAGAAGCGGGGATTGTCGCGGAGGCGAGGGGTGCGGCAACGGCGGCCATCCGAGAACGTAAACGAACACAAGGACACGCGGTCCTTTGCACTGAGTGAGGACATAGAAATCTCCTTCGAGTTGAGTTTTGGGATTTGCTGCAGATCGAAAAGCGAAAATAGAAAATAGAAAATCGGAAAACAAGAGCCGGCAAGATGCTCTTCGGAAGAACTCAGGGCCAAGCCGGCGCCAAAAACATGGGCCTAAAACAGAAACGCCCCGGCTGGAGCCGGGGCGCAGTTTTCTACATCAGTATTATACCACGACGTTCAAAGCCGCCACGCATTCCCCGACCGGGTCGGGGTAAACGCCAACCGAAAACATGGCCTCCCGCAAAGTACGTACGTAATTACCGGTATCTCTGCGTGGACGAAACCTGATAGTAGGCCACTTGTCAGTCAACTATAGTGGCTGTTAAACTTCGTTGGCCCACCAAAGACCCTGGGTCCCCGAGGCCATGTTCATGTCCCAACACCAAGTCTACCGCTGCCAGAATCGCGATTGTGGTTGTGAAATCGTGGTGACCAAAACTCCGGTCGAGACCAAGGCCAACCCAAGATGCTTCTGCGGGGCGGAGATGAAGAAGCCTTATAGCCCGCCCGTCTTCCGAAAGCTCGATCCTAGTGATGAGCTTGCCAGCCGCCTTGAAGAAGATCGCAATTTGACTTCCTAAGCCGCCCTGAAAGGGAACCCGGTGCCAAAACTTATCAGCACTATCTCCGTGCTCGCACTCTTCTTGGCTGGTGCGTGGCTCCTCCACGACGGAGTTTCAGGAAAAGACTTGCAAATGGAGGTTATTGCCGGAGCTACGCTTCTGTCTGTCGGGGTTGTAACCGCCGTGTTCCTCCTAAGAGATTGGATAAAGTGGAAACGAGAACTTGCGAAATACAGAGAAGGATAGAGTTGTTTTGGCAAGCATGGATTAGGGGTTGATTGGACGAGAGCGGAGGCTGGGGCACCCCACGAGCGTCTGCGCCCCCGCCTCATTTAGGCAAACCGCTTTCAGAGATTTTGAGCGGCAGCCTATGTTGATAATACGGCGCATAAGCTTTGTCGAAGTTATCCTCAAAATCCGCTTGGTCGTCTGAGACTTTCATTATCGTAGTCGTTGCCACGATCTGCTTGTCCAAGTGCGGACTTCCCGTGTCAGCCGTGAGCAACTGGAAATGTTTGTGCTTACGGTATCCGCTTTCCGTAATAGGATTTTTTTTGCGTAACTCGTCTAGCACTCCGGGCGGAAGCTGCTCGTAAATATACTTGTTTATGAGCTTTCCGACGTAAGGCGTGCGTTTCGCGTTCCCGGGCTTATAGTCCCACCCTTGCAGTCTGTAAATCTGCTTGAAGAACTCGTCTGGAAACGTCTTAAGCCACGGACGCAATTCCTCCGCGATGTAAGCCGCAAGAATCCTACGCAGTTCATCTGCGGGACGCTTATCTTGATAACCCGTGGCCTCGTCAATGAGCGCGATAACGCCCACTTTGGCAAAAGCCCTATTCAAGACCTTGGCAGTCATGACTATTTTGTCGTATCGTTTTCCTAACTTCTTTTCATCTCGCGCATCTAGAATTACACCGCACAATTCAGGCAAAAGCGTTGCTTCGTGCCCAAAAGCGGTGCGGCCTCCATGCTTCGGCCTATATTCCCTCGGAAAATTGAGGCGCGCCATTAAGTCATTGGAAATAAAGGGCATAACTGATTCTGAGGCCAGAATAGAGGGCAATTTCGGCGCTCCGCTTCGCCCACGTTCAGGTGTGCCCGTCTGCTTTGACCCTAGTGCCCGGTTTACCCCGCGCGTAGAAAAGATTCTTGTCCCGTCTTCTAGAACTGCACACGGAATTGTAATTCCCAAGACCTCGATCATTCCTTCATGTGTTTCACGCGGCAGTTTTCCCGGAGCGTCCGACCATCTCGCGAGAGCAGCGTTGCGCGCAATGTCCTTACGTTCGCTTGAGGAAAGATTCTCGGCTCTCGCCTTGCCGCCCATTGACTGTGCTGAGCTTCCGTTATCTTCCGCCATGTGTGAATTACCCCCTTCACCCAGGTAAGCTACCACGGGTGCAAGTAGATAGCAAGCATATTCTGCAAGCATCGAAATAGTGCTTGACACAGATGCTTGCTAATATAGAATCGGGGCCATAAACAAAACGCCCCGCCTCGGCGGTAACCGGGAACGGGGCCAAATCCCGTAAGTGGAGTAAGAATGTCGTCGAAGCTAACATCCGAGTTTATAGAGAGCGCCCTGCTAGAAAAGGTCTGGGACGCTGGCAATCGCGTACTCTACGACATGTGTGCTGCTAACCGCGGGCACACTCGGGACGATGTCATTATTGCGAAAATCTGGCTGATTGGGCGTACCTACGCGGCTGCTATCGAGCGGCGGCGGAACAAGGGTGATGCCGTTGGAGATGCATTTTACGAAACGAAAGTAGCGCCGCAGATCGGCGACTCGGACATCGACAAATGGTTTAACGTGCTCGACAAGGGCTCGGATACGGACGTGGCTCTGATTCTTGAAACGCACAAGAGAGTTATGGATCTCTTTACGGAGATTTCAGGACTGGAGAAGCGCTCCCTTGCGTCGAAGTATTTGCATTTCCATTTTCCTTCCCGCTTTTACATCTATGATTCGCGGGCAAACAAAGCAATTTCTAAACTCACCGAGCCGATTGGCAGAAAGCTCCCGTCGCTTGGGGAGTGCGACGATGTCTATGCCCGCTTTTCGCTTCGCTGCCGGGACTTAAACCAACAGATTGACTCGCTTGTTGGTCGACATCTCTCGCCCCGCGAGTTCGATAAGGTATTGTTGGCACACGGCAGACTCTGATTAGATGGAGCGATTCGGGACTTCCAGGGCTTGCAAGGACATGTGCTGGCTGATGGAGAGGATGTTGCCGTCGGGATCTTTGAACCTGCTTCGGAATCAGACCCTCTGCCACTGTCGCTCAATTCCAACAGGGTGCCAGTTTCGCCCGACGGTAGATTCGATGGGATAGCAACTCCCCATTCGTGTTTTTCCGTCTCGATGGCGGGCCAACTACCGGGAAGTCACATAGCCGGAAACTGATGACCCACAACACTTTTGCGGCGGCTTCGCGCCTGAACCCCCTGTTCTGTGCGACCGACTAATGACAAGTGGCGACAGACGAGCAAAGGAGGCCGATGTCGTTCCGTGTCGCTTGCCAGGGGTGAGGGTTATTAGTAATTTCGCGGCAGAGGCAAGGCGGGCGTGTTGAACGGCACTTGAATAGGGAGTAGCGTATGGCGAAATGGGGAGTTCCGGAGGCAAAAATGTTTTCCCAACGCTGTGCGCTGGTGTCTGCCGGAATGCTGTTGGGGTGCGCCCTGACGCCCGGCGCCGGCCGGGCGGATGAGCCCAAACCCACGCCGGAAAACACTATCCACATACAGCTGGCGGCGCCAGTGCCACCGCAAAAGTTCGTGAAAGCGCCCAAATTCTTTATCTCGGAGGTTATCGACCGCTCCGGGAATCCCCAGCCCATGCTGGTGCTAAGGGAGCGGGGCGGGGTGTTCCTGGACCGGCAACCGACGGAAATCGCGCGCGAGGCGATCGAGCAATCGCTTAAATCAGCGGGGCTGCTTGCTGCAGATGCGGCCTCGGCGGACCTGGTGCTGCAGGTTTACGTTTTTCATTTCGGACTGGCGCAAGGCTCCGGGCTGGACTTTTTTGGGAAAGTGGAATTTTCGGTGATGGTCAAGAATGTGAAGACGGAAGAGTCTCAGCAGATTCAGGCAGCGGGGACGTCCATAGCGAACGCGGCGATGCGAAAAAAGAACATCCAGAAAAATGTTCAAGCCAACATTGAAGGGGCGCTGGAGGACGCGGTAAAAAATCTTGTACGCGGAACACAATTGAAGGAGGCGGTTGCGTCACTGATGAAGGATAGTCCGAGTGCCCCGCCGGCAGCTTCCAACGGTGACATGGCAGTTGTTATTGGGGACAGACAGGGACAATGGCAACAGGGAGGAGGCAAGAGATGAGGAGAGGTGAAAAAATGCGTTTATTGACAATCGCACTGGTGGCAACACTGATGGTTGCGCCGAGGCTGGCGGCGAAAGATCCCGAAGGGATATACAAAACCGTAGAGGCCAAACATTTTACGCGAGTGGAGGGGGTGGAGCTTTCGCCCGCGTTCACCGATTACCTCTACGCGGAGTTGAGGAGCGAACTGGGGAAGACAAAGCTGTTCGTGCAAGTGGTCGGCGAGGGAGAGGCGGTGGAGGACGCGGACACGGCGAACTCCGTGGTCATCGAAGGAGTCATCACGGAATTCACGAAGGGCAACCGCGCGACGGACGCAATTCTGGGAGGGTATGGCGTCGGGGCGCGCAGCCTGAAAATAGATGTAAACGTTACACGGCGGAGCGACAAGCAAGACCTGGGGGCGGTCAAGGCTCACGTGAGGGTTTCGCCGAGAATGAATGAAGAAGTGATGGCGAAAGCGGCGGCACACCAGATCGCGCATGAAATCAAGAAGGAGCTTAAGGATAAAGCGAAGGGCTAGCGATTGTGGAGCAAAGCGATGCAGCGGCGAGAGGAACGATGATTCCGGTGGCGCGGACGAGCAGATGGCAGCAACTGGGGGCGTGTCTTCTAGCAGTGTGCCTGGTGCTGCCTTGGCCGGCGTCCGCGGCCACAAAAATGAAGTTGCGCGGGTATATCACGGCGCGAGTGGACGATCGCACAGTGGCGATCATGGATGACAAGCTGGAATTGACGGTGGCGAGCCGCATCGCCGGGCAGGACGCCTCGGGTGAACACGCGATGACAATGGCGGACCTCGGGCCGGGAATGTTGATTGAAGCGGAAGGGCAGTGGCTCGACAAGCACAAGTTTTTTGCAGAGAAGATTACCGTGGACCTGAAAGATGCCGAAAAACAGATCCACGGCGGGGCTTATCTGCAAGAGGAGCCGGGAGAAGCCAGCAAGATTTCCGGCGGGGCGGCGGCGGCGCTGAAGGCGGATGGCTATTGGCTGGATCTGACGGCGCAAACGCGCCGAGAGTGGAATGCCGTGAAGGTCGTCGCTACATCAAGCCCCGCGGCAGGCAGCACGGGGAGCGTAGAGCGGACCCTGGCAGGCTACCAGGTGAAATACAACGGCGTGCGGGGAAGCGACGGGCGAATAGCGGCGGAGCGAATCGAGTTGGCCGCGCCTGCGCCAGAAGATGCCTACAAGATGCCGCACGGCGTGGAAGTGGTCCGAGCAAAAGATCCGCAGACAGGGATTGACGTGATTGAATTCCGCAAAGGGGACAAAGTGCAGGGAAGGATGAAACTGTTCCCGGTGAAAAGCGTCCAGGAGTACGTCACGACGCTGGGCGATTCGCTGCTGCCGCCGGGGAATCGCGGAACTTCAAAAGCCCTAGAGTTCCGGTTCTTTGTGGTGGAAGATTCGAGTATCAATGCGGCGTCGCTGCCGGATGGAACGCTGCTAATCAACACGGCGTTGCTGGGTGCGATACAGAACGAAGCGCAACTGGCGTTCGTGCTGAGCCATGAAATCGCACACGTATTGCAGGCGCACTACTGGCGCGAAGTGCACGAAACACGCGGCCAGCGAGTGGGACTGACGATCGCGGGGTTGGTAGCCGGCGCGTTCATCGGCGACCTGGGAACATTCATGGCCGGGCTGGGAATCGCCTCTGTAGTGAACGGCCACCAGCGGGAGCTGGAAAACCAGGCCGACCGGTTAGGGCTGCAGAATGTGATCGAGCACGGCTACGATCCGCGCGAAGCACCGAAGTTCAGCAAGATGATCATCGACCGCTATGGAGACCGAACCACGAGCAAACTTTGGTCCAATCACGACTCGAGCCTACTGCGGGGAAGTTTTCTGACGGTTCAACTCATGCGGCAGTATCCGGCGGGCCAGTTTGAGCAGGCGAGAAGAGACACTTCCGCCTTTCGAGCGATGCGCGAGGCGATGGGCCCGGTGAAAATCGAATAGAGTTAGCGGCGGTCGACGACGTTGTGGCGGATGTCCTGGCCCTGGACGAGGTAGATGACGTCTTCGGCGATGTTGGTGGCGTGGTCGCCGATGCGCTCGAGGTTCTTGGCGACGAGGATCAATTCGAAAGCGGGAAAGACGACGCTGGAATCGCCCATCATGTAGGTAAGCAATTCACGGAAAATCTGGTCGCGGTAGTGGTCGACTTGATCGTCGGTGGCGAGGACGCTCTGCGCGAGTTCGACGTCGCGGCGGACGACGGCGTTGAGGGCGTTGCGAACCATCTCTTCAGTGAGCTCGCTCATGCGCGGCAAATCGACGTAGGGCTTGACGCGGGGGTGGCGAAGGATGCGCAGAGCTCCCTGGGCGATGTTGACGGCCTGGTCGCCGATGCGCTCGAGGTCGTTGTTGATGCGGGAAACGGCCAGGACGAAGCGGAGATCGGTGGCCATGAGCTGATGCAGAGCGAGAAGCTGAACGACGCGATCGTCAATTTCCATCTGAAGCTCGTTGATAGCGTCTTCTTCGTCGAGGACGCGCTTGGCGAGCTGCTCATCGGTGTCCAACACGGCGTGAACGGACTGATGCACGGCGCGTTCGGCGAGGCTGCCCATCCAGAGCAGACGCTCTTTCATTTCGTTCAAATCTTTTTCGAAGTGGCGTTCCATCCTGTCCTCTTCCACGTACCCCTAAGACTCGAATGCCCGGTGCGCGTCATGGAACGAAGAGAGATTTCTCGCTTCGCTCGAAATGACGGAATAAAGCTAGCCGAAGCGGCCGGTGATGTAAGCCTCCGTGCGTGGATCACCGGGCGTGGTGAAAAGCTGCGGCGTGGGGCTGAACTCGATGAGCTGCCCGATGAGCAGGAAGGCGGTGAAGTCGCTGATGCGAGCGGCCTGCTGCATGTTGTGGGTAACAGTCACGATGGTGCAGAGATCCTTCAACTGCACGAGCAGCTCCTCGATTTTCGCGGTGCTAATGGGATCGAGCGCCGAGCAAGGCTCATCGAGAAGAAGGACTTCGGGCTCGACGGCCAGGGCGCGCGCAATGCATAGGCGCTGCTGCTGGCCGCCGGAAAGTTCGTAGGCGGACTTGTGCAGATGGTCCTTTACTTCGTCCCAGAGGGCGGCGTGGCGGAGGCTTTTCTCGACCGCTTCAGAAATGGGGAGCTTCGAGCCGTTGATCCTGAGGCCGTAGGCAACGTTGTCGAAAATGGACTTGGGGAAAGGATTGGGGCGCTGAAACACCATGCCAACGCGGCGGCGATGGGCGGTGACGTCCTGGCGGAGGATGTTCTGGCCGTCGAGAAGAATTTCGCCCTCGAGGCGCGCGCCGCGCACGGTTTCGTGCATGCGGTTGAGGGTGCGAAGGAGAGTGGACTTGCCGCAACCGGAGGGACCGATGAGAGAGGTTACTTTGTTGGTGGCGATACCCATGTTGATGTCGAAGAGGACCTGCTTGGCACCGTAAAAGAAATTGACTTTGGAAATGCTCATGCGCATGGCGAGGGCCGCGGACGTTTCCTTCGCCGCTGCGCTGGTCGCGATAGGTGGAATGTTCACGGACACTGCCGGCCTCACAGAAGCGTGCATAGGTTAAGTCCTTGGAACCGCAATTCCCCGGGAAAGAATCGCCCGGGCAACGATGTTGATGATCAAAATCAAACCGAGCAGGACGAGGCCGGCGGCCCAGGCCTGCCGATGCCAATCATCATACGGAGAGATAGCATACCTGTAAATCATCTCGGGAAGGGCAGCGGTGGGTTGATTCCAGCCCTGGCTCCAAAAGCGATTGCCGAAGGCGGTAAAGAGGAGCGGGGCGGTTTCACCAGCGACACGGGCGAACGCCAGGAGGACGGCGGTGAGAATTCCGCGATAAGCGGCGGGGACGATGACGGAGGAGATGGTTTTCCATTTGCTGGCGCCGAGGGCCATAGAGGCTTCGCGGAGAGCGTTCGGCACGGAGCGGAGGAACTCTTCGGTACTGCGAAGGGTGATGGGAATCATCATCAGGCCAAGAGCGAATCCACCGGACAGCGTGGAGAAATGCTTGAAGGGCAAGACGACCAGGCTGTAAGCAAAAATGCCGATGACGATGGAAGGCACGCCGTTGAGCAGGTCGGCGGCATAACGAACTACGAAGGCGGTGGTGCTGCCGCTGAATTCCGCGAGATAGATGGCGCCAAAGAAACCGACGGGAACGCCGATGAGCGCAGCGAGCAGAAGCAGCTTGCCGCTGCCAATGATGGCGTTGGCCATCCCGCCGCCGGTTTCGCCGACGGGCGCCGGCAATTTGGTAAAGAAGTTCCAACTGATCGATGTTCCGCCGTGATAGACAAGGTAGCCGAGGATCAAGAAGAGCACGGAAACAGAAACCAAGGCGCACACGCCGGTCATGGCCAGCATGAAACCGCTCACAAACTTGCGCCAGCGCAGCCGGGCGTTCATGCGTTCCCCATTCCAGCGCCCCGTTGGGAAGTGGCCACAATCAGGAGGCGAGCGAGCCCGTTGAGAACGAAGGTCAGAAGAAAGAGCACGAGTCCCAACTCAATGAGGGATTGATAATGCAGATCGCTGGTAGCTTCGGTGAGCTCGTTGGCGATAACGGCGGCAATCGAATAGCCGGAGGAGAAAAGAGAAGCGCTAATGGCAGGAGTGTTGCCGATCACCATGGTGACGGCCATGGTTTCGCCGAGGGCACGCGCGAGGGCAAGGAAAATCG
>Ga0307479_10005926_pt1 | contig 11186 bp, 14 predicted proteins | sample atmos_gasesECM4C_FD_203743 | JGI IMG/M metagenome (GOLD analysis project Ga0307479, IMG submission 203743) | Hardwood forest soil microbial communities from Morgan-Monroe State Forest, Indiana, United States - atmos_gasesECM4C_515 | ecosystem: Environmental > Terrestrial > Soil > Temperate... | reverse complement strand
ATGGCCGCCAGCATGCGCTCGAGTGAGACAGATCAACCGAAGTAGGTGGGACACATCAACCGAAGGTGTGGGACGCATCAGCCGAAGGCCCAATGGGACACATCAGCCGAACTCGTACAAAAGAAGGACTGGAGCCGACGGCCGGATTCGAACCGGCGACCCGCTGTTTACAAAACAGCTGCTCTGCCAGCTGAGCTACGTCGGCGTGCGCCCGAATTATATGTGGCTCTGCGCCTTCCTTCGGCGAATTCGCGTGCTAGGACGTCGCTACCGTCGTGTGTGCCGGTTCGAGCGGGTTGATGGTGATCAGGTTGACCGGCTGGGTGTCGGTGACAAACGTCGTCACGAACGTCGAGCGTGATGGATCCCACCAGGTAATCAGGTAGTTCTCTCCCGGCGGCATCGACACCTTGAAAAAGCCCTTCGCGTCGGTCGAGGTCGAGTAGATCGGGGGCGAGTCCTGATAGGTATGGGCCTTGACAATCTGGTAATGGGTCGCGATTCGAACCAGCCTGTTCGCGACCGGTGTTGGGTTTTGGTCGCTGACGATCAGCTGGCCGGTGAGCGTCTGGTTGGCATGCAATGCGGCGTTGGCCTGCGTTCCCCAGGTGGTGGTCGGGAAATTCTGCACCAGCTCACTCATCGCGTCACGCGCCTGCTGATACTTCAGCTGGGCGGTAAAGGCAAGCGCGGCATTGTAGAGGGTCTGGGGGAAGGCCGATGCCTGGGCCTGCTGGGCGTCGAGGCTATCCGGAAAGTCCTTGATCAGTTTCTCGTACCAGATCAGTGCGTTCGGATAATCGGGCGGTTGATTCTCCGTATACCACTGCGCGTAGCCCGCGTACGCGGCGGAGAGCCCGGCGTTGATTGACACCGATAGATTGCCGGTCGGGTCGAAGGCGCTCACCCGGTTGTACTTGTCGATGCCAGCCTGGAACTGCTGCGTTGCCACCAGCGACTGACCCCATGCGATAAAGAGATCGGCCAGCGCGGCGTTTCCGCGGGCCGTCCAGCCGGCGATGCCGCTGTTCACCGTCGCTCGGAGTTGCGCCTCGCTGTCGTCGAACTTACCTTGCAGCTTGAGTTGGACCCCCCAGAGGAAATGCGTCTCGGCCGTGCCCGTTTGGGCCCGGTCGGCAAGGTCGCCCAGGAACACGCGCGAGGCCGGATTGCCGGCCACGGTCCCGACCGTCGCGTACGAACTCAGAGCCTGCTTGTACGATCCGGCGGCCTCGAATTGCTGGCCCTGCGACAGCTGGTTGCGGGAAAAGGCGTAGGCGCCGCCGGGAATGGCGAGCAGCAGGAGGACGATGCCGATGGTCGCCATGAGCAGGCGGGTACGCGTGGTCCGTGGAGCCGGCTGATCCGCTGCGGCCGGCGCGTGTTGAGCTGCCTGGCTCATCTGGACTGGCTCGAATAACGCCTCGTCAAAAGCCTTCCTGCGATCGATGTACACTTGGAGGCCGATATTGTTGAGTTTGTGAATTCAATTAGTCAACTTTAAGGAGAGAGGACATGGCTAAGAGTGCTACGGAGATCGCGCAGGCCGGCTACGCGCACCCCGAAGTCCTGGTCGGCACACAGTGGGTGGCCGACCATCTCAGCGACCCGAAGGTCAAGCTCGTCGAGGTCGACGTCGATACCACCGCCTACGACAGTGGGCATGTCAAGGGGGCCATCGGTCTCGACTGGCGCAAGGACCTCCAGGCTCGCCCCATCCGCGACTTGCTCCCGAAAGATGAGTTCGAGAAGCTCCTTTCCTCCAAGGGGATCAGCAACGACGACGCGGTCGTGGTGTACGGCGACAACAACAACTGGTTCGCGGCCTGGTTTTTATGGAACCTCAAGTACTACGGCCACAAGGATGCCCGGCTGATGAACGGCGGGCGCAAGAAATGGCAGGACGAAGGCCGCGAGCTCGTCACTGAGGCCCCAGCGATCAAGCCGACCAGTTATAAGGCCGGCCAGCCGGACAAGAGCATCCGGGCTCTGCGCGACGAGGTCCTGGCCGCCCTGGGAAAGGCCGGAGTCACCCTGGTAGACGTGCGCTCGCCGAAGGAGTTCAGCGGCGAGCTGCTCGCGCCCGAGAACCTGCCCCAGGAAGGCGCCCAGCGCGGTGGCCACATCCCGGGGGCCGCGAACATCCCGTGGGGCCAGGCCGTACGTGAGGATGGGACCTTCAAGTCGGCCGACGAGCTTCGAGCGCTCTACGAGTCAAAAGGCGTGACGCCGGACAAGGCCGTGATCGCCTACTGCCGGATCGGCGAGCGGTCGTCGCATACCTGGTTCGTCCTCCATTACCTGCTCGGCTACTCCAACGTCCGGAACTACGACGGGTCGTGGACCGAGTGGGGGAGTCTGATCGCCGCGCCAATCGAAAAGTAGCTGGATAAGGGAGTTACGGCTGGATGACAGCCGTAACTCTTTTGCCACTTGGCGTGACCTCGGAACCGGCGTAACGTTATGCCAATCGGCGAGAGCGAGCGGCCGGTTGACCTGAGGAGGCGGTCCGGCCCAGACGCTGCCTAACGAAAGAGGGGTGTCGTTCGGTGAGGGGTCTGAGGCGTTTGATATTCGTTGGCGTTCTTGGCGGATTGTTGGCCGCCGTTCCGCTCTCCGCCATGGCCAGCGAGAATCTCCTCGCGGGCGACGTTCGGCAAGCCCAGGTCAGCTTCAGCCAGTCGCTGAACAGCGCCGTGCGTGGCGGCCTCGAGCCGCAGATCGCGGACACGATGATGTGGCGCTACAGCCAGGTCCAGGCGATCAAGCCATCATCCTGGTGGCAAACGCCCATCGCCGAGCACGACAAACTCGAAAAACTCAGCTTGCTGCAGTCAGACTTGCAGGCGATCTATCAACAGCAGGTCAGCGACAGCCGCGATGCGCTGGAGCGCCAGGTCCATCGCTGGAACGCCGCGATGGCCGAGGCGACGAACGCCGGGATTTCGACCGATGGTCTGGAGATGGGTACCTCGCGCTTCATGACCTATGCGGCGCAGTCACCCACGCCGAACGGGCTGACCGCCATGGCGTCGGTGTTGAGCCAGCAATTCACCATCCTCGATGGGCGGATGGCGGCCTACCGCACCGCCCGGGCGCAGGTCGATGCCGCGGCCCAGAATGCCCAGACTCTGCTCGCGAGCGCTACCCAGTATCCGCAGCTCAGTCTCGGCGGCTTCCAGTCTCAGATTGCTGCCGCGACCGCCGGCGTTCCGTCCGTGCACGGCGCCGAGGGCTTCGCCCCGATCCTGAACCAGCTCCAGCAAACCGCCGCATCGATCCAGGGCTTGCTCGACAGCCGGGGCAACGCGTTCGGCCAGCTCGCGGCCGCTCGCTCGACCCTGGCCTCCGCGCAGTCGATCGGCGCCACCGTCGGCAACATTCCGGGAACCATCAACTCGCTGGCCGCCCAGCTCAGCGGCGCCGGAGACCAGGGGACCTTCGACTCGCTGTCGTCGCGGCTGTACCAGGAGAAGCAGCTGCTGGCCAGCGCCATCTACGACAAGCAGTCGCAGCCGCTCAGCTACAACGCCGGGGCCGGCAAGCTGATCGTGATCTCGTTGTCGCGGCAGGTTCTAACGGCCTACCAGGATGGAACGCCGGTGCTGACGACCTTGGTGGCGACCGGTCGGCCGCAGCTGCCGACACCGCCCGGCGTCTACCACATCTTCGCGAAGTACTCGCCCTACGAGATGATCTCGCCGTGGCGCTACGGCAGCGCCTTCTGGTACCCGCCGTCCTGGACGAACTGGGCGATGGAGTTCGCGGCTGGCGGTTACTTCATCCACGACGCACCGTGGCGGTCGTGGTACGGACCGGGTGCGAACCTCTACAACGGGACCCACGGGTGCGTGAACGTCCAATACAGCCCGATGTCCTTCCTCTGGGGCTGGACGCCCATGGGCACCACCGTCGTGGTCCAGTACTAGACGCCGATACCTTACTTATATGTAGGCTGGGGCGTCCCTTTTAGGCGATCACGTGATTGACGATTGCCCCGAACTCTGGTATTATTTGGCTCTGCCTAGCAGTCGCTAGGTCTTTTTTATGTTTGGAGTCCTTTTCCCCCTGGAGATTCAATGCCTGCCCTAGCCTCGACCATCACCCTTCAGTGTCAGACCTGCAAGGAGCGCAACTACACGACCGTCAAGAACAAGAAAAACGATCCGGACCGGCTGGAGATCAACAAGTTCTGCCCCCGGTGCCGGAAGCATACCGCCCACCGGGAGACCAAGTAGGGTGGCGGCATCCTACTTATACTGTTGGCGCCGACCGGCACAGGGGTGTAGCTCAGCTGGTAGAGCAGCGGTCTCCAAAACCGCGGGTCGGGCGTTCGAGTCGCTCCACCCCTGCCAGACTCAGGTATAACTACCATGGCCAAAGCCGCTCCCGCCGAACCAAGGTCCAATAGAGTGCAACGCACGACTCCCGCCGCCCCGCGCCGTGGCCTCATCCGCAATTTCGAGGACATCGTCGGCGAGCTCCGCAAGGTCATCTGGCCGAGCTGGGGCGAGTTGCGGACGATGACGTTTGTCGTGATCGTCACCGTGGTAGTGGTATCGATCATGCTTGGCCTGATCGACTACGTCCTGACCCAGACCCTCGTCAAGGTGGAGTTCCCCAAAGTTGGCTGACGCACAAATGAAGCAGACCCCGCAGAACGGCACCCCCCAGGAAGCGGCCGTTCCCGCGCCGGCGAAGGCGCGTGGCCGCCGGCCGGCTCCGAAGGAAGCCGCCGAAGCTGGCCGCGTCTGGACCGGCGATCGCGTCACGGTGGGGGAGGGCCATCCGGCTCCGCCCGAGACGCCGTCGGCACCCCCCGCTGCGCTCGTGCCCGCTGATGCCTCGGCCCAGCCGGTGGCCGCCGAAGGCGAGGCGCACTGGTACGTCGTCCACGCCTATTCCGGACACGAGGAGAAGGTGCGCAACAACCTGATGAAGCGCGTCGACTCGATGGACATGCACGACCGGATCTTCGAGGTGCTGGTGCCGACCGAGGACGTGATCGAGATCAAGGACGGCCAGCGCCGCCACGTGGCGAAGCGGACCTTCCCTGGCTACATCCTGGTCAACATGATCATGTCCGACGAGTCCTGGTACGTGGTGCGCAACACCCCGGGCGTCACCAGCTTCGTCGGCTCGGGCAACAAGCCGGTGCCGCTGCAGGAGAAGGAGATCAAGTCGATCCAGAAGCAGATCAAGGCCGAGGCGCCCAAGGTCCGCGTCGAGTACCAGGTGGGCGAGAACGTCCGCGTCATCGACGGGCCGTTCTCCGACTTCCACGGCAAGGTGGACGAGATCAACGCCGACAAGGGCAAGCTCAAGGTGCTGGTCAACATGTTCGGCCGCGAGACGCCGGTTGAGTTGGACCTGCTCCAGGTGGAGCGCTTGAAGTAATGGCAAAGAAGAAAGTCAAGGCGATGGTCAAGATCCAGATGGAGGCGGGCAAGGCCACGCCCGCGCCGCCGGTCGGCACCGCGCTCGGACCGCACGGCGTCAACATCATGGAGTTCGTCAAGACCTACAACGACCGCACCGCGTCGCTGGCCGGCCAGGTGATCCCGGTCGAGATCACGATCTTCGAGGACCGCACCTTCACCTTCGTCACGAAGACCCCGCCCGCCGCGGCGTTGCTGAAGAAGGCCGCCGGCGTCGAGAAGGGCTCGGCCAAGCCGAACAAGGAGAAGGTGGGCAAGGTCAGCAAGCAGCAAGTGCGCGAGATCGCGCAGCTGAAGCTGAAGGACCTGAACGCCTATGACGTCGAGGCGGCGATGAAGATGATCGAGGGCACGGCCCGCTCGCTGGGCATCGAGGTCTCGGCCTGATGCCACAAGCTCGCGGCAAGAAGTACAAGGAAGCGGCCAAGGCGATCGAGCGTACCCAGCAATACGCGCCCGATGAGGCGGTCCGGTTGGTACTCAAGAGCTCGACCTCGAAATTCGACGGGTCGATCGAGGCACACCTCCGGCTGGGCGTCGACCCGCGCCACGCGGACCAGATGGTCCGCGGATCGGTGGTACTGCCGCACGGCACCGGCAAGAAGCGCCGGGTGCTGGTCTTCGCTGCCGGTGAGAAGGCGCGCGAGGCAACCGAAGCCGGAGCCGATTACGTCGGCGGCGACGACCTGGTCAAGAAAATCCAGGAAGGGTGGCTCGACTTCGACGTCGCCCTGGCGACGCCGGACATGATGGGCCAGGTCGGCCGGCTGGGCAAGATCCTCGGGCCGCGCGGCCTGATGCCAAACCCGCGGGCCGGAACCGTGACGTTCGACATCGGCAAGGCCGTCAAGGACATCCAGGGCGGCCGGATCGAGTACCGCGTCGACAAGACCGGCATCATTCACACCAATATCGGCAAGGCCTCTTACAGTGAGGCACAGCTCAAGGACAATTTCACCGCGCTCATGGACGCCGTCGTTCGTGCCAAGCCCAGCTCGGCGAAGGGGCAGTACCTGAAGTCCGTCTACCTCTCGCCGACGATGGGGCCCAGCGTGCCCGTCGACCCGGCCGCCGCCGGCCGGCTGAGCTAGCCCGGAAGCCGCGCCATGGCGAACGTCAAGACGGGCGATCCCGCGGTCGACACCTTCCTCAAGGGCTACGCGCCCCCAGTCCGTGAAATCGCGGTCAAAGCGCGCGAGGCGATCCTCTCGGTGATGCCGGATGCGAGCGAGAAGGTCTATCCCGGTTGGAAGGTCATTCAGTACGCCACCGGCCCCGACATGAAGTCCGTCTTCGCCGCGATCTCGCCGCAGCGCGAGCGGGTGAACCTCGGCCTGGCGGGTGGCGTCGACCTCCCCGACCCGGATGGGTTGCTCGAAGGCGACGGCAAAGCCATCCGGCACCTCAAGCTGACCTCGCCGGAGGCGGCGGGTGCGCCCGCGGTCAAAGAGCTGATTCGGGGCGCCCTGCAAGCAGTCAAGAACGGCGCCTGATATACTCACGCTCCGCAACTGAATAGCCGAAGACCGCTGGTGCCCTCAGGCTTAATGTCCAGCGCAGGCGAGCCCGGTCCGACTGACGGCCTCCTCGCCTGGTGTGAAGGAGGTTTTTTTATTGGCAACCGGACTCAAGAAAGAAGAGAAGCGCGATAAGAAGGCGGAGAAAGCCGCGAGCGTCGCGGACATCACCGCCCGGCTGAAGACCAGCTCGACGGCGGTGCTCGCCGACTACCGGGGGATGACGGTCGGCCAGATGCGCGAGCTGCGCAGCAAGCTCCGCGACGGCAACATCGAGATGATGGTCGTGAAGAACACGCTCGCTCGGCGGGCCGCCAAAGCCGCTGGCTACGAGCCGCTGGGTGCGGAGCTGGTAGGGCCGATCGCGATGCTGTTCGCGGCCGACGATGTCTCCGCGCCCGCTCGCATCCTCAATGACTACATCAAGGCAACCCGGAAGATGGTCATCAAGGGCGGGTTGCTCGAAGGCCAGGTGATCAAGGCGGAGGCGGTCACCGAGCTCGCCGACCTGCCCTCGCGGGAGGTGCTGCTCAGCCGGTTACTGGGCGCCATGCAGGCTCCGCTCGCCAGCCTCGCGAGCGTGTTGCAGGCCCCCCTTTCGAAATTCGCGCGTACCCTCGACGCCGTTCGCAGTCAGAAAGAATCACAGTCACCGGCCCCCGCGGCCGCAAGTTAGGAGGAACCAATGGCAAAAGTCAGTGTCGACGACTTCGTATCCGCGTTGAAGGAATGGACCGTGGTGGACGTCATGAACGCCATCAAGGCCATCGAGAACGAGTTCGGTGTCACCGCAGCGGCGCCGGTCGCGGCAGCAGCGGCGCCGGCGGCCGGTGGAGCGGCCGCGGCCGCGCCGGAAGCCGAGCAGACCGAGTTCCAGGTGGTCCTCACCTCGCCGGGTGATGCCAAGATCGGTGTCATCAAGGTGGTGCGCGAGATCACCGGCCTCGGCCTGAAAGAGGCCAAGGACCTGGTGGATCAGGCGCCCAAGCCGGTCAAGCAGGGCATCAATCGGGAAGAGGCGGAAGGCGTCCTCAAGAAGCTCAAGGACGCGGGCGCCGGCGCCGAAATCAAATAAGGTTCCCCCCTCTCCCTCCCCCCTGCGGGGAGTGGGGAGGGGATCACGATGACCCGCTACCTGATTGCGACCCAGGGGCCGCTGACCGAGCCGGTTTCTGATCAGATCTCAGCCTGCCTGCTCGAGGGCAAGCAGGGTTTCTGGCTCGATATCGAGAACCCGGACGACTCCGATTTCGCGCTGCTCGAGAATACCTTCAAGTTTCACCAGCTGACCCTCGAGGACGTCCGGCACCAGAACCAGCGGCCCAAGGTCGAGGAATACCCGGGCTATGCCTTCGTCGTCCTGTTTACCGCCGAGCTGGATGGATCTCGGGTGCAGATCCGCGAGCACCACCTCTACCTGTCGAGGCAATACCTCGTTAGCGTCCACATGGAGCCGTCCGATCCGCTTGACCGCCTGCGGCAACGGATCAAGGCCAATCCCGATCTGGCCCACCGCAGTCTGCCCTACCTCTTTTACCTGGTGGTCGACCAGCTCGTCGATGCGCTCTTCCCGGTGCTCGACAAGCTGGACGACGCGACCGACGAGGTCGAAGACGGCATCATCCAGCACCCGGATACGGCGGCCTTGACCGAGCTGTCCGACCTGAAGCGGGCCGTGGTCGACCTGCGCAAGGTGCTTGGCGCCCAGCGGGACGTCTTCCAGCGGCTCACGACGCGCGCCGTCGGCGAAACCGGTGACCAGGAGATGTCGATCTACTATCGCGACGTCTACGACCACCTGGTCCGCCAGTACGAGACCGTCGACTCGCTCCGCGACCTGTTGAGTACCTCGATGGATGTCTATCTGTCGACCGTGTCGAACCGGCTCAACCTGCGGATCACCCGCCTGACCGTGTTTGCCACGCTCTTCCTGCCCTTGACCTTCCTAACCGGCTTTTTCGGCATGAACTTCGCGTGGCTCATCGCGCACATCATGCCGGCCTGGACGTTCTGGGTGCTGGCGGTAGGGGTCATGGCGCTCACGACCATCGGCCAGCTCATCTACTACCGCCGGCGCGGCTGGATCTAGCGTGACCTCAGGTCGGTGATGCGGCAGGGGATGTCGGCGTCCTCATCCAGGTACCAGCTGGCGCAGATCCGGTGGTAGCCGTCGGCGACCGTCAGCGGGATGTTGGCGTCGCCGAGCCGGCCTCGAACCAGGAGTACCGGAGAGAGCTTCGTGCCCGCCCTCACTTTCTTGAGGTCCTTGGCGACGTGGAAGTTCTCGGGCGGGAGCACCGGTAGCCGGCTGGCCCGCAGCAGGTCCTTCGCCTTCTGGCGCATGAGGGGGGCGGTGCGCAGCCGGCTGACCAGCCGCCTGGCGGTCGCGACCGGCATCAGCAGACAAAGATAGTCCTGCGCGGCGGCATAGTCCTGCTCCTCCGGCCTCTCTTCCCAGTTTTCGGTCACTTTCGGCGCCATCTACTGCGAGCCTACACCGCGGCTTCGGCGTCGCTCGAGCTGGGGCGCCGGCCAGCAGGCCGCCGCCCGTGATCGAGGGGATCAGGGTCAGCAATCCGCCGATAACCAGGCCGGCGGCGATCGGCGGCGGCAACGTTCCGGTGGCCAGGCCGAGCGCTGCGGCCGCGGCCGGGAGGCCCAGCTGGGCTGACGCCAGCAGTCCGGACGCCAGGCGCTGCTGCTGTCCGGTGGCCAGCGCTGCCAGGATGTGGGCGACGGTCGCCGCCCCCGCCATCGCCAGCGCCAGGGCGATGGCCGAGGGTGACGACACCAGGCCTTTCAGGTCGAGGGCCGCGCCCAGCAACACGAAGAAGGCGGGGACGAAGAAGCCGGTCGCCAGCCCGGTCAGCTCCAGCGCCAGCCGGTGCGGCTCCTTGAACTGGCGGAGGACGATACCGGCGGCAAAGCCCGCCACCAGCAGGCTGGCGCCGGTCTGCTCGGCGATGGCCCCCAGCAGGAGCAGCATCAGCACCGAAATCCGAAGCCGTAGTGCCCAGTGGCGCTGCCTGGAGAGCCGCTTGCCCCTCTGGGGGAGACCCGTGAGGATGAGGCGGCGACCCAGCCAGATGGTGAGGGCGGCGGCAACCACGATCAGGCCGTCGCCCAGCAGGGCCGGGGGGATCTGGCCGGCGCTGGTCAGCGTCAGGGGCATGAGCAGCGCGGTCACCGCGTCGGCGATGGCGATCCAGGGGATCACGAGGGCGACCGCCGGGCCGGTCAGCCCCTGTTCTCGGATGGTGGGCAGGGCGACGGCGGCCGAGCTGCCGCTGATCAAGACGATGAAGAGGGCCGGGTGGCCCGATGCGAGCCAGCGACCGATGACGAGCCCCAGCGGGATGGCCACCAGCAGTGTCCCCAGGAAGGCGAGCCCGGCGCGGACCGCCGTGTCGCGCAGCATCCGGGCGCTGAGGTCGATCTCGGTGCCCGATTCGAACATCAGCAGGGCGAACCCGAGCGCGGCGAAGGCCGGAAAGGGTTGGGAGGCCGGATCGACCAGGTGGAGGGCGCTCCGGCCTAACAGGATTCCACCGATGAGCTCGCCCACCAGGACCGGGATCCGGGGCCGCCGGCCGGCCGCCAGCAGTGGACCGAGCAGGCCGGCCAGTACCACCAGCGCCAGGGCGGTGAACATGCCTCGTTATAGCCGGGATTTGGGCTTTAGGGCTACCTAGGTTTTTGGGGGCAGCGGTCGTTATACGTCTGGAGAGAGGGACAATGCTTCGCTGGCTGCTCTTCTTCGTCTTGATCCTGGCCGGGATCCTGGCGTTCGTCTCCTTCGTGATGGGGATCCCGATTCCGGGCCTGACCCAGCTCGGCATCCAGCAACCGTCGACCCCGTTCCAGCCTTAGGCCCAGACCCCTTCCCCTGGGCCGGCTGGAGTGCTAGACTAACCCGCGATTAGTCTGACAGCGTTCCGATCGGCGACCTGACCGTACACCCAAACCCCGGGGAACCCGCCCCGGGCCCGCTCGCGAACCGCAACGGTTTCGCGGCAAAGATGTTTGCGCGCTTGACAGCTTGGGTACCCTAATGGTACTATCGCTGTTCGGTGCTTCCAGGGTTGCCTTTCCGCGTCCCTAGCACAGTCTGCCTGCCCACCATTTTTTCCTGCTTCATCTGAAAGGAGAGTCCATGATTCAGCCTTCCTCTAACGGCTCTCGCGTCAGCTACGGCAAGATCCCGGAGATGCTCCCGGTCGCCGATCTGATC
>Ga0307479_10005925_pt1 | contig 11186 bp, 10 predicted proteins | sample atmos_gasesECM4C_FD_203743 | JGI IMG/M metagenome (GOLD analysis project Ga0307479, IMG submission 203743) | Hardwood forest soil microbial communities from Morgan-Monroe State Forest, Indiana, United States - atmos_gasesECM4C_515 | ecosystem: Environmental > Terrestrial > Soil > Temperate... | reverse complement strand
GATAGGCGTTCTCAAAGCCGCTGAGTCCAATATCTTGCACTAATTGCGCCACCGTCTCCTTGCGCTGCTTTTCCGAGACTCCGTTGATCTTCAAACCGTATGCTATGTTACCAGCGACCGTTAGCCACGGAAACGAAGTGTATTTCTGAAATACCATGCCACGGTCCTTTCCGGGACCGTGTACCGGCTTTTCATTCACCAGGATCTCGCCGGTATCGGCCTGATCCAATCCAGCGATCAAGCGCAGCAAAGTCGACTTGCCACATCCGGAAGGACCCAGCAGAACCCGGAATTCACCGATATCGCGCCCCTCGCGGGAATACGCGTCTTCAATCTCGAAATTGATGTTCTCGAGGGCGTCAGTTCTCGAACCGTCGGCCGCGAGAAACGACCGGCTGACTTTGCTAACCGTGATCTTAGATTTCTTCGGCTCCATATTCTCAGGCTCGGTGCTTGGCCGCCTTCAGGTGTGCCGTGGCACTGGAAACACCCGCTCCTCCTCCGGCTAGCGTGGAACTCGCTTTGCGCCAGGGAAAGAGACGGCCTTCCAGAAACGTCAGCAGAAAACGAAACAGAAACGCGGCGATTCCGATCGCGATGATTCCCGCATACACGCGATCGAAGTCCAGCACTTTGCGCGCAGCCTCCACCATGTAGCCCACGCCCTTACGGGCATTCAACATCTCTGCCAGTATCACGTAGGTCCAACCGATGTCATACAGGATTCGGAATGACGAAAAAATTGCCGGCAATGACGCGCGAAACACGAGCCACAAAGCTTGCCGCTGATTGGCTCCGAGCGTGTACGCCGTCTCCAACAGAGCGTTATCTACCCGGTTGACCTCTTCCACGACCACCGCCAACAAATAGAAAAACATTCCGAACCATAGGAACGCAATTTTCTCGGTTTCGTCGATCCCGAACAGAGCGATGAACGCGGGAAGAAACGCGGTGAGCGGCATGGCGCGCATGGGCGCAGCTACGGGGTTGATGAGCTCGAACAGCCAGCGGTAGCTGGACATCAGAATACCAAGCGGGATGGCGACAACCGCGCACCAGAAGAATGCCTGGGCGATGCGCCACCAGCTCATGAATACGTTGCCGAGCAGATCGTATTCCGTCCACAGCAATCTAAAGGATCGGATTACTCCGAGGGGCGTGGGCAGCAAGGAAAAATGCGGGCCTTCCCAGTACGGCAATAAGATCCAGAACAATATGATGGTGCCCCAGGTGATAAACGGGGCTGCCCATCGGACCCACGGCGGTACATCCTTCCGCATGGTGAACCAATCGCTCATTGTGTCCTATCGTTAGCTCGAAAACCTAGCTCGAGGGGTTGGCGTAGACCTTAATGTCGGTGCGGCGATTTTTCTCGCGTCCTTCGGGCGTCGCATTGCTGTCAATCGGTTTGTCCGGACCATTGCCCGACGTCCGAAGTCGCTGCGCAGGAAAACCATACTTTTGGATCAGGTAGTTCTTGACCTCGTCCGCTCGTGCGTGGGAGAGCTGAATGTTGTAAGTACGAGCACCAGTAGAATCGGTGTTGCCATCGATATCGACAATCGTGTTCTCATACGCACGCATCGTGCCGGCTAATTCGTCGACGATGGCGCGCGAATCGAGGCTCATGGCGGAAGAATTGGGATCGAAGTAGATGGACCGATGCTGCGTCGCGATGGGTGTTGCTCCCTTCGCAGGCTCCTTATATTCGATGGGCGCTTCGCTGGACGCCATGGAGAAACTGTCGGCCAATTTGTCGACGTAGCGGCGATCCAGGCTCTCTTCAGGATTGAAAGTGTGTTTAATGACCATCAACTCACGGTACATCTCCTGGGCCATGCCAAGGATGTTGGCGTAATCGGCGTTGGAGCCGGCGGTACCCATGAACGAACGGTTGTCGGCGTAGTCGGCAAGTTTTACGCCACCGAGCATGGTTTTCGCGAGGTCGGATGGGATGTTGAAATCCTTGACCGTTCCGATAAGGTTGTACGCACGCTCCGGTTGTGTCTTGATGAATTCAACGCCCTCGAGCCAGCCTTGGGCAAACTTCAGCAATGTCTGCGGATGCTTCGCGGAAAAGCTGTCACTCACCACTAGAATGTCGGCGATGAGACGGTTTGCGACCCTTGTATCGTAGATCTTCTTCGATCCGGGCCGCTTGGCGACCGCGTCGCTCATGTCGGGATCCCAAGCCACAGCTGCATCAACTTTTTCCTGGGCGAAAAGTGTCGCCGGCTCGATGCCATCCTTGGTGTGGATCGCCTGATTGAAAATTTCATTGCGCTGCGCAGTGCTTAGCCCGGACGTCTTGAGGCCATTCCACAGCAAGAAGTGCGACGGAGTGTAGGGGGCAAAAGCGACCTTCTTGCCAGCCAGGTCCTCGATGCTGTTAATCCCCTGCTTTCCAATGACGCCATCGGCGCCGCGTGACCAGTCGACCATCAGGAAGGCATGCGACCCGAATCCCTTTTCTTTGAACTGCGCATAATCTTTGGCGTAAACGTCGGCCGTGGTCAGCATCACGTCGACATTGTCCGTAGCCAAAGCGGCCGAGCCCTCCGTCCAGTCGTCGATGATCTTGAACGAAACCTTCAGACCTTTCTTGCCATAGATTGAATCCGGCTGGGTGTCGAGCCCGCCGTTGGCCACCAGGCCCCCGACGCAGCCGACCCACACATTGACGCGCACACGAACTTCGGCGTCGCTGCTGGTTGAGGATGCCGGTATCAGGAGAGGTTTGCTCGCATCTACGGTCTCTCCGCTACCGGAACCACTTTTGCCACCCATCATCTTGCTGAAATCTATGACTCCGTATCGATTCAGGCTGTAGCCAACCAGCGCTACACCGACTAAGAAGATAAGGACCCATCCACCTCGCTCAATTTTGACCGCCATATGATTTTCCTCCCGCTCCTTTACGACCGACCCGCGCGTATCTGCGTACTGAAGCTTCTATTGCCGTCTACGACCGCTGAGGTTCCTTCGCGGCAATGGTTTTTTCCGAGCCAGCCGATCCCGCCGCTTGGGGCGAGGCCAGACCCATCTCAATCTTGAATTGCTTTACCAGTTCGCTCGCCTGAAGTTTTTCAGCATCGTCGTCAATCTTGATCTTTTGTTGGTCGACGTTGCTCATGGCCATATCCATGCGAGCCTCGTTGACGGCAGTCGTTTCCTCAATCTTGCGAACCATTTCGTCGTGCGTTTGGCTAATGCCTGCGACTTCGAACTGCTCCATCGCATCCGCAACCTTTTTCTGCCACTGAGAGCGGCGGTAATCGGCGATTGCGCCCAGCGCCTCTTGCGTCTTTCGGTCCTTTTCACGCATGAAGGCCTGCTTCACTGCCATCGCTTTATCGAAGGCGGCGCGAGCGGTCGCGAGCTGGCCCTGATTTCTAGCCAGAGCGCTTTTGGTCTGCTCCAGTTGGGTGGCATAGGTGGCGGCAATGTCGTCGCGATTGGCCTGAATTGCGGATTTCACTCTGGCCGTCAGACTGCCCATCGCTTCCTTATATTTGGCCTCCTCTTTTTCCAGCAGCGTGACGTTTGCCTTAACCATGGCGATACTCTCATTCATCCGCGGCACCTGGTCGTTCATGTCGCGGATATTCTGCTGGAGAATCAGCTCAGGGTCTTCCGACGCCGAGATGAAGAAACCGACGAAAGACCGTACCACCCTCGTCAACCGTTGCCACATAGACTCCTCCTGTTCAGGAATGCTGCGTTGTCTTCGATGGGGGCGCCGGCGCATTCACATCGCCCGTCGTAATAGGATTTTCGGTTACAAAATAGCCGACCGCCTCGGCGATCTTCTTTTCTTCCTGCTGTTTCTTCAACCGCCAACCGGTAAAGCGTTCTTTTTCCCGTGATACCTCTTCATTATTGCTCTGGATCTTCGCTCTTTGCTCGGTCACATACTTATCAATCTGTGCCTGAATCTCACTGTTCTCTTTATTCTTGCGTCCTTCCAGTTCTTCAGCAGCGCGCTGCTGCACCCGCTCGTACCCGTCCAGCGCGCGATCGCGACGTATCGCATCCTGGATGACGTCCTTAATGTCCACGCCCGCGGCGTCGAGCGCCACCAAAACGGAAGACTTCTTTACGTCTGAAGGCAAATTGCGAAGGTGCTCATTCTCCAGCATGTGGGAAATCTTGAGGATCGAATAGCCTTGCGGGGCGGGCGGGATTTCCGCCGCCCTGTAGATCTCCTCAAACGAAGTCGGATCGGAGATCGGCGTGGTAAATTTCGGCTCCGTAGCTACGCTGGCCGCGATGTCAGCCACGCTCTGCGCCGCGCTCCTGGCAGTGGCCGGAACGTTTTTGGTATTCGGCGGAACATTCGTGTCTGACTCGGTGCCCGCCGCGTCGTCGACCGAAACGATATAGTTGTACCACTTCTTGGACATGGGCCCTCCTACTTACCTAACCAATGCAGCCTCACCAAAAAAGTGTCAATGTGGTGACCCAGAAAGCTAATTCCCACCAGGTGCTTTGTCAATTCTTTTCACAATGTTTTCATATAGTTCCAAGCGCCATATCAGTCGATGCATGCGCTTCGTTTGTGTCGCAGCTTGCCCGAAATCGCTCTTTTGCCCCGAGCCAATCTAATCGCTTAACTTGCGCCCGTTCAATTCAGATAGAATGGGCAACTTCACTGTTCAAAATGACCAGTGCTTTTGAACGAAACCAGGTGTGAGCTTTAGGAACCGATTGTGCCTGCCGACGACATTCCTTCCATTCTGAGTAGAGTTGTAGAGACTAAAGCCGAGTACGACATTCGCCTGCTCGCCCAGCAACTGGGAACTAACTATCGGTCTCTCATGTATTGGCTAAGAGGCGAGCGTCAAATGCCCGCGCATTTCCTGCCGCGAATGTGCGTTCTGTTGAGCAATTATGAGGCGCTGGATTTTCTCGAGAGCCAGGCCGGACGGGTCGCGTTTAAACTCCCGTCACCCAACATTACCCTGGAGCAGGAGCTCGTTGCGGTGTCCCGCTTGATCAGGGAAGTCGGCGAAGCTCTGGAGAGCGTCGCAGAAACCCTCGCCGACGGCATTGTGGAAGAAAGCGAATTGCGCACTACAATTCCAAAGCTTGAAGCTGTGATTCAAGAATGCGCCTCCCTTAAGTATCTGTTAGAAGACCTCCATAAGAAGAGGAAAAAGAAAACGAAAAATCGCCTCTGAGAAGACGATCGCTGGTACCTCGTCGAGAACAAAACGGCATGACCTGAATTTACTTGCATCTCGCCTGAGTTCAGCCAATCGAGCCCAGAGATGCCCACACGCCTGAAGGCGGAAGAAGCAACTCATTCGGGCACGTCTTGAGACGAAATCGGATCGCTGTTAAATGACCCAGCGGGAATGGCCAATGACCTCTCGGGGCGTCTGAAGCCTCTTGTCGATAATGTCCAGCAGGGTCTCGACGCTCACACCCGCATTGAGAATCTGGATCATTTGTTCGACGCTGATCCCCGCTTGCTCGCCCGCCCGAGCAAGTCGTTCGATGGCCCGTGCCAGCGCAGGATGCTGCATACCTCACCCCCACATACCCTGGAGACTAGGACGCCACAGAGGAACTGTCTGTGATCTGGATCACAGTGGTTCAGGGTTTGTTGATTCGCTTCATGACGATGCTGCCCGCCCACAGGACCGCGATAATCAGGACGATGAGGCATCCTGCCAAAGCAAAGGTGTGACAGACAAACGAAGCCCCCCAGATGTGCGCTTCCGGGACGCTTCGTGGAACGGTCTCTCCCCAAATGACCGTTCCGGCGCCACGCCGAGGAATCCCAAGCCCAATAACGGCGGTGCTGTGCCTTTGTTGTCAGGCGTTGGGAATATAGACCTGCACCTCCAGGAGTGCCCCCCAAAACGGATGAAACCGTTTCCGCACCGCCAGCAGGACCCTCTATTGGAGCGACTGTTCATGCACCAAAAAGAGGGCTAGCACTAAAGTGCTATATCTGACTCGAGGGGAAATCATTACTTTCTGGGCCGATGCCCTATATTTTGGAAGTGGAATACAAAACAGGAAAGAGTTCACAGAAGACCATGGAGGTGGTTCACGCGACAAGTCCGGACCCGGTTGAGTGGCGACTTCGCTCACAAGGAGGGGACGGATGTCCTCCACTATCAGCATTGTAATAGCGGACGATCACCCGACATTTCGGATCGGTGTACGGAGTTTGCTCCAGGCGGAACCCGACCTTCCTCTCATCGGGGAAGCTTCCAACGCGGCTGATGCGGTCGATCGTACACTCACCTTGAAACCGGACATTTTACTGCTGGATCTGAAAATGCCGCCGCACGCTGGACTGAAGATATCGCCTCGGGCTGGGCTTGATGTCTTGCGCGGTTTGAACGTTGGGACGACCCAAACTAAGACGATTCTATTCGCGGCTGAGGTGGAGATAGATGAGATCGTCGAGGCCTTACAGCTAGGTGCGCGCGGTGTCCTGCTCAAAGATGCGGCAACGCAGCTGTTGGTTAGCTGTATCGGAACGGTAATGGCCGGAGGGTGCTGGGTCGCGAAGCAGAGCGTCCCAAATCGTGAAGAATATCTGGAACGTCAAATCGAGGAGCTAGACAAAAGAAAATTTGATCTGACTCCAAGGGAGCTTGACATAGTCTCGGCTGTTGTAAGACACGGAATGACGAACAAAGAGATCGCGCGGCATTTCGAGATCGCCGAAGACACGGTGAAGCGTCACTTGAACAACACATACAACAAGCTTGGGGTGTCAACGAGAGCTGAACTGAGTCTTTTCGCCGTCAATCAGAAGATTCCATTAGAAGATCTTTTCTGATTCTGAGATAACCCAACTTCCGTCCGCCTTCCTCTAGTGCTAAACTTTTCCGGCTCGGCGGTCAAGGGAGGTCTGTGAGACCGCACGAAGTGCACAATACCAGCCCCAAAGTGTTTTTCGTCGCAGGTGTACTGCTGTTCGCGCTGTCTGCGTACGCTCAGACGGGTCTTCCCCCGACCGCCGAACAGACTCGCAGAACTGTCTCAGCCTCCGGCAATCAGGGCGATCCTGATCTTGTTACAGAGGCGAAGGAGCTTTATCGCCACGGACACTTCGACGAGGCTAACCAAAGATACGAGCAACTCTTGCAGGCACAGCCGAAGTCGGCTGAGGCGTATGCCGGTCTGACGCGCGTGCACCTAAGACTGAAGAAGGTACGACTGGCACACGATACGATTTCGAGGGGGCTTGCAGTCGTGGACACTCCGCCCATGCGCGTTGCTCTGGGAGAAGTTCTCTTTCGTGAGGGTAAGCTTTCCGAGGCGGAGAGCGAATGGCTCAGCGTGGTCAACTCAGGCCACTCGGATGCCCGCGCCCATTTAGGCCTGGCGCATCTGAGCACCGCGACCACGCAGTACAACCAAGCAAAGGCGGAGATCGAGAAAGCCCACGCACTCGATCCTAGTGATCCAGACATCGAGCTCGACTGGCTACGTTCTCTTATTATAGGCCTTCAGAACAAGTACCCTATCTAGAAGGCTATCTTGAAAGCGAAGCCAGTCCGGAAGAGCGGGCTCAGCTGCGAAATTATCTGGAATTCTTGAAGGCACGCCTGACAAGCCCAACTCACTACTGCAAACTTGCTACTGGGATAACTTCCGGTGAAGCTGATCTGCTCGTCGTGACTGGGCGGGATGATCGAACAGGCTGACCAAACTACTCAATCCCGTACTTTCCTGCCAGGAAGGTTTGCAGCTTCGGGGGCAGCACTCGCGCCAGTTCCTGCCAGGTGAGCACTCTGCACGAAGTTCGCAACTCGACCGATCTCACGCACTTCACCACTACATAGAAGGCTTCCGCGAGATCAGGCCTTCGAGCGTCGAGCAGCACGCAGAACGAGCATCGGCTTGCACTTGCAGCCAACACATTTCGAATTAGCTGGTACGAATTGAAATTCGTTTCGCTCTGAGGCAATCGATGCTCGTCGAACACATCGAGGAAGTCTCGATACCGTAGAAGCTTCGCCTTTTCGGCGCGTCGGAAATCGCCCTCCGTCAGCCTTGCTTCCACCAAGAGATCGCCCAGTCTCATGTCCACTTCGGTCCCATCGGATTGGTTGTTCTGGAGTCGAACACGCGCGGGGAATCCGAAGCGGGGCACCAGACCGAGCTCCAGACCAAGCGCCGTGGCAACGCGAGCGTTCGCCAGCAGTCTCGAATAGCAAAACACATTCATCCGAAGAGCGTTGGAACTCATGCACGAGTCTAGTTCTCTCCAACGTCCTGTCTCGCGGCGAGGAAGGGAGCGGCGGGCGCTGGTATGGACTTTGGTCAGTCGGCGACGCCACTCTGGGTTCGAAATGATCGCTTTGTAACTCGCTGGAAAGAGGTTGCCGTGCAGGTAGTTGTCAAAAGCCTGGAAGCACACGACCGGGGGTGCGCTATAGCTCAGCATGTGTGGCAACGATCGCGCATCCGCGTACCCCTTGGCTCTATTCGCCAAGTCGCACCGAAGCGTGTGCGCGAAGCTCACGAGAGAATCTCTTAGGCTCTTATGGGACAATTTGGACGCTACCATCGTCGCTAGATTGAGGGTAGAATGTCTTCTATGGCGAAGCAAGCGCAGCAACGGGTCGGGCTCCTCCAGGGAACGCTTGACATGCTCATCTTAAGGACGCTTCTCTACGGACCTGCTCACGGTCACCAGATCGGGAAGCACATTCAGAGGACTACGAATGAATTCCTGCAGATGCAGCACGGCTCGTTGTATCCCGCGCTGCACCGCCTGGAGCGAAGAGGGTGGGTCGTCGCCAAGTGGGAGACTGCGCCGGACCGTAACCGGGAATTCAAATACTACCGGTTAACAGAAAAAGGCAGGAAGCAGCTCCTGGCCGAAGAATCGCACTGGAAGAAGATGGCCGAAGCTGTAGCGCGCGTCATGTGGCCCGCCGCCGAGGAGAGCTGACGTGAACTGGTGGCAGAGCAAGAGGAGAGACGCGGACCTGGAGCGGGAGCTGCGTTCCGACCTGGAATTGGAGGAAGAGGAGCGACGGGAAGGTGGCGTTTCGGAAGAAGAGGCTCGCCAGGCGGCCTTGCGCGCCTTTGGCAATCCGACTCTCATACGTGAACAGACTCTCGCCGTCTGGTCCTGGAACTGGCTTGAATCTCTCGCACGGGATCTGTGCTTTAGTCTGCGCACGCTTCGGCGCAGCCCTGGGTTTGCTGTCATCGCAGTTGTGGTGATGGCACTTGGGATTGGCGCCAACGTAGCGCTGTTCACGGTGGTGCGGGGCGTCTTGCTCAAGCCGTTGCCGTTCCATGATCCGGACCGCCTCGTGATGCTCTATGAGGCGGGCCTTCATGAAGACGACACGGCCGGTTTCAATGCGGTCTCCGGCGGCATGTACGCCGAGTGGAAAGAACAGAACCGCAGCTACAGCAGTCTGGCGCTCGCGCAGGGCATCCGGGTCGGACTTTCCGGTTCGGGCGGGCAGTTACCAGAAAAGCTGTACAGTGCCTTGATTTCGTGGGACCTGCTCCGTACGCTGGGCGTGCAGCCCGCGCTGGGCCGCGATTTTGCGCAAAGCGACGACAACCCAGCTGCAAACGGTACGGTGTTGCTGAGTTGGGGTCTGTGGAAGCGCCGCTTCGGCGGTGACCCTGCCATCTTGAACACGACGATCGATCTGGACGCCATCCGGTACACCGTGATCGGTGTGATGCCTGCCTGGTTCGATTTTCCTGACCCGTCAACTCAGTTGTGGACACCGGTTTACCACGACAAGCCCGAAGGCACGATGACCTCGTTCAGCAATCATTTGTTTCGTGTTGTGGGGCGCCTGAAGCCGGGAGTCAGCGCGTCGCAAGGCGCTGCTGATCTGAGCATCATCTCCCAGCGCATCCACAATGCGCACCTCAATGAGCCATTCGTATTTCGAAGCGCCCGAAGCCGTCCGCTGCTGGATCACATCGTAGGCGAAATCAAGAAGCCGCTCTATGTGCTGCTGGAGGCGACCTGCTGCCTGCTGCTGATCGCCTGCCTCAATGTGGCTAATCTGCTGGTGGCACGCGCGGAGGCACGACGCAACGAATTGGCGATCCGCACTGCGCTGGGCGGGGGCTGGCTGCGCCTGATGCGTGAGCGAATGACGGAGTGCCTCATGCTTTCGGCAGCCGCCGGGGCGCTGGGACTCGTTCTGGCCTTCGCCGCGCTTGCATGGCTGACGCACACTCGCCACGACATGAGCCGCGTGGAGTCGATCCACATCGACGCCGTGGTGGCGGGGTTTACAGTTGGCGTTATCGTGTTGTGCGCCTTGTTCTCTGGACTGATCTCAGCGTTCAGCACCAGCGACAAGCGTATTCTCAGTGCGCTGCACGAGGGGTCGCGCTCGGTCGCGGGTGCCGGCTCGCGAGCCCCGCTGCGCAAGCTGCTGCTTACGCTTGAGGTAGGGCTCACGGTGATCTTGCTCATCGGGGCCGGGCTGCTGCTCAAGAGCTATGAACGGCTGCGCTCGGCCGATATGGGCTGCATCACTCAGAACGTGATCACCATGCACCTGGGTCTTCCGGACGCGCGCTATTCAACGCCCGCCTCGCGAGCCAACTTTTATGACACGCTGCTCCAGAGGGTACGCGCGCTGCCGGGAGTGGACGCTGCGGCCTTTGCATCGGTTGTGCCCGGGCAGGGCTATGCGATGGATTGGACCTTCAGCATCGTGGAGCATCCGCCCTTGCCGCAAGGTAGCGGGCTGGCTGCCCTGGGCCGATGGGCCGATCCGAAGTACTTCGGTGCGATGGGCATTCCGATTGTCGCCGGAAGAACGTTTGACGGTGGGAAGAGGCTGGATGCTGCCCACGAAGTAATCATCAGCGAATCTTTGGCCAAGCAGTATTTCCTCAGGGAAGATCCGCTGGATAAGCATCTTCGCATCCGCGGGAAAGACGCCGTCATTGTGGGGATCGTAGGCGATACTCGCCATGCGATCGGCGAAGCGCCACGGCCGGTGCAATACCTTCCATTGGATGCCGGTGTCGAGACCGTCGGCACGTTGGTGATTCGCTCCAGCCATGACCCGGAACAGTTCGCCCTTCCGGTAGAGCGTATTATCTCGGAGATGGATCCTGATCTGCCCGTTTCGGATGTGCTAACGATGAACCAGTTGCTTGGCAAATCGACCCTGGACCAGAGCTTCCACACCACTCTGCTGGTCGCTTTTGCCACG
>Ga0307479_10005924_pt1 | contig 11187 bp, 9 predicted proteins | sample atmos_gasesECM4C_FD_203743 | JGI IMG/M metagenome (GOLD analysis project Ga0307479, IMG submission 203743) | Hardwood forest soil microbial communities from Morgan-Monroe State Forest, Indiana, United States - atmos_gasesECM4C_515 | ecosystem: Environmental > Terrestrial > Soil > Temperate... | reverse complement strand
CGGCGGCAGCGCCGCCCTTTCTCGTCGAGATCACCCAGTTTGAGGACGCAAAGAAAGCAGCCAAGGCTTGTGTAGCGCGGGCGCCCTCGCCCGCGGCCGTTGACTTTGATTTGTGGCAGCCGGGTGGCCCGCTCCTTGCGTTTTGTGCAAGGGGCGGGATTCCACGACCGCCGACCCATAAATTGTCATCCCGAACGAAGTGAGGGATCTGCAGTTTGCCGCCGGCGCAATTGCTCTGGCGTTTATATTCACCGTAACCCAGTAAACCGTGGATTGGTGGAGCGCCCGAAAGCCTGGTTTGTGTAGAGCGGACACTCCTGTCCTCTGCCTTTGACTCAAGCCCGGAGAAGAGGGAGTGGTCGAGATCGAATCGCACCGGACAACACCCAGACGCGAGAACCAGGGAATTTATCCACCTGTTCGGCGACGCGACCCGGCCTTAGTGAGGAATGGCCCTACCAATGGCGGGTCGCAGCCTAGCCATAATGGCAATCTCCAAGAGAACAATCAACCCTAACTGAATCCCCATTCCAACAAAAACCGCCACTGGAAAATGAAGATTGGGAGGCCCGGGCTCAAACACACCCACCGGCGTTAGCACAGAATAGAAGTACCGCCCTTGAGTTTCGGAATAGACACTACCGACGACGCTCAGCACGATGGCGGCCACGTAATAGAGGCCAACAAACAGAATCCCTTTCAGAACCGGCGCCCGCATACGCGTCAGTCGGCACCACTGAATGAAGGCTATGTCGCGCGTGATGTATATCAGCACCACTGCGAACTCCAACAGACCGACCTTCAAGGCTCGAGATTCGAACCCCAACGTGTTCTTCCAGGCGAACAACCCCCAAAGCAGCAGTCCATACCCGACCGCCGCCGAAAGTGCCAGCCATGGCCACTGCGGACCATCCTCCGCGAAAATCGACCATCGCGTCTCGCTGTGAGTCCGCCACCAGACCCTCAGCTTCTCTGGAGACGTGAGCATCGCCAGCCCCATAGCAAACAGAATCAAACCGTTGATAGCGACCATATACTTGGCAAACGAATCCCAGTCAGTCAGAGACCGGGGAACGAATAACGCATACAGCGTGAAATTCAAGAATGCGGCACAACCCACCGCTTGCCATCGAGAGAGCGGCCTCATCTGCTCGTAGTCTTTCGTCAGCGTTCGCAGTAGCATCAGCACCAGCCACGTTCCGAATGTGATGTAAAGCAGCAAGCTCATTACAACCCAGGGAACCATGCTCCCGAAAATTGCCGGCTTCCCTAAAGAGAATTCCTGCCTCTCAAAAAGCGGCATAAATCCCGCCAGGGGACTGAAAGCCGCTATTCCAGGAAAATTGCTGTCCCTTGCTCCCGACACAAAACCGAAAAGAAGATAAATACCGAACGTCCCAATCAGTCCGACTCCCCGGCTGCGACTTTCAAACAGATTGGAAAGCCACATGCCAGCCAATCCAATGAACAGCGCTCCCGAAATAATCAGCAGGTACCCCGTAGCAACGTTTCCTAACCCAGCCTGCCCCAGTAAGCCCGCGAGCAGAGCAATGGGAAGGCAGCAAAGAATGATGAAGTAAGCGAGTAGCGGCTCGCCCAGCAACTTCCCCGCCAGCAACTCTCCCGGACTCAGCCTGGTCGCACGCTGAAAATCCCAAGTCTTCCGTTCCCGTTCGCCTGAAATCGACTGCGCGCATGAAAACAACGACCAGAACGTCAAAATTCCCAACTGGGCGAACATCAGGATGCGGTAGAAGTCGAACCACACGACGATCGGACTCTGTCGTTCCATTTCCGCCAGTCGTTCCGCAGTAAAATGCAAATGCGCTGCCTGGTTGCGCATAAGCGCCATTTCCGACGCGCGCGAACCCCAGCACCCCAACCAAATCAATACCGCGATCACAACCACCACCCCGGCAACGGTCAGGGCCCTCGTCGTGCGCAGTTCAGCACGGAGATGCCGTATGAATTCAGGGTTCTTCCAGATCGGAATCATTCACATCACCTCGTGCGAGGAAAGCTTCATGTACATTTCCTCCACCGTCTGCTTCACTTCGCGGAAGGACAAGACCCGGACCCCGCTGGTGATCAGGTCAGCCAGCGCCTGCGACAACTCATCATCTGATCCGGAAAAGAAAAACTCGCCTTCGTTCCCGTTCAGTTTCAATTCCGAAACAGTTGCCAAATTCCCAAGCCCCGCCTGAATATGCGCCCGCCCTTCGCCCAGCCATTGCAGGTGCACCGTTCGCGTCGGTGTCCCTTCAAGCATCACTTCTTCCAGACGCCCGCTGCGAATAAGTCGGCCTTTTTCCATGATCCCGATCGAAGTGCAAAAACCTTCCAGCTCCGTTAGGATGTGCGAAGAAATTAGGATCGTCGCTCCCTCGTCTCGCGCCGAGCGCAGCAAGTTTCGTAACTCGATCCTCGCCTTTGGATCGAGCCCCGACGCCGGTTCGTCTAAAACCAACACCTTCGGACGATGGATCATGGCGCGCGCAATCCCCAACCGCTGTTTCATCCCGCGCGACAGTCCACGAATCATCCCATCCCGCTTTACTTCGAGCCCCGCCTGCGCAATCACCGTACTAACTCGTTCAGGAATTTCCGATTCCGGCATCTTGTAAGCGTGTGCAAAGTAGTCCAGATACTCCCAGACCTTCAGATCCTCATACACCGAAAAGAAGTCAGACAGGTACCCGATATACTGTCGCGCCCGCTCCGGCTCGCCAAGCACGTCGATTCCGGCAACCCGTACTCTTCCTTGGGTCGGCTCCAATAACCCGCATATCATGCGGATCGTTGTCGTTTTTCCGGCTCCGTTCGGCCCAATCAGCCCGTAGATCTCTCCGCTTGGAATGCTAAGCGTCAGATTCTCGACTGCAACCAGATCGTCAAATTCCTTGCGCAGGCTCGTAAGCTCGATCATCGACGCAATTTACCTCCGCGAAACCTCGCAACAGTATCACGAGAAGACGCGGCGGGTCGCCCGTCCTATCGCGAAGCGAAGGGCGGGGCCGGGCGCCCCATCCTTTTCGCGCACTTTGCGAAAAGGGTGGGATTCCACGGCCGTCTCGCGCATGGGCTCTTCCAAACCTCACGCCCCCACCTTTTTCATCACATTTTTCTTGTACGCCCCTCACAGACACCAAATCGCAATTGCGCAATAATTCACCGACAGTAGAGCATCGAAAACTGAGCCCGTCTCCAGAGGCGGACCCATAATCCGCCGCAAACCCTCTCCGGCGGCTCTTTGACAATAGGACGACAAGTACACAAATAAAGCACTAAAAGTGGCGATCCCACACCTCGCCAAGTGCACGCCAAATCGCAGAAACACCAGCTAAGTCCTTATTCATGTAGTTGATAGAGCTAAGTACTTTAATTATAACAGCTTAGCGCGAAGTGGGGGGGGGACAAAAGCAGTAAACAGCATGCTACTCCCGCAACTCCGCCGGAAGCCCGCTATTGATCGCCGCTCGCACTTTGGCCATCAGGCAATCGCGCTCTCCAAAATTGGAGGGCTCAATCGGCTCGTGAAATTCGACCGTCACCATCCCCGGACGAATCGCAAATCGCGCCTTCGGCATAACTTTTTCGGTGCCTGAAATCGTGATCGGCACGACCGGCACTTTGCACTCCTCAGCAAGATAGAACGGACCTTTTTTGAAGGGCAGCAGCTTGCCGTCGAACGAGCGCTTCCCTTCTATGTAGATGGTCATGTTCAGTCCCTGCTCGAGGGCTTTGACCGCGTCACGCACCGCCGCGATGCCGGAATCGCGATTGCCGCGGTCCACCGGCACGAGCGAACCAATCAGCATGATCTTTCCGAGAATTGGAACCCGGAACAATTCTTTTTTCACCATCACCGAAGTCCGGCGCGGAATCAGCGGCAGCGTGATCGGAGGATCGAGATTGGAAATGTGATTCGACATGAAAATATAAGTTCGCGCCGGATCGATTTTCTCGAGACCCACAGTCCGCACCTTCACTCCCGCGATGCGCACGCCAGTGAATGCCGCCCACATGCAACTGCGGTACAAGAAGGTGATGTCTTTGGTCAGATAGGTCCAGGGAATTCCAAGAAGCGCAGCGAAGGGAAGCGCAGCGGCCCAGAACAGCAGCATGAGAATTGTGCGAAACACTTACTCATTCACCCCAAGCTCTTTCACGGCAGGCTCTTTCACGCGGGCTCTTGCACTCCGAGCGCTTGCACCGCGGACCCGCGCAATCGTTGGGGTAGCTTCTCATAGATGCCGCCGAATCCGCCATTGGACAGAATGGCAACCACATCTCGCTCTCGCAGTTCGGGCGCGATCGCGTTCACGATGGCATCGGCATCGGCGAAGATGCGAGCTTGCTTTCCACGCTTCTGGATCTCGTCGATCACACGATTCAGATCCAGCCGCTCCGCTTCGGGGATAGCCTCCGATTTGAAGATGGCAGCGATTACGATATGATCGGCGAGCGCGAGACTGCGAGAGAGCGCATCCTGCAGCACGTTGCGGCGCATCGTGTTCGAGCGCGGCTCGAGCACCACCCACAAGCGCGATTTCGGATATCGCGCCCGCAACGCCAGAATCGTCTGCTCGATGGCCGTTGGATGATGCGCAAAATCATCGATGATCGTAATTCCGTTAACGTGCGCTTTCACTTCCAGCCGCCGCTTCACGCTGCGAAAAGTTTCGAGAGCCTTCGCAATCACGTCTTTCGAAATTCCATAATTCGCCGCGAGCGCCGCTGCTGCCGTCGCATTCCAGACGTTGTATTCGCCACCAAGCGGGAATTCAAAATCTGCCCACGGTTTTCCATCGCGCAGCACCGACCAGGAAGTTCGATCTTCACCCAGCTTGAGATTTGCGATTTTCCAACTCGCGCGATTCGAAGCACCGTAACGCTCGACCGGACAAAATGCTTTCTGCACACAGCGGTTGAGGCTTTCACTCGAGATATCGCCCGAATCAAAGGCGATAATCCGCCCGCGTCGCGGAACCAGATTCACCAGCCGCTTGAACGCCGTCTCCACCGCGTCCAGATCCTTGTAGATATCCGCATGATCGAATTCAACCGAAGTAAGAATCAGGGAATCCGGAAAGTAGTGCAGAAACTTTGGACCCTTATCGAAGAACGCGGTGTCATACTCATCGCCTTCCAGGATAAAGTGCTTGCCATCGCCAAGGCCAAAACTGCGGCCGAAATTCTCCGCGATACCGCCGATCAGGAACGAAGACTGAAGGCCAGCTGTCTCGAAGATCCAAGCCAGCATAGACGTCGTAGTCGTCTTGCCATGCGTTCCGGCCACGACCAGAACCTCTTTGCCGACCAGGAACTCGTCGTGCAGTATCTGCGGCAACGAGCAGAACGGAATACGCTCATCGAGCACGCGCTCCAGTTCGACATTCCCGCGAGAAAGCGCGTTGCCCACAACCACCAAATCAGGACGAGGATCGAGATTCGTTTCAGCAAACGGCTGTGCGACGGGAATGCCCAATGATTCCAGAAACGTCGACATCGGCGGATAAGCCGCCGCATCCGAACCGGTAACGCGAAAGCCGCGCTCTTGCAGCATGCCAGCCAGCGAAGCCATCGCCGTCCCGCAAATGCCGATGAGGTGAATGTGCTTGGGTTTACTCATCAGATTTATTCATCAGATTTACTCATAAAGGATTACTCACTGAGAGATTGCTCATTTCGTCGTCGCAGATTCCAGAATCTTCAGCTTCACTTCACTGCCCACTGCGAGCCTGGCTTTCACTCCGATCGGCAGCGTGATATTCGCGCGCGAGACATGTCCGGAACGCAGACCAAACGCCACCGGAATTCCGAGATCTCCGACTACACGGAGCACAACTTCTTCGAGCGTGTAATCCTGCGTCGGAGCTTGCCTGCAATCCAGCATTTCGCCGAAGACGATGCCGCGCACTCCTTTCAGCTTGCCCGCCAGTTTCAGCTGCATCAGCATGCGATCAATCTGGTAAGGCTTGGCCGCGAGGTCTTCGATGAAAAGAATCGTTCCAGCGGTTTGGATGTCATAAGGCGTTCCCAGCGCGGCAACCAGGATGGAAAGACATCCGCCATAGAGAATTCCCTCCGCCTCGCCCTCTACCAGCGGCTTCGCGCCCGAGTCGGCACCAATTTCCCACTCCCCAGCTCCGCTGACCGCGTGCTGCCACGAAGCCACATCGACACCATCGGCGACGGCGAAATCCTTGGCCACCATCGGACCATGAAAGGTTACAAAGTTGGCGGAGTCCGCAAACCAGGTCAGCAGCGTCGTCAGGTCGCTGTAGCCCACAAAAATCTTCGGATGCTTGGCGATCATTTTCAGATCAAGCGTCTTTGAATCAAGTGCCGGCAGCAGGTAGTTCGATCCATATCCTCCTCGCGCACAAACGATGGCTCGGATATCGTCACGCGCGAACATGTCTTCGAGTTCCCGCGCCCGTCGCTGAGCCGATCCGGCAAAGTACAGGTCGCGTTCCAGGATCGACTCGAAATAAAACGGTTCGTAGCCGGCACGACGAAGACCGTCGCATCCCGCTTCCAGCATTTCGCGTTTCACATTCGACGCGGGCGCGACGATTCCCACCTTGTCGCCCGGACGAAGCGCGCGCGGCTTGATTCGCGATTTTGGGGAAGCGGAAGGCATCGGGACTTGATACTAATCCAGGAACCTGTGGTGAAACTCGAATCTCCAAATCCAGCGCCTAAAAGCGCATTGATGCTCCAGCAGTTGCGGCATGCCCGAAGGTATGCCCTGAAACGAATCTCAAGTACGCGACGGACTGCTCGACTCGATCTTAAACGAAGAATTCTCCGCGGCAGATGAGAGTCGCCGGACCCTGCAGATAGACTTGATTCTCCCAGCGCACCGTCTGCGCGCCTCCCGGCGCAATCACTGTTAACGGAGAAGCAACGCGCCCGCTCGCAATCGCAGCAACCGCCGCCGCGCACGATCCCGTACCCGAAGACTGCGTTTCTCCCACGCCCCGCTCAAACAGCCGAATCTCAATTTCATTCGCACCGCGCACTACCACATACTCCACATTCGTGCCTCGCGGAAATTGAGGCTGCGTCCCGATCAGCGCGGCCTGCCGCTGCCATCCCTCCTGAAAGTTCTCCACGAAAATTACGAAATGCGGATTCCCCATCGAAACTCGCATCCCCAGCGCCCGCACCCACATCGTCTCAATTGACAACTCGCCGCCGACTTCAGGGCGCCCCATATCCGTTTCGAACTCAAACGTGGAACCTGGCTGCCCGCCTTCCCGGCCGTCTTGCCGGCCGGCTTCCTGGCGAATGAGCCGGCAGGTCTTCAGCCCGGCACCAGTGCGAACCACGACTTCTGTTTTGCCCTCTCGCGAGCAAATCTCCGCCGCCACACAGCGCGTTCCGTTGCCGGAAATTTCCGCCTCCGAACCATCCGCATTGATCAGACGCGCTTTCACGTCCGCTTGCGCGTCGGGAAACAGCCATTCCACGCCGTCGGCGCCAACCCCGCGATGGCGATCGCACAATCGGCGGCTGAGCGCGCCCAGGTCGCCAGAAGCGTGCGCGCCTTCCACCATCAGAAAATCGTTGCCGCAAGCCGACGCCTTGGTGAAGGGGATTCTCGTGCTCTGCTCAGCATCATTCCGCGAAGAACTCATTCGTGTTCCATGGTTCCAAGCGTCGTCACGCTGGCAAACGCGGTCGATTCGTGCAACCGGATGGAAAACATTTTCTGCTGTTCCAGTTCGCCATCTGCTGAGAACACCATACGGAAATCAGGATCGGCATCGGCGATGTGAATGCTATGCATCGTAAGTTGCTCGGACTCCAGGACGCGGTTCACTTCCCGCAGCATCCCATCCACATTGCCGCCTGTGACCTCATAGGTGGTCCCAAACGATTTCAGCGAGAACGCGGCTTCCATTCGTCCAAGCAGCACCAGCGAAATCAGAATCATGACGGTGGCGAAGAAAGCGATCAGATACAGGCCGCCGCCGGCCGCCATCCCGACAGACGCCACCACAAACAGGGTCGCCGCCGTCGTGAGGCCCGTCACCGACGCTCGCGCGTGCAGAATCGAGCCCGCGCCAATGAAACCGATGCCTGGGATGATCTGCGACGCTATCCGGGTGTAGTCCGATTCCGAACCTGAGAGTTGCCGCGATAGAACGGTAAACATCGCCGCGCCGAAACAGATGAACATATTCGTGCGCAGCCCGGCCGGCTTGTGGCGCAGTTGCCGTTCCAGGCCAATAACGCCGCCGAGTACGGCCGCCAGGGACAAGCGCGCCAGCGTCGAGGTCAGCACAGTGCCGAGTTGGTGGCGAAACACTTCGTCGATTGCGTGGATTGGATTCATAAGAGCGTCTCGACTTCGAGCGGATTCTATCACCGCCATCCGGCGCTTTCTCGGCTGCTTTCACGAAGGGTTAACGCGATTGATTCGGGGCGTTATGCGCGGCAGTGGCAAAGATCCGCGCACGCGGCTGTCCGGTCGCTTGAATTTCCGCCAGCTCCGTAAGACTTATCTTATTCGCGCGTTGGTCGACTGCATCCCCATCGAAAGCGATCACAAAATCCACGTAGCGCGGCGGGTCGGCCAGCGCGCGCTCCCACAGGCCTTCGGGATCCGACGGCCGCTTCCACGGGCGATGATTTTCGTTATTCACCACCTGACGCAGTGGAATGCCTAATTGCTGCATGACGCCGACGTGTTCCCCGAGTTCCATCAGGAATCGCGAATTCCTAGGTAATGTCCCGATTATCCGCTCCACCGCCGAATCCAGAGGATTCCGGATTTCCCAATTCCTCCGTGCTTCCTGCAAGCATTGCGGCTCCGCCTTCCACACCGACGCATAACTGACCACCACCAGCGCTAACATCGCCGCCACCAGTTTTCCAGCATGCCGGCCAGCCACGCCCAGAACCTCCCCAAGGAGAAAAACAGAAGCCGTCAGCACCCCGGTCGAAACCGCGAACACTGGCAACAACTGGAGTCCGTAGCGCTGGTTGAAGGTAGCGAACGGCCACCACGTGTGGACGTGAATCGGCACTGAGCCGTATGCAATCGAAAGCGCGTAGAACACCAGTGGGACCCACAGCAACAACACAGGAGCCGATTGCGTCCGCAGTTTCCACACTGCGATTGCCACCGCCGCAAAGGCCGCCGCCAGCCAGAAGCGGCTCCAGTTCCCTTCCGCCAAATTCAACTGCGCCGATTTCAAATAATAGATGGCCGCGACCCTGGCATTGTGAAGCGCGGGATTCGGCGCACCTACGCGCTGCTCGATCGCCTTCGCCGAGTACGGGCCGTTCGCGAACTCTAACGCATTCCCATACACGACGCCGTTATATGCCAGCCACAACACCGGAACCAGGGCAATTCCCAACAGGAACTTCGCGGCGTTGCGCCGCAACGCGCGATCCTCCCATCGCCGCAGCACGATTGCGACGACAGCCGTTCCCATCACTCCAGCCAAAAACCATCCGTCGTAGCGCGTTAGTTCCGCGCCCGCCAGGCACCAGGCGCAGCACACGAGCGGAGTGCGCGCCACCTGCGGCTGCAGTCCAGCTGCGTTTTTTTGCAAGTCATTTTTTCGCAGGCTCCGAATAAATTCCGCGAAGTAGACGACGGCCCAGACAAACAGCGCCAAATAGACTGACTCCGTCATGGCCGTTGCCTGCATGTAGATCAGGTTCGGATTGGCTCCATACGCGAATGCCGCGGCCCAGGCGCCCACAACCGCTGCCGGTTTTGTGCGGACATCGGTCTCCAGCATTCCGCGCACCAGGCGAAATATTCCCACGACCCCGAGCACGTAGGCGATCATCGAAGGAATCGAACCGCCGGCACCGCTCCGCCACATCGCGTCCGAGAAAATGAATGGGATCATGAGCAGATGAGGCAGGGGCAACCACACTGTTCCCAATTGCAGGAGCCCGGGAGTCTGCGAATCGAACACGCGCCGCGCAATATTAATGTGCGCGATCGCGTCACCATACAGAAGAAGGTCGCTCTTTTGAAGGTAATAAAGAAAAGCGAACAGAGACACAAGCACAGCCACCCCGGCTACGCGGGCCGCGCCGTGGTCGCGAACGGCGGCTGTCTTCCCAGTCACTTTACGCTCACTGTGCGCTCTGTCATGGCTGCTTGAGGATAAAGCGCAATCCGTCTACTCCAGGTGCGTCAGTTCGCGGAATATCTGAAAGCGCGCGTCAATTTCCTCGCGCGTAAGATTCTGTAGCCGCTCCGTCCCGAAACGTTCCACGGCAAACGATCCCATCACGCCGCCGTAAAACAATGCGCGCTTCAGCACCTCGCGATTAATCTCGCCCTGCGACGCGATGTATCCCATGAATCCTCCGGCAAACGAATCGCCCGCCCCGGTCGGGTCTTTTACTTCTTCAATTGGCAACGCTGGCGCGCGAAAAGGATGCGATCCGAGGCCGAAGGCGCCCTCGCCGAAAAAAATGGTCGCGCCGTACTCGCCGTGCTTCACTACCAACGCGCTCGGTCCCATCGCAAGAACTTTGTTCGCCGCGCGCGGAAGATTTTTCTCACCGGCCAGCATCTTGGTCTCGGTGTCGTTGATCAGGAGAACGTTCACCAGCTTCAACGTTTCCGCCAATTCCTTGGGCGTGCCCTGGATCCAGAAATTCATGGTGTCGCCACCCGTCAGGCGCACGCCATTCATCTCCAAGCGCACGGCCGTTTGCAGAGAGGGGTGGATATTCGCGAGAAACAAGAACTGCGTGTCCGAATATTCTTCTGGAATGCGTGGCTGAAATCTCTCAAACACATTCAGCTCTGTGAATTCGGTCTTAGCCTCGTTCAGGTTGTCGAGATATTGCCCTCCCCAGCGAAAGGTTTTTCCCCGAGTCCGTTCGATGCCGCGCGTGTCCACCCCGCGTTTTTGCAGCACGGCTTCGTGTTCGGACGTAAAGTCTTCGCCCACTACCGCTACCATCCGCACTTCGGTAAAGTAACTTGCGGCCAGCGCAAAATACGTCGCGGCGCCCCCGAGAATGTCGTTCACTCGGCCGGAAGGCGTGGCAATCGTGTCAAATGCAACTGAGCCCACTACCAGAATGCTCATGAGTCTCCGTAAGGCAGTCGTTGGTCGTTAGTCGTTCGTCGTTAGTCGTTGGTGTGCGTATCCAGACTACGGGAGAGGTGCTCGCCAACGACTAACGACGAAC
>Ga0307479_10005923_pt1 | contig 11191 bp, 10 predicted proteins | sample atmos_gasesECM4C_FD_203743 | JGI IMG/M metagenome (GOLD analysis project Ga0307479, IMG submission 203743) | Hardwood forest soil microbial communities from Morgan-Monroe State Forest, Indiana, United States - atmos_gasesECM4C_515 | ecosystem: Environmental > Terrestrial > Soil > Temperate... | reverse complement strand
GCTACGGATAGTGCCACAGAAAATAAAACCGCCGGCGGAAGCGCAGCACGGTGTCATCGCGCAGGCAAAACCTGCGAGACGTCTCGCACTGCTCGCTCTGTTGGTAAGGGTGAAAAGGTGGGGTAAAAGCCCACCGCCTCGCTAGCAATAGCGAGGGCACGGAAAACCCCGCGTGGTGCAAGGCCAAATAGGAGGGGAGAGCTGGCCCGGCTCATTGAGCGGCGTTCCTGCAAAGGAGCGCACTCCATTTTACGTGGCGCAAGCCGCGTAAATCGAAAACCCTCGGGTAGGCTGCTGGAGTCCCGGTGCGAACCGGGACCTAGAGGAATGATTGCCGCGGTTTGCAGCGCGCCATGCGCGTTGCAACGCCGCACAGAATCCGGCTTACAAGCCCGTCCGCTGCATTTTTTGTTGAGGCTATTTCAGTAGAGCGCCGATTCCTCCGCCTGCGTTGCGCAACCATTCGCCATTTCCGTTAGCGATGATTTCCAGTGGAACTTTGTAGCGCCTGGTGAGCCGCGGGAGCACGGAGCGCAGCGGGGTGAGAAGGCGCGTTCCACCACACGCCCGTGAAGTCTTATCCGGCGTGCGATCCGTCCAGCCGCAGTTTGTGCATTGCTGTACCTGCTCCTCGATTCCGCGCACGACCACGGCGTCGCGCGTCAATCCTTCCTGTAAGCTGACAAGAGTGCCATCCACTCCGAGGACCGCCCGCTTGCTCCTCGGAGCCATCGACCAAACGATCTACCAGACTCCGTTCGTATCCCAGCTCCCAATGCCGCAGTTCGGATTCAATGCGCGCCTGGAATTCAGCGACGGGCTCGCGCCAGCTCTACGCTTTGTGTTAAAACATCGACAACTAAGCGACCGATATCTTCCCAAACGAACGGCGACGGTTAATGGAAAATAAACGCGACACTATTTTCTCGGTTGTGGCCGGTGTGCTGCTGATGCTCATGGCGGTGCTGGCTGGCGGCGCGGCGTTGCGTGAGTCGGTCACCGTCGACGAAGTGGCGCACATCGGCGCCGGGCTAAGTTATTTGCAGCGGCTGGATTTGCGGTTTAATGAAGAACATCCGCCGCTCCCGAAGGTGCTGGCGGCGCTGCCACTGGTCTTGCGCGGGACGCATGCGGATTATTCGCACATCTCGTGGACTTTCAGCGACGCATTTTTCCCGGCGTACCTGGGGGAATGGGTCTTCGGTGAATGGGTTCTGACCAAGTGGAACGATCCTGTGAGTACGCTGGCATGGGCGCGCGCGCCGATGCTGGTTGTGGCGCTGATCCTGGGTTGGGTTTTATTTGTATATGCGCGAAGGCTTGGCGGTGACTGGGCCGGGCTGCTTTGTCTCGCCGTCTATGTCAGCACGCCTGCCTTCATCGCCTTTGCTCCTCTTGTGCATACCGATTTGGCGGTGACACTGTTTTCTTTGCTGACGCTGTGGCGTTTTGCGGACATATGGCAAAACCCTACGCGAAAGAACGCTGTCCTTTTTTCTTTTTGTCTTGCGGCTGCACTTCTTTCGAAGTTTACAGCCAACATTTTATTTTTTGCGTTTGTGGCCTTTGCTTTGAGCACGCGCTGGCGCGCTGTTCCTGGCCAGCCCATTGCCAAACCTGAAGTGCGCGCGTGGCGGCGGCTTCGCTGGCGCGCCATGCTCCAGGGAATTCTGTGGGCTGCGCTTATCGTTTACTTGTTTTATTTTATATTTTCCATCAATCAGCCGACGAGTGCGCTTGACCGTCTTGGCCACGGCGCAGCCACGGAACCTCTGCGCCGAATACTTATGCCGCCATGGCTGTATCTGCGGGGCGTGTTGGTGGTGCTGTTCACCGCAAGCCGCCCGACATATATCCTTGGGCACGGATATTCACACGGTGTGTGGTTCTATTTTCCGGTTTTGTTCTTGTTTAAATCCGCTTTGGGATTTCTCGGCCTGCTAGCATTGGCGCTTAGCCTTGCGTTAACTCAGAAACGACGCGACGAAGCGAACGCGCCAGCAATTCCCAATGAATTCGCAATTCATTGGCGCGTACTGTGGGTATCTCTGATTATTTTTACGGGTTTTTGTTTGTTGAGCCGGCTGGACATCAGTATTCGGCATTTCAGCATTCCGCTGTTACTACTCATCCTGTTGCTGGCTCCGCTTCCGCGGATGATCGAACGGCTTAAGCACTCTGCTCCTAACGGCGCACGGTTTGTAGCTGCGCTGGCCGTGGTTCTAACGTTGAGTTGCCTTTTCACGGCGGTGCGCGCATACCCATATTATTTCCCGTACCTCAATGCGCTAAGTTTCGGCCGGCCGGGCTATATGTTGGTCAACGATTCCAATCTGGATTGGAATCAATCGCTCCCGGAAGTGAAAGTTTTCGCCGAACAGCACGGTCTGCAGAGCATTGATCTCGATGAGTATGGATTTACCGACCCGCGTGTCGATGTGCCGCAGGCGAAGATGTGGGATTGCCAGCGGGTGACGGCAGCGGATGCCGGGCAGTGGGCAGCGCTCTCGGTAAACATGATCATGGATGGACACAACTGCAAATGGTTGCTGCAGTATGCGCCTCAACCATTTGCTGGCGGCAGCATGTATGCGGTTCACTTACCCGATCACATTCCTGAGGCGGGCAGCCCGGACGGGCCGCCACTCCCACCTGAGTTTCGCGAATTTGGCGGGGCGCCCTTCGATATGCGGACTTTTTTCCTGAACATCATTCAACATCCAGAGAAAATGCCGCAAGCCATGGAAGAGATGCAAGCCAGGTTTAAATCCATGAACAAACCAAAATCGAACACCTCAACGCCCTAGCTCGCGTTGCGATATGCGGCTGCAAATATGTTCGGTACCAAGTTCCGAGCTCTGTGGACCCGACTCTAAAAACTCGACGCTTCCGAGTTGTCGGGGCCCATGACTCCAGCGTTCCCGGAGCATGCGGTTGAGGGGTTCGGAGAAAAACCGCGCAACGATGTCTCCGGCTGCGGCTGCACCGACAATGGTAGCGACGAAGAGCAACGGTACAGACCAGAGTGGGCTTCCGTACTTCAGAAAGATCGCGAAAAATGCGAACACGACAAACATGTGCGTCAAATACACTTCATAACTGCGCTGGCCGAGGCACAGCAGAGGCGCAAGCAAACGAGGGCCTTTCCACTGCGTTTGTGCGGCGGCAATTACGATCATGCAAGTTCCCAGCGCGATGATGGTCATGTCCAGGCCGAAGTTTGCAATGAACGGCACATAGGTTAGCCGCAAGCCGACGAGGATGGATACGATCAGCGCTGCCCCTGCCACGGCAAAGGCACGCAACGCGAGGCGCGAGAAGCGAACGCGGCGGACCAGCAGCGCGGTGAGACAACCAAAAGCGATGGCATCCATGCCGCCCAGATATGACTGCTCCGACCATACGTCATTTCCACGCGCAAATATGGTGCGAGCGACTGGCCCCAACGCGACGAAGCAAAGAAGAATGACCGGGAAAAAATTTCTCCGGCTGAAGAACAGCGCCACGATTGGAAAAAACAGGTAAAACATTTCTTCGACAGATAGCGACCACAGCACCCCCCAATTCGCGGGAAGCCATCCGCGTTGCGCCTGCAACACATTGACGTGGAGGGTTAGGGCGGCCAGCAGTGCGCGGCCAATGCCGCCGGTTTTTTGGGAAACGACGAATGGCGAGATATTCGCATAGTGCAAAATGGTCATCGCCGCGAGCAGCGCGAGAAGCAACGGTGCGATCCGTGCTATGCGAAGCAGATAAAAATCACGCACGCGGATATTCGAGAGTAGGCCCCAACGTCGCAGCGCCGTAGAGGTAATGAGAAAACCTGACACCGCAAAAAATATCTGCACGCCAAATTGTCCGTTCCAGACCAGAGATGCAATGAGCGGTTTGGAAATGTTGGCGGCATAAGGAATATGTGCGATGGCCAGGCGCATGTGAACGTGGTTTAGCACCACGAACAGAATGGCCAGCCCGCGCAGCACGTCCACGCCATCGAGTCTGCTGGAATTTTTAGGGGGCTTTTGAGTTGGTAAGGACGCCGCCGGAGGAGCAGGGGCGAGAGTTTGCGGAGCCATCATCGCGAAACTTAGCGTAGCACCGCTCTAGTGCGTTAGCTCTGCCCCAGAATTACGTCGGTGTGCCGAGTTACACCTGCAGGCGAGAAGAGCGATACGAAGTTTGCGGCGATAGGCAGCCGTATCGCTCTTTAGGATTCCGACCACACCGCCAACTCGTTACCGTTCGGGTCTATGAAATGAAAGCGGCGGCCGCCGGGAAATGAGAAGATTTCCTTGGAAATTTTGCCGCCAGCATTCCGAACCGTTTGCTCCATTGCCGCCAGGTCGTGGGCGTAAATCACAATTAGCGGACCGCCCTGTATCGACTGACGTTCCTTGCTAAAACCGCCGGAAAGACGACCGTCTTCGAAACTCGTATAATCGGGCCCGTAATCCGTGAACTTCCAACCGAACACTTCTCCATAAAACAACTTGGTCCTGGCGATATCCGCCGCTGGAAATTCGATGTAATCCATGCGCCCATCATTCGATTTTGCCGGCACTGTATTCCCCCCGCAAATCACCGCGGCTGGTATGCAATCAAACCTCAGGCAATCTGGCAACAGAAATTAAGAAAAATCTAGGGCTTTGCTTGGCTGGCTGCTGCGTGCGGGTTACCGAAGCCGATTTCGAGCGGCGTGTCTTTGGGGAAGACCACTTCGTGGCCGCGCGAAAGGAAGTTGGTGTACACGGAAGAAGACGCGCCGTACACGCCCAAGGCAATCGAAACTGGTTGAGATTTCGCCCCCAAACTAACTAGCGCCCCTACCAACCGGAAGCCAGAGCCGCCCGCCGCGGTGCGCACGCCGGGATCGCCTGCATTGTCGACGGTGCCATGCTCGGAGTCCGTATGTGATGCAGCCGCGGCGAGCAGAATCGCCACGCCGGTTGAGAGATAACGTGTTTTGCTGTCGGTGGTGCGCGCGCCGCCTTCTTCGTCTAGAACCATATGGTCGCGGCGATCGACTTCCACGCCCTCGATATTGCCAGTCATGCGCAGATTGCCCCGATGGGTCAATTCAGGTCGCGTAAGTTCCGGCCGCGATTCGTTCTTGGCGGTTTGTACCACGGGCTGGGGAGGAGCCGTCTCGGCAGCCGCGCGTTCCGGTTCGGCAGGAATTTCGATGCGCTCGAAGATCAGCCGCAGCTCACCGTTGTGATGAAACTTGTGCGCCGCCTTGGCTTGCACCACTTGGCCGAGGATTCGACTGTTCACCGGCAGAATCAATTGGTGTGCGGGCGAATACAACGGCTCGGTCAAAACAGCCTCAACACGAGTTCCGCGTGTCGCGGTAGCGGAACTAACTTCGCCGAGCAGCCGCGCCTTCAACGTGGTGTTGGGAGGCAATGAGCTAGCCAGCGCGGTGAAATCGTCGGAGGTTCGCTGGATTTCTCCAAACGAAAGCGCGCTGTCAAGGTCGGCATTAAATCGCGTGCCAGTCTCGATGTACTGGTGGCGATAGGGCGACTGCGCCACAATGTAGCGCTTCAAGCGGTCCAATTTGCCCGGCGCGGTCACTTGTTGCCAAGATTGATGAATTTGGTCCTGGGCTTCGTGAATCTTACCTTTTCCAGTGTCAGCGGCGCGTTCCGCAGCGCTTTTCTGTTTTTGCGCAGCGGGGCTCACCAGATGCACCACCTGCGCTGTGCCGGCCGAAACGGTGGTGGCCACCGAAAGTTGCCGGCCGTCCGGTAGCGTCACGGTGTCGAACGACACTGCATATTTGTGAAACGGGGAAAAGTCGCCATTGGCGTACGCCATGGTGCGCCGAACTCCCGGCACGCTATCGACTTTTATGACGTGACCGGTAGCAATGCTGCCTTCGGGAATGACTGGCTGATCGAATGCGTAAACAGTTTCGACGACTTTTCCGTGCACGGCATCGCCCGGGTGTGAGATACGAGTGCGCTGATCAAGCGCGATGCGCAGCGTCGACCCTTGCGGTACGACCAAATCGATTTTCGCGGTGGGTTTTGCAATTGCCTCTACGCCCGCATCATTTTCATTTTTAGCCAAAGTCGGAACGCACATGGAAGGTGGCGCGTCGGGAGTGGGCGCTTCCAGGCAGCCGCCATAATTTTGCTCTTGAGTAGCGGGTTGCGACTCAGCGGGGTTTGCTTGCGCCGAAACAATCGTCGCCAGTGACGGTAAGAAGAAGAGGGAATACACCATGCGACAGGGCCAAGCCATCAATGTTTCCTTAAAGCATCTTCGGCGGGAGAAAATGCGATTGCGTTTATCGTCGTTACTGAAATAACAACATATCGCGGTGCGAACGCTTTGTCTACCGGCATGCATTCGTGGACGCTGAATGCCATTGATGCAATTCGTTACGCGGGAGTTGCCGCGGACCGGAGCCGATTTCGAGAATTTAAAGTGAATTTAAAAAGGATTGGCTGTTAACGCCGGCTTACAAGCACTTGCCCCTGATACTAGAATTACTTGCCGGGCTTTTTTGCGGCATTTTGCGATTTCTCGTGTGCGTCCTGGGACGCCTGATGCGCTTTAAAAGAATACTCCATGGCTTGCTTGGAATGTTCGCGCCCGGTCAGGTGATCTTCTTTTCCGTGGTGCGCCGCGGCGGCGCGATGTGCGTGCGCGGCCAGTTCGTGAAATTCAGCGGCGCGTTGGTGCGAATCGTTTGGCATGATGATCCTTTTTGGCACAGGATACACATAGATTTTAAGGCTTCAGCGTGGCGCGCGGCTGTACTGTATTGAACGCGGTCCGATACGTGCATCCGTGCGTGAGCGTGCGAACAACGTGTCGCGATATTTTAGTGCGTGACTGACACCGGTGATTTACAGATGGTTATTTTGGTGATGGGCATCGAAGGAACGGGCAAGACCACCGTGGGAAAGCTTTTGGCCCAGCGCCTGCACTGGGAGTTTGCTGACGCTGACGATTTTCATTCCGCCGCTAATAAAGAAAAAATGAAAAAGGGAATCGCGCTGACCGATGCGGATCGCGCGCCCTGGCTCGCGGCCATCCGCGAGCAGATCTGGCGCTGGATCGCGGCCGGGATAAATGGAGTGATCACTTGCTCCGCACTGAAACAGAGCTACCGCAATGAATTGTTGTCCCCGCCACCAGGCGTGGATGGGAGTGCAGATCAAATCAAAACGGTGTACCTGCACGGGACGTACGAGCTGATCGCCCAGCGTTTGCACCAGCGTCAAGGGCACTTCGCGGGCGAGGCCCTGCTGGCCAGCCAATTCGCAACTCTGGAAGAACCGCGTGACGCGATTAGCATCGACGTCGACCAGACGCCCGAGCAAATCGTCGATGAAGTGCTGCGCCGGCTGAATCTCGCATAACCTTATCGCGCTTGAATGCTTGAGAAAGCACGTCACATCCTTCCCGTAACACTGGGCGCGACAAAGCAAGACCCAGGTTCACAACTCAACTGCGAACCTGTGCCACCCGTCTATAACCTGTGCCACCCGTCTATGAGGTTGTGTCGTTGCTGAAGGGATAGAGGACCTATCGCGCTGTTTCGGCGCTGACAGGACAGAAGGCGCTCTAAATTTTTGTGGGTTGTGGCAAAGTAAATCGTAATGCCCTCGACAGAGAACCCAGGTTCCGCTGGCCTCGCGGTATTTGCATTCCAGAATTTTCGGCTATTTCAGACTGCGCGCTTCTGCATGGTGCTTGCGCTGGAAATGCAATCGGTGGCGGTGGGCTGGCAGATTTATGAAATAACTCATCGCGCGTTGGATCTCGGCTACGTAGGGCTGGCGCAATTTTTGCCGGGCATTTTGCTTTTTCTGGTTTCGGGCCACGTCATCGATAGATTCGATCGACGCGGCATCCTGGTGTTGTGTTATTGCGGTTACGTGCTGTGCTCCACTTTATTGCTGATTGTTGCGCTGCGGGCCGGGAAATCCGTCGGGTTGATTTATGGCATTTTGCTTCTGATCGGCGTGGTTCGATCGTTTAACGGCCCGGTCAGCCGCGCCATTCTTCCGCAACTTGCGCCGGAGCACCATTTTCCCAGCGCGGTTGCGTGGGCCTCCAGCGTGTACCAGGCCGCCACAATTTTGGGTCCCGCGGTTGGCGGCGTCGCATACGCCGCATTCCACGGCCCTGCGTTCGTATACGCAGCGTCCGCAACAGCGTCTAGCGTCGCCGCCTTAGCCACAATGCTAATCAAAACCTCTCCCAAAACGCGAAATCGTGAGCCGGTCAATGTGGAATCGATGCTCGCAGGGCTCAGGTACATCTGGCAGGAGAAATTAATCTTCGGAACGATTTCTCTGGACCTTTTTGCCGTGCTGCTCGGCGGAGCTGTGGCGTTACTGCCTGTTTATGCCCGCGAAATACTCAGGACCGGACCGTGGGGCCTGGGCCTGCTGCGCAGCGCACCGGCACTGGGAGCGGCGACGATGGCGCTGATTTTGGCGTCCTGGCCCATGCGGCGAAATGCCGGACGCACAATGCTGTGGTGCGTTGCGGGATTCGGGGCCTTTACCGTTTTATTTGGAATTTCGCACAGCCTGGTGCTGTCGCTGATTGCCTTGGTTTTCGTGGGCGCCACGGACATGGTGAGCGTCATCGTGCGCGGCACGTTGATTCAAGTCGCCACGCCTGACGAGATGCGGGGCCGCGTGAACGCCGTGGACATGATTTTCATCGGCGCGTCCAATGAGTTCGGCCAATTTGAATCAGGATTAACCGCGCACTGGTTCGGCACCGTGCCCGCGGTGGTGTTGGGCGGAATCGGCACACTAGTGGTGACCGCGTTGTGGGCCTGGCGGTTTCCGGAGTTGCGCAACGCGGACCGCTTGACAGACATTCGTCGCGATCCGGGCGGCGTTCGCGCCGGTTAACGGGTCATCGGGTGCACTGTGGTCGGGCTCGCAGGAATCACCGGCGTCACGGATGGCTCGCTACTGAGCAGCGCAGCTTTCACAGCCGGCGAAATTTTGTCGGCGTTTTTCACCAGCACGCTCACCTGCCAGATTTGTGGCTCGGTCAGCTTGCCCTTGAATCCGGGCATGCCGGTCATGCGGATGCCGCTTTCCACCTTCCAATAACTTTCCCAGCCTTCGTCATCCGTGACGCCCTTGCCCTTAAAAAGCTGCGGCGGCGCAGGCGACATGCCTTCCGCAATGTTGGTCTTGGGTTGGTCGGGCAAACCGTGGCATACCGAGCAATTCTGTTTGTAGATGTCCGCGCCCGCCATATAACTCGCTTCATTTTCTGGGACCTGCGGGCTCGGATGCGGCAATTTCTTCAGATATGCGTCCAGGGCCATGTGCGCGAAGGTTCTTTCAAAAGGCATGAGCGGAGCGGTGACCGCCACCGGTGCGCGACCGGTTGAAAAGTACAGGTATACGCTGACTATGACGAGCACAACTCCGAGCAAAATTCCTACGACGAGGGCTCTGAACATTTTTTCTCCGGTAGTTTTCTTTTAATTCTCGTGCACAATCGGACGCAACCCGTGAGTCCTGGCTAAAAATATCAACTCAGTTTCGCGATAGTCTACGATTTCCGCTTCATTTCTGCACCCTCGAAATTAGGAACCAGCAAAATGGTAAAAATTGATGTTTTGCGACCCCTGGAAAGCTCAGTTGTTTTAGTAACCTTTTTAGCTTAAGAACCGTCTTATCTAGTGGTGTAGCATGTTTTTGCGATACTCTGCGGTATCGCCCCTGGAAGTCTGCGGTTACGCGAGAGTCTCTCTCAGGATACTTTCCAAATTTTGGGAAATTGAGTTCTTCAGGAGTGCGTTGAATGGCCCATCTGAAATCCATGGACCTGCCCGAGCCCGTCGCCAGTGAACCCGTTCCCGGTGAAGAGGCGGCTCCCCGGCCGGTAAAAAGCCGCTGGTGGATATGGCTTTTGGTCCTGGGGGTGGTGGCTGTGGGAATCTGGTATTACCGCGGCGGGCATTCCAGAACCCAGGCAGAAAATTCGAGCGCAAATGCCCCGAGCGCTCCCGGAGGATACGGCCAGAATGGCGCGCCCGGCTTCAATCCCGTGGTGCCGGTAGTGGTGGCCACCGCACAGCACGGAGACGTGCCGATTTATTTCACGGGATTGGGCACGGTGACGGCCTTCAACACCGTAACGGTGCATAGCCGTGTAGATGGCCAATTAATCAGCGTGGCTTTCAAGGAAGGGCAATTTGTACATCAAGGGGACCTGTTGGCCCAGATTGATCCGCGACCCTTCCAGGTAATCCTGGAGCAGGCGGAGGGCGCGTTGGCAAAAGACCAGGCGCAGCGAAAAGACGCCGAAGCCAATTTTGAACGCTTCAAGCTGTTGTATGCCGAGGGTGTGATTCCCAAACAACAAATGGATACGCAGCAAGCGCAGGTAGGTCAGTTTGACGGGGCCATCAAAACCGATCAGGCCACGATCGATAGCGCAAAATTGCAGTTGTCGTTCACGCATATTACTGCGCCCATCAGCGGCAGGATCGGCTTGCGTCTGGTGGACGCTGGAAACATGGTGCACGCCGCTGACGCCGGCGGATTGCTGGTAATTACGCAATTGCAGCCCATCTCCGTGGTTTTTAGTCTGCCGCAGGATCAATTGCCGCAGGTAGTCGCGAAGTTACGCGCGGGTGGGCAGCTTCCTGTGGCGGCTTTCGACCGCGACGATACCGCCAAGATCGCTTCGGGTACGCTGGCCAGCATCGACAATCAGATCGACACCACTACCGGCACGTACAAGCTGAAAGCAACTTTTTCCAATGACAACAATATTTTATTTCCCAATCAATTCGTGAACGTGCATTTGCTGGTAGACACCAAGCGCAATCTTACCGTGGTGCCCGTAACCGCGATCCAGCGCGGCCCACAAGGCACTTACGTCTACGCCGTGGATCACAGCAACGTGGCCAAAATTCGCACGGTGACCGTCGCGCAGTCCACCAATGAAAACGCGGGCTTGAGCAGCGGCGTGAACCCCGGAGACACGGTGGTCATCGATGGCCAGGACAAGCTTCAAGATGGAACCCAGGTGAACCCGAACTTTGGCACTCCGCGCCGTGCCACAGGCCCGAACGCGGGCAACAATCCTAGCTCGCCTGTGCCAAACACTCCCGCTAATCCCGCCGCGCAGCCTTCGAGAGGCTCCTCGCGATGAATCTTTCGCGGCCGTTTATTTTACGGCCGGTGGC
>Ga0307479_10005921_pt1 | contig 11195 bp, 9 predicted proteins | sample atmos_gasesECM4C_FD_203743 | JGI IMG/M metagenome (GOLD analysis project Ga0307479, IMG submission 203743) | Hardwood forest soil microbial communities from Morgan-Monroe State Forest, Indiana, United States - atmos_gasesECM4C_515 | ecosystem: Environmental > Terrestrial > Soil > Temperate... | reverse complement strand
GCGCAGCGGCAGCCGGTGCAGGTGTGGGCCACGTGGTTTCCGCGAGCGGGAAAAGCGCAGACATGGATCCAAGGATTTTCGCTCCGGGATTTTCGCCTAAGCCCGCGAGACAAAAGCCCTCTGCTTTTCGCGGTGGACGAAAATCGAATCACCGAAAATGAGTGTCGCGGGAATCTGGATGTGGACGGGCACCGAATCCGGTGGGACTTGCGCTACCGGTCAAGTTTCCGAGTGGAATTGAGCAGCAAGGGGTGGATTGGTTTTTCGCGCACGCCGCATTCCGACGCCGTCTTTTCCGGGGAGATTAGCCTGGATAACCAGATTTTCCGTGGCGAACCCCTGGGCTATGGGCTGCAGGGCCACAACTGCGGATACCGACACCGCAAATTTTGGACCTGGACGCACTTGCACTTTCCGCGCGAGAACGGCTCTAGCTCGACATTCGAGGCGCTGGAGTACGAGATGCCTTTGGGACTTAACTTCCGACGGGCGGTGCTGCGTCATGAGGGAAGAACACACGTATTTGGCAGCATGACGGAACTGTTGCGCAAAGCCGACGACCTCATCTGGTGCTTTTGCTCCCCCAACGTGAAATTCCCAGTGGTGAAAGTCGATGTGCGGGGACGGGAGGGGCTGGTGCATCGGTTGCCGTACCTAAAGACAGATGGAAGGGGGCAATTTGAAGTGGCCAACGACAGCCTGGCAGCTGCGCGAGTGATTCTGCAGCTACCGGGTAGGCCGACGGAGGAGCTGGGTACCGATACCGGGGCTGTACTGGAAATGGCTGGTACGTATCCTTGAGATTATAGGTGCTCCCTTAGATCATATTGAAAACAAAAGGCTTATCTTGTTGTGCTTCGGGGTAGCGGCGGAGCTGCCAATGCCCTACTTGCGGAAGAATAAGGCAACGGCCTTAGAAAGCCGTGACTACAGTTTTCCACAGACACTCACAGGCCTCGACTGGACGCCGGGGACGCGAAGAGCTAGGCTACGTGTTCCCGCGGGACAGGGATTCCCCACCTAGAACGTATCCGCGCGGGTACCCGAGGCGTTAGTGGCTACTGCAACTCCCCTTTCGGTGGGAGCTAATCCAGAGCACCGCGACCTGTCTTTTTGGATGAATCAAGTCCTGAAGGAATTGGCAAACACACGCTCGTCGCCGAATGTGGATTCAGTGCACGATCTGCGAGTAGCGATCCGGCGTTGCCGGTCGGTTGCCGCGGCGATGGAAGAAATCGATGTCGATCCAGCGTGGCCGGCCATGCGCAAGGCTGCGCGGAAGCTCTTCCGGTCGCTTGGCACGTTGCGCGATGCACAGGTCATGAACGAATGGGTGAAGAAGCTGGCGCCAGAAAGCGATCCTGTCCGCGCGCATCTCGAAGCTTCCTTCGAGGCGAGTGAGCCACAATTGCGGGAGGCGGCGCTTCGCGCGGCCGCCAAGTTCGACCAGAAAGCGTGGAGGCGGCTGGAGCGAGCGGTACGACAACGCAGCAGGCTGGCGCCCCCGGGGAGCCTGGCGGCGGAATGCCTGGCGCTGGAGCGATTCGAGGATGCGAAGCAGCTTCATGCCAAAGCACTGCGGACAGAAAAAGCAAGGCCGTGGCACGCGCTGCGCATCGGGTTGAAGCGCTTTCGCTACACAGTGGAGAGCCTGTTGCCCGAACAATACGCTGCTTGGAGCGAGGACCTCAAGCGCGTGCAAGATTTGCTCGGTGAAGTTCATGACCTCGATGTGCTCGGAGAGATGGTCAAGAAGTCCGACGTCGTGGAAACGGAGGATGGACTGAAGCTTTGGGAAGAGGTGATCCGGCGCGAACGGCAGCAATCGATACGAACCTACCGCCAGCTCACCCTGGGGAAGACGAGCCTGTGGAATTTTTGGCGCAGCGGACTGCCCACAAACGGGCGAATGGAGGCGGCTGCCGAAGCACGGTTGTGGGCCACGGCCCGCGCCACGGATTCACATCCGAGCCGCACTTCTCAGATTACGCGCATTTCTTCCGCAATCCATGCGGCTCTGAAACGCGCGAACGCCGCTACTGGGTTTGAGGAAGCATCGATGCACCGCATTCTGTTGGCGGCCGCGCGACTGCATGGCGCGGGGGACATTGATCCGGACATTGCGGCACAAAAGGCTGCCCGGAAGTTCGTTCTTGATTTACCGCTGCCGCCCGGGTGGAGCAATGAAGAATGGGCGGTGCTCGCCACGGTGATCCGCTACCACCGGGGGCCCGAGCCGTCGGAAAAGAGCGGCCCCTTTTCCAAGTTATCCGCGGAGCAACAGAATCGAGTACGGGCGCTTGCGGGCGTCTTGCGGCTGGCCCGCGCGCTGCGCAAATGCGGTGTGGCGAATGGCTCAGGGCTGCGAGCGGAAAAGTCCGCGGAAGCTGTTATCCTGAGGGTCCGGGGTCTTGCCGATGACATGGAAACAGCTTGGCGGCTGGCAGCCGGCAAGCACCTGCTCGAAGAGCATATGGGAATCCCGCTGATTGTGAAGGCCGAGGCTAAGGCTGAGAAAGTGGTTGAGCTGACTCCCCGGCAAGCTTCCGAGTTTGAAACCGTAACGTCCTCGAATTAATCTGAATTCCAAGTTGAAAAAGCGACGGCCAAAAGCACCATCACTCGTGCCGAAATCATGTGGCCGCGGCGGCTCAGAACACATTTACTTGCCGGCGCGGCGGAGGAGTTTGGGGGTAGCCAGCCAGACGAGGTGGCCGCCGGGCGGGGAAATGCGTTTCAACTCAAGGAGGGCCACACCGGCTTTTTTGAGGGAGGTGAGGTGCCGCTTAGCGCCCAACGCAGTGGCGATGACATCGTCCAACTGAGGCGCATGGCCAAAAATGAAGACAGCAGACGCTTGCTTCTCCTTGGCTAGCTCGCGGAAGAGCAGCGAGGGTTCGGCGCCGGGAAGAAGCAAATCGGTGCGGCGAATTCTCTGCTTGGGATAGTCGAGCGCCTCGGCGAAAATCTCCGCGGTCTGCAAGGCCCGCACGTAGGGACTCGACACGAAAGCACCGGCAGTCACGCCGAGCGCAGCCAGGCTTTTGGCCACGCCCTTGGTTTTCTCCACTCCCTCTTCCGTCAAATATCTTTCGGGATCGGGAGGGCAGTTGGGGTCCTCGCGACCAATGGCGATGCCGTGGCGCACAACGTAAAGGTCCATGTCTTCCTCTCGCTGCCACTATTCTAAGCCGGACGGAAATACAGGCGCACGTGAAACTCGCGCTCGAATAGCTCAGCGCTTCGGCCGGCATCGCGCAAATCTTCGCCGGCATCGCCGCGCGCCTGAACTTCCAGCCCGACAGCTCCCCGCTGGAAGGAAGCGCGAAGCTTGATGATGCGCTGGCGATGCGAATGGTCGAGAGCCTCAGCAATGCGTAAAATCGCGGCGAGCCTGCGCAAGACAGGTTTATCCGCGTCCCCACAGGAAGAGTAGGAGGTGTGGTGCCCTGCCGGCTCCGACTTGCGGTTGTGATAGCGCACCAGACCCGCGACGATGGCTCTCTCGCGTCCCTCGAGGCCCGGAATGTCACCATGCATGGCCAGGTATTCTCCATGCTTGTGATGGCCGCGGTGGCTGATCATGTGGCCGGTATCATGCAACAAAGCCCCGGCTTCCAAGAGGACACGCGTTTGCGCGGGCAAACGATGCACGGGTTGCAATTGGTCAAAGAGCTGACGGCTCAATTCGCGCACATGCTCGGCGTGCTGCTGGTCATAATGCAAACGGCGAGCAAAATTGCGCGCGCCGGTGAGCAGTTCGCGCGCCGCAGCGTTGTAACGGTGCGGCTCCTTGCGCGCAAAGGCCTCGCGTGCGATTTCTTGCAAAAGCCCTTCGCGGACGCCTACGCCGGGAATCGCAAACATGCGGAGGTTCAGGTACCGCCCCAAAGTAAGAATGCTGATGGCCGCAATGCCCATGACGTCAGCGCGATCGCGCCGCACGCCGTAGGCCTTCATGCGTTCCCGAACGTCGCGGCTGAGGATTCCCGGCAAGCGCTCACGAAGCAGCGCTAGCTCGAGCGTTTGCAAGCCGTGCTCGCGAGGGCCGGGGGCAATGTCGGCCAGCGTTTCCGCGTTCCCACCCAGTGCGACGGCAATGCCGTCGCTTAGGTTGGGGCGAGGAGCAAGCTTTGATTCCAGCAGCGCGCGCACGTAGCGGCGAACCTGCTCGCCTTGAACGGGGCGAATGACCCCCGGCAAACTCAAAGTGGTCATGAGCCGGACAGCACCGACCGGCAACTGAGCGCTTTGCTCTACGTCGTGATTCCGGAGGATGCTGATTTCCATGCTGCCGCCGCCCAGATCTACGATGCAGCGCGGCACGGCTTCCGGCCCCAGAGCCGCAAGCACCGCTTCCCTTCCGAGACGTGATTCTTCCGCAGGACTGACGACCTCGAGGACGATTCCTGATTTTCTCTTGATCGCGCGGATAAATGCTCTGCGGTTGCGCGCTTCGCGCGTCGCGCTGGTAGCCACGGCGCGATAGCGAGTAACCCCAAAGTCGTCCATGACTTCACGCAAATGGCGAAATGCACTTACGCCCCTCTTGAAAACGTCTTCTGTAAACCGTGGGCGCAAGAAGACGCCCTCGCCCAAGCGCAAGGGATAACGCTCCGTTTGCAAGGGTTCGATGTCCAGTGCAGAATACGCGCGCGCAACCGACAAGCGCACCGCGTTGGAACCGGCATCGATGGCCGCGATGTGGATCAAATCGGGCATCGGCGAGTTTACCGCCAGAGGTGAGCCAGTGCGGAGGAAGGAGTGTATTTCGTCGAGCGGATTCCCAGTTGTTCGGCGATACGCTGACGCAACAGCTTGTTGACGGCGGGGACGCTGGCTTCGCCATCTAGCTCGATGAAATTCTGCTTTTTCGCCATCACTTCGAATTCCCGCTTGATCATAGTTTGATAACGAATGAAGGACCAGTAGAGATCGTGGGAAAGCGACATATCACGACCGGCTTCCCAATAGCTGATGGCTTGCGCTTTGCGGAATTCGCGGCCGAAGGCGGTTTCCGGCCGCACGTTCAGCCAAAAGGTCAAGTGCGGGCGCAGGGCCATGGCGTAAAGTCCGCTGATGTAATCGCGATTGATGCCGCGCACGACACCGCGCCCGATCAAAGTGAAAATGTAACGGTCCGCAAGAACCACCGTACCGGAACGCAGTGCAGGAAGGATACGGTGCTCCACCTGGTCGAAGAAATCAGTCGCGTACATGAGCGCGAGAGTCAGTCGCGTCACGGCATTCTTGGCCAGGAGCTCATCGATGTCTCGCCCCACCAGGTTGGAACGCCGCAAACCGCTGGTCTGCACGGCAAAGCCTTCCGATTCGAGCCACTCCTGCAGCAGAGCGATTTGCGTGGAACGCCCAGACCCATCCATTCCCTCGAGCACGACCAGCGATCCGGTGATCTCGCTTGGGTCGAATCCAACCAGCGGCTCGCCGAAAAAATACTGCGATGGGATTTCTTCGGCCAGCGGAGCGGCCTTTACCGGCGCTGGAGGAGTGCTCATCGCGGGGGGGCTTACGGGCGGGGCCGCTGGGGTATCCGGCGCAACCACAGGAGCGGCGGATTTCTCCTTTTCCTGGTCGGTCATAGTTTTTCCGCTTCCTCGAGGCGGGGAGCGAAGCGCTTGAGATCGATTTTCGAGCCCACAATATCGCGCATCTGTTTTTGCAGTTTGTTTACGGGGAGAGTTCCGTCGAGCACCACGAAATTGTCAGACTCCACCATCTTGTCGTATTCCTCCAGAATGCGCGCCTGGAATAAACGAAAACTTTCCGCCCGGTCGTAGGACATTCCGAGGTCCATGCCCGCTTCATAGTATTTCAATTTAGGCCGCCCACTCAGGATGCGGTTCACGGCGACATCCAACGGGGCGCGGAAATAAAACGTGATGTCCGGGATGGGCGCAAAGCGGTACAGATTGCGCAGCCAGCGCGGCGAGCAGCCGCGGGCCGTGTCGCGTGCGAAGGCCGTATAGATGTAGCGGTCCGCCAGAACCAGATAGTCGCCCTGGAGAAGCGGCATGATTTGGCGCTCGCAGCGATCCGCGAAATCAGCCGCGTGCAGCAGGGAGAACGTCGTGGGCGTGAGCAAACGACGCTGCTTCCCGCGCCGCGTGGCCGATTTCACCAGCGGCGACGAATTCCATTCCGTGAAATGCAGCCGGTATCCCCCGATTTCCAGCCAGCGCTTCAGCAAATACAACTGCGTACTTTTTCCGGAGCCATCCGTGCCCTCCACAACAATCAGCGCACCGGGATAAGCGCGACTGGGAACCGGGCGACCCGGTTGCGGAAGGGTGGATTTCGCTGGCTCGGCGCGCGGCGGTTTTTGCGCTACATCCTGTGTTTCCATGATTCCTTTGGGACAAGCGAACGCAGTGGCAAGACTATTCGTCCATTGTTACAGCCGCATTACACCACATCGCGGCTCCCGCAGCAAAGCTCGGGGACGCTTTAGAAAAGCGTGATCTTGATGTGCAGGAATTTCTTGGGATTCTGGCGGAAATCGCCGATTAGCAGGCGCATATCTCCGGTCAAACCGGCCAGATTGTCATAGAGCTTGGGATCGGTGAACAGCTTGCCGGCAGTGGTGGTGTTGTCGTTGAGCTTTGCGGAGGCGGAGGCAAGATTCGAGCTGGTCTGGCGCAATTTATTGTACAGTTCGTCGTCGGTAATCAACTTGCCCAGCGTGCCTTTTCCAGCGCGGGCGTCACGCACCAGGTCGCTCCCTTGGGACATGACTTCTTTGGTTTTGTCATACAGCGCCGGATCGTAGACTAATTTGCCCAACGTGCCTTTGCCGGCGCGCACGTCGGCCAGCATTACGTTCACGTTATCCAGCCCTTTATCCACTTTGGTGTACATTTCGTCGGAAGCCACCAGTTTTCCGAAGGTGCCCCGGCCACTTTGAATGTTCGTGATCATCGTGTCGGCCTTGGCCAGGACGTTGTTCAAGTGATAGTAGGCCTGCTCGTCGGTCAGCATTTTGCCAAGCGTGCCACGCCCCTGCTGAACGCCTGCGATGAGCTGCCGCACGTCCGTGGACAAGGCCGACAGATTGCCCAGCACTTCAGCGCTCCGCTCCACCACTTGCTTCATTGCTTCTTCTTCCTTGCCCTTCACAACCCCTTCGTCGGGAATGGGGGATCCCGAAGCTCCGCGCGTAACGTTCACATAGCGGTTGCCGAGCAATCCTTCGGTCACCAAGCTGGCTTCAGAATTTGTCAAAATATCATCCTTGAAGCGGCGGTCCACGCGCATCACGACCTCGATGCTCTTGCTGTGGTCCAAGGCTCCATGCGCCGGCCGCGGCACAAGCTCTATGGAAACAACGTTGCCTATTTCCACGCCATCCAGGCGCACGGGCGCGCCGGCGACCAGTCCCGATACTTCCGGGAGATAGGTTTTCAGCCGGTATTTCGGGCCTAGAAACTTGATGCCCGTGACATAGAAAATTCCCGTTGCCAACACGGTTAGTCCAATCAGCACAAATAACCCGACGCGCAATTCCGTCCAGGACAGCTGTTTTCGTTGCGCCATTTCATTCCTCCCCCTGCAAAGAGAAAGCCTAAAGCAAAATCACTCCAGGAAACGCTTCAAATAGGGGTCCTCGGAGTTCGCAATCTCCTCGGGCTCCCCGTCGAAATACACCCCACCGTCGCGGTACACCAGGAAGCGCGTGCGCCCCGCCTCCGCGGCGGCCCCGGCGGTCCCGTTTTGCGAATTGGAGACGATGCGATTGGCATTAGCGTCAAAATGAAAATTGGCCAGCGCGAAGCCGTCCTGAAGACGGTGCGTAGCCAGCAGCGCCGTGACGCCGTAGAGGTCGCGGAGACGCAAGATCATGGTGATGATCGTCTGCGAAGTCACGGGATCGAGCCCTGCGGTCGGGGAATCATAGAGCACGATGGGTGGGCGATTGATCAGCGCGCGGGCGATCGAGATTCGCCGCCGCATGCCTCCGGAAAGCTCGGAGGGAAGCTGGTCCAGGGTGTGCTCGAGTTCCACCACGCGCAGCACTTCCCGGACGCGCGTCTCAATCTCTTCTTCCGGGACGCCGTCTTCATGCAAGCGGTACGCCACGTTGTCTGACACGGGCAGCGAATCAAAGAGTGCGCCCTCCTGAAACACAAATCCAATCTTGCGGCGGAACTTCAGCAGCTCTTCTTCCGACATTTCCGATATTTTCTGCCCCAACACTTCCACACACCCGCTGTCCGGCCGCAACAAGCCCGCGCAGAGTTTCAGCGTGAGCGTTTTCCCTGTCCCGGTTTCCCCCAGCAGAACAAGCGTTTCCTGTTCTTGAACGTCAAAGGAGACTCCGCGCAGGATTTCCCCTTCGTCGAAACCCAAGCGTACATTTTCAAATTGGATAGCGGGAGCGGTTCCCGCCGCAGGAATGGAGCCGTGACCGGCCATGCGTGCAATTATAGCGGCAATTCCTTCTTCCTTGCCGAAAAGACCGGCGTTCCCAGCGCTGGCGAGCGCCTCCTCCCTCGCAATTAGAAAATCTTGTTCGAGAGATACAGGGAAAGTTTTGTCAGGAAGGTGTCGGCAACAATAATCATAACCGAGGAGATCACCACCGACTGAGTGGTGGCGCGGCCGACGCCCTGCGTGCCGCCTCGTACCGTCAATCCTTTGTAGCACCCTACGGTCGCCAAGATGAATGCAAACGCCACGGCCTTCATGAATCCTTGCATGAGGTCAGCAAATTCCAGGACATTGACGGAGCGGCGCCAAAATTCCACAGCGCTCAGTTGCAGGGAGAAGACCGATGCGACGCATCCGCCGAGCAGGCCGACAAGAACCATCAGGGTGGTGAGCAGGGGCACCATCAAGAGGGAGGCCAGCAATCGCGGCGTTACCAGCTTGCGACTGGGATCGGTGCCCATCGCCCGCATGGCGTCCACTTGCTCGGTCACCTGCATGGAGCCCAACTCCGAGGCGATTCCCGAGGAGCAGCGCCCGGCGGTCAGCAGGCCGGTGATGGCGGGGCCGAGCTCCCGCACCAGCGCCAGTGAAACCACGTCACCCGTAAGGGAGGTCTGTCCAAAACGCACGAATTGCGCGCCAGTTTGCAGCACCATCACCCCGCCGATGAAGAACCCGGAGAGCAAGATGATAGGCAGCGAACCCACGCCTATGTCGTCCATCTGGTCGACTGTGTCCTGCCAATAATGCGGGCCGCTGACGAAATTAGAGACTGCCCGAAAGCAAAGCTCCGCGTAGTCCTGAACGGCGGCCACCGAGCGTTTCGTCGCACCTTCCAACACACTTTGAACGGAAACGGTTTCTTCCTGCTTCACTTGGCTGTCGGTCACCTGGAGACGAGTGTCGGCCACGATTCTCCGTTCGCCTACGTCATCTTCACGTTCTGTGAACTGCTTGTGGATGCGGCAACACCGGAAGCGTATCTGCACGCCCACGGCGCGTCAAGTAATCGGGCCCGCAGCGCACTCGCCACTTTGCCGTCCGCTCCTCACAGGCACCTCACCTCCCTTGCTGGCGGCCGTCTTGTGTGCCTCGCTGGACGACAGAGGCGCCTGCCGCTACACTCATTTCCTCCTGCCGAGCACATTTGCCGGGACAGGCGAGGACAAAAGCGCCGATGCTGAAGTTCTACACCGCAGGGGAATCGCACGGACAAGCACTGCTCGCCTATATTTCCGGCCTGCCTGCGCAGCTTCCCATCGATCTCAAGTTCATCAACAATGAGCTGCGCCGCAGGCAGCTCGGCTACGGCCGCGGCGGCCGCCAAAAAATCGAACAAGACCACGCCGAGGTTTTTGCCGGCGTTCGCCATGGCAAAACCATTGGCGCGCCCATCGCCCTGCGCATTGAGAATCGTGACTGGGCCAATTGGGAGAAGATCCTTCCCATCGAGCTCACCGAGGATGATCCGGGCGCACGAAAGCTGGTGGCTCCGCGGCCCGGCCACGCCGACCTTGCCGGCTCGCTGAAATTCAATTATCACGATGCGCGTTACATCTTGGAACGCGCCTCCGCGCGCGAAACTGCCGCGCGCGTTGCCGCCGGGGCGTTCGCCAAAATTCTCTTGAAAGAATTCGGCACGGAAATCGCCAGCCACACCATCCAGGTAGGAAGCGTACGGCTGGACCGACCAGCAACGTGGAAAAAAATCCGCGCCGTTAGCGCTGATCTCGATTCACCCTTGCGCTGTATAGATCCTTCCGTGCAAGAGAAGATGAAGGCGGAAGTCGACGCCGTTCTCAAAGCCAACGATACGGTGGGCGGAATCTTTGAAATTGTTGCCCACAACGTCCCCGTCGGGCTCGGCACGTACGCACAGTGGGATGAACGGCTCGACGGGCGTCTGGCCCAGGCGCTCATGAGCATCCAAGCAGTCAAAGCCGCTGAAATTGGCGACGGCGTGTCGGTCGCCGCTGCTCATGGCAGCGACGTCCAGGACGAAATCTCTTACGACAAGGCGGCTCGCCGCTTTCGGCGCTTCACCAATCGCGCCGGTGGGTTGGAAGGCGGCATCAGCAACGGCGAAGACATTGTGGTGCGCGGTTACTTGAAGCCCATCTCCACGCTACGCAAGCCGCTGCACACCACAAATATGGTTACAAAAGAGCCCGTGCAGGCCGCCTATGAGCGTTCAGACTGGTGCGTGGTCCCGGCGGGGGCCGTCGCCGGCGAAGCTATGGTCGCACTTGTTTTAGCCGACGCTTTTCTGCAAAAATTTGGAGGGGATTCCCTCGCCGAGATGCGGCGGAATTTTGACGGCTATGCCCGACAAATCGACGAGTTCTAAAGCGCCGGCGGTCACGGCCACCGAAACGACGCACGTGACTTCTCCGCCGCGGAAAATCTACTCTATCGTCAAGTATGGCGACTCCGTCCTTGAAAAGCCCGGCGCCCCGGTCACGAAATTCAATGCCGAATTGGAAGAGCTTGCCGAAGACATGTTCGCTTCGATGTACGCGGCTCAAGGCGTGGGCCTAGCCGCCCCGCAAATCGGTAAGAGCTTGCGCTTTGCCGTGGTGGACGTAACCGGCGGAAAAAACCCCGAAGGGAAAATAGTTCTCGCCAATCCGGAAATCACGCATGCCGAGGGTGAAGTGCGCGAGGAAGAAGGCTGCCTCTCCGTTCCCGGGTTCCGCGGCTACGTGATTCGGCCGCAGTTTGTGACCGTCAAGGCGCAAAATGCCAAAGGC
>Ga0307479_10005920_pt1 | contig 11195 bp, 7 predicted proteins | sample atmos_gasesECM4C_FD_203743 | JGI IMG/M metagenome (GOLD analysis project Ga0307479, IMG submission 203743) | Hardwood forest soil microbial communities from Morgan-Monroe State Forest, Indiana, United States - atmos_gasesECM4C_515 | ecosystem: Environmental > Terrestrial > Soil > Temperate... | reverse complement strand
ATCAAAACCGTGCTCACAAAGACTATGATTGGCGAGCTTGCGAAATCGAACTCTCCCGTAGCGCAGTATGTGAGCAAATACACGCACGGCGGTTACATGTGGGACGAACTCGCCGCGGAAGCATGGCTCGATCCGAGCATCGTCACCAAAGAACAATTTCTATACATGGACATCTCGCTGGACCGCGGGCCGAGTTACGGAGACACGCTGGTATGGCCAGCCGGCAGCCAGCCGGGGCTGGGCGAGCAGCAGGTGCACATAATAGACGAGATCGATAATGCGAAACTCGACCGGCTGTTTATGGATTTGATGACGCGGCCAACGCCGTCCGTTCAATCCAAGTAGCACTCGCTGACGCTTGGGCTCAGCGCGTAGCCGGCGCACCACTTGGAATCGAAGCGAGCGCGCGGCGGTAGTCGGGATCCTGTGGCGAGATTTCCACCGCTTTCTTGTAGGCCGCCATCGCTCGCGGCAAATCTTTGCGTTGCTGGTAGATCACGCCGATTTCGAAGTAAGCGTCTGATTCCTGCGGATTAATCAGCGTGGTTTCTCGGAAAGAGGCTAGCGCCTCGTCGAGCTTTCCTTGTTTCTCCTCAATCTTCCCTCGCACGTACAAGAAGTCCGGCTGGTGCGGCCCTCGCTCGAGGGCTTTGGCAATTGCATCACTCGCTTTATCAATTTCGCCCAGGGAGTAATAAAGTTTCGCGAGCATGGAGTACGCGGCGCCGCTGTTCGGGTCTTTGGCCAGCGCTCGCTGGAGTAAGTCGAGCGCGCCCGGAAGATCGTTTTTCAGCGCGGCTTCATCGGCTTGTTTCACGAGATGAGCGGCTTGCGTTTCATTTTCCTTTGCGCCGCGTTCGTTTTGCGAGGCTGCTTCAAATTCCGCGTCCGCTTTCTCGGCTTGCTCCGGTTGGCCCGCACACCGATACGCGCGAGACAGAAGAAAGTAAGTCTCCGAATCTTTCGTAGCAGCGCCGGACTGCGGTGCTTCCGCCGGCTCCAGCGCCGCGACGGCTTCGGAGCAACGCTTTGCAGCTTCTTCTTTTGAGCTTCCCTGCGGCGTCCTCACCAGAATCTTCGCGAGCAAAATGCGGCCGCGCGCCTTCTCTGGGTGAAGTTCAACGACTTTCCGCGCGTCAGGCAGGGCGAGCTCATCCTTGTTTTGGTCAGCATAAATTTCGGCGCGCAGGAAATACGCGAGCACATTTTTCGAGTCTCGAGCGAGCACCTTCTGCAGTTCGGCCAGGGCGCTGGCGAGATCCCCCTTTGCCCGATACGCGCCGGCCAGCAGGTTTCGTGTCTCCACGTTTGCAGGAGCGAGAGCGAGCGACGCCTTCAGGTGACCGATTGCTGCGTCGTAGGTTTGCTGCTGGATCTCGAAATCGCCCAGCGCGGCGAGCGGCTCCGCCGACTTGGGATGCTCTCGAATTGCGAGATTCAGAATGCGCCGGGCTTCCTCGTAGTTGTGAACCGCGCGATATGCCTGGGCCAGTCCCAGCTCAGCCGCCAGATTCTGCGGCGCGAGGCGAAGGGCTTCTTGGAACGTCGCGATCGAATCCGGCAGCCGCCCGACCTTAGTTAGGACGACGCCTAGTTCCTCGTGCAGGCTGGCATCCTTCGGCGCGAGTGCGATCGCTTTCTCATAATCTTGAATGGCCGCATCCCATTGTCCGCTCGCGAGCGCAGAATGTGCCTGTCGTTTCAGATTTTCCACTTCGCTCGCAGGACGCTGCAATGCCTGCGCAGATGAAGAAAAGGCGACACTCGCGCCGAGCGCGGCCGCTAAGAATCGGCGATGCAAAGCCAATTTCATGCCGAAAATTATAACATTTGCAATTGACGCGCCCTCGCGGAACACCGCACAAATACTGCAAGTTTCCGCTTTTCCCTTGACTCGCATGGTGCCGCCAACTATAAACAGCCCTTGCCCACAATGAATTTCCGCAGCCGCGCCGCCGGCCAAAAGTTAGAGCCTTCTTCGCCGATAAATTCTACAGGGCCCCAAGGAGCTCCTTCAAAGATGCGTTCCAAATGCGCACTGTGCGTCCTTGTCGCACTCTCTTTCCTCTATTCAGCCTCGGCGCAGACAAAGCGCAAAGTGATCATTGATCAGGACGCGCGCGGCCCCGCCACCACGGACCAGCAATCGATCCTCGTCTTCCTGCAATCGCCCGAAGTTGAAGTTCTCGGGATCACGGTGGTCAGCGGCGATATGTGGCGCGACGAAGAGATGGCGCACACGCTGCGGATGCTCGAGTTGGTCGGCCGAACCGACGTTCCTGTCGTTCCTGGCGCCGTGTATCCGATCATCAATCGCATGGAGCTGATCGAGCGCTGGGAGGGCCTCTACGGCAAAGTCCGCTACCAGGGCGCCTGGAACAAAAGGCCGATTGGCGACGGGCAGCGTGGCGTCTTTCACGGCCCCTATGAAATTCCCGACCTGAAAGAAGGCAACCCAACCACGAAGCCGATCGAAGAGGATGCCGCCCACTTCATCATTCGCATGCTTCACAAATATCCGCACGAGGTAACGGTGTACGCCGGCGGCCCGCTCACCGATCTCGCACAAGCAATCAGCCTCGACCCCGCCGTGCCCGATCTCGCGCAGGAACTGGTCATCATGGGCGGATCGATCGCTCCCGTAACGCCCTACCCGTGGGCCACCACGAATCGCCGCGAATTTAATTTCTGGTGGGATCCCGAATCCGTCCACATGACGCTCACCGCTCCCGGCTGGCACAAAATCACGATCACTACCGTCGACATCTCCATCAAGACGCGCATGGATAAGGCCATGATCGCCGAGATCGGAAAGTCTCAAAATCCAGCGGCGCAATATATCGCGAAATACGCCGACGAAGAATATCGCTGGGACGAACTCGCCGCTGCCGCGTGGCTCGATCCGAGCATCATCACCAAGCAAACCCAGCTTTACATGGACATGGACTATTCGCACGGGCCCGGCTACGGCAATACGCTCGTCTGGATGCCGGGCACGCAGCCTGGGCTTGGCGAAAATCTGGTCAACGTGCCGCAGGATTTGGATCTGGCCAAGTTCGACAAAATGTTCATAGATTTGATGTCGCGGCCAACGCCCGGTGCAAAACCCGTCGCAGGTTCAAAATAGCAGCCGAGCCGTATGCCAGCGAGCGAGCACAATTTCAAAGGAGCTTCGTAACGAAATGCACTTCAGGCCCCTTCTTCTAATTGCACTCCTTATTGCTCTGTTTCTTTCATTCGCAAGTTCCGCAAACGCCCAGGCCAAACGCAAAGTGATCATTGACCAGGACGCGCGCGGCCCGGCCACCACGGATCAGCAATCAATACTGGTTTTCTTGCAATCGCGCGAAGTCGAAACACTCGGCATCACTGTGGTCAGCGGCGACATGTGGCGCGACGAGGAAGTCGCCCACACGCTGCGCATGCTCGAAATCGTCGGTCGCACCGATATTCCCGTCGTCCCCGGCGCCGTCTTCCCGCTCATCAATCGCGAAGAACTGATACTTCGCTGGGAACAGCTTTACGGCAAAGTCTCCTACAAAGGCGCGTGGAACAAGAAGCCTCTCGGCGACGGAATCCGTGGCGTCTATCACGGCCCCTATGAAGTTCCACAGATTGTCGAGGGAAATCCCACGACGAAGCCTTCGAGCGAAGACGCCGCACATTTCATCATTCGGATGGTTCACAAGTACCCGCATCAAGTGACGATTTACGCTGGAGGCCCGCTCACGAATATCGCGCAGGCCATCAGCATCGATCCCGCAGTTTCTGATCTCGCGCAAGAGCTCGTCGTGATGGGCGGCAGCATCGCTCCCGTAGTTCCGCCCGATTGGATTCCCGAAAATCGGCGCGAATTCAATTTTTGGTGGGATCCCGAAGCCGTTCATATGGTTTACACAGCGCCGTGGCATAAAATCACGGACACTACCGTGGACATCTCCGTAAAAACCTGGCTCAAGAAAGCGATGATTTCGGAAATCGCGAAATCGCCCAATCCCGCCGCCCAATATCTGGCAAAATACGCCGACGAAGAATTCCGCTGGGACGAACTCGCAGCCGCAACCTGGCTTGACCCCAGCATCATCACCAAACAAACCGAACTCTACATGGACATGGACTACTCGCACGGGCCGGGTTACGGCAACACGCTCGTCTGGATGCCGGGCTCTCAGCCTGGCCTCGGCGAGCGGCTCGTTCACGTCCCGCTCGAACTGAATCTCGAGAAATTCGACAAAATGTTCATCGAACTTATGGCTCGCCCTACTCCTGGTGCGCACGCTCCGGCCCAGTAAACGAGGAAACGCATGGCTAAAAATGTGGAAGTCGTAGGAATCGGCAGTTGCACGGTGGACTACTTCGCCATCGTTCCGCGTCTTCTCGGCCCGGAAGAAAAAATCAACGCGACGCGAATGGAAATTCATGCTGGCGGGGTTACGGCCAATAATCTCACGCAGGTGGCGCGATTGGGCGCCAGCACGGGCTGGCTCGGCCTGATCGGCGACGACGAAAACGGCCGCATCATTCAGAAAGCATTTTCGCAAGATGGCATGGACCTCTCCGGTATCGAAGTCGTGAAAGGCGAAATGTCGTCGCTCACCTGGATTCCCGTGGACGTGGAAGGCGAACGCTGCATCTACATGTTCCCCAACGTGACCGGGAAAATTTCCTGCTTCCAAGTGGACACTCGCTTCGCGCCGCACATCAAGGCCGCCAAGCATTTCCACACCGAAGCCTCGCAGCTTCCGATCGTTCCCGTGAAGCAGGCGATGACAATCGCAAAACAGGCTAACGTGCGCATCATTTTCGATCTCGACGTCTCTCCCAGCTTCTTCGCGCAAGCCAATCTCGGGACGCAGGAAGAGCTTGTCGCAGCGCTGAAACTTGTTGACGTTCTCAAACCGTGCAAAGCGGCCGCCAAGGAAATGACCGGCGAACGCGATTTCGACAGGATGGCGGGCAAGCTCCTCGATCTCGGGCCCAAGCTTGTCGCTGTCACGATGGGCCCGGAAGGATGCCTGATCGCCACGAGCGAGCAAACCGTTCATGTCCCCGGATTCAAAGTGAAGGCGGTCGATACCACCGGCGCCGGCGACGCATTCATGGGTGGCCTCTCGTATGGCCTCCTGCAGGGCTGGGATATACAAAAAGTAGGGCTTTTTGCCAACGCTTGCGCCGCTCTTTGCTGCATGAAAGTGGGCGCTCGCGCGATGTCCAAGCGCGACGACGTGATCGCCTTCATCAAGGCGAATAGTCCGGCGGGCGCGCCGTCGTTCTAGCTCGCCGATACAACTAAGTCGCGCATTCCAGTTCGCGAATTACGGCCCTAAAACCGAAACGCCGAGAGGAGCTACATGTTCACACCGCAAAGTTTTGGCCTTGCGCTGGCGATGATGCTCACCGCTTCGATCTGCTGGGGGTCATGGGCCAATACCTATAAGGGAGTGAAGGGCTACCGTTTCGAGCTTTTCTACTGGGACTACGCGATCGGAATTTTTCTCGCGGCGCTGATTTATGCTTTGACTATGGGCAGCCTCGGCAACAACGCGGACAGCTTCCTGAACAATGTTCATTCGGCGGACACCGCGAATATTTATCGCGTTCTCTTCGCGGGAGTAATTTTCAACCTCGCAAATCTTCTCCTCGTCGCCGGTATCGACATGGTGGGCCTCGCCACCGCTTTTCCGGTGGCGATCGGCATCGCTCTGGTAGCGGGAACGATTCTGAGCTACATCCTCCAGCCCAAGGGCAACGTAAAAATGATTGCCGCCGGTCTGCTTTGCGGCGTCCTGGCAGTGGTGCTGGACGGCAAAGCGTACGGCCAACTCAGCGGCAATAAAGCTGCCTCGCGCAAAGGGCTTATCACTTGCGTCGTCTCCGGTATCTTAATGAGTACTTGGGCTCCTTTTTCGACCCACGCCATGACGCATGGCAACACACTCGGCCCCTACAGCGTCAGCGTCTTTCTATGCCTCGGCGCGCTGCTCTCCTGCTTCATCTGGAATTTCTACTTCATGAAGCATCCGCTCGTGGGTGAGCCGGTTGCTTTCGGCGGCTTCTTCCACGGTCCGGTCCATGGCCACGTTCTTGGCCTTATCGGCGGCGCGATCTGGTCCACGGGACTGGTTTTCGATCTCGTCGCCTCCACGCAGACCGGCGTAGCGATTTCGTACTCCATCGGACAATCCGCTCCAATGGTCGCAGCATTGTGGGGAATATTCGCGTGGAGGGAATTCGCTGGCGCCAACTCAAAAGCCAAATCCTACCTGGCGCTGATGTTCATCTTCTATTTTTTGGCAATCTTGCTCATCGCGCACGCCACCGCATAGTTCTACTCTTTTCGGGGTCCGGGCACGTTGCTGGTATTTGGTAGGCTTTTCGGTGGGAGCCCTCTGCTTCAGCAGAGGGCTGGACTTTAGTTCAGCAAATAGGTCCGCAAATATCAAAGCGCTTTGGCGCTGGGAATCTAAGATCGCCAGCAAAAGCGAAACGAGCTAACACGTGTAATGGCTAAATCGGCGGACGCCGAAATCCTCCGCATGCATCTTCGATCTTCGCGGCGATCGCCAGCACCGCCTCTTCCTCCCACGGACGCCCTACAACCTGCACACCGATCGGCAATCCCTCCGGCGATTTCCCCACCGGTACCACTGCCGCCGGAACTCCCAGCAGATTGAACCATTGCGAATAGGCCATCGCCTTCAGATATTCGATTTTCCGTCCCGCCACCGTCCATTCGCGCTCCCCATGAGGAAACGCCGGCACCGCGCACGCTGGGCACAACAAAATCGGAAACTTCTCCATCTTCGCGAGAAATGCATTGCGCAGCATGTCGCGTCCCAGCAACGTATTGAGCAGTTCGTTTGCACTCAGTGGCCCATCCACCGCCACACGCGCCCGAAAGTCGCGCAGCAAGGGACTGATGCGCCCGTCTTCTCCATCCAGCATCGGCGAAAACGCCATCTGCCCCGCGCGCCCGAAAAGATTCCACCAGTATTGCCAGATTCGATCCAGGTTTTCAGGACGCCACGGCTCCACTTCGAATCCCTGCGAGCGCAACGCATCCGCGGCCTTGCGCACAGCGGCCGCTGTCTCCGGCGTCACTGGAGACGAACCATCGTCTTCGAAGTAGGCCACGCGCAGCCTGCGAATCTCGTCGTCCTTCCACCGCCGGATTCCCACCGGGGCGGAACTCGGATCGCCTGGATCAGGTCCAGCCATCACTTCGAAAAGCCGCTCTACATCGCGCACCGTCCGCGCCATGGGCCCCACCACGCCAAGATACGCAAACGGCCCCGCCGAGCCTGGGAAGTGTCCCGTGGATGGAATCCTTCCCGGAGTCGGTTTCAGCCCGCAAATCCCGGTGAAATGCGCCGGGATACGAATCGATCCGCCTCCGTCGCTACCCACTCCTCCAGCAGAACATCCCGCCGCGATCGCCGCCGATTCCCCGCCGCTCGACCCGCCCGCCGTGAGCGTTAAGTCCCAAGGATTGTTCACGCGCCCATACATCGAATTGTCGCTTTCGTATGCCATCAGGAATTCTGGCACGTTCGTGTTTCCCAGAATGATCGCGCCGGCGCCCCGCAGCCTCGCCACCAGCGGTGCGTCTGTTTCCGGCGTGTTGCCTTTTCGCAGCACGCTGCCGCATTCGCATGCGAGCCCCGCCACGTCTATGGAGCTTTTCACCGTAACGGGCACTCCATGCAGAGACCCCAGGGCGTTTTTCCCGCCCGGCGCCGCTGCTGCCGCTTCCGCAGCTTTTGCCCTGCCGCGCGCCCGTTCCGCATCCACATTCGCAAATGCATTCAACTTCGGATTCAACCGCTCGATCCGCCCCAGATGCGCCTCCACTAGCTCCACCGGCGAAATCTCTCCCGCGCGCACCCGCTCCGCCATCCCAATCAGCGACCCGTACACGATCTCGTCCACTTGGCCTCCGCGTATTCCCCACAATCCAACGCAAACGCGCGGCAGTCTATCATGGTGTGATTGCAGGTTATCGGCTGATCGCAGAGTAATGCATCCGATGAATCATGGATTCTTCGAGGTCAAGGTCAAAGGTGCGTCCTGCGGAGCCGGCCTCTCGTTTTCGTCGCTGGGCGCCGCCTAATATGAAAGTATTATTGCCCGTCCAGGACATTCGAATCAGAATGCACGCCTCCTTGCCGATAGAAACCACAGTGTCTTTCCGCGATCGTTCGCGCGCGCAGCCGATGCTTCGATGAAGCGCGCCGTAGCCATTTTGCTTCCGGTCCTGTTCCTCACGGCCGCGTACATCTACGTCTGGCCCACGGCAAGCGTCCCTTATTTTGCGGCTGTCATAGTTCACGCGCTGGGAGGAGTGGCGCTGGTCGTTCTGCTCGTCCTGGCACTGGAGAAGATTCTCGTCGGGGCAGCTCCTGCGACAAAAGGCGGCTGGTTCCTCATCGCGTTCGGCGGAACGCTCGGCGTCATGCTGATTTTCACAGGCACTCGCCGCACCGAATGGCCGCTGCTCTACGTTCACATCGCCGCGTGCGTAGTAGGCGCAGCCTTAATTCTGGCGGACTGGATGGGGCATCACCGCGGTTACGCGATTGGAGTCCACCATCCCACCGCAACACTGCTCCGCTGCACCTTCTTTCTCGCCGTGGCCGCTGTCGCTTCCGGAGGCGCCTACTGGCTCCGCAAAGTACCCTGGGAGCGCAACCATCGCATCGAAAACCCCTCAATAGCTCCCGCCTCCATGGACAACGAAGGAGACGGGCCTTCGGGGCCATTCTTCCCCAGCTCCGCGCAAACGCTGCATCACGGTCAAATTCCGGCCTCCTACTTTATGGAGTCGCAAAGCTGCGAGCGCTGCCACTCCGATATCTACAAACAATGGCAAAGCTCCGCACATCATTTTTCCTCCTTTAACAACGCGTGGTATCGCAAGAGCATCGAGTACATGCAGGACGTGGTCGGCGTGAAGCCTTCGAAGTGGTGCGCCGGCTGCCACGATCCCGCGCTCCTCTATAGCGGCATGTTCGATCGTCCCATCCGCGAAGTCGAAGACACGCCGCCCGGCCAAGCCGGCCTCGGCTGCATGATGTGCCACTCAATCGCACAAGTGAAAAGCACCATGGGCCAGGCCGATTTCGAGCTCGAATATCCCGCTCTGCACAAGCTTGCCGCCAGCAAGAATCCCATCGTCCGGCGTGTTCATGACTACCTCACCGAACTGAATCCCGAGCCGCACCGCCGCGTGTTCCTCAAGCCCTTCATGCGAACGCAGACCGCCGAGTTCTGCTCCACCTGCCACAAAGTCCATCTCGACGTCCCCGTGAATCACTACCGTTGGACCCGCGGCTTCAACGATTACGACAACTGGCAAGCCAGCGGCGTCGGCTGGCAGGGCGCGCGCTCGTTCTACTACCCAGCGAAACCGATGGCCTGCCCGGATTGCCACATGCCCGCCGAAAAATCGGCCGACGCAGGTGCAATCGCGGGGGCCGTTCATTCGCATCGCTTCCCTGCCGCGAATACGGCTCTCCCGTTCGTGAATAACGACGCCGACCAGCTCGACGAGACAACAAGATTCCTCACCGATAAAGAACTCAGCGTCGATATTTTTGCGATTTCTCCAGAAGCTCCCGAAACGAAATCAAAAACCAATCCATCGGAAGTCCGCGCACCCGCTGTCGCGTCCACACCGGGCATCGAGACCACATTTGCCGTGGGAGAAGAATCCGCCGCATCTGCCCCGGTTGCTGCGCCAGGTTCAGAATCAGCGGCCGAAATAAGCCAGCTCACTGCTCCCCTCGACCGCTCCACCGCCTCCGTTCGCCGCGACGGCACCTACCGCCTCGATGTCGTCGTACGCACCCGCAAGATGGGCCACTTCTTTCCGGGCGGCACAGTGGACGCCTTCGATTGTTGGCTGGAGCTTTCCGCCACCGACGACAAAGGCCGCGCAATCTTCTGGAGCGGCCGCGCCGCAGACGACGGCAAAGGCCCCGTCGATCCCGGCGCGCATTTTTATCGTTCGTTGCTGATCGATTCGCACGGCAATCCCATCAATAAACGCAATGCCTGGTCCGCGCGCGCCACCGTTTACGCCCACCTCATTCCTCCCGGCGCAGCGGACACGGCGCACTTCCGCCTTCAGATCCCTCCAGACGCCGGAGACCGCATTCACGTAGTCGCGAAACTGAACTACCGGAAATTTGCGTGGTGGAACACGCAGTTCTCTTTTGCATCCACCGTCGATCCCGCGCATAAGGACGCCACCACCACGCCCGATTTCGACGACCGCCGCTGGCTCTTCACCGGCGATCCACCAAAGGTCCCCGGCGGCGTGAAAGGCATTCCCATACTTCCAATCGTCGTCGTCGCGCAGAACGCGATCGATCTCAACGTCCTCCCCGCAAAATCTCCCGAGCCCTCTCCAGCCGTTCAGCTCAATTCAGACGACTGGACGCGCTGGAACGATTACGGCATCGGCCTATTCCTGCAAGGCGATCTCACCGGCGCCGCCGCAGCATTCACAAAAGTCACGCAGATCGATCCGAAAAATCCAGAAGGCTGGGTCAACCTCGGTCGCGTCCGCGTCCAGGAAGGTAATCTCGCCGCAGCACGGGAAGTTCTCGATCGCTCCCTCGCGCTAAGACCCGATCTCGCCCGCGCCCACTATTTCTATTCGCGCGTCCTCCGCAGCGAAGGCCAATATGACGAAGCCGCCGGCCATCTCCGCGAAGTAATCAAGCAATACCCGCGCGATCGCGTAGTTCACGACGATCTCGGCCGCATCCTGTTCCTCCAGCGTCGCTACATAGACGCCATCGCCGAATTCCAATCCACGCTCGCCATCGATCCCGAAGATCTCGAAGCCAATTACAACCTGATGCTCTGCTACACAGGTCTCAACCAGTCCAATCGCGCCGCCGAATTCCAAAAGCGCTACCTCCGCTTCAAATCCGACGAAGCCGCCCAAACCCTAACTGGCCCCTATCGCCGCAATCATCCCGAAGACAATCTCGAGCGCCAGCCAATTCACGAGCACGTCTCCGAGCCACTCGCGCCGCCAAAAGCAGCTCCGAAAAAATACACAACAAGCCGCGCGCGCCCGTCCGCTCCTACCGCTCAACTCACCACGAAAGGCTCCGACTGATGACTCCTCGCCCCGCAAGGCTCAGTGGCACAAGGTTCAGTGGCACAGGTTTGAGTGGCACAGG
>Ga0307479_10005919_pt1 | contig 11196 bp, 8 predicted proteins | sample atmos_gasesECM4C_FD_203743 | JGI IMG/M metagenome (GOLD analysis project Ga0307479, IMG submission 203743) | Hardwood forest soil microbial communities from Morgan-Monroe State Forest, Indiana, United States - atmos_gasesECM4C_515 | ecosystem: Environmental > Terrestrial > Soil > Temperate... | reverse complement strand
TCCTATTTTCAGCGCTCGGCGAATAGCGGTAGGGTAAAAACGCGGTACTCCCCTAAAAAATTACCAGTCATCGAAACACTCTACAGCGATCACTGTAAACCTGTGGAAAATTGGATGTTTGTTTCGGTTTTGGCGCCGCTTCCCGCATCGGGAGTTGCCGTGCGTGCGACGTCGACGCGGCATCACGTGAACGACCCGAAGATGACGAGTTGACCGCGATGAATCCCACTGCTATGGTTAAAAGTTATTCTGGCCTCAGTGTCCCCACTGTGTGCCAGGGGCTCCTGTGGAGGGAGCCGTTGGGATCATGGGCCTGACCAAACTCGTTGTCCGGGGCGCGCGCCAGCACAATCTTAAGAATATCAGCGTCGAGATTCCCCGCAACACGCTTACCGTCATCACCGGGTTGTCCGGGTCAGGCAAATCCTCGCTCGCATTTGACACGATTTACGCGGAAGGCCAGCGGCGGTATGTCGAGTCGCTTTCGGCGTACGCGCGCCAGTTTCTGGATCAGATGGAACGCCCCGAAGTCGATGTGATTGAAGGACTTTCGCCCGCGATTGCCATCGAGCAGAAGACCACCACGCGCTCGCCGCGTTCCACTGTAGGTACTATCACGGAAATCTATGACTACCTGCGTGTGATTTACAGCTCCATCGGAACTCCGCATTGCCCGCAATGCGGCAAGCCCATCGCCCGCCAGTCCAGCGAACAGATCGTGCAGTCCATTCTGAACGGCGATTTGGCCAAAACCGACGATCGCATCATGATCCTTGCGCCCGTCGTGCGCGGCCGCAAAGGTGCGTATCGCAAGGAGTTAGAAAAGTTCGCGCAGGACGGCTATCTCCGCGCGCGTATCAATGGCGAACTCGTCCAGCTCGACGAAACGCCAGTCCTCGACAAGCGCAAGAATCACACGATCGAAGTGGTCGTGGATCGCCTGCTCGTCAAGACGGGCATCGCCGCACGTCTGGAGCAATCCATCACAACGGCGTTGAGGCTGGCCGGCGGTCTCGTCACCGTATCCATCGTAGGCGGCAAGGACTACGTATTCTCGGAGAAGCTGGCCTGCCCGGATTGCGGCATCTCCGTTCCGCAATTGGAACCGCGCTCGTTCAGTTTCAATTCCCCGTACGGTGCCTGCCCTGCTTGCAACGGCTTGGGCTCGAAATACGATTTCGATCCCGCGCGAGTTATCGTCGACTGGACCCGGCCTCTTTTCGACGGTGGCCTGGGTCCCGGCTCCAGCTCCGCAATGTTGAAGCGCACACTGGAGCTGGCGGCTTACGCCCACGGGTTCAGCCTGGATACGCCCTTCGAGAATTTTCCCCAGCGCATGCAGAATCTTGTGCTTTACGGGTATCCTCCGTCGAATGAACGATCAACGAGGGGTTCGGGTACAGCGAGTTCCGCTGAAAAAAAGGCGCGGCCTGAAAAAGGCTTTCGCTTTCCGGGCATTCTCAAATTTTTGGATCGCAACTTCCAGGAGTCCAATTCCGACTCGTACCGCGAGTGGATGACGCAGTATATGTCCGCGACGCTTTGTAGCGTGTGCAACGGCAAGCGTTTGCGGCCCGAATCATTAGCCGTCAAACTCGCTGGATACTCGATTGCGGACTTCACGGTACTGTCCCTGTCCGCCGCACGCCCCGCCGTCGATAAAATCCTTGCGCAGCTCACGCAGCGCCAGCACGACGTAGCTGGACGGCCGCTGGAGGAGGTCGCGGAACGCTTGGATTTTCTGCTGGCCGTGGGCCTAAATTACCTCAGCCTCGATCGCTCCGCCGCCACCCTTTCAGGCGGGGAAGCTCAACGCATCCGCCTGGCCACGCAAATTGGCTCGCGGCTTCGCGGCGTCCTCTACGTGCTCGACGAGCCTTCGATCGGGCTGCACGCCCGCGACAATGATCGCCTTCTGGGTTCGCTCGAGCAGCTTCGAAATCTCGGCAACACCGTGCTGGTCGTCGAACATGACGAAGACACCATCCGCCGCGCCGATTTCGTCGTCGATCTGGGCCCCGGCGCCGGCGACGCCGGCGGCTACCTCGTTGCCCAAGGCAAGCCCGAGCAAATCGCGGCCGCGCCAGAATCATTGACAGGCCGTTACCTTAGCGGCGCTGCCCGTATTCCCATTCCGGAACATCGGCGCAGCTCCAACGGCAAGTCCATTCAAATCATCGGCGCGCGCGCCAACAACCTCAAGGACGTGGACATCACGTTACCCCTCGGCCTTTTGACTGTGGTGACGGGCGTATCCGGATCCGGGAAGTCCACCCTGGTCAACGACATCCTCTATCGAGCACTGGCGCAGAAGCTTTACCGCTCCATGGATCCGCCCGGCGCCCACCGCGAACTTCTGGGTGCAGATCAGATCGACAAAGTGATCGAGATCGATCAAGCGCCCATCGGCCGCACGCCGCGTTCGAACCCCGCCACGTACACCGGAGTTTTCGCGCCGATCCGCGAGCTCTTCGCCATGCTTCCCGAATCCCGCGAACGCGGATATCGTCCGGGCCGCTTCAGCTTTAACGTGAAGGGTGGCCGGTGCGAAGCGTGCCAGGGCGATGGACTGCGCCGCATCGAAATGAATTTTCTTCCCGATGTTTATGTGATGTGCGAAGTCTGCCGCGGCCGCCGCTACAACTCCGAGACGCTGGCGGTGCGCTTCAAGGGCCATTCCATCTCTGACGTTTTGAATCTTCCCGCGAGCGATGCGCTCAAGCTGCTGGAAAACATCCCGCAGATTCAACAAAAGCTTGCGACGCTGGTGGAAGTGGGGCTCGGCTACGTTCAGCTCGGTCAATCCGCGACAACGTTGTCGGGCGGCGAAGCCCAACGCATCAAACTCGCCCGCGAACTCTCGAAGCGCCAGACCGGACGCACACTTTACATCCTTGATGAACCCACGACCGGCCTGCACTTCGACGACGTTCGCAAGCTTCTGGACGTGCTGCAGCGACTGGCATCCCTCGGCAACACTGTGCTGATCATCGAGCACCATCTCGACGTCATCAAGCAAGCCGATTGGATTATCGATCTCGGCCCGGAAGGCGGAGAGGGCGGAGGCCGCATCGTCGCTCAAGGCCCACCCGAACTGGTGGCCCGCACCAAAAAGTCCTACACCGGGCAAGCCCTAGCCCGGGTGTTGCCCGTAAATGGGCAGATCGCCGGGAATGCTCACCCTACCAACGGTAAATGAAGCAGTGGCGTGCCACAAACCGGAGTAAACCTAAATGGTACGCGCTGTTTTGTTGAGGCCGTGCGCTTGCGCCCGACCGGGGTTCCCCGTAGAGTGAATTTTCGCCTATGAGCGTCTACTCGACTCAGCCCTTGACCCTAGGCTCCGTGCGCACCTATCGGTTGGCATCGCGCAAGAGCAAAGTCAACGTTCGCGATTTCGCAAAGCCGCCGGCTACCCATGCCTCGCTAGTGAAGTTCCTGGACTCGCTTCCAAACATTCTAGCCGCGAGCGACTTGCGTAGCGTTTTGGCGGCGATTCCTCGGGCTCGCAAGGAGCGCAAAGCCATTCTCTGGGGCGTGGGCGGTCACGTCATCAAGGTCGGCCTGGGCCCCCTGTTGATTGACCTGATGCGCCGCGGGTTCGTTTCCGGAATAGCCATGAACGGTGCGGCGCTGATCCACGATTTTGAGATCGCTCTGTGCGGAAGTACCTCAGAGGACGTAGACGCCGCGATCGGGGATGGGCGTTTTGGGATGGCGGCGGAAACAGGCCAGTACATCAACGAAATTTCCAAGCTAGCCGCGCGCGTTCACATTGGTTACGGCGAGGCGGCGGGCCAGTTTCTCCAGAGCGGCGTGATCGCCGCGCCCCATGCAGAATCCAGCGTTCTGGCGGCCGCCTATAAACATCGCATTCCGGTCACCATTCACCTGGCGATCGGCACGGACATCCCAAACATGCATCCCGCCGCGGACGGAGCTTCGCTAGGTATGGCCACTCACTATGATTTCCGCCTGTTCAGCGCCCTAGTGAAAGAAATGCATCCGGGAGGCGTATATCTGAATTGGGGCTCCGCCGTGATTCTTCCCGAGGTCTTTTTGAAGGCGGTGTCGGTTGTGCGTAACCTTGGCATTGCGCTGCGGCCAATCACCACCGCCAATTTCGATTTCGTGCAGCACTATCGTCCGCTACAGAACGTAGTGAAGCGGCCCACCGCGTCGGCGCCGGGCACCCGCGGGGCTGAATCGCGGGGATATGCCATTACCGGGCACCACGAAATTCTTTTGCCACTGGTCGCAGCGGCGCTGGCATCCAATTGGCCTAAGGCTTCCGCGCGGAACAAGTCGCGCGGAAAAAAACGATGACCATTTTCGACGATACCCCTCCCGGCCCTCCGCTGCATGAACCGATCGTAAGTTCCACGGAAGAACCGCGCTCGAGCGAACCGCTCTCTACTTCATTGGCTGGCGATCCCATTGTCTACGCGGCCTCGGCCCCTGGTGGCGCTTACGATTCGAACGCTGTTCTACCGGAAGATCTCCGCATTTCGTGGTCCTGGCCGCATCTCATTCTCTTTTTGTTCTTCTCGGGGACGAGCTTCGTCGTCATTCAGACTGCGCTGTTTTTCTACTACGGTCCCCGCCAGCCGATGCCCAAGGAAGAGTTGGAGCGCTACCTGTTGGACAAGCCACAGTTCATTTTCGGAACGAATCTTTTGTGGTATGCGGCGGTCTTTTTCTTTCTGTATGTCACCTTGAGCGTGCTGCGTGATTCTCCGTTTTGGAGTTCGCTGGGGTGGAAGAAACTCAAATCCACGCTTTCACAAACCTGGGGCGGACCGTGGGCTTACTTTTTTGGTGGGTGCGCGCTAGCCATTTTCGTAGGCCTGGCGAGTTCGCGGGTGCATACCAACGAAAACATGCCCATCCAGGAACTGTTCAAAAATCGCGAGAACGCCGTCCTTTTGATGTGCATGGCGGTCTTGGTTGCTCCCCTGGTGGAAGAGACCGTTTTTCGCGGCTATCTTTATCCGCTTCTGGCTCGCTTCATCTATAACATCAGTCGGCACTTTGGCATGGATTTGTCACAATCGCGGCGCTTCGCTGTCAGGGCCAGCATTGTGCTAACGGGAGTGCTGTTTGGTTTGATGCATGGAGCGCAGCTGGGCTGGAGCTGGGGAATCGTCGGGTTACTCATCGTTGTAGGGATTATCTTTACTTCGGCGCGAGCTCAAACAGGTACAGTGCTCGCCAGTTTCCTGCTGCATCTCGGGTACAACTCCATGATCGCGGTCACGACCATCGTCGGCACGCACGGATTTACGCGCATTCCGACCGGCCCGTGAACGCCGTTGTCCGTTAGGCCAATCGCAGCTGCGGCGTTCCTGCCGTTTGTGAACATTCGTCTTACGCCGGGTCGTTCCGCTACAATAAGAAGGTTGTGCAGGACACCAACAACACTATGTACGTAGCGCAGCCTATCGAATGGACCGAGGCCGGCGTGGTCATGCTCGACCAGCGCCGCCTTCCGTCGCAAGAAATTCACCACAGGTACACGGACTATCGTGAGGTCGCCAAGGCCATCCGCGAGATGGTGATTCGCGGCGCACCGGCCATTGGCGTGGCCGCCGCCATGGGTGCGGCACTTGGGGTGCTGCGCTCCTCGGCTAAGTCGTTTGGCGAACTGCAGACCGAGTTCGGAGACATTTGCGACGTTCTCGCCAAGACACGGCCCACCGCCGTCGATCTGTTCTGGGCCCTCGATCGCATGAAAGCGCGATTTGCCGAGCTGAGCGCGCAGAGTTCCAGCCTCGAAAAAATTAAGAAGGGGATGGTCGCGGAAGCCCAGTTAGTCCATCTGGAAAAGAAGGCGACCGACGAAGCGATTGGGCGCTACGGCGCCGATCTGATGCCCCGCGAAGGCCGCGTGATGACTCAGTGCAACGCGGGCGCCTTGGCCACTGGCGGCATTGGCACAGCGCTGGGGGTGATTCGTGTCGCTGTTGAGCACGGACACAAGCTGCATGTCCTGGTGCCCGAGACGCGACCTTATCTTCAGGGGGCGCGCCTTACCGCGTGGGAGCTGCACCGTGGCGGCATTCCACTTACGCTAATTACCGACAACATGGTCGGCCACTTCCTGAAAACCGGGAACGTCAGCGCCGTCGTTACTGGCGCGGACCGCATCGCCGGAAACGGCGACTCTGCCAACAAGATCGGCACCTATCAGATCGCGGTCTTGGCCAAGGAAAATAACGTCCCGTTTTATATCGCAGCGCCAGTCTCTACGCTAGATCTTTCGATTCCGGACGGCGATCACATACAAATCGAAGAACGCGCCGCTTCTGAAGTGACGCACATGCAGGGAGTAAGCATCGCGCCCGATGTCCACGCTGCGCATCCGGCGTTCGACGTCACTCCCGCCCGATACATTACGGCCATCATCACGCAGCGCGGCATCGCGCGACCGCCGTACACGGAATCCCTTCACACTTTAGCGAGCAATCCTCAGGCTGCTGCGGTACCATCCGTCGCCAGAGGCTAATCCGCACTTCATGCTCAACCGCATTCGCACGTTGGCGATGGTTGTGGCATTTTTGTTTGCGGCAAGAGCTCAAGGTCAGAATGCTGCCGCGACGCGGCCGATCCGCCTTCATCCCGCAAATCCACACTATTTCTTGTTCCGCGGTAGAGCCGTCGTGCTAATCACGAGCGGCGAGCACTACGGTGCAGTGCTGAACGCCGATTTTGACTACCGCAAGTATCTCGCGGCGCTAGAAGCCGACGGCCTGAACTACACGCGAGTGTTTGGCGGCTCGTACATAGAAGTTCCCGCGAAATCATTCGGCATCCAGCGCAACGACCTCGCTCCAACACCGGGGAACTACATTGCTCCGTGGATGCGAAGTGCTGCTCCCGGCTACGCGGGCGGCGGAAATAGGTTCGATCTGAGCCAATGGAATTCGAAATTCTTCGAACGCTACCGGGACTTCCTTTCGGAAGCCGCCAAGCGTGGGATCGTCGTCGAAGTCACGCTATTTTCGGCGCACTATGACGAAAACCAGTGGAAGATCAGTGCTTTCAATCCCGCGAATAACACCAGCGGCGCAGACCCCATTGACTGGAAAAAGCTCCACACTCTGGAAAACGGAAGTATCCTCGGCTTCCAGGAACGCTATGCCCGAAAGCTGGTGAAAGAGGCAAACGGGTTCGACAACGTTATCTTCGAAATCCAGAACGAACCGTGGTCCGACCAACCCGTTCTCGCCGACGTCATCAATCCCTATTTGCGACCGCCTGGCCGCGATGCCTATCCAAACTCGATTGATCTCGCGAGCGAGCTTTCCATTGCATGGCAGACTCGTGTAGCAGAGTGGATTCGAAGCGAAGAGACGCCGCTTCCGAATCGCCACCTGATCGCACAGAACTATTGCAATTTCCGCTCGCCCGTTCGAAAGCTCATCCCCGGCGTTGATATCGTCAATTTTCACTACGCCTATCCCGAAGCAGTCCTTTTGAACTACGGCCTCGGAAGGGCCATCTCGTACGACGAAACGGGTTTTCTTGGCAGGGACGACAACACTTATCGCCGCCAGGCATGGAATTTCATGCTCTCAGGCGGAGGTGTCTTCGACAACCTCGACTACTCATTTTCGCCCGGACACGAAGACGGCACTGACTTCGAAGCAAACGGCCCAGGCGGTGGAAGCCCGACACTTCGCCACCAACTCCACATCCTGCATGAATTTCTGCAGTCGCTGCCCTTGGTCGATCTGCATCCCGACTCGCATACGATGGTACATGCTGCAGGAGTGACTGCGCGCATGTTGTCCAGTCCTAACTGGATATACGCCATGTATTTTGACGGCAGCGGCCCCACGGATGTGACTCTCGAACTGCCGCCAGGGCAATACACGGCAGAGTGGACGAATGTTCAGACAGGGGCGATGGACAGATCGGACAGTTTCCGGCACGCCGGAGGCAATAAGGTCTTACAAACGCCCGACTTTAACAACGGAATCGCTGTGCGGCTCGAGAAAACGCCCCACTGAGTTCGAACGACAGCTGCCACTGTGCCGGAGTACGAATTTTGGCCAGTCAGCTCAAGCAGGACTTATCGCGATCGCGACGCGCTTGCGCCGGCTAAAGAGCGCGAAAAACCCCAGGATTTGCTTCACGGGGAAATATTTCTGGTTGAGTAGGCGCATGCCGCGTGCGGCTTCGTCACCGGTTAGGAGTTGGGCTTTGCCGTCGACCCACTCGCCGAGGAGTTTGCCGCGCATGTCACAAGGAGCAACCCGAACGCGTGGGTTGTTGCGCACGCGTTTTACTTTGCCACTGTCTCCGATGCTGTAGACGTACAGTTTCGCGTCCCTGGAATCAAGCTTGGAAGAAGGGTCCGCCGCGAACCACACCGGCGTACGCACAACCTCGCCGTTCTTCTTGAAGGTTTCCAGGCTTAGGTACTTGTGATTCGCAAAAGCAGCAAATCCAGTGAAAGAAGTCATGACCGATTCGATGCATCAGACGGTCGTGGGTGGCACGCAAAGTTGCACCGGCACACCTGCGTGTTGGGCTGACGCGACACTCCCGATCGTCAACGAGGTAGCGGTGCTCGAGTGGCCGCTGCACTTGTCGCGTCCGTGCCGTATCGCTGCGTCGCGTATCCCAAGATCACACCTACCAGGCTCCCCGGCAGGATGATCGGTAAATAGTAGCCGTGTTGAAGTTGCGCGATGACGAAGGCAAGAGCAAAGCCAACCACCAGCCCAAACAAAATGCCGAGTAACACGGAATGGACCTTTCGCGCGAAAAAGCCGATGACCACGCCGGCTATAATGCCTTTCACCGTCGAGCCCATAATGATGCCACCAATTCCGGCACGTACCGCCGGCGTGAACCACGCCGTTGCTCCGTCAATGGCTCCCAGGATGGCCCCAAGAACAATGCCGAGTAGGACTTTATTCATGATTCCCTCCTTGGCTGGGGATTCTCTCTCTACGAAGCGTTTTTGACAACCAGAAGCGTTGAACTGGATGCCACTATCCTCGGTTTCACGGTCTTGGATGGCAGAACAGCTGCGCCGGAGTCACCTAACCGCATGGGAAGACAATTCGGACTACGGATGTGGTGTCTAAAGGCGCTGCCCGGTTGTGCACCGCTTCCATACCGGCATCGAAATTTCCAAAAAAGCCGCGGAGCGCGAGATAATGGCGGGGTGACAATGGAGGCTCACATGCCCCGGAGTAAATCGATCTCGCGCCGCGCGTTCCTCACAAAAGCCGCCACGACTGCGGCTGCTTTCACCATCGTGCCCAGGCACGTGCTGGGCCGAGGCTTCGCGCCTCCCAGCGACACTCTGAACGTTGCGGGGGTCGGAGTCGGGGGCATGGGCCGCGCCAACCTTGTTAATCTGGCGAGTCAAAATATCGTGGCGCTCTGCGACGTGGACTGGGGCTACGCGGGCAAGAGCCTTGACCGTCTCGACACGGAAATTCCCACGTTGCAAAAACGCATCGACGAACCCGCGGCGCCGCCACCTTCAGGCCAGACGACGCCGGCCGTACCGTTCGATCCCGTCAAAGCAAAAGCTCGTCTCGATCGCATGATCCGCTTGAAGAACAACATTCTTCCAAAGGTCAAGCGCTATCAGGACTATCGCGAAATGCTCGAGCAACAGAAAGACATTGACGCCGTCTTTGTGGCCACGCCCGATCATATGCACGCGACGATCGCTCTGGCCGCCATGGATCTCGGCAAGCACGTTTATGTGCAGAAGCCGCTCACGTGGTCGATCGCGGAAGCGCGTCGCCTTTCGGAGCGCGCCAAGGAAACCAAAGTTGCCACGCAAATGGGAAATCAGGGGCACTCCCTTGACGATGCCCGCACGACTGTCGAGTACGTGCAATCCGGCGCCATCGGCGAGGTTCGCGAAATTCATATCTGGACGAATCGCCCGCTGGGTTTCTGGCCGCAAGGCGTGCCGCGTCCCGAGCCGCTGAAGGATCCGTCGCGGACCCCCGGATGGAGTGGCCGCGATGTGAACACGCGCCTCGCGGCCGCGTTGTCGGGTTCGTACCCCGTTCCCGACACGCTTGCGTGGAATCTATTTCTCGGTGTCAGCCCGGTCGTGCCCTATCACCCCATCTATCACCCATTCAATTGGCGCGGCTGGGTGGATTGGGGAGTTGGCGCGATCGGCGACATGGGCGCGCACTTGATCGATCATTCGATGTGGGCACTCAACTTGGGATTTCCCACCACTATCGAGACCATATCGACGCCGTTTAACGCGGCCTCGTATCCCCTCGCGACGCAAACTTTTTACGATTTTCCAGCGCGCGGTTCAATGCCGGCCGTGAAGCTGACGTGGTATGACGGCGGACTGCTCCCGCCCAAGCCTGAAGAACTTGGTGACGAAGAATTGAACAAGGGTGGCGGCGCGCTGCTCATCGGGACCAAGGGCAAGCTATTGCACGATACCTACGGCCTGCATCCGCGCCTCCTGCCCAAGTCGCTGCACGATTCAGTGGGGAAGCCGCCGCAAACTCTTCCACGCATCCCGAATGAGGATCACGAGATGAACTGGGTCGCGGCATCGAAGGGCGCCACACAGGCTTCCTGCCCATTCGAGTACGCTTCGCGCTTAACCGAAGTGATGTTGCTGGGCGTAGTAGCCCTGCGCGCCGGGAAAAAAATCGACTATGACAGCGCCAACATGCGCGTGACCAACGTCCCACAAGCCAACGACTACCTGCGCCGCGAACCCCGCCAAGGCTGGTAGGTGCCGGGCTTTAGCCGGCGGTCATTCTCGTTCAAATATGGGGTCAGTGGATCTCATGCCCGGGGATGGTTTCAGTCTCAATTGCAAAGCGCGATTGCTATGACGCCGCCAGTGCCAGCGACCCGCTAGCCGCTCCCCCGTCCTCTCCCAAGCGCCGCTCCTTCAAACGATGCAGCAATTCGCGCAAACGCTTGCGGGCCTTATGCAATTGCGATTTCGAATTTCCGATCGAGCAATTCAGTATCTCGGCGATTTCGTTGTGCTCATACCCGTGTACGTCGTGTAGTAGAAACATCCTCCGGTAGCCTTCCGGCAGCTGCTCGACCGCCGTTTCCAGATTTGCACGGTCAAAGACGCCAGCAAGTCTTAGGTCGAGTCCGCCGATCTCCCAGCGTGGAACGCTTTCCTCGTCACTGGTCCGCGTCATGTCTTCGAGCGACGCAACGACTGCC
>Ga0307479_10005918_pt1 | contig 11198 bp, 11 predicted proteins | sample atmos_gasesECM4C_FD_203743 | JGI IMG/M metagenome (GOLD analysis project Ga0307479, IMG submission 203743) | Hardwood forest soil microbial communities from Morgan-Monroe State Forest, Indiana, United States - atmos_gasesECM4C_515 | ecosystem: Environmental > Terrestrial > Soil > Temperate... | reverse complement strand
TGCGGATACTCTCCGGGACGGAATCGAGGCCCTTGAGAAGGTCATCGATGGACTTGGCTTGCAGAGCGGGTTGGCCTTCCAGGGCCTTGTTCACGTTGGTGACATAAGCACCATGATGTTTGTCATGATGGATTTCCATCGTTTTGGCGTCGATGTAAGGTTCCAGAGCGTCAAACGAGTACGGCAAGGGGGGCACTGTAAAGGCCACGGGTTTTTCCTCCAGAGTAAGATTTGAATCCGAATGGTTCGCGGTGCCGGCGCGCAATAGACCGGGTGCAGCAGTTCCTGCCCCAAGCAATCCTGCGCCGACGATACCCGTATTCCATAAAAAGTTACGCCGATTCATGGGAACCTCAGCAGCGCGGCGGGCGAATCGAACCGCGGGGGGGATTATACCGCTACTGCCCGGGAGATGGTAACGCGGCCCGCGCGGACCGCCGCTCCGCGGGTCCCAGCGGATTGCCGGTCAGGCAAACGGCTACTTGTCCCTCCAGCAGTTTTTCACTCCCGCATTTAATTTATTGGATGCGCGAAAGTGCCCATTGGGCAGATTCGGCCAGGACTTGATCCTCCGAAGCCGCGAGCCGATCCAGCAGAGCTTTAATTCGGCTCTGATCCGCCGTACCTGGCCGCAAGCCGGAATTCCCGAGCGCGATGCAGGCGTTGCGCATTAGGCCGCGCCACTTCGTGCGCTTGACGGGGCTTCCGCGAAAGAGTCTGCGAAAGTCGGCTTCGCTCAGCCCGAGAAGCCATTCCAGCCGGGGAAGATAGAGCGATTCGTCTTGCGGCGGGAGAGACGCGCCAGCGTGGTTTCCTTCCGCCGGAGGAAAAACTCTTGGCTGGAATCGCGGTAGCGTGACAACCGGTGAGCGCCGGTTCCACGGGCAAACGTCCTGGCAGATGTCGCAGCCGAAAACGTGATTTCCCATCAGCCCGCGAAGTTCTTCCGGGATGGCGCCCCGCAATTCGATCGTCAAGTAGGAAATGCATTTTCGAGCATCCATGACGTAGGGCTCGACGAAGGCCTGCGTCGGGCAGGCGTCCAGGCAGCGGCGGCAGCTCCCGCACAAATCCGGCGCCGGTAGCTCGTTTACGCCGAGCGTCGGTTCGAGATCGAGAGTGGTAAGAATGACGCCGAGAAAAAAGAAGGATCCCAGCATCTGGTTGAGTAAGAGCGTGTTTTTCCCAACCCAACCTAGCCCGGCATATTTGGCGAGCACTCGCTCCTGAACGGGCCCAGTGTCCACGTAAGTTCGCGCCTCGAATGGGCCCGTAATGCGCTCGCGCATGGATTCCACAAGCGCATCCAATCTCTCCCGCAACACGTCGTGATAGTCGTCGCCCCAGGCATAACGGGAAATCCACCCGCCCGGCTTGCCATCCTCGAGGGGAAGCGCCCGATCGGTAGAAAGCGGCTGCCCGGTGCTGTAGTTGAGCAAGCCGACGATGGCGCTCCGGATTCCAGGCATTGCGGTTCGAGGATCGCGTCGCCGAGGATCGGCGAGATAATTCATTTCGCCGCCGTATCCGCGGGCGAGCCACTCCGGCGTCCGCTCCAGTTCGGGGAATTTCTCCGCGCGGACCACGCCGCAAAGGTCGAAACCCAGAGATTTCGCCTGCTCCACAATCCACGACGTCTCGGCGAGCGGCATCATTCAGTTGATTTTGCCGCAATCGAGCGAATCACGCGAGCGGGAGGAACACTCGGATGGTGCAGTCGAATCTGCGGCCGGGTGAGTTCACTGGAAACTTCGAAGCGCGGTGCTTTCGTCCGTAAACACGTCAAATACCGTATAGAGCTTGGTGATCTGAAGAAGGTCTTTGACTTTCTTCGTCAAGTGCAGCAATTTCAAGTCCCCGCTCTGATTCTTCACCGCCGTGTACCCGCTGACCAGCTCGCCGATTCCCGAGCTGTCGATATAGTCCACGTCGGCGAGATTCAGCAGGATTAATTTTCTTTGCTCTTCCAGGAGTCCGCGGATTGTCTTTCGCAGCAAAGCGCTGCCGTCTCCGAGGATGATCCGGCCGCTCAAATCCACGACGGTGACTTCCCCCGCATCGCGATGGGTCGCATGGAGTGACATCGATTCCCTTACGCTTCCTGCCGGGGCGTGGCGCTTTGTCCGCCTTGCCCGTTCGGCGAAGCGCTACCCGGGGCGGGCAGTTTTTTCGACATCACGATTTCCGCGCCGCCCGTCTTGCCGGAAAGCACATCAAATTCATCCATGAAAGCGCGCATCAGGAAGATCCCGCGGCCGGAAGTACTGAGCAGATTTTCCTCGGCCAGCGGGTCCGGAACATCGGCGAGATTGAAGCCCGCGCCCTCGTCCAGCACGTGAATCGTCATCTTGTCGGCCGTGAGGTCCACGGCAAGATGGATTTTCTTTTCGGCGCGTTCCTGATTCCCGTAGTGAAAAGCGTTTATTACCCCCTCGCGCACGCTCATCCCGATGCGGTAGCAATCGTCCTCTCCAAACCCGGCTGCTTCCGCCACGCGGAGACACATCTCCTCCGCGAGATTGACGCTCTCGACCTGCGTCTCCAGCGTAACTTCAAGATGCTTGACGTCAGAGGCCATCTTTTGCGTTGCTGCCGCCCCGGGAGCCCCTAGTGTGACCGCTTTATGGGTAACATAGCAGTGGAAACGGAGTCAATGGAACAGAATGACCCGGCAAATGCGGTCGAGTTGGGCGCCTTGTTATTGGATGCAAAATTGAACGCAACGGGCGAGTTTTCTTCCGCTGGTTGTTGTTATTTATGAACGCGCTTCTCCGGAATTGCCGGGCGCCAAACTTCGATTAGGTATGCTAGGTTGTACCGGCGGGTGCGGGAGTTGACCAACGGTTGTCTCACACGCGCAAAATACGGCCATGAAACAGCCCGAATCTGAAGGAAGCTTTTGGCTCTCCTTTGCTGGCGTTAGTGTGCTCGTAATCCTGGGAGCGGCCACCCGCTGGTCACTCGCTCATCCCTACGGAATACATTGGGATGAGTCGCTTTATTTCAACGAAGCACACATCGACGTACTCCGGCTGCACGACGGCATGCTGCGAGGGTTGGCCAGAAGGCTGCTTTTCGATAGCACCGGGCGCCCGCCTGCTTACCGCCTCATCGCTCTCCCCTTTCTCGGGCTTTTCGGATTCCACACCGCGGTGGCGCGGCTGGTGTCTCTGGCGTGTTTTGGATGGAGTTGTTGGTTCCTGTACCAGGCGACGCGGCGTGTCGCGTGCGCCGTGGCCGGAGCCTTCGCCGTGCTGATCTTTGCCCTGTCGCCTGACGTGGTCGCGGCTGGCATGTTCTTTGGCACCGATGCTCCGCTATACCTTGCCACGTCGGCGATGCTGTATTACATTTTCACGTTCTGGAGCGACCCGCAAGCGCATCAGAACAATTGGATTGGCCTCGGACTGGCCATCGGCGTCGGGCTTTTGTCGAAGACGTCTTTCCTGGCGATTGCCGTTCCTGTCCTAGCCTTCTGGTTGGTGGCCGGCTACTTCCGAAAGTTCGGGCTGCTCAGCATATTCTCCCAGTGGAAAGCCGGAGCCGTGGCCCTTGTGGTCGCGGCGCCGTGGTGGGTCCTGAATATCGAAGCCGCCATGGCCTACACCCGGTACGCGCGGGGATTTGTCCGGAACTCGTTGGGACCTCCGTCCCTACTGACCTGGATGCGCTGGCTCAACACGGTGTTCCAGTGCCTGCTCGGACATGGTGTCAGCCTTCTGATTGTCTTAATCGCTTTGGTCTATCTGCGAAAAGCGTTCGCAGCCAAGGAGACATTCTTCGATCCCCTTCAGAAAGCTTCGCTCTGCGCTTGCGCTTGCGCGGGCGGGCCGATCCTTCTAGCCCAGCTGTCAGGGACGAATCATCTGCTTCGGCATATCTCTCCGGCCGTCATTCCCCTGGCGATCGTCGTTGGAATGCTCGTAGACAAGGTAAATTGGGGACGTTCCTGGGGCTCGATCACTGTTTCCAGCATTCTTCTGGGCGGGCAATTGCTAATGCTTCTCGCGCCCGTGGCATTTCCCAATAGCGAAGCCGTGAACCTCGGCTTCGTCAATGGAGCCCTGCCGTGGCGCACGATGGTCCGGTTTGACCAATGGGATTGGACTCCGGTTCGAGACGTCGCGGATCACTGCAACGTCGCGTGGCCAAAGATCGCTTTCCTGGGCGGCGGGCGGGCGTTTAACCCCCCTTCGATTCAGGCCGAGTGGTTGAATCACCCGCCGCTAAAACCTTCTCTCACCATGGATGTTCCGAATGTAAAGTGGTTGTGGCGAAGCGAACAAGGTCCCATCGACTGGCAAAAAGTCATGGATTTAGCGAGACAGAGTGACATGGTCCTCACCGCTCCCCATTACGTGGGCGAAGCAAGAAACACGGAAGATATGGATCCGGATAATCAGAATAATCTTGAGTTTTTGAATCGTCTTTCTCAAGAGCCGGATTTCCAAGGGCCCATTCGCCTCGAAATGGGCCGATTCGAGAGTGTGGAAATCGACGTGTTCGTGAAAAAATCTCTTGGGTGTGCCCTGGGGCCGGGGCCTACGGCTAAACCCTAGCGCACGCCCGGAAACTGAGTTGGAGGAGTCGCTGCCATGCTTCATTCCTCAAAATGCGAATGCAAAGACAGGAACCTGAAATGACTCATGCCTTCCTGACGCCTCGTCATGATCCAAACCTGCTTTCCGTCGTAATGCCCTTTTTCAATGAAGAAGAGATTTTCCCACTGCTTCGTCCGCGGCTTACCGAATTTCTGGATAAGTCGCCTTACCCTTGTGAAGTAATCGCCGTAAATGACGGGAGCTCGGACCGCACCATCGAAGAGCTGGTGGCCTGGAGCAAGGAAGAGTCCCGCCTGAAAGTCGTAAACCTGTCGCGGAATTTCGGCCACCAATATGCTTCCACCGCGGGAGTCGATCACGCTTCCGGAGATGCCATCGTTCTGGTGGACGCGGATTTGCAGGACCCTCCCGAGGTGATTCATCAGATGGTAGCGGAGTACCGCAAGGGCTACGACGTTGTCCTTGGACAGCGAGTGGCTCGCGCCGGCGAAGGCCTCTTCAAGAAGTGGACAGCCTGGGCTTTCTATCGCTTCATGCGCATTTTCATTCTGAAATCCTTGCCGCCGGACGTCGGCGACTTCCGCCTCATGTCCAGAAGGTGCGTCGATAGCCTCCGGGAAATGTGCGAGTTTCATCGCTTCTTGCGCGGGATGGTCACCTGGGTCGGCTATCCGCAGACAGCCGTACGTTATGAACGCCACGCGCGCGGCGCAGGAACCACCAAATATCCGTTGAGCAAGATGATTCGGCTGGCTTGGACTGCGGCTCTCTCGTTTTCGGCGCTGCCCTTGCGCTTCAGCTTCATCGGCGCCGGCGTGATGACGCTGGTAGCGATCGAAGAAGCGATTCGCGCGCTGGTGGCGCATTTCGTCGGCAAGACCGTCCCGGGCTGGACGTCCATTATGATCGTTCTCTCCCTGAGCAATGCCGCTCTCATGGTTGCCGTCGGCATTCTTGGGGAATATGTTGGCCGAATCTTTGAGGAAGGCAAAGGACGCCCGCTTTACATTGTTTCCGACACGTGGAATCTCGAGCAGCGCCGAACAAAAGTACCGGCCGCAAACCACTCCGAAGCAAGCGACAAAGCGCTGGCGCGGCCCTCCGCCAAATGATAGGTTACTCGATTCTGGCGGACAAGGAACGAAATGGTGATTCATATTTCGCGAAAAGCCATATTGACCATTCTCTTGATCGCATACAGTTCGTATCAGGCGTTTAGCCTTGCGCGTACGAGCAAGTGGTACTTTGAAGGTCATTACACGGACCCTGTAACCATTTTTGAGCAGCGCTTTGAGCCGCTCAAGCCGCGACTGTTAAAATCAGAAAAGATCGGATACTGGACGGATATACCCGAGCAGCAGCCTGGGCAGTGGTTCAAGGAATACTTCCTCACGCAATACAGCCTCTCGCCGACAGTCGTCGACAATTCAGTGGACTGTTGTTCTTTGATCGTCGCGAATGTGCACGATCCTTCCTCCGTCCAATCGCTCATCCGAAACGGCCGTCTGTCTCTCGTCCATGATTACGGTAATGGCGTGCTATTGCTTTCGAGGCAGGCAGAGTGATCGTCGCCTTCCTGAGTTCTTTCCTCTTATCCTTTCTTATCGGTTTTTTCGCAGTGTCCCTGCTGTGGCCGCGGGGAAGACAAACCAACAGCGATATTGTCCTCCGGTGTTGTCTCGCGGTCGGATTTGGCTTTGGAATATCGTCCTGCTTGTTTTTCTGCTGGCTTTACTTCCTAGGTTCGAGCACTCGGTATTTCGGAAGGAGCTACATCGTACCCGAGGTCGTAACCGCAGTAGGCCTGGGAGTGGCATGCTTTTATTCTTCCAGAAAACCTATCTCGTCGAACGGCCAGGACCACGATCGGCGGGAAGAATACGGCAGCTTACTGGCCCGGTTACTGGGCCGGCTGCTTCCCACGGTTTTTTACGTCGTGTTGGCGGGCAGCGTCATCACATTCATTCTAATAGCGTTAACCCATCAGCACGGTGAGTGGGACGCATGGTCGATATGGAACCTGCGAGCGCGATTTCTGGCCCGAGGCACCGAGCACTGGAGAAATGCTTTCGTTCTGAGCCAGGGCCTCCCGCATGCTGATTACCCTTTACTTTTGCCGCTCACAGTTGCTCGCGGTTGGAAATACATTGGATCCGAGGCCTTTTTAGTTCCGATTGCGGTGGCTTTCCTATTTACCTTTTCGTCCGCCGGGATTCTTTGTTCTTCGCTGGCGATTCTCCGGAGCAAACAGACTTGCTACCTCGCCGGCACGGTTATGCTCGGCGCATCTTCCTTAGTTTCTCACGGCGCATCCCAATATGCAGATGTGGTGATCGGATTCTTTATGTTGTGTGCCATCGTGGCCGTGGCGATGTGCCACCAAATGCCCAGTGGCGAAAACGCAGGATTGCTTGTGGTGGCGGGACTGGCTGTCGGCTTCGCTGCCTGGACGAAGAACGAAGGCCTTTTGTTCTTGGTGGTATTCGCGGGTGTTTTTTTCTTAGAGGCAGCTTGGCGCAGTGGATGGAAGGCGTGCCTTCGAGAAGCATCCATGTTCGCAATTGGCCTGCTCCCTGTTGTTGCGGTGGTTGCATGGTTCAAGCTCTCCCTCGCGCCACTAAACTATTTGCAACCGGGAAATTACTCTGCTCAAGGACCCATGCAGTACTTCCTCGAGCCCGGCTCTGTCTCTCAGAAGTTGGCCACTCTGTTTCGATACCGCGTCGTGGCAAAGGCTATGGCACGCGAACTCCTGTTTTCCCATGCGAAAATACCAGGCGTTACGCCCTTGCTGGTTTTTTATGCACTATTTGCGCGTCCACGGAAGAGTAGCGTGATTAGCGCCAGTACCGGCGCCGCGATACTGGTGCTGATGTTAGTTGGATATTTTTTCGTATATATAACCACACCTCTGAACCTTGTGCACCATTTGGACACCTCTCTGGCGCGGCTTCTTTTGCAGCTCTGGCCAAGTTGGCTCTTCGTTTTCTTTCTGGCGACCTCAACTCCGAAACCTAATCACCTTGCCGTGGCTCCTCATGCCCAGTAGGAGCGGTCCAAGGTGCGGTACTGGATCGCCTCGCTCAGATGACGCGGCTCGATGCTTGCTCCGCCGTCCAGGTCCGCGATCGTGCGCGCCATCTTCAGGATACGGTCATGGGCCCGCGCGGATAGCCCCAGCCGCGTGATGGCGTTTTCCAGCAGCTTTTCGCCTTCCGGCGAAATCGCGCAATGCTTGCGGATCATCTTCGGCATCATCTGCGCGTTCGCGTACGTCTTTTTCTCGCTGTGAAACCGTTCAAGTTGCCGGTTCCTGGCCTCAATCACCCGCTGGCGGACAGCAGCGGAATCCTCCGAGGAGGACGGCGCGCGCAGTTCTTTGTATTTCACCGCCGGAACCTCGATGTGAATATCGATGCGATCCAGCAAGGGTCCGGAAATTTTCGAAACGTAGCGCTGGATCATGGGAGGCGTGCAATGGCATTCCCGCGTCGGATCTCCGAAGTCGCCGCACGGGCAGGGATTCATCGCCGCCGCCAGCATGAACCGCGACGGAAACGTCACCGAAACAGCGGCTCGCGAAATGGTCACGGCCCCGTCCTCCAGCGGCTGCCGCATCACCTCCAAAACATTCCGTTGAAATTCCGGCAGTTCATCCAGGAAGAGCACGCCGTTGTGTCCCAGCGACAATTCCCCCGGCCGCGGCACCGCCCCTCCGCCGATCAACCCCGCATCGCTGATGGTGTGGTGCGGCGAACGACCGCCTGCTGCCCGTGCACATCGCGCAAGTCCACTGAGTATTGCGCGGCCTCGGAAAGCATTTGCTGCGCGTCCACCTTTACCGGAGTGAACGACTCCGGCGAATTCACTAGGTCCACCGCCTGCGGGAGCGACTTCAACGCAAACACGTCCACGCCTTCCACCACCGCCGCTTCCTTCGCATTCGCTTCCGGGACCGCCAGCGCTTTCAACCCAAACTCCCGCGCCGCGAGCGCCGCCGAAAGCGCCCCGCGCACTGAGCGCACGCTCCCATCCAGCGATAGCTCGCCCAGAAACATCATCTTGTCCAGTGCTTCCCAAAAAACTGTCCCTGGCACCCCACCAGCCCCAGCGCCATGGGCAGATCGAAGCCCGACCCTTCTTTCCGCGCATCTGCCGGCGCCAAATTAATCGTCACTCCTTGCCCGTAAGGAAACTCCTACCCGCAGTTTCGCAGCGCGCTCTTGATCCGCTCGCGGCTTTCCTTCACCGCATTGTCCGGCAGCCCCACCACGTTGAAGTCCTGCATGCGCGCGGAACCCACGTCCACCTCAACCTCCACAAGGTAGGCGTCAATCCCATAAACCGAAGCGCTTTGCGTCTTGAAGAGCATGCTGGTCACGCATGGTCCCAGGCGAAGCACGGGCCAACGAGGGAAGCTGCAGTCACCGCGCAGCCTCGTTCAATTCGCTAAGATACGCCAGCGATACTCTTATGCCGCGCTATAACAACCACCCGAGCAAAACTCGAACCACATAGACTTTCAACTATCCCCCGGGAAGTTTCGAGTTTCCAATTTCGAGTTTCCAATTTCAATCGGATTCCTTCGCTCCAACGCCGTACAGCGCCAGAACATCTTGCAACGTCACCATGCCCTCGAGGTGATGCACGTTGGCGCGGCTTACCACCGGTAAGAGATCCAACTGGCTGGCGCCCATGCGCTCGAGTGCCAAATGTAGCGGGTGATCCCCATGAACATGAGGAAAATCCTCCGCGTCGACGATTTCCTTCAGCTTCTTGTTTGCCGAACCATCGCTATTCGCCCGTTGCAGGCTTTGCAGACTGATGACGCCGATCACGCCGCGTTCATCGCTGACGGGCCAGGCATGAAATTCGCTGGACTTCGATTTCTCCAATGTCTCCTGAACCGTCATCTCCGCGCTCAGTATTTCTTTGGCATCGCGCATCGCATGAATCACCTGCCGCTGCTCTAGCTGTTGTCGCGTCTCAACACTCGGCAAATGGATGCCGTCCTGCTGCGCCAGGACTTCATAGATCGGCTGCTTCTGGAAGCGCGAAGAAATGAAAAAACTCACCAGGTTGGAAATCATCAGGGGCACGATGACCGCATAGTCTCGCGTGATCTCGAAAATCATAACCACCGACGTGATCGGGGCGCGCACGATCCCCGCAAACGCCGCGCCCATCCCCACCAGCGCATAAGCCCCGGGCGTCGCCACGTAAGTTGGAGCCAGGCCGTGCGCCACGTTTCCAATAATGCCGCCGAGCATGGCCCCCAGAAACAAGCTGGGCCCGAAAATGCCGCCGGCATTGCCCGAAGCGTAGCTGGTTGCCACCGCGACCAGTTTCAGCGCCAGCAGCAGAATCATCAGCCGCAGCGCCATCCCTCCGTTCAGGACTTCGCCGACGTGCTTGTATCCCACGCCCAGGAGTTGCGGCACGAACCAGCCCATGATTCCGACCGTCAGCCCGCCCGCTACTGGCTGAAACCACACCGTCTTTTTCGGAAATTGCAAAAAGCGCTCCCGCATCCAGAGTAGCAGCTTCGTGAACGCCGCCGAGACGAGCCCGCCCGCCACTCCGAGCACCGCGTAAATGGCAAATTCCCCTGGATGGACCAGTTGATACTGCGGCACCTGGAAGAGCGGATTATTTCCCAGCAGCAAGCGCAGCATCGCCCAGGACGTCGCCGAGGCCAGCACCACTGAACCAAGCACCGGCGCGTGCATGTCTCCAACAACCTCTTCCAGCGCAAACAAGACCGCGGCCAGCGGCGTGTTGAATGCGGCGGCAATCGCCGCCGCGGCTCCCACGGGTATCAATGCTTTCACTCGCTCCGAGCTCAATCCCAATTTACGGCCCAGCACGGAAGCGATTCCCGCCCCGACTTGGACCGCGGGCCCTTCGCGGCCCAGCGGAATCCCACTGGCAAGTGTTGCGGAAGTACAGAAAAACTTTCCAATCACGGTGCCAATCGCAATTCGGCCGCCCCGCGCGTACAGAGCTGCTTTCGTTTGCGGAACTCCGCTTCCCCGGGCGTCCGGAAAAAAACGATAAAGCAAATAGCCCATGAGCGCGGAACCGGCAACCGGAACCAACAGCCTTCGCCACGCCGCTCCGCCGGCGGGATAGAGTCTGGCCCCAAACCGCTCGGTCAAGAGAATGAAAGCGACAACAACCATTCCCACGATGGCGCCGATGAGCAGCGTCAAAAGAAGGAAAACCTGCGCTTCCCGCTCGCGCAAGAATGCATTCCATTGCTGCGATGAAGAATTCCACCAGTTCTTCTGGGGCGCATCTCGGGCTTCGCTCAATTGTGTAACGGGAATGTCACTCACTGTGACTTTCATTGCTTTTCTTGGATGGTCCCGCGGTTTGCTTCTTGCCTCTTGACGACCGGCCGTTTTCCAGCAAGGCGCTGATGGCATTCGCCAGCGCCGCGCCGCTGGCGCGCAATTCTCCGATGCGGTCTCGCGCCACCCGTTCGAGCAATTTCTCGCCGCGCGGCAGCAGCGCCACCAGGACCCGCCGGCGATCGTCCCGGCTGCGGTTCCGGCGCACGTAACCATGAGCCTCGAGCCTGTCGATCAGCTCGACGGCGCTGTGATGCTTCAGCGCCAGCCGGTCCGCGAGGGT
>Ga0307479_10005917_pt1 | contig 11199 bp, 9 predicted proteins | sample atmos_gasesECM4C_FD_203743 | JGI IMG/M metagenome (GOLD analysis project Ga0307479, IMG submission 203743) | Hardwood forest soil microbial communities from Morgan-Monroe State Forest, Indiana, United States - atmos_gasesECM4C_515 | ecosystem: Environmental > Terrestrial > Soil > Temperate... | reverse complement strand
GCCGACTGTCGTCGCATCGTATTACTGGTAGATCCCAAGAAGCTTCTTGGTTCAGATTTGGTTTAATTGCTATTGATCCCACCCCCGCCCCATGCCCGGTAGAGATCGACCCCCAAGTCGAACGGTGAGCTACCCAAGACGAATGCTTCAGACATCCTGACTGAAGAGAGTGTTTGTCCTTCATCAACTCGAAAAATACCTGTGCTCACTGTCGAAAAATCGCCATAGCCTGGTTTCAGCAACTACGCACCTATAGTCTCTAGCGTACAGGAGGTGCCAGTGAAGAGCCTTGTGGCACTCGCGTTCTTCTGCGTGATTTTTGCGGCTATATCACTCCCCCAGTCTGGGCAGAAGCGACAGGCATCGGGATTTGATGAAGAGCATACCGAGTGGATCGCAACTGCGCTGCGCTCGATTCAGGCCATCAAAGTTGGGATGACCCGTTCAGAGTTGATGAAGGTCTTTACCACCGAGGGCGGGTTGGAGTTCAAAAGCGCGACCACCTCACAAAGGACCTACGTCTACCGAAAATGCCCGTACATCAAGGTCGATGTGAAGCTGGCGATCTCCAGCCCCTACGAGGACTTGCCGACAGACAAGATCACGGAATTGTCACGGCCTTATCTTGAGTGGACGTCGGCAGACTGAAGTAACTGAAATATCCCGATATCGCTCATTGAGGGGTTCTGAGCGTAAACGCAGCGAATGGGGAGGACTTGTGTGCATTGCTGATCTTGAAACCGCACTTCGCGAGGCGCGGGAGCGACAATCGAGAGCCATGGCGGCTCTTGCCCCAAAGCATCGCGGAGGTGAAATGGAAGAGTTTAGGGCGGCTCAGGAGGCTGTCTTGCAAGCTGAGAGGAATCTCGCTGCTGCAAAAGGCGAGGAGCACGCCGTGCCCGTGGAATTTCCGGTTTGTTGGGATACAGGTGCGCCCTTGCCGTACCTCCTGCAAAATGACTACCGCACCTTCCTGGCCTTCTTTCTACGGGATGTCGATCCAAACTGGGACGGCACATACGTCACGGTGCGAAACCCGAACAGCGGTTTGAGCGAGAAACTCGCCCTCGTTGAGTTTGAGCGATGTATCTGTGCAAAGATGGGCGATCCGAACGAGGAAGTTCTTCACGGCCACCCGTTATACGGAAAAGGACTTGCAGGGTACGAAGCAATGGCGGTCGAGAACTCGACCTGGCTGAAGGCCCTTGAGAAGATCAATGCTGTACACGACGCCTACAATCCGGAATTTTGGCGCGGTCTTAGACACTACATTCTGCCTTTTCACGATTCAACGTTCGAGTGCGTCGCACGGGGATTCAAAGTCGAGGTATTCGAGGTGCCACTGTCAGATTTGCTTTCCGAGGTCTGCAAACGGCTGATGGCATAGCTGTCGTTAAATCCCGACATTGTTATGGAATCATTTCACTCTTTGACCGGAATATTTTAGGCCACTCGTTCCAGTAAGGCGAAAGGGTATTCTGACGCGTCTCCCCAGGGGGATTTCACCCTACTCTTGAGCACTCCGGTCCCCGCGAGGGCTAGATTCCGCTGATTCCACACGACTACCGGAATCCGTCAAAGCCGACTGGTCTGGAAGCACCTTTGCACAAGCGATCCTTATCGAGCCTTGGTCCGGATACTTTGGGCTTGGATCGTGGGGATAAAATCTTGCTCAGAATCATGGTTGTGGATGACGACGAAATGGTTCGGCACAGTAGCTGTAGGCTTCTCAAGTCGTACCCGGACATTGAGGTGGTCTGCGAAGGAGCGGATGGCGCGGAAGCCGTGACCAAAGCAAAGGGGTATCGGCCCGACGTAATCCTCATGGACATCACGATGCCTACCATGAACGGCTTAGAGGCCACCCGGATCATTAAGCGAGAGATACCGAGCATTCAGATTATCGTGGTGAGCGGGCAAGATGCTCTTCGGGAAGCGCTATCGGCTGGTGCCAGCGGATACGTTATGAAAACCGAAATGGCCGAGCGTTTGGTTACGGAACTCCGTAAGGTCCAGCCACTGAGGCCTTCGGAAGCGTCGGAGCGCGATGCGGTCTCATGTCCCGTCTTCCGATCGTTGACCTAACATCGCAACTACGCTCAAAATCCCACAATCGCATGCCAGTCTCTGTCTGATACGCGGAGCCTTTCCAACGCTGTCCGCAAGGTCGAGCTTAGACCATTACACATTAGCCATGAGCCTTGGTTCTTAGCTCAGCAGTCTTCAATCAAAGCGGGACCTTAGTACGAAGATGGAGGTCACCAGACTACCCGGTACTGCATGCTGATTTGTGCCCTGATGATAGAAGCCAGAACAGAAGCCAGAAAGCTGGAAGCCAGAAGCTAAGAGCCGATTTTCACCACACCCGGCACGCATTCTGTGCCACCATCGCCTGCCCCGCCTTGCATCCCCAGGCCTTCTGAAATTCCGGCATGTTCTGCACCACGCCATCGATCCGGTACTTCCCCGGCGAGTGCGGATCGACGCTCACCAGCATGCGCGAGAACTCGGGACGCCGTTTCTCGCACCACACCCGGCCAAACCCCAGAAAGAAGCGCTGTTCAGGAGTGTAGCCGTCAATTTTTTCCGCAGACTTTCCGGTCTTATCTACCGCAATCATCTGTTCCAGCGCAGCCAGAGCGATCCGCGCGCCGCCGTTATCGGCTGTGTTCTCGCCCAGAGTAAGTTTTCCGTTGAGCTTCAGATCATCCACCGCCACGAAGTTCCCGTACTCATTGGCCACGCACTCGGCCCGCTTCTCGAACTCCCTGCCGTCCTGCTCCGTCCACCAGTCGCGAAGATTCCCCTGCGGATCGTATTTCCGCCCCTGGTCGTCGAAGCCGTGCGTCAGTTCGTGCCCGATCACCACGCCAATCCCGCCCATGTTCACGGCATCGTCGATCTTCTTGTCGAAAAATGGCGGCTGCAGAATTCCAGCCGGGAACACGATCTCATTGTAGGAACCGCTGTAGTACGCATTCACGGTGGGCGGCGTCATGCCCCATTCCTTGCGATCGAGCGGCTTGCCGATCTTGGCGATCTGCCGCTTCGACTCAAATTCGTTCGCCCGCAGAAAATTCCCCAGCAGGTCGCCCGGGACAATCTTCAATGCAGTGTAATCGCGCCACTCGTCGGGATATCCGATCTTGTTCCGGATGGCCGCCAGCTTGAGCTTCGCCTGCTTCTTGGTTTCCTCGCTCATCCAGGGGAGAGTCGCGATGTCCTGCCCCAGCGACGCCTCCAGCGCATCCACCATCTTCAGCATGCGTTGCTTGCCATCCGCTCCAAACGTCTCTTCCACATACTTCTGCCCGAGGGCTTCGCCCAATGCGCCGTCGGTGGCATCCACGCACCGCTTCCAGCGCGCCTGGATTTCTGACTGCCCCGTCAGTTGCTGCTGCATCTTGAAGTTAGCCTCGACGTACGGTTTCGACATCCAGGGTGCGGTCGAATTCAGCAGGTGCCAGCTCACGTAGGTCTTCAGCGAATCCAGCGACTCGCTCTCGATCACCCCATTCACCTGCTTGAAGAACTCCGGGTTGGTGACATTCAATTCCGAAAGCGCCGGTGCTTTCAGAGCTGCAAAGTATTGGTTGAGGCGGAAATTCGGCGCCAGAGCCACCGCGTCCTCGCGCTTCATCTTGTGATCCCGATTCTTGGGATCGCGCCGCTGGGTGCGGTCCATCTCTGCCTTCGCCAGGGCCGTCTCAATCCTCAGCACCGTCTGCCCGGCATCGGCCGCCTGTTGGGGAGTTTTCCCCGCCAGGGTAAACATCTGGGTGGCGTACTCCACCAGGTGTTTGCGCATCTCAGCATGCTTGGGATCGTCCTTGATGTAGTAGTCGCGATCCGGCAGGCTGAGACCACCCTGGTCCACGTAAGCAATCACCATGTCGGCATTGTGCAGATCCGGCGAAGAATAAAAGTTAAACAGCGCATTCGCCCCGATCATGTGCGTCCGCGCGATCACATCGATGAGCGCTGCCTTATCGGTTGCAGCCGCCACCCGATCCAGTTCCGGTTTAAGCGGGTCCAGTCCTTTCGCATCGGCCGCCTTTTCATCCATGCAGGCCCCGTAATAGTCGCCGATCTTCTGCTCGATCGCGCTTCTCTCCGGGCTGCCAGACGCCGCCTTCTCCAGAATGCCGCGCAGGGTGACCAGATTCCGTTCATACAGTTCCGTGAAGCTGATCCACTCTGTCTGATCCGCCGGTATTTCCGTGTGCTTTAGCCAGTTCCCGCAGGCGTACTGGTAAAAATCCGTACAAGGATCGATGCTCTTATCGATCGCCTCAATGCTGAACCCCGGCGCCATCTTGTCATCCCCCGAACTCTGCCCCGCCGCGACCATCCCCGATAACGCCAGCACCGCCAAGAACATCTTTAAAATTCGCATAGTCCCTCACAGGCAAGAACAGAAGATTGTAGATGCAATCCGGTTAGACGGCGCACGTCCCAGAAGGTGAACCCCAGATTGAATTCCGCATCTGGGCATGCACCACAGGGACCCCGAGAAAGCCAAAACCGATAATTTGCAAAGGCTTTCCCTGTGCCTCCGTGTTGTGGTGAAAAGCCTTTGCGGGCTCCCGGCAACAGCGCTGTTTTCAGCAGCGTATAATCAGAAAATCCAACTCCCACTGAGGATGCTCACCCATGACCCCGACGAATGGCACGGATGGCAATGGCTCTCACCCGAATGGCAGCGGTAACGGCTCAGTTCCCAGACCCCGCGCGGAATGGTTGACGCGCCGCAAAGCCGAGAATCAGGACGGCAACTTCTCCCAGATGCACTACGCCCGCCAGGGCCTGATCACTGAGGAGATGGTCTACGTCGCTGAGCGTGAGAAACTTACGGCCGAACTGGTCCGCAACGAAGTTGCCCGCGGCCGCATGATTATCCCCGCCAACATCAATCACCCGGAACTCGAGCCCATGGCGATCGGCGTGGCGTCGCTCTGCAAGATCAACGCCAACATCGGTAACTCCGCTGTTACCTCCAACATTGACGAGGAACTCAAGAAACTCCACACCTCCGTCCACTACGGGGCCGACACCGTCATGGACCTCTCCACCGGCGGCGACATCAACGAGATCCGCGAAGCCATCCTCCGCCACTCTCCCGTGCCCATCGGCACCGTGCCGATCTACGAAGCCATCTCGCGCGTCAAGCGCGTCGAAGACCTCACCGCCAACGTCTTGCTGGAAGTCATCGAAGAACAGGCCGCCCAAGGCGTCGACTACATGACCATCCATGCCGGCGTCCTGATCCAGTACCTGCCCCTGGTTTCGAGCCGCATTACCGGAATTGTGAGCCGCGGCGGCGCCATCCTCGCCCAGTGGATGGCCTATCACCACAAGCAGAATTTTCTCTACGAGTGTTTCGAAGACATCTGCAAGATCTTCAAGAAGTACGATGTCAGCTTCTCATTGGGCGACGGTCTCCGCCCCGGCTGCATCGCCGATGCCAGCGACGAAGCCCAGTTCGCCGAGCTCAAAACTCTGGGAGAGTTGACGCAGATCGCATGGAAGCACGACGTCCAGGTCATGATCGAAGGCCCCGGTCACATCCCCATCGACAAGATTAAGGAACAGGTCGACAAGGAAAACGACCTCTGCTACGAAGCGCCGTTCTACACCCTGGGCCCGCTCGTCACCGATATCGCTCCCGGGTACGACCACATCACTTCTGCCATCGGAGCGGCCATGATCGGCTGGTACGGTGCTTCGATGCTCTGCTACGTCACTCCCAAAGAGCATCTCGGCCTACCCAATGACAAAGACGTAAAAGACGGCATCATTGCTTACAAGATCGCCGCCCACGCCGCGGATGTCGCGCGCCACCGTCCGGGCGCCCGCGACCGCGATGACGCCCTCAGCTATGCTCGCTACAAATTCGATTGGGAGAAGCAGTTCGCCCTCTCTCTCGACCCCGAAACCGCCCGGTCCATGCATGATGAAACCCTGCCCGACGACTACTACAAAGAAGCTGCCTTCTGCTCCATGTGCGGGCCAAAGTTCTGCTCCATGAACTACTCATCGAAAGTTGACGAGTACAACAAGCAAGTGCATGGTTTGGAGAAGAAAGACTATTCAGAGTTGGTCGAGAAACTGGTCACGCTGAAGTAGAAGACAAAAGAAGTAGAAGACAAAAGAAGAGACGGGCGTCCCCGCCCGTCTCTTTGTGCCGACCCAAAGCGAAAAGCAGTCAGCGAGGTCCTACACGGAATCCTCTGCGTCCTCCGCGGCCTTCTCGGCGCTCTCTGCGGTTTAAGATTTTAGGACTCGCGCCCCATCACTTAAACTCCGCCACCCCATCCCATACCAACTGCACCGCAATCGCCAGAATCAGGAACCCAAAAATCCGGCTGATCGCGCCGACCGCGCTCGGTCCGAGGCGCGCAACCAGCGGCCCGCCCAATCGGAGAAACAGATAAACCGTAACCGCGAGCGCAGCGATTCCAATCACCATGCCCAGATACGCGGTCCAGCTATCAACGTGCGCGGCCAATCCCATCACCACTCCGATGGATCCCGGCCCGGAAAGTATCGGCATGGCCATCGGCGTCAGCGAGATGTCTTCTTTCGTGTTTGCCTCATCGCTTTCTGCCGGTGTTATGCGGGTTCCACCTGTCACCATCCCCCATGCCGTGTTTGCCACGATCAGGCCTCCCGCAATCTGCAGCACCGGCAGCGAAATCCCAAAAAAGTTCAGCACAAAACGTCCAAAGAACATGAACGTCACGAGGATGACGAACACGTAAACTGCGGTCTTGAATGCCGTGCGGTAACGATCCTCCCGCGTAAAGCCTGAGGTCATGGAGAAGAAAAGCGGAATTCCGCCAAACGGATTCACGATCGGAAACAGTGCAAGGAAAGTCGCCGTGGACGCCGCCGGAATTGTTAGCAACATCTGGTGCAATGCATTTGGGTCTTTCATGCCAGAGTGCACTCCTTACCCGCTCGACATCGCTGGCGGCAGAGTTCGCCATCATACGGTCCGCTTTTCCGCACGGTCAACCACTTTCACGCGTAAGCAGATGAGGAAACGGCATTTAGCAGGTAAACCACGCCAGGCGCAAAAAGCTTGAATCAACATCAATTGACATGTCATCTATTTTTCCCATGCGTGCAGTCGGCCGCAAAAAACCGAAGACGCTGCGTGACGAGATTCGCCAGACCAGACCCTTCGAGTCCCCCGCGCAGGAAGCCATTCTCTCCCTGTTCCGCACGACCGACATGCTGCAACGCATGTTTTCGAAGATCGTGGAGCCACACGGCATTTCGCTGCAGCAATACAACGTTCTTCGCATCCTGCGCGGCGCGGGCAAGCAGGGCATTCCGACTCTCGACATCGCCGATCGCCTGGTGGAACAAACGCCCGGCATCACCCGCTTGCTCGACAAACTCGAGGCCAAGCAACTCGTCCGCCGCGAGCGCTGTCCCGAAGATCGCCGCCAGGTTCTCTGCTGGATTACCGGGCGTGGCCTGAGTCTGCTCGCCCAAATCGACAAACCGGCAGTCAGCGCCGGTTTGAAGGCAATGGGACCGCTGAGCGCCGAGGCCCTGCGCTCGCTGATCTCGAATTTGGAGAAAATCCGTGACCAACTGGCGTAGTTTTTTGGACCGTAAATCCATGACTAGTCAAGCAACTCAGCAATGCCGGCCCGAATTCAACACTCGCAACCCAAGGAGGATTCATGTTTCGCAAACTACTGGCAACTCCCAATGATTGGACTCTCACCCTGCTTCGATTGGTAATGGGTGTGATTTTCTTCGCGCACGGCGCCCAGAAAGCGCTCGGCTGGTTCGGCGGCTATGGCTTTTCCGGCACCATGGGATTCTTCACCCAGATGATGCACATCCCGGCGCCCTTCGCCTTTTTCGCCATTTGCGCCGAATTTCTCGGAGGCATCGGCCTCATCCTCGGTGCCCTCGGACGCATTGCCGCGTTCGGGATTGCCTGCAACATGGTGCTCGCCATCCTCTTGGTGCACCACAATTTCGGATTATTCATGAACTGGACCGGACAGCAGAAGGGCGAGGGATTCGAATATCACCTGCTGGTGATTGCGATCGCTCTGGTGCTGATGGCGCGTGGCAGCGGCGCTTTCTCTGTGGATCGGGCCGTGACGGCGGGCGAGTTATCGCCCGCTCGGGCATAGCCTGCGATTACCGCTTCCCGCTTGGGTTCTGCGGAGCTTTCGCTGACGAGGCCGGTTTGCGATCGTAGAAAACAACGGTGTCCTCGGCAACGACATCCGCCTCTGACGAGGCTGCATGCCGCCGTACCGGGTGAGTCTTGTTCACACGGGTGGCCGCCTTGTTGGATTCGTTCGCTACCGGACTGGACGCCAGCTTGCCAGACGAATTTTGCAGCGCGTCTGGACTCGCTTTCGCCGTCGGAGTGGTGGGCGCCTGCAGGACTGGCTTCGCCGTAACCTGAGGAAGTGCCCCACCTGTAACTTGCGGGACGGCCGGGGCTGCCGGCGTACTGCTGGCAGGAGAAGAACTGGCAGAAGAATGACTGGCGGGAGGTGCCAGGTGTGCCTTCCCCGGCTTTACTCCAGCGCTCGGTGAGGAAGGCGCCGGGCTCACTCCAGGCTTGGCTGCCGGAGGCAGGTGCGGGCGCAATACAGCCACCGCGACCAGCAACGCGGCCACAACCGTAAGCGGCGCAGACACAGCAATCGCTTTCCAGAATCGCGCTCCCGTTCGAAATGAGATCTTATATGGTCCTCGCAGCCGCATCCGCCTGGGGGTCGTCTTGGTCAGTGGCTCAATATTGGCCGGCTTCGGTCGCTCCGGAACCCCAGGAATCTGCGGAACCTCTGTCAATTTCGGGAGAACGACAACTTTCACTTTGGTGTGCTGAGTCTCCGGCGTTGCCTGGGCCGGTCCACTCGGTCGAATCACCGGGGCCGCAAGAGCGGGCTCCCTCTTCAAATCGGCTGTGATCTCACTCTTCGCACCACCATTTCCCGATCCCAACGGAATTTCGGCCAATTCGTGTGCCGGGGTCGCCTGCATCAGCGGCGTTGTCAGCTCAGAGGAATTCTCTTCAGCCCCGGCTTCCGCAGGCCGTTTCCTCTTAAAGTTCGGAATGATGGTGGTGATTGGCACGTCAAACGCGTGCGGTAGAAGCGGAATGGTACGGATCGGTCGCGCGCCATCGTCCAGCGCACCCGGTGCGACGAACACCCAAAGGTCTTCGCTTTCCGTGACCTGCGCCGCCTTGCTCAACACCTCTTCCGGAGAGCACTCCTCCAACCGGACCTCCAGGTCCGCGGGAGCATCCGGAATTTGATCCGGAGAAACTATCTCTACCAGAAACCCACGCGCGCGCAACTGCATGGTAAGTTCCAGGGAATCGTCCACAGACTCCGTGATGATACGTGCAAGCGGCATCGGTCTAGAAGTGGCGCACCGTCAAGTGACAACTGGGGGAGATGGCGGACAGTCATCCCGCAGAGTGCTCACCGCGGGACTACAAATCCAGGTAGACAATTCACGGCTCAGTACCCAAACACTTGGGTGTACGAAGTTTAACCCAAGTTTGATCTTTGTTCCTACGACGTTTGAAGGTGTGCAAACTGTTGCATGGCTTCAGCGGAAATTTTCCAGGACACTCGCCGTCCCGTGCAGCGCCGCCGTGAGTGCCGCGAGCTGCTGCCGTGTCCGTTCCAGGTCACCCGCATCGATCGCTTCATTGACTCCCGGAATCACCACGGCGGCATACCCCGTATATCGTCCCGGAGCATAGATGGCGTGCCGATACCAGGGCCGGGTTGGGAGCCCTTCGGGTAGAAGCAGTGCGCGTTCGGCCTCTCCCAGAGCGTGGTTCAGCCTGCTGGGATCCTGCGGCGGCTTCTTCTCTTTGCTCAGAATTTTCGCGCCCGCTTCTTCAAAATGCCTCGCCGCCTCCGCCGCTCCAGAGAAGTCTGGCATACGATTACCAAACCTGCTTTCCGCCTTTTTTTTCGCTCCATCAATGTAGACCCTGATTTCTTTCCCGTACTCTTCGTAATCGAATGGCAAAACGTCGGCATCCGCCATGCGCAGCGCTTCCAGGCCGTAAACCCGCGCCATTTCTTGCTCATAGACGAAGTCCGGATCGGCAAACTTCTTAAACCAGGTGAAGTCATCGAAGGTCGAGTGATAGACCCCATACGCTCCGGTTGAACTGATGTCCGTCGAGGGTACGCCCAGGTGTTGCAGAAATACCGTGTAGTCCGATCCGCTTCCTAAATCCCCGACCGGGACATCTGCACGCGACTGCGCAACTGGGGGGCGAAACGTGCTGCTTGAGGTCTCCTGCGGATTGAAAAACTCGCTCCCCGCCTGATTCGCTCGTCGCCACGATTCGTAAACCGTTCCACCTTGTGGACTTGGCACCGACTTCGTAACCTCGCGCAGAAACTCCTTGAGGCTGGGCACCGCCGAGGCACCGAACTTCACGCCCGAAACCCCAACGTCCATGTTGAAGTACGAGACTGCATGCTTAAGTTCGTCCGCATGCTCCTCGCCCCACTCTGTCGATCCGATCAGTCCTTCCTCTTCCGCGTCCCAACTGGCAATGATCATGGTCCGCTTCGGTTTCCATCCGGACTTTAAAAGCTCGCCAAGCCCGCGCACCGACTCCAACATCGCCGCCGTTCCACTGTTGGGATCCACCGCGCCATACACCCACGCATCCCGATGATTGCCGGCCACCACCCATTCGTCCGGGAATTCGCTGCCGCGTATCCGGCCGATCACGTCCCAGATCGTTCGGTACTGGTAATCCTGCTTGAGATGCATCTTTACTTTTGACGGGCCCGGACCCACGTGGTAGGTGAACGGCAACGCTCCTTGCCACTCTCGTGGAGACTCCGGCCCTCCCAGGTGCTCAAGAATCGGCCAGGCGTCCTCATAGGAAAGCGGCGTAGTCGGAATCTTCGGCATCTGCGCCGATCGCTCAGGAGGTGTGCGCTTGGAATCCGGCAACGACGGCACCGAGGCGATTCCCGGCGTGGTCGGATCTCCCGCAAATTCAAACATGTATCCCACCGAACCCCGTTGTACTCCGGTAGCGGCACGCCATGGACCCTGGGGATACATGTCGCCTCGTTTCCATCCATCGTCGGCCGGATCGGAAAAGATGATCACTCCGGCGGCGCCTCGCTCCTGCGCGACGAATGTCTTCACTCCCCGGAAATTCTG
>Ga0307479_10005916_pt1 | contig 11200 bp, 9 predicted proteins | sample atmos_gasesECM4C_FD_203743 | JGI IMG/M metagenome (GOLD analysis project Ga0307479, IMG submission 203743) | Hardwood forest soil microbial communities from Morgan-Monroe State Forest, Indiana, United States - atmos_gasesECM4C_515 | ecosystem: Environmental > Terrestrial > Soil > Temperate... | reverse complement strand
GGGAGGATCTTCGACCGGCGCCTTCGCCATGGTGGGTGCCGCCGCCATGATCGGCGCCTCCTTGCAGGCCCCGCTCACCGGTCTCGTGCTCGTGGTCGAGCTCACCCACACCGGGCTCAGCATCCTCATCCCCATGATCGCGGCCACCGCGGGGGCCACCCTGGTGGGGCGATATGTCGACGGGTACTCGATCTATTCGGCTCGGCTCCCCGCCGAGCCGCCGGCACCGACGCCGCCGAGCTCGCCGGCCTGATCTCTCCCTGCGGGTCAGGCCGTCGCCTCCTCGACCACGCGCCCGGCGGCAAGGAGCCGATCCTCGCTTTCGAGCGGGCCGATGAGCTGAAGGCTGGCGGGATGGCGGGCCGAGCTGGGCACGGGCATCGACAGCGCCGGCACCCCGGCCAGGTTGACCGGCAAGGTGCAGCGGGCGATGAGCAGGTCCTCGCCCTGGCCGAGCGGCGGAGGGAAGACGGTCAGCGTGGGGGTGGCGAGAAGGTCGACCTGGGCGAAGACCTCGGTCAGTCGCTCCCGCCAGCGCTCTTTGATGGCGAGAGCGGACGCCTTCGCAGAGGCGTCGATGTCACGTCCCAGGCGAAGACGGGCGACCACGTCGGGCCCGATCCGGTTCTCGGCGTGCTCCACCAGCTGGCCGTCGCTGGACCACGCCTCGGTCACGAGCAGGATGCCCGCCGCCCCGGTGGCTTCGAGCCACTCGGGAAGAGCCACGTCTACGACCTCCCACTCCGTCGCCGCCAGGGCGTCGTCGATCGCGGCGTCGATGCGCGGGTCGGCGTCGGGCCGGAACCGTCCCACACGCAGCGGTGCGCGTGCCGCAGTCGTGAAACCCGGTTCGAGCAGGGCCATGCCCAGCTCGAGCCCGGCCACGTCTCGGGCCATGGGGCAGACGGTGTCGAATGTCGGCGCCAGCGGCCACACGCCTTCCAGCGACACGCGTCCGAAGGTGGTCTTGAGGCCAGCCGTCCCGCAGCACGCCGAGGGGATGCGGACTGATCCTCCCGTGTCGCTGCCGTAGGCGACGTCAGCGTCGCCGTTCGCAACCGCCACCGCCGACCCGCTCGACGATCCGCCCGGCACGAGATGCCGGTCGAGTGGGTTCACCGGCGTGCCGAACCATGGGTTCTCGCCGGTGACCCCCAGCGCCAACTCGTGGAGATTGGTGCGGCCCACGATCCTGGCACCGGCAGCCCGGGCGCCGGCCAGGCAGGGGGCGTCGGCCTCGGCAGGCGATGCGGCGTCGGCGACGGCCCGGCAGCCGGCGGTCGTGGGCACCCCGACCATGTCGATGAGGTCCTTCACCGCCAAGCGGACGCCCGTGCCGGAGGTGTCGAACCGGGTGATGAACGTGCTCATGGCACCTGTCGGTATTCCCGGGCCTGCTGACGACCCTGCCTCGTCACCGCTCGCCCCCCTCGGTCAGCAGGCCCTCCTACCGTCTTCGCCCAGCCACGCCCGTGCCGGATGGTACTGGGGCGGCCCTGTTCGGCCCGTCTGCTGGGTACGGTGAACGCCGTGGAAGACGACAACGTGATTGCGAACATCGACGCCTTGGTCGACGAGGAGCACCAGCTGCACGCCCGGGTGTCAGGCGGCGAGGAGCTCAGTGACGAGGAGCATGAGCGCCTGAAGGCGATCGAGGTCCGCCTCGACCAGTGCTGGGACCTCCTGCGCCAACGGCGAGCCCGGCGGTCGGCCGGACAGGATCCCGAGGCAGCCCACACCCGACCCGCCGACGTGGTCGAGCACTACCAGCAGTAGTACGCGGGGACGACTCGGGGCGCAGCCCTGGGCGACCCGCGGCCCCGAGGAACTACCCCCCGGCGCCGTCCTGCCGCTCGGCCAGCCCTCGCAGGTAGGCGGCCTGCCCCACGTGCTGCAGGTCGTCGCTGATCACGCTCACCAGCCGCACGCCCAACGTCACCGGCGGATCCCAGCGCTCGTCCACCACCCGGTCGAGGGCGGCGTCGTCGAGGGTTCTCACGTAGTGCGTCGTGGCGTGATGGACGGCGTCGTAGTAGCCGATGAGGATCTCGGAGGTCGCCGTCACGGCGAGCACCTCCTTGGGCCCGTGCCCGTAGCCAGTGTCGGAGTCGTCGAAGGGCAAATGGAACCGCTCCTTCCAACCGTCGACGATCCACGCCTGTCCTCTGCCCGCCACGGCGGCCACGTGGTCGTCCTGGATGCGCGTGAGGTGCCACACGAGCCAGGCGATCGTGTTGGACTCGCCATCGGGCTGGAAGGTGAGGTGGTGTTGGCGCACACCGTCGAGGACTCCGTGCACCTCCTGACGGACACGTGCGAAAGCGTCGCCAAGCAACGCGGAAGCGTTCACCATGTCACCCTAGGTGGATCTCCGACGTCCTGTGCCGGTCGGCCGAGGGGCGGGCCGAAAGGTCACCTGTCGGGACCTTGTTCAGCCGTGCTGCCAGAACCGGTTCTGCAGGCTCTGGGGGCCGGTAAGCGACACTCGATCGAGGGCCGACACGTCGTCCTCGTCCAGGGCCCATCCCATGGCGCCGGCATTCTGCTCAGCCTGAGCCCGGTTCTTCGCTCCGGGAATGGGGACGACCGACTTGGCCATGATCCAGTTGAGGGCCACCTGGCTTGGTGTCTTTCCCCCGTGCCTCTCTCCGATGCGGTGCAGCTCGTCGACGACCTTGGCCACCACGTCCATGGGGTGGTTGCCGAAGTTGCGCTTGCCAGGCGGCGGGTTCGATGCCGAGTACTTGCCGGTGAGGCGGCCCTGACCGATGGGCGAGTAGGCCAACGGAACGACTCCCAGCTCTTGGCACGCAGCGAGCAACCCCGTGGTGATCGGCTGGGTGCGCAGCAGGGAGAACTCGACCTGATTGGTGGCGAGGCGTACTCCTCGCTTGTCGAGCTCGCCCGCCAAGGCGCGCATCTCCCGAGCTGAGTAATTGGAGACGCCCACGGCGCGGGTCAAGCCCTGACCGTGGGCATCGGCGAGAGCTTCGGCGATCGCCGAGTGCGAGCGGAAGCTGATGGGGCCGTGGATCTGGTACAGGTCGACGCTCGGCCGTCCCAGCCGGTCCAGAGAGCGGCGGAGTGAGCCGAGCAGCGACCGGTGGACATCCACTTTCCAGGGAAAGGGCATGAACTTCGTGGCGATCTTCACAGACTCGGCCCGCTTCGGGTCAGAGGCGAGCAGCGAGCCGATGATCCGCTCGCTTTCTCCCCGTCCGTACACCTCGGCCGTGTCGAAGAAGGTGATGCCACCGTCGATGGAGGCCTGCCACGCCTCCTCGATCGTGACATTGGTCAGAGTGGCGTCGTAGCCACCCATCCCCCACGTGGCGCGGTCTCCCCACGCCCACGTGCCCACGCCCATCGCCGAGATCGACACATCGCTACCAGCAAGCGGAAAGGTGTTGTTCACGTTGCGGCACTGTAATCGCCAGCACTGTCAACAGGTGGGCCGTAGAGGACTCGAACCTCTGACCCCTTGCGCGTCATGCAAGTGCGCTACCAACTGCGCCAACGGCCCGTAACGGTGGAGACTAGTGCAGGCCGGCCCTATCACGGGCCGTCCGGAGAAACAGACGATCAGGCCGGGGTGACGGCAGCGGCCGGTGGGATCGACGACGGTGACAACGGGCAATTCTCGCTCGGCCCGGGCGACGGGAACGGGCCCGGACTCGTCAAAGTGGGCCTTCCGGCCTGCAGTGCGGCCATGTCGAGGAAGCCCGTGAGGTCGTTGGCATTGGCGTCGCGGAACGTGAGGGCGGGGAGGTTCCACTTTCGCTCCACCATGGCCAGTATCGATGTGTGGTCGTACACGGTGTGGGTGACGCCGTTGACGATCGCATAGGGCGAGACGACCACGGCCGGGACTCGGAAGCCGAACCGGCAGAACCCGTCGTAGATCGACTCTCCGGGCGCCACCACAGGCGGAACGGCGTCCGGTGCCGGTGCGGCGGGCGGTGGCACGTGGTCGTAGTACCCGCCGTGTTCGTCGTAGCAGACCACGAGAAGGGTGCTCGGCCAGTTCGGCGAGGTGACCACCGCCTCGACCACGCTGGCGAGAAGGGCCTCGCCGACCGAGATGTCCTGAGGGTTCTCCTGGGACTGGGTGCCGAAATTTGGATCGACGAGGGAGAAATGTGGCAGTGATCCTGATCGGCAGTCCCCGAAGAAGGTGCCAGATGTCGTGTCGCCCGGTGAACCGACGGTCCGGTTGTGGACGAAGTCGGTGACGGTCATGACGTCGTCGAAGGGATACAGCTCGGCGGTCGTCCCGGTCGGGTAGCTCTCGTTGTAGTCGGCCCACGAGATCCCGTAGGCGGTGAGCCTGTCGAAGATGGTTCCGTTGGCCGGCGTGGCCAACAAGGCGTCCTGCTCGACGACGCCCGGGGACAGGCTCGTGAGCCCTCCCGCCGACGTCGGAAGGGCGATGTCGTCGGTCATGCCCGACGACGTGGCGGCGATGAGGTAGCGGCGGTTGGGATCGGTCTGTCCGAGCACGCTGCAGAACCATCGGTCGGCGACGGGAAATGTGGTGGCGAGGGAATAGGTGAAAGGCAGAGCGCTTCCGTCCCAGTACCCCATGGCGACCGGGCCGCTGGACGACAGGGCGAAGCCTTGGTTGGTGCCCCCGTCGTACTGGGCGTGGCTGGCCGCCCACTCCTGGCTGGGCTTGGCGTTCAACTGACAGGTGCTCGGCATGAGAAAGGCGTTGAGCAGGGACCCACCGGTGTACGGATTCGAGTTGGTCACGCCAAAGGGGTTCCACGACGGCCCGTGCCCGGTGGGATCGGCCATCGTCAGCCCGTCGAGGCGGTCGTGCACCGTGCGGCCCCCCAAGGAGAAGCGCCGAACAGGATCGAGCACGCCGAAAAGGTTGTCGTAGGAGTGGTTCTCCAACATGAGCACCACGATGTGCTCGATGTTCGCCAAGCTGGGATCGGGAGTACCCGGCGGGACGTTCGGGTTGGGAAGGGAATCCGGAGCGCGCAGGGCCGTCCTCCCGAGTGCCGAGAGCGCTGATCGGATCGACGAATCCGGAAGAAGCGCCCCGGCGTCGGTCAGCGACGAACGCCGCGGGGCCAATACGGCCCCGGCCACTAGGGCACCGGCACCACCGAGAAAGGCGCGACGGCTGACAGGCCGCATTGCCGAGGGAACGCTTGGGGCCGGACCGTCTTTCGTGGTCGATCGGCGCCCTCGGGAGCTTTGACCCTCAGTGGTCGGGGCATTACTTTTCCGCCCGCGGGTAGATCCGACTCGGAAAGTGCTGCTTGACAGGCAGTCACCAGAGCCGGACGCTGTTGCGGGCGGAAAGGAACCAGATGGCGGGCGGACCAGCAACGGCAAGGTGGTCGCTCCGCGCCGGGGTGCTGGCCGCAGCAGGTGCTGCGCTCGTCCTCGGCGTTCAGGGCACTCCTGCGACCTTGACCTCCAGCTCCGGCGGATCGCCGCAGGCGTTCGCCCAGGCCGAGGTCGGCTACTACGGATCTCACTTGCCGGCCGCGCTCCAGGCTCCCGGCTCGTCGGTCGACCGCTCCTGCTACTCGTCCGCCGACAACCACGTCGACCCGCAGGTCAATGCCCAGGGCCAGCCCACCAACCCCATGTGGTACGCGCGCGACGTCCACAACCAGTACTGCGCCACGTTGCGGCTGCGCGATCAGTACACCAACCCTGCCTATGGCTATGCCAACTTGACCAACGGGACCGAACTCTGGGTCCAGCAGGCCGAGCAACAGCTGGCGGACGGTCCCGGACACCTACACGGGGGCATCACCACGCTCGTCCCGGGGTCTCAGGGTGCCGACGCCTTCCGCACTCTGTCGGCGTGGGAGAAGCAGACGGACGGGTCGGCCACCCCGGTGTCCTTCACGTCGTCGGACGGCGCCGTTCTCCGGGGATACGTCTTCTCGCCACCCCCGTCCGTACCGAGTCCTCCAGACGGCTTCCCCGGGGTCGTCATCACCGACGGATCGATCCAGGGCTTCCAGAACCTCTACTACTGGGCGGCTGAAGGCCTGGCCCAGTACGGCTACGAGGTGATGACCTACGACGTCCAGGGACAAGGCGACTCAGACTTGCTCCCGAACCCATGCACACCGAGTCAGGCCGAGCTCCAGAGCGGCTCGTTGTGCACGGGGGTGCCGTACCAGCAGAACTACAACTTCTACCAAGGGGCCGAGGACTCTCTCGGGTTCTTCGACTCTCCGGCCAATCCGGCCTTCGGCGCCTTGGACAGGAGCGAGATCGGTATCGCCGGCCACTCACTCGGCGCCGAGGCGGTGAGCTGGGTCAGCCAATGCGACACCCGGGTGAGGGCCGTCGTGGCATGGGACGACTTGGTCCCGGTCGACGTGGCCCACTGCGCCCAGAACGTCAACGTCCCTGCCGCGTACCAGCCCATCGCCGGCGCCGCCCACGCCGGTCTGCACGCCCCCGCTCTCGCCCTGAGCAACGACTACGAGTTCAACCCTCAACCCCAGAACGGTGTGCCCGACCCTCACGGATCGCAGAACGGCGGCGGGCTCGACGGGGACGCCGGCTACCTGAGCCTCGCCAAGGCCGGCGTCGACTCCATGCAGGTCTCACTGCGCAACGGGACGCACCTGACGTACTCCTACGTCCCGTACGTGCTCCCCGCCAACGAGCTCGGTGAGCGATTCGCCTTCTATTACACCCTGGCGTGGTTCGACCAATACCTGCGTGGCGGAGCCGATGCACTTTTGCCCCCCACCGACACGGCCTTCAATCGGCTCGTCGACTTGACCGCCTATGAGACCAGCGCCGACTACAACGCCGCCGGGCCGGTGTCGATCGGCGCCGGGATCTTCGACGCGCAGGCTGCCCTCGCCAACCCGACGAACCCCGAAGCCGGCAACGTGCCCTACGAGATAGCCGGGATCTCCATCCCCGACACGTTGTCCTTCTACTACTACTCAGAGTTCAGCGTCACGAATCCGGCTACCGGTGTGCTGGACACGTGCACGGACATGCTGGCCGGGTGTCCGTCGACCCAGCCGGCCACGCCGTAGTCGCCCGTCGAGCCCGGTCTCGTCAGGAGACGGTGAAGGCCGGCGACGCCACGTTGGCCGTGTTGTTCGGCTGGCCGGAGCCTCCGCTCCAGCCCCACATGCCGATGGCCTGGTAGGTGCCGGCCGACGCCGCCGTCCAGGTAGCCGACAGCGATTCGGTGGATCCCGGGTTCATGGTCATGCCCGCCGGAGCGTTACACGGCTCTGCCTGTCCCGGGGCCGGCCACACTTGGTTGCCGCCCGAGGCGACCACGATGCTGCTCGCACACGAGTAGGGACCGGTCGGCGCCGGTTGGAAGATGCAGCTGTGCACGTCGCTCACCGTGGTCAGGATGTTCACCGCCTGGCCGACGGCGTATGACGACTGGCCTGTCGATGTCGTGATGTCCACGTCACTGGCCGTGCACGGGCCCAGAGGCGCAGCCACGGCTTGCACCGCGGGTGCCGCTGCCGGCTTCGCCGGGGCCACCGTCGTGGATGGGGACGCGGCAGGCGCCGTCTTGGGCGGGACCGTCGTGGGAACGGTGACGGCGGGCGATGATTTGATCGGAGGCAACGTGCTGAGCGGCGGGGGTGACGCGCTCTTGTTCGAGCTCGACGACACGTTCAAGTTGACGACATAGCCGATCTCCGCAGCGAGAAGCAGCAGGACCACCGCGGCCACCTGCTTGGTGCCGAGCCAGTTGCGGCGCCCGTCCGGACCGCGGGTGACGCCGAACCACCGTCGCCACCCCTCTGCCCCCGCGCCGGCGCCGGCCATGGCTGCAACACCGGCTGCCGCACCCTCCGCCCCTGCCTCGCTGTGGGCGTCACCGGTGTTCTGGCCGGCCTCTTCCTGAGGCGCACTGGTGTCCTCTGCCGAGCCGGGTCCTTCGTCGGGCGGGGCCGATCGGCGCAACCAGCGTCGCCATCCCCGCGCCGGCGCGCTGGCGTCGGCCAAAGCAGCGAGACCTGCGACCGCACCCTCCGCCCCCGCCTCGCTGTCGGCGTCGGCGTCGTCCTGGCCGGCTTGTGCGTTGGTCTGGTCAGCCTCCTCGCCGGGTCCGACACCGACGGGGACCGGGGCTGGGTCTTCGCTCTCTACCTTGGTCTCGCTGTCCCCACCGGCCGGCGCCTTGTCGGTCGTCGACTCGGGCTTGGGGTCTTCGGACTTGGCCATGGTCTCCTCCGGGGGGATCGGCGCTTGCTCCTGGGCGGCAACATCGGGTTGGCCCGACGGATGGGAGGCCGGCGTCTCGGTGGCCTCGGAATCGAGCGTGGGTCGCCGACCGAGCCCGCGCTTGCGCTTCGCCCCGGTCGAGGCGGCGGCCATGTGGAGCTGTGCCACCGCCGGGGAGGTCGTCATCTCGCTGGTGCCGACTGGAGCAGCCACAACAGCAGCGCCGGCGGCGGCAGGCCGGGGAATCCACGGCCAACCTGCGGCGGGGTCGCGACGGCGGACTTCGGCATCCGCGCTCGCCTCTTCCGGAGCCTGCTTGGAGCCGATCCAACCCTTGGGCCAAAGCCGTGCCACTGTGCCACCCTCCCCCGTTGCGGCGCCGGAGTCGCCCCCGGCCGCCATTCGAGCCGCAAGGGAAACGGTGCCTAGGCCTCCAACCTGCGGTTTTCTTGTCGCCACCCTGGAGGGGCCGTCCACCGCCGGTCCCGCAACAGCCTTTGTCGGGGCCGACGGCTGGCCGGGCGTGGCACCATGGCTCTCGGACGGGAGGGCGCTCGTGGCCTACAGCGAAGGGCGGACCGTCCACGATGCGGACGCCCACATCATGGAGACACCGACGTGGCTCAAGGAGCACGCCGATCCCTCGGTCCGGGACCGGATCAAGGCACTGCGCTATCCCGGCGGGAACGAACTGCGCCAGACGGGAGACCCCGACGAGCAGCTCCGTGATCTGAAGGCGGCCTTCGACCGGCTGCGAGCCCGGCATTCCACCGCCGAGTACCGCTCGAACGAGGCGTCCGAGATCATGAACCGGAAGAACTTCGCCGCCACCGGGTCATTCATCGCCCAGGACCGCGGCCGGGCCCTCGACCTGCTCGGGTTCTCGAGCCAACTGGTGTTCAACACGTTCCACAACCGACGCTTGCGGGACTGGGAGCACAGTGGAGACGTCGAGCTCGCCTACGGAGCGGCGCGCGCCCACAACAGAGGAATGGTCGAGTTCTGCTCCGCCGATCGTCGGCTTCTCCCCACCTGTTACGTGCCGCTCGCCGACCTCGACCTCGCCCCAAAGGCGGCGGCTGAAGCGATCGCCATGGGGGCGGCCGCTCTACTGGTCGCGTCGGGGTGCCCGCCGGACCACTCCCCCAGTCACGTCGGCCTCGACCGTGTGTGGGCCCAGGCGGAGGAGGCCGGCCTCCCCGTCGTCTTCCACGTGGGCGGGACCGGAGACCTCGTCGACTCGGCCTATTTCCAAAACGGGCTGCCCATCCCACCCGACTTCCACGGGGGAGAGGAGAACTTCCGCTCCGTCGATTACATGGGCATCCCGAGACCACCGGCACAGACGCTGGCCACCATGATCTTCGACGGCGTGCTCGATCGTTTCCCGCGTCTGCGAATCGGCGTCATCGAGCAAGGGGCGATCTGGGTGCCGTCGTGGACCAGGCAGATGGAATCCGCTTTCGAAGCCTTCGCCCGCCACGAGGAGCGGCTGCGGGCCTTGTCGCTCCGGCCCACCGAGTACGTCAGCCGCCAAGTGCGGTTCACGCCCTACCCCACGGAGGACGTCGGCTGGATCGTGGCCCAGAACGGGCCGGAGATATGCATGTTCTCCTCCGACTACCCCCACGTCGAAGGAGGCCGGCGACCGCTCGAGCGCTTCGAGGCCTCGCTCGGGGACGCCGGTGAGGACATCCGCCGACGGTTCTACTGCGACAACTTCCTGGACCTCATGGGGTCAGCCGGCAACGTCCTGGCGGCGTGAATCGGCCGGCAAGGAAGGAAACGACGTGAAGGGACAGCGATGACCACGACGAGCCCGCCACCGCCCACGCCGGCAACTGATCCCCAAACCCTTGACGACGAGGCCTTCGAACGCTACGCGGCCCAAGTGCGAGCAGAAGGTTGGGTGGTGGTTCCCGGAGCCATCGACCTCGACTTCGTCGAGGCGATCAACGAAGACCTCCTCCGCCTGGAACGGGCGCTGGGCATCGTGCCCGCCGACAACCTGTTCGAAGGGTTGCACACCACTCGCATCTACAACCTTCTCGTCCACGGGCAGTTGTACGAGCGGATACCCGTCCACCCGAACGTTCTGCCCATCGCCGAGCGAGTCCTCGACCCGGGCCTCCTCATCTCTTCTCTGTCCTCCATCGCCATCGGCCCTGACGAGTCGGCGCAGCCCATCCACAGCGACGATCAGCTGATCCCGTTGCCCAAGCCCCACCCGCCGATCATCTGTAACACCATGTGGGCGATCACTGATTTCACCGAGGAAAACGGCGCCACACGGCTTTGTCCCGGGACCCATCTCGCCGACCACTCCCCCAACCCTCTCGAGTACTACGACTCGATCCCCGCCGAGATGGAGAAGGGAAGCGTGTTGGTGTGGGTAGGGAGCCTGTGGCACGGCGGTGGAGCCAACCGCACAGACCGCCGTCGCGTGGGCATCGCCATGAATTACTGCGCCGGGTTCGTCCGCCAGCAGGAGAACCAGCAGCTGGGCATTCCCCTGGCCACGATCAAGCGGTTCCCACGCCGTCTCCAGGAGCTGTGCGGGTTCTCCATCTACGCCGGTCTCATGGGGCACATCGACAAGCAGCACCCCGGAAAGCTGCTCCTCGGAACAACCAGCGAGGCCGAGCTCGTGTGGGACTACGCCCGGCCGGAGACGAGCTGAGCATCGGGCGCGGCCGACGCGACGGCGCGTCCGCGGTGCCACGATTGCCCGCCCCAGGCGGGCGCCACTAGCCTGAGAATTCGGCGGCGTCGGACTGGCGGAGGACGGCGTGACACAGCGGGCAGCACACGGCGGCGGACAACGACATCCGCTTTTCGTCGTGCTCACGCGCAGATTGACGTCGGTCGTTGCGGGAATGGCACTCCTCGCCGGCTTCGTGGTGGCAGACGATGGCGGTGTCTTCCAGTCCTCGAGTACGCAGCCCGTGGACAGCGCGTCGTTCTTCCCAGGCTGCAACACACCGACGAGCGCAACGAGCACGCTCAC
>Ga0307479_10005915_pt1 | contig 11201 bp, 11 predicted proteins | sample atmos_gasesECM4C_FD_203743 | JGI IMG/M metagenome (GOLD analysis project Ga0307479, IMG submission 203743) | Hardwood forest soil microbial communities from Morgan-Monroe State Forest, Indiana, United States - atmos_gasesECM4C_515 | ecosystem: Environmental > Terrestrial > Soil > Temperate... | reverse complement strand
GTCGACACGGGCGAGATCGTCTCCATGATCGGCCCCAACGGAGCGGGCAAGACCACCGCCTTCAACTGCATCACCGGCCTCTACCCGCTGACCGACGGCGACGTGCGCTTCGACGGCGTGTCACTGCTGGGCATGCAGCCGCACCGCATCACCAAGCTCGGCATCACCCGCACCTTCCAGAACATCCGACTCTTCTCGTACATGACCGCGGTCGACAACGTGATGGTCGGCGAGCACGTCCGCATGCACGCCAAGGTGTGGGACGACCTGCTGCACACCCGCAAGGCACGCAAGGAGGAGCGAGAGGTCGAGGCGCGCGCGCTGGCCGGGCTGCGCCGCCTCGGGCTGGAGCGCTACGCCGACGTGTACGCGCGCAACCTGCCCTACGGCCTGCAGCGCCGCCTGGAGATCGCCCGCGCCCTGGCCAGCGGACCGACCCTGCTGCTCCTCGACGAGCCCGCCGCGGGGTTGAACCCGCAGGAGAAGGTCGAGCTGATGGGCGTCATCTCGCGGCTGCGCGACGACGGCCTGACCATCTTCCTCATAGAGCACGACATGCGCGTGGTCATGGGCATCAGCGATCGCATCGTGGTCCTCGACTACGGCGAGAAGATCGCCGAGGGGACGCCCGCCGAGGTGCGCGCCAACCCCCGCGTCATCGACGCCTACCTGGGCAGCGGCGCCAGCCAGGGGATGCGCAGCGCATGAGCGCGACCCTCGGTGCCAACGGCGACGGCAGCGTGCCTGCCCTGGAGATGCGCGGCGTCGACGTCTTCTACGGACGCATCCAGGCGCTGCGTTCGGTGTCGCTGGTCGTCGAGCACGGTGAGATCGTCGCCCTGATCGGCTCCAACGGCGCGGGCAAGACGACCACGCTGCGCACCATCAGCGGCCTGGTCCGTCCCAGCCGCGGCGAGGTGCTCCTCGACGGCAGGGCGGTGCACCACCTCGGCGCCGAGATGATCGCCCGCGCCGGCGTCGGCCACGCGCCCGAGGGCCGCCGCCTCTTCTCCCGCATGACGGTGCGCGAGAACCTGGAGATGGGCGCCTACGCACGCCGCGACGCCACCGACGTTCGTGCCGACTTCGACCACATCTTCACGCTCTTCCCCCGCCTGCGCGAGCGGCAGGGACAGGTGGCCGGATCGCTGAGCGGCGGTGAGCAGCAGATGGTGGCGATCGGCCGCGCCCTGATGGCCAAGCCGCGCGTCCTGCTCCTCGACGAGCCCTCGCTGGGGCTGGCCCCGATCCTCGTCGACACCATCTTCGAGGTGATCCGCGAGATCAACAAGGCGGGCACGACGGTGCTGCTCATCGAACAGAACGCGCGCATGGCGCTGGCAACGGCGCGCCGCGCCTACGTGCTGGAGACCGGCTCCATCGTCATGCAGGGCCCCGCCGCGGAGCTCGCCGAGTCCGACGAGGTGCGCCGCGCCTACCTCGGGGTCTAGGCGAAACTTATTCCGCGATGGCCTTGGCGTACTCCTCGCGGAAGCGGCCACGGGCAAGTTTGCCCCGAAGGGGCATTTTCGCCGAAGGCGAACTTACTCCGCGATCGCCTTCGCGTATTCCTCGCGGAAGCGGCCTCGAGCCCTGAACAGCAGCGTCTCCACCGCCGAGCAGGACACGTTCATCCGCTCCGCGATCGAGCGGTAGTCGAGTCCTTCGATCTCGCGCATCACCAGCACCGTTCGGTGCCGCGGGTTGAGGCGATCAAGGACCGACGCGACGAAGCGAGCGTTCTCGCGCATCTCCACCGAGGCCTCGGTGTCGACCACCGTGGGAGTCCCGGCGGCGGGGACGACGTTGACCATGTCGTCCAGCGATTGCGCCGGGGTGCGCTTGAGCGCGCGAAGGTGGTCGATCCCGATGTTGGTGGCGATGCGCAGGACCCAGGCGCGGAAGTGCAGCTCCCCCGACCCGCCGATGCGCTGGGCGGCGCGGAGGAAGGTCTCCTGGGTCAGCTCCTCGGCGACGGCGGCGTTGCCGGCAAGGCGGGTGAGGCGGCGCTGCACCAGCGGCTGGTGGCGGCGGTACAGCTCCTCGAAGCTGCCGACGTCGCCGCCACGGAAGGCGTCGACCAGGGCCTGGTCGTCCGCTGTGGCGACGTTGAACGAGGCGTCAATGAGATCCGGCAACGTGTTCCAACCTCTCATCCCGGAGCAGGTGCACTCCACAAGAAATCTTGCGGTCGAACCCATGCAGACCCGAATCTCACCGGGTAAATGTTTGTGTGCGCGCCGTCACGCCACCGCGACATCCGGGCCGGGACGTGCGTCGGTACGGACCGACCAGACGGTCAGTGCCGCCCGCTGGTGCTGAGCAGCGCCGCGGCGGCGACGACGAACACCCCGTACTCGGCGACCACCCCCCGGGCCATCCTCCCCGACGCCGCCGCCACGGCCAGCCCGCGCAGCCCGTACCACAGCACCAGCAGGATCCCGCCCGCCGCGGGCACCTGCGCGCCCTGGGTCGCGGGGACGATGCACCCCGCCACCACCACCGCCACGACGAACGCCGCGACCACCCCCCGCCACGGCCTGCCGCGCTCGGTGTGCACGGCGTCGATGACGGTGAGGAACGACCCGGCGGCGACGATCGAGCCGCGCACCGGTCCCGCCGCCGAGGAGACCCCCGCGATCAGCACCGGCACCATCACCGCCACGCCGGCGGCGTCGCGGGCCAGCCGCAGCCACGCGTCGTCGCGCCCCGCCAGCCGCATCGCGCCGAGGTGCGGCGCCGCGGCGACGATGAACACCGCCAGCACCACCGCGGGCACCCACAGGTGCGCGTCCGACGTCCCGGCGAGCACCACCGACTCGGCGAGCAGCGCCGCGGTCGGCATCGCGCTGCCCCCGATGCCGGGCCGCGCCTCGGGCGGGCAGAAGAGCCGGTCGTAGGTCAGCAGGGCGACGACGCCGAGCGATGCCAGCACCACGTCGAGCCCGATCCCCAGCGGGATGCCGACGCGCTGCGGCCTGGCGACCACCGCCACCCCCGCCACGAAGGCGCCGATGACGAAGTGGAAGATCGGGGTGCGCAGCTCGGCGAGTGGGCCGTGCAGCTGGATGCCCAGGGCGCGGCGTGCCTGCGAGGCGTAGAAGGCGTGGCCCCGTCCTCCATCCCGCTCCGGAGGTCGAATGCCCGTTCGGTTATCCACGGCAGGCTGTGGAAACTGTGGAAATCCGCCTCGCGTCCGCGGAGGTCACGCCGTCGACGTGCCGGCCCGCCCGTAGTTGTCCTCGAGCCGCACCACGTCGTCGATCTCCGGGGACGACACCTCGCAGAGGTCGACGTCGCTGACCGCCTCGAAGCGATGCCGCCGCCCCGGCCGCACCCGGGCGCTCATCCCCGGGGTGAGGCGGTGGGTGCGCACCACGCCGTCGTCGTCCTCGAGCACCAGGTCGAGGTCGCCGCGGAGGACGAAGATGGCCTCGTCCTTCTGGACGTGGTACTGCAGCGACAGCGCCTGTCCGGCGTCGACGTGGATCAGCTTGCCGAGGTAGCGATCGGTGATCGCCCAGCGCAGCTCGTAGCCCCACGGCTTGTCGACCCGCCCGGCGTCGACCGGCTGGACGGCGGGGTCGCCGGCGACCTGCTCGGTCAATGCGCCGCCCCCGCCGCGACGGGGGCCTCCAGTCCCAGGTACGACTCCAGCGCCTGCAGCAGCTCGTCGACGCGCTCGCGTGTCGACGCTTCGCTGTAGACACGGATCAGCGGCTCGGTGCCGCTGAAGCGGACAAGGACCCAGGAGCCGTCGTCGAAGTAGAACTTGAAGCCGTCGTCGTCGCGGGTTCGCGCGATGGGCGTCCCCGCCAGCGTCGCCGGCGGACTCGACTTGATGCGCGCGTACATCTCCTCGCGCCGCGCGTCGTAGCCGTCGCGAGGCAGGCTGATGTCGTGCCGCGCGTAGGCGTGCGGTCCCACCAGGTCCTCGAGGTGGGCGAGGATGCGCGAGAGCGGCATGCCGTAGTCGATGATCATCTGCGCCACGAACAGGCCGGCGAGGATGCCGTCGCGCTCGGGCAGGTGGCCCCTGAAGCCGAAGCCGCCCGACTCCTCGCCGCCGATCAGCGCGTCGGTTTCGGTCATCTTCGGCCCGATGTACTTGAAGCCGACGCGCAGCTCGTAGACGGGAACGCCGAAGCGCTCACCCAGCTTGTCGACCATGGCGCTGCTGGTCAGCGAGCGCACCAGCGCGCCGCGCTCCCCGCGCTTCTCCAGCAGGTACATGGACAGCAGCGCCATCACCTGCAGCTGGTTGACGAAGACGCCGCGCTCGTCGATGATGCCGACCCGGTCGGCGTCGCCATCGTTGGCGATGCCCAGGTCGTACCCTCCTGCGCGCATGCGCGCCATCGCCTCCGGCATGTACTGCTCGATGGGCTCGGGATGCATGCCGCCGAAACCCGGATTGCGATCCCCGTGCAGCTCGTCGACGACGGTGCGCCCACCCGAGAGCAGCATGCGCACATAGCCGGCGCCGCTGCCGTGCATCGCCTCGTGGAGGATGTGCAGCCCGCTGTCGCGCAGCCGCGGCAGGTCGACCATGCGCCCGATCTGGGCGATGTAGTTGGGACGCGGATCGACCACCTCGACGCTGCCCGACGCCTCGGCCTGGTCGAAGGGCATGGCCCGCACACCGTCGCGCTGCGCGCGCGCGCTCAGCTCCTCCAGCGCGCCGACCACCTCGGGCGGCGCCGAGCCGCCGTAGTCCGGCTTGTACTTGAGGCCGTTGAACTCCGGCGGGTTGTGCGACGCGGTCACCACCACGCCGCCCGCCGCCCTGCGGTCGACCACCGTCCACGACGACACCTGGGTCGGCGCGGGGCCGTCGAGCAGCAGCACGTGGCGCCCGTTGGCGGCGAGGACGCGGGCCACCTCGCGCGCGAAGAGCTCGGCGCAGTAGCGCGTGTCGTGCCCCACGACCACGGGGCGCGGGTCCTCGGCGAGGTACCAGGCCACCGCCTGCGAGACGGCGCGGACGTTGTCGTAGGTGAAGTCGTCCGCGACCACCCCCCGCCATCCGTCCGTGCCGAAATGGATGGTCTGCGGGCTCACGGGCCGCATTCTACTTGCCGGGTCAGGACGGGGCAGGCGATACTGGCGCCCTGCCGTGCCAACGGAGAGGGAGTGAGTCGATGAAGCCGAGAACCGCCACTGCTGCGCTGCGCGCGCTCCTGCCTGCGCTGGGGTTGCTGGTGGTCGCCTGCGGGGATGCTCCACCGACCGTGCCCCTGGCAGCGCCCACCCAGCTGCTCGCCGGCAGCATCGGCGTGACCCAGACCGGGGACGCGCCGGTGAAGATCGCGGCGGGGAGCGTCAAGTGGTCGATCGACAACGCGAGGCTGGTCAACGTGGGGCTGACGGTGCACTCCAGCGCGGCGAAGGCGGTCACCGTGAGCGGGAGGGCGTCGCTCTACGACAAGGCCGGGAAGCCGGTCGGTGACGTCACCGGCGGAGCGCTCAACGTGCAGCCCAACTCGGATGCGCAGCTGTTCCTCTCCGGCCCGACGCCGAACGGGACGGTGACCTCGGCGACCTTCGAGTTCACGACGATTCCGGCGTCAACCCCGATCCCCGGCTGAGGGCTGCGCTACAGGAGCTCGTCGCGACCGAGGGCGCGAAGCCGCTCCACCACGGAGCGGACGCCCTGCACGCGGTCGGCGGGCACGACCAGCACGGCGTCGCCGGTGTCGACCACGACCAGCCCCTCGGCGCCGACCACGGCCACCAGCCGCCCCCCGCGGGAGTCGACGAGGCAGCGCTCGGAGTCGACAACCAGGCCGTCGCCGCTGACCACGTTGCCGGCACCGTCGCCCTCGCCGTCCTCGCGGCGTGCCTCCAGCAGGTCGGCCCAGGAGCCGAGGTCGGACCAGGGGAAGCCGGCCTGGACCACCGTCAGCCGCGACGTCTTCTCCAGCAGCAGCGGGTCGACCGCGACATTGGCGATCTCGGCATAGAGGCGCGCGGCAGAGGCCTCGTCGCCCCCGGCCCGCTTGGCGACCACCTCGGCCAGGGCGGCGTCCACTGCCGGCGCGGCCGCCTGCAGCTCACGCGCGAATGCGGCGGCCGTCCAGGCGAACAGACCGAGGTTCCACAGGTGGGACCGGTTGGCGACGAACTGCTCGGCCAGCGCCGGCGGCGGCTTCTCCACGAAGCCCGCGGCGGTGAAGGCGGGCAGCCCCCACTCCCCCGTGCCGAGGGCGGGTCCCAGGGCGATGTAGCCGAGCCCGGCGGACGGGTAGGTCGGGGTCAGCCCCACGGTCACCAGGCCGTCGGTGGCCCGGGCCCAGCCCGCCGCTGCCGTGAGCGCGGCGCGGTAGCCCTCCGCGTCCCCGATGTGGGCGTCCGCGTGCACCGAGCAGATCACCGCGTCCGGGTCGGACTCGGCGATCCAGCGCACCGCCAGGCCGAGCGCGGGCCCCGTCCCCCGCGCCAGCGGCTCGGCGATCACGCAGTCGGCGGGCAGCCCGGCCGCGACCCCCACGTCGCGGCACGCCTCCGCCTGGGCGGCGACGGTGACGATGTGCACCGCCGCCGGCTGGAGAGGCAGGACGCGGTCGATGGTCGCCCGCAGCAGGGGCACGCCACCCGGTCCCAGCGGCAGCAGGTGCTTGGGGACGGCAGCCCGCGACACCGGCCACAGCCGCGTCCCGCTGCCCCCCGCCAGGACGATGACGTGGAGCACGCGACGGCTATGCGCTGACGAGCGACGCCGAGATCAGCGGCTCGGTTCCCGCCTCCTCGGCGAGCTGGGCGGCGCGGTCGGTGCGCTCCCAGGGGAGGTCGAGGTCGCTGCGGCCGAAGTGCCCGTAGGCGGCCACCTGGCGGTAGATGGGGCGGCGCAGCTGCAGGTCGCTGATGATCCCCACCGGGGAGAGGTCGAAGTACTCGTCGATCAGGGCGATGATCTGGTCGCGCGGGATGCGCTCGGTGCCGAAGGTCTCGACCAGCACCGACACCGGCTTGGCCACGCCGATGGCGTAGGCCACCTGGATCTCGCACTTGCCGGCCAGCCCCGCGGCGACGACGTTCTTGGCCACCCAGCGCGACCCGTAGGCGGCGGAGCGATCGACCTTTGTCGGGTCCTTGCCGCTGAAGGCGCCGCCACCGTGCCGGGCGTAGCCGCCGTAGGTGTCGACGATGATCTTCCGCCCGGTCAGCCCCGCGTCGCCCTGCGGCCCGCCGACGACGAAGCGGCCGGTGGGGTTGACGTAGCGGTGGGTGTTCTTGTCCAGCCACTCGGCGGGGACCACCGGGTCGACGACGTGCTCGCCGATCTCGGCGCTGATCTGCTCGTGGGAGACGTCCTCGGAGTGCTGCACCGAGACCAGCACGGAGTCGACCCGCCGCGGCCGGCCCTCGTCGTCGTACTCGACGGTGACCTGGGTCTTGCCGTCGGGGCGGGCCCAGCGCAGGGTGCCGTCCTTGCGCACCTCGCTGAGGCGGCGAGCGAGCAGGTGGGCGAGCTGGATGGGGGCGGGCATGAGCTCGGGGGTCTCGTCGCAGGCGAAGCCGAACATCATCCCCTGGTCGCCGGCGCCGCCCACGTTGACCCCCTGGGCGATGTCCGGGGACTGCTCGTCGATGCTCACCAGCACCCCGCAGGTCTCGTAGTCGAAGCCGTACTTGGCGCGGGTGTAGCCGACGTCCCTGATGGTCTGGCGCACCGTCCTGGGGATGTCGATGTAGCAGTCGGTGGTGATCTCGCCGAAGACCAGGCAGGAGCCGGTGGTCAGGGCGGTCTCGCAGGCGACCCGGCCGAGCGGGTCCTTGGCCAGGACGGCGTCGAGGACGGCGTCGGAGATCTGGTCGGCGATCTTGTCCGGGTGACCCTCGGTCACCGACTCGGACGTGAAGAGGCGACGCGCGTCTGTGCGCATGGGCAGGTCCTCCACCCCACCGGCGGCCACCGTGACGCCCCGTGCGCCACCGGCCCGCTCCTGTCCGGGGTTGGCGGGATGGTAGCAACCCGCCCTGTTTCCGTGTAGTGTTACTCGCAACTATCAGGTTCCGGTCGCCGTGACACGTCGCCGGAGTAAGTCAGAGGTTCTAGGCGCGTGCCGGTAGATCAGACCCTACGTTGCCGCGATTGCGGCGTGGATTTCCTTTGGACAGCTGGTGAGCAGGAGTTCTATGCCTCCCGTGGGCTCACCAACGCCCCCTCTCGTTGCCCCTCCTGCCGTCAGGCCCGCAAGGCCTCCAACGGAGGCGGCGGTGGCGGCGGCGGATATGGTGGAGGCGGCGGCGGCGGATACGGCGGCTCGCGCTCAGGCCCCCGTGAGATGCACGAGGTGACGTGCGCGGGGTGCGGCGGCATCGCCCGCGTCCCGTTCCAGCCCCGCGGTGACCGTCCCGTCTATTGCAGCGACTGCTTCCGCGCAGCCGCTCGATGAGCGGAGACCTCCCCGAAGGCGCACTCCCCGTCGGCACCAGGGTGACGTTTCCCTACGGTGGCTCCCGTCGCACCGGGACCATCTCGGACGTCTCCGCCATGCCCGACCCCAACGGCAGCGGCACCAGCACCGCGTACCTGATCGACGTCGGTCAGCGCAAGGTGTTCGTGCAGGGTGCAGGAGTGGTGCCCGCCGGGGAGGGTCCCCCTCAGGGATTCGATGCAGTTGCGGAAGGCGTCGCCTACGGGCGACGCCGCCCCCGCAACCAACGCCGCCGCTAGGGCTCAACCCTCTTCGTCACGCACGATGTCCAGCAGGCGGTGGGCGGCCGCCTCTAGCTCGGGAAGATCCTGTTCGACTGTGGCGCTGACGATCGCATGGGAGGTGTCGAAGTAGTGGTGCGCGAGCTTGTCGCGCATCCCTGACACCTCGGCCCAAGGGATGCCGGGCTCATTGGCCAGCGTTTCCTGAGACATTGCTTTCACCGCCTCGCCGATCTCGATGAGGCGCACTCGAACAGCGTCGAAGACGAGCCCGTCGCCAAGGCTTCCCCGCTTGAGGTGGGCGCGGATCGCCTCGATGGCGATGAGGATGTCGTCCAGGCGCTGGCGATCGTCGCGTCTCACAGAGGCACCACTTCGGCTGCGACCGTGCGGGCGACGCGTGGCTTGAGGCCATCTGCGGGCACCACGTCGACCGACGCGGTAAGGAGCGTTTCGAGTTCGCGCTGGCAGCGAGCGAGGGTCAAGAGACTGACACCCGCGCCGAGGTCGACGAGCAGGTCGATGTCGCTGTCTGCCGTCTCCGTTCCCCGCGCGACGCTCCCGAAGACGCGGACGTTGGTCAGGCCGTACTTCGCTGTGATGCGCTGAATCTCGTCTCGATGCTTGCGCACGCGCGCGCCAAGTGGTCCGGTAAGGCGGCCCGGAGCGCTGCGACGAGGCTGTACGACGCGGATGTCGAGTTCCAGGCCAGCAGCGGCCACGAGCCGCGCCAGCGTTGGGAGCGATGGCTGTCGGGCTGCGTTCTCGTATGAGCTCACAACGCTCTGCGTGACGCCGGCGCGCCTCGCGAGCTCAGTCTGCGACAGCCCCGCCTGTCGCCGAGCTTCCCGCAGAAGCGCGCCCGGTCGCTTGCTGATCACCCTCCGACTATAGCGGATTGTCGATGAGCGACACGAACCACAACCGACATGGCCGCCCGTCGCCCCCTCACACCGCGAGCGCGTAGCCGGCGGTCAGGCACGGTGGGTACGTGGTCCTCCCGCGAGAGTCCCCCGTCTCCCTGACTAGCCCAAATCTGGCAGAAGGCTCGTCAGTCAGAGCACGGCACGGCCACGTGTTAGCCCGCCGACCTCCTCGATCACGGCCTCGACGTGCTCGAACGGTCCCGCTGAGTAGCCGCGTCGTTGACCTGCTCCCAGGCCTGCAGAGGTCGGCGGTGCTGGCGCCGCAGCACTCCGTGGCCCCCCGGCGGCTACGGCCCATCGCGCACGTCCCTTAGCGCTCAGCCCGGGCAGATGATGGCGATGGTCGCAGTCGCCCGCGAATGTAGCTCTGGAGCCTTCGGTGCGCCAACGGCGGGGGTGTGCCATCAGCTTGCGTTTCGAATAAGCTCGCAATGGCGAGCAGCGCGTGTGCCTCTGATCGAGTCCAAATATAGCGTGGCACTTCGTCGACGGATTTCATCTGACGCAGGCTTCTTAGTGCCCACATGAGGGTAATCGAACGCCAGCAGCATCGTGCGGTCCAGAGGCCGAGGGGCAGCATGAGCACCGTGTAGCAAAGGAGCATGAGGTTGAACCATCGATGTTCAGGGCGCGCGATCGCTGTTTGGATCTGAGCCGGCAGAAACGCGATGTTCATTGGACCGAAAACGAAGAAAGCTGCAAGGCCGACCAGATGCGACCAGGACGCGCAGTGAAGTTTCGCGAGGATGTGAGCCACGCGCATACGAATACTGGCGCGCAGCAGATCAAGGGCAAAAAGGACACATGGGATACCCAATTGTGACTGACGCTCGCTGAGCAGACTTCGCCACTCTGTCGCCCTCGGTCGTGCAACCTTGGACGCCAACCCACAGGTCCGTTCAGCGAGGGCACGTCCCCACCACGAGTATTCGGCATCAACGATGACACGCGCCGTGAATGCGAGAGCCGCCACGAGGAGGAGGGTGGCACCTGCGGCGATATTGGCTAGCACTCGCCGCCCGCCAAATGCATCGCTGCAGGCTCTGGGCGGCCGAGACGAAGCCCCCGTGGCGGCGGCCGGAGTAGGTCGGCGGTATCAGACAAGAGTTGCCGGGCACGGGACTCGCTGCTGTTCGTCAGCCGGTAGTAGCGCCGTCTCCGACGTCCCATCACCGTTTCGTCGACCGCCTCCCATTCGCCTCGGATCCAGCCGTCGCTTTCCAACCGATTGAGGATCGGGTAGAGCGCACCAGCCTTAAGGCCTGTGCGATCGATGAGTTCAAGTCCGTACACCTGGGTGGAGGGGTCATCGAGGAAGACCCTTAGGACCCTGAGGGTCGAGAGACTGTAGGGCATGATCGCAAGACTACCATGCCCATCGTCTAAAGTCTATATAGGCTCCCATCCCAGGCCGGGAGAGGGAGTGTGTACGTCACGGCCTGAGGTGACAAAGGTCGGGGGAAGGCAGTGGCGGTCTCTCGGATCAGGACCCGCCGTATGCGCGGCGGCGGCCAAGGCGGGCCCGTAGGAGGTCGCGGCAACTGGGCCGCCGAATGTCGTTCGGTTGCTGCCTGCCAACGGAAGCCAAATGTGTAAGGGTCGCCACGGGGGTA
>Ga0307479_10005914_pt1 | contig 11201 bp, 9 predicted proteins | sample atmos_gasesECM4C_FD_203743 | JGI IMG/M metagenome (GOLD analysis project Ga0307479, IMG submission 203743) | Hardwood forest soil microbial communities from Morgan-Monroe State Forest, Indiana, United States - atmos_gasesECM4C_515 | ecosystem: Environmental > Terrestrial > Soil > Temperate... | reverse complement strand
CTTTCGATCGCGAGCATCGCCAACGTCACCGGCATCGCGGTTGCCTATTTCACCCAGCAGGACTCCTACGTCAACATCGCCAATATCCCGCTGCCCGGCTGGGCCGCGATCCTGCTGGCGCTGTTGCTCTGCGCCTCGCTCGGCCTCGTCAACGCCCTCGGGCTCACCATCATCGGTATCCCCTCCTTCATCATGACGCTGGCGATGATGCAGATCGCGGCCGGCATATCGGCGCTGCTGGTGCGCGGGCAAATCGCCTACAAGGTGCCCGACATCATCGCGACGCTCGGCTCGTCGTCGATCGGCGGCATTCCCTGGATCGTGATCGTCGCGGCCCTGATGCTGCTCGCCGGCCATCTGGTGCTCACCTATACTCGCTTCGGCCGCTACGTTTACATGGTCGGGGGCAACCGCGAGGCCGCGGAATATTCCGGTCTCAACGTCAGCCTGATCCTCGGCAGCGTCATGGTCATCGCTGCCGTCTGCTCCGGGATCGGCGGCATGCTGGGGGTCGCCCATTTCGGCAGCGCCCAGCAGAACGAGTTCGATACCTATCTGCTCGATTCGATTGCCGCCGTCGTGGTCGGCGGCACCAGCCTGTTCGGCGGCCGCGGCGGCATCGGCAACACCATTGTCGGCCTGTTCGTGCTCGGCGTGCTCAACAACGGGCTCGACCACGTCAACATCGACAGTTTTTTGAAGATATTGATCCGCGGCCTCATTCTGCTCGCGGCCCTCGTGATCAACGTCTATGCGCAGAGATTGCGGGCAAGATCGGTCGAATAACGCTTTCGAGTAACGCTTGGCCTCACGAAAGATCAGGCCGCCAGTCGCGCAACTCTCGCGCCGCCTTCGTTACGGCACGAATGTCGCCGAACGACGGAGTGTCCACCAGCATCGCGCGGGCAAGCCGCAGGCTTCGCGCCTCGCAGATCGCCCGAAGGTGCGCGTCTTCGATCCATTCGAAATCGATGTTGTGGGCAAGACCGAGGATGCGGCGGATGATCTTCGCTGCCGCAAACCCGACCGTGTCCTGGAACAGACGCGCCATATAGGCCTGCCGTTCGGCCTCGAGCCCCGCCGCGCCGCTCTCGCCCGTGAATAGCGTTGCGGGATAGGCGTCGCCGCGCGCCTCCGCGCGCCAGAGCTCGACGAATTTGCGGGAAAACTCGCCCCACACGCTTTCGATCGTCTCCCCCAGCCATGTTTCAAACGCGCGCCGCTCGCCGGGCGAACGTTCATGTCCGGCGGAGGCCAGATAGGCCATGATGAGGTTGCCGATCACAGCGCCGAGATCGAATCCCATCGGCCCGTAAAACGCGAACTCAGGGTCGATCACCCGCGTCTCGCTTTCCGTCACCATGATCGATCCGGTGTGGAGGTCACCGTGGATCAGCGCTTCCGGACGACTTAAGAATTTGAGCTTGAGCCGCGAGATCGCGACGTGCGCGTCCATATCTCTGCGGAAGCGAGCGGCCGTGGCGTCGAGCCAGGGCGACGTCCAGCGGTTTTGCTCAGCTTCGCGATAGGGATCGGTAAAGATCAGATCTTCGGTGATCTTGCACAGCGCATGATTGCCGGCGAATGCGGCGATGCCCTCTTTCTTCTGCGCAGCCGGGACCGCGAGGTCGGACGTGAAGAACAGCGTCCGCGCCAGATATGTCGTGATGTCTTCGACGAAGCGCGGATATCGCATCCCGGAAATGAGCCCCTTGCGCATGATGATATGCGGTTCCAACAGCTCCATCGCGATCAGCGCGAGCGCCTCATCGTGATGAAGCACCGCCGGCACCAGGCCGGGCGCCAGCCGGGCCTGAAGCGTCAGCGCCCGATGTTCGTAATGCGAGCGCGACAGCGGCAGCGGCCAGCTCTCGCCGACGAGGCGCACGTAGGGCAGCGCCTGCTTGACGGCAATTCCACCGCTCGTCCCTCTGACGATGAACACGAGATTGAGGTTGCCGTCACCGACCTCGCTGATCGACCAGGCAGCGGGCGATCCTCCGAGTTGGGCGGAGACCGCGGGAAGCCGCGCGAGGTAATCGCGCAAATCCGCCTCCCGCAAAATCCGGTATTCGTCCTGCCGCGGAGCACCCGATGGCTGCTGCTGTGAGGTCATTGGTCGTTGCCTCCTGTGCAGTCGAAGGGTGCGAAGGGTGACAGCCTTAATCCCGATCGAGGAAATTCGATCCGATATCCGCTTTCTTCTTGATCGGATCGTAGTCGCAATAGACGCCGTCGGCGACTAGCGTATAGCTCGCGACCACTGTGTATTTGTCGAGCTTGACAGAATTCAGTCCGACGATCGAGGTACTCTTGCCGTCGTTCCATTTGAACGGCGTCGAGCTTTGCGCCTTCTCGCAGGCCGCAACCGCTTCCGCGAACACGTAGCCTTCGACGAAGGCTTTCATGGTGCGGACCTGAACCGCCAATTTCCAGTCGATGTAGAACGCGGCTCCAAGCCCCGCGATCAGCAAAACAAACAGCGCAATCGCTACCCTCTGAAATGTCATTTTCTCCCCAGCTCCGTTTTTCAAATGCTAGAACTACATCCCCATCAGCTTCGCCAGCCGATCCACGGAGAGATAACCGGCCTCATAGGCGAACAGGGAAACCGCGAAAATTGCGGCCGAAATGACGGTCGTCCAGATCAGCTTGCGGCCCATCCCGGTCACGATCGGCGCCCCCGGATCGGTGCCGGGCGCACCGACGCCATCTTCGTGCTGGCTGCGCACGCCGAACGGCAAGGTTAGGAACAACGTGATCCACCAGATGACGAAGTAGATCGCGAACCATGTCGAGAGGGTGTAGGCCATCTAGCTCTGCTCGATCTCGACCAGCGCGCCGGAGAAGTCCTTGGGGTGCAGGAACAGCACCGGTTTGCCATGTGCGCCGATTTTGGGATTGCCGTCCCCGAGCACGCGGGCGCCTTCCTTGATCAGGGTGTCGCGCGAGGCGATGATGTCGGACACCTCATAGCAGACGTGATGGATGCCGCCATCGGCGTTGCGCTCGAGAAACTTTGCGATCGGGGAAGCCTCGCCGAGCGGCTGGATGAATTCGATCTTGGTGTTGGGCAGCGTCACGAACACGGTGATGACGCCGTGCTCGGGCAGCGGCACGGCCCTCGAAATCTCGGCGCCGAACGCCGCGCCATAGATTTTGGCGGCCTTCTCGGCGTCCTTGACCGCGATCGCGACATGATTGAGCCGGCCCAGCATCCTCGCCTCCTCCTTGATTTTTCGGGGGTACCGATCGCAAGACCGGTGCCCGCTTCTCCGGATCATGCTCTAGACTTGCAGAACGTGAACCAGGCAGAGCGGTTTCTTGCCCCAGTGCTCGTTCAAGATCGACCGCACCGCCCGGCGCACCGATTCGGCGAGCGCATCCGGATCGCGCCGCCGCACCCGCGGCAAGCCTTCCACCGTGGAGACCACCACATCGAACACGATGTCGTCGAACTCCTCGCCGACCCTATTCTTCTCGGGGATGCCGACAAGATCAACCTCGGGATCGTCGGCCAATTCACCCTTTTCGGTCATCGCGATCGCCACGAAGACGCAGCCGGCAAACGCCATTCGCCGCCGTTCCACCACCGCCCGCGACTTGGCGTCCTCCAGGATGGTGCCGTCCTTGTAGAGCCTGCCTGAGGGCAGCTCTGCGATGATGCCGGGGTCGCCGGGCCCGAGCCTGACCAGGTCGCCGTTGCGGCAGGTCAGGACTTTCGGCACGCCTGCGGCGCGCGCCAGCTTCGCATGCTCGAACAGGTGCAGCGCCTCGCCGTGAACCGGGATCAGAAGCTGCGGGCGGGTCCAGGCGATCATGTCGCGCAGCTCGTCGCGGCGCGGGTGGCCGGACACGTGCACGAGATGGGTGCGGTCGGTGATGATCTCGACGCCCTGCGTTATCAGGCCATTGATGATGGCGCCCACCGCCTTCTCGTTGCCGGGGATGGTGCGCGAGGAAAAGATCACGCAGTCGCCCTTGTTCAGCGTGACCTGCGGATGGTCGTTATTGGCGATCCGCGACAGCGCCGCGCGCGGCTCGCCCTGGCTTCCGGTGCACAACGCCAGCACCTTGTCCGGCGGAAAATGGCCGTAGAGATCGGCCCCGCGAAAGTTCTGCACGCCGTCGAGATAGCCGGTCTCGCGCGCCACTTGCACGACGCGTTCCATGGCGCGCCCGACCACGACGACTTCGCGGTCGGCGGCCTTGGCGGCGTCCGCAACCGCTTTGAGCCGCGCGACGTTGGAGGCGAAGGTCGTCACCGCGACCCGGCCTTTGGCACCTTTCACGAGCTCAACGATCGTTTTCGCGACTTCGGCTTCCGAGGGCGAGCGCCCGTCCCGCACCGCGTTGGTGGAATCGCCGATCAGCGCCACCAGGCCAGCATCGCCCAATTGGCGCAGCCGCCGCTCGTCGGTCGGCTGGCCGATGATCGGCGTCGGATCGATCTTCCAGTCCCCGGTGTGCAGCACGGTGCCGGCCTCGGTGTGGATCGCCAGCGCATGGGATTCCGGAATCGAATGCGCGACCGGAATGAACTCGACATTGAACGGCCCGATATCGATACGGCCGCCGGACGGGACCACAGTAACCGGGATTTTCGGTGGGTTGCGCTCGGCCTCGCATTTGGCCTCGAACAACGCGGCGCTGAACTTGGTGGCATAAACCGGGCATTTCAATCTCGGCCAGAGATCGATGATGGCGCCGAAATGATCTTCGTGAGCGTGCGTCAGCACGAGGCCGAGCAGGTTGTTCCGCTCTTTTTCGAGGAAGCGGATGTCCGGCATGATCAGGTCGATGCCGGGCAGATGCTCCTCGTCGCCGAAGGAGACGCCGAGATCGACCGCAAGCCAGGATCGCTGATGGCGGTTACCGAGGCCGTAGATCGACAGGTTCATGCCGATCTCGCCGACGCCGCCGAGCGGCGCAAAGGTCAGTTCGTCCGGCCGGGCCATCAGGTGGCCCCTGCGGATGCGGCCGAGCCGAAATGGACGTCTCCCGCTGAAATCGGGATCAGCCTGCCCTCCGATGTCCGCACGATCATGCAGCCTGTGTCATCGATGGTGTCGAATATCCCCTCCACGGTCGAGCCGCCGGTTAGGATCGCCACCGGTTGTCCCAGTCCCGTCGCGCGCTCCAGCCACAGACTGCGGATTTCGCCAAAGCCGCGGCCATTGTCCCAAAGCGCGCGAAATTTCGCCCAGGCATCCGACAGCTCCGCGAACAATTCCTCCGCGCCGATATGAACGCCGAGCGCCGCGAGCGACGTTGCGGGTGTCGGCGTGCCCTCGGGCGCTGCGACGACATTGGTGCCTATTCCGACCACGACCGCCAGCCGATCGCCCGCCGCGGCCACGGCTTCGGCTTCGAGCGCGATGCCGACGAGTTTTTGCCGCCCGGCCAGGACGTCGTTGGGCCATTTCAGCGAAAACTTCATATCTCCCGATCCCGCTGACCTCAGCGACGCCTCGATGCTTACTTTTTGCAGTGCCGTCTCGATCGCGAGTCCCGCGGCAAAACCCAGCGTCGCCGCGACCGCGGGCGATACGTCGATCACTTCGAGGACGCTGCTGGCGAGGTTACCACGCGGCGCAATCCAGGGCCGATTCCGTCGTCCGCGCCCCGCGGTCTGCTCAGCCGTCACGAACCAGATCGGGCCGCACTCCCCCGCCCGCGCGCGCGCGAGCGCTTCCGTGTTCGTCGAGCCGATACTGTCGAAGGCAGCTAGCCCGTAACCTGCGGATGCGGCGCGCGGTCCAAGCGTGAACGGCATCTAGAACAGCGACTTCGCCGCGGCACTGGCCATGCTGACCAGCGGGCCCGGATAGGCGAAGAAAAAGATGTTGAAGAGGCCGGCAATCGCCAGCACCGTGCGCAGTTCCAGGCGCACGGGATCGAGCTTGGCGAGCGGCTCGTCGAAATACATCACCTTGACGATGAGCAGATAGTAGTAGGCACCGACCACGCTCGTGAGCACGCCGATCACCGACAGCGTGAACAGCCCCGCCTTGATCGCGGCGACGAACACGTAGAATTTGGCGAAGAAGCCCGCCAGCGGCGGAACACCGGCGAGCGAGAACAAGAGCATCGCAAAGAAGAAGGCGAGCAGCGGGTTGGTGCGCGAGAGCCCTGCGAAATCGCTGATCAGCTCGAAGTTCTGGCCATTGCGCTTGATGGCCAGGATCACCGCGAAGGAGCCGAGCGTCATCGCGACATAGATCGCGATATAGACCAGCACGCCCTGCGCGCCCTCGGCCGTGCCCGCGGCGAGGCCGACCAGGGCAAAGCCCATATGGCCGATCGAGGAGTAGGCCATCAGCCGCTTGATGTTCTTCTGTCCGATCGCGGCGAACGACCCCAGCGCCATCGAGGCAATCGCCACGAACACGACGATCTGCTGCCATTGTGTGACGATTCCGGGGAACGCGGTGAGCGTGACGCGGGTAAACACCGCAAGCGCGGCGACCTTGGGCGCCGAGGCGAAGAAGGCGGTCACGGGCGTCGGCGCGCCCTCATAGACGTCGGGCGTCCACATGTGGAATGGCACCGCGGAAACCTTGAAGCACAGCCCCGCCAGCAGGAACACGATGCCAAACACGATGCCGATGCTGCCGGTCTTCACCTCGGCGGCGATGCCGGCGAAACTGACGGTGCCGGTGAAGCCATAGATCAGCGAAGCGCCGTACAGCAGCATGCCCGAGGACAGCGCGCCGAGCACGAAATATTTCAGGCCGGCTTCGGTCGATTTGGCATTGTCGCGGTTAGACGCGGCGACCACGTAGAGCGCGAGCGACATCAGCTCAAGCCCGAGATAAAGCGCGATCAGGTCGCCCGCCGAGATCAGCAGCATCATGCCGAGGGTGGAGAGCAGCACCAGGATCGAATATTCGAAGATGTGCCGCGACGGATCGGACAGGAATTCCGTCGATAACAGCAGCGTCGCGACCGAGCCGATCAGGGCCAGGATTTTCAGGAAGCGGGCGAAATCGTCGACGATGAAGCCGCCGCCGAAGGTGACGAGTTTGCCGGCCGGCAGCAGCAATTCCAGCACGCCGGTCAGGACCAGGAGGCAGACCGCCAGCGCCGCGACCAGCCGCGTCGTCCCCTCCCCGCGAAAGGCGCCCAGCATCAGCAGCGCCATGGCGCCGACAGCCAGCACCAGTTCCGGCAATACCGGCTGCAGTTGATAACCCGCGGTCTCAAAGCCCATTTGCGCGTTTCCTAACCTGCCGGGATCTCGATCCTGATCTTCATCAGAACCGAGATCCCAATCTCTTTTTGACGCGTTTTCTTCACGCGAACCGGTCCCCACTTCGCTTGAAAACGCATCGTCATTGCAGCAGCGCGGCGGCCTTCACGGCCGTTACCGCGGTGGTGTAATTGTTGACGAGCTGCTGCACGGACGCCGCCGACATGTCGAGCACCGGCTTCGGATAGACGCCGAACAGGATGGTCAGCGCCACCAGCGGGAACAGCGTCAAACCTTCCCTAAAGGTCAGATCCTTGATGCTCATCAGCGACGATTTTACCAGCGTCCCGAAGATCACCTTGCGATAAAGCCACAGCGCATAGGCTGCCGACAGGATCACGCCCGTCGTCGCAAAGACGGTGGTCGGGATCGAGACCTTGAAAGTGCCGATCAGCGTCATGAACTCGCCGACGAAGCCGCTGGTGCCGGGCAAGCCGACATTGGCCATGGTGAAGACCATGAACACCAGCGCGTACAGCGGCATCCGGTTGACCAGCCCGCCATAGGCGGCGATCTCGCGGGTATGCATGCGGTCGTAAACGATGCCGACGCAGAGGAACAGCGCGCCGGAGACGATGCCGTGCGAGATCATCTGGAACACGCCGCCGGCAACGCCCTGGATGGTGCCGGCGAAGATACCCATGGTGACAAAGCCCATGTGGGCGACGGAGGAATAGGCAATCAGCTTCTTCATGTCCTCCTGCATCAGCGCTACCAGCGAGGTGTAGATGATGGCGATCACCGACAGCGAGTAGATCAGCGGCGCGAAATCATGCGACGCCAGCGGGAACATCGGCAGCGAGAAGCGCAGGAAGCCGTAGCCGCCCATCTTCAACAGGATCGCGGCCAGGATCACCGAGCCCGCGGTCGGCGCTTCCACATGCGCGTCCGGCAGCCAGGTATGCACCGGCCACATCGGCATCTTCACGGCGAAAGAAGCGAAGAACGCAAGCCACGCCCAGGTCTGCAGGGAACGCGGCACGGCGGTATGCATCAAGGTCGGGATGTCGGTGGTGCTGCCATTCCAGTACAGTGCCATGATCGCCAGCAGCATCAGGACCGAGCCGAGCAGCGTATAGAGGAAGAACTTGAAGGACGCATAGACCCGTCGCGGGCCGCCCCACACGCCGATGATCAAGAACATCGGGATCAGGCCGCCCTCGAAGAACAGGTAGAACAGCACGAGGTCGAGCGCGGAAAAGGTGCCGACCATCAGCGTTTCCAGGATCAAGAACGCCATCATGTATTCGCGCACGCGCATCGTGACCGATTTCCAGCTCGCGATGATGCAGAACGGCATCAGCGCGGTGGTCAGGATCACGAACGGCAGCGAAACGCCGTCAACGCCCATGTGGTAGGTAATGCCGCTGGCGAGCCACGACGTCTTCTCGACGAACTGGAAGTCCGCCTGCGAGGCGTCGAAGCGCGCCACCAGGATCAGCGACACCGCGAAGGTGATCAGCGTGGTCCACAGCGCGATCCAGCGTGCGTTGCGATTGGCAGCCTCGTCGCTGCCCCATGCCAACAAATACACCAACAGCGCGCCGACCGACGGCAGGAAGGTGACGACCGAGAGAATGGGCCAGGTTGTCATTTACTGGCCTCCGAGGCCGAACATGAACCAAGTGATCAAACCGGCGACGCCGATCAGCATCGCGAACGCGTAATGGTAGAGATAGCCGGTCTGGATCTTCACGACATTGCGGGTGATGTCGAGCACCCACGCCGACACGCCGTCCGGACCGAAGCCGTCGATGATGTAGCCGTCGCCGAACTTCCAGAGGAAGCGTCCGAGCCGTTTCGTCGGACGCACGAAGATGAGATCGTAGAGCTCGTCGAAATACCATTTGTTGAGCAGGAATTCGTAGAGCCCCGGCTGCTGGCTGGCGAGTTCCTCCGGCAGATACGTCCGGCTGATATAGAACAGGTAGGAGACCGCAAAGCCGAGCACCATCATCACGGTGGGCAAATAGGCCAATAGGGCCGGCATGTGCTCCATGTCCTCGAGGATGTGCGGGTTCATCTTCACAGAATCGCGGAAGAACTCCTCGACGCCATGGCCGACGAACAATTCCCGGAACGGCAGGCCTGCAAAAAAACAGCCGGCCGCGAGCACACCGATCGGAACCAGCATCCAATATGGGCTCTCATGCGCGGCCTCGTAATGCTCCTGGTCGTGTGGCTCGCCGAAGAAGGTCTTGAAGATCAGGCGCCAAGAATAGAACGAGGTGAGGCAAGCGGCGGCAACCGTCAGGATATAGGCATAGGTCGCAAGAGGATTCTGCGACGCGTAGGCAGATTCGATAATGGCGTCCTTCGAGAAGTAGCCGGCGAAAATCGGAAAACCGGTCAGCGCCAGGGTTCCGATGCACATCATCGCGAAGGTGTAGGGAATCTTGCGCCACAGCCCGCCCATGTTGCGGATGTCCTGCTCGTGATGCATCGCGTAGATCACCGAGCCCGAGCCCAGGAACAACAGCGCCTTGAAGAAGGCATGGGTGAAGAGGTGGTACATGCCCACCGAATAGGCCCCCGCCCCCATCGCCACGAACATGTAGCCGAGCTGCGAGCAGGTCGAATAGGCCACGATGCGCTTGATGTCGTTCTGCACCAGACCCACGGTCGCAGCGAAGAAGGCCGTCGTCGCGCCAAAGAACATCACCACCGCCTGCGCGTTCGGGGCGAGTTCGAACAACGGCGACAACCGCGCCACCATGAAGACACCCGCGGTCACCATGGTCGCGGCGTGGATCAGGGCCGAAACCGGGGTCGGACCTTCCATCGCATCCGGCAACCAGGTGTGCAGCAGGAATTGGGCCGACTTGCCCATCGCGCCCATGAACAGCAACAGGCAGGTCAGCGTCAGCGCATCGGGATGCCAGCCAAAGAAATCGATGGTCTTGCCGGCGAGTTTTGGCGCGGCGCCGAAAATCGTGTCGAAATCGGTCGAGCCGATCAGCGCGAAGATTGCGAAAATGCCGAGGGCGAAGCCGAAATCGCCGACCCGGTTGACGATGAAGGCCTTGATCGCCGCGGCATTCGCCGACGGCTTCTGGTACCAGAATCCGATCAGGAGGTAGCTCGCGAGGCCGACGCCCTCCCAGCCGAAGAACAGCTGCACCAGGTTGTCCGCCGTCACGAGCATCAGCATCGCGAAGGTGAACAGCGACAGATAGCTGAAGAACCGCGGCCGGTACGGATCCTCGTCCATGTAGCCGATCGAATAGAGATGGACCAGCGAGGAGACGGTATTGACCACGACCAGCATGACCGCGGTCAGGGTGTCCACCCGCAGCGACCACGAAACCTGCAGGTCGCCGGAGGTGATCCAGGGAAACAGCTCGATCCGCGCATCGTGATGCATGAAGCCGACGTCGACCAGCGTGAACCAGGACAGTGCTGCGGAAACGAACAACAGGCCGGTCGTGATCAGTTCGGCCGCGCGCGAGCCCGCTGCAGGCGGCTCGGCGGCATGATGATCATCGTGGCCGTGGTCATCCCCATGATCGTCATGGGCATCCGATGCATGCGCATCGGCACCGTGCGCGTCGTCATGATGCTCGACGGTGTCGCCGCTCGGGTTGCGCGCATGCGCCCCGAAAATGGAGATCAGGCCAGCGAGAATGGCGCCCAGCAGCGGCAGAAAAACGATTGCCTGAATCATAAGAGCGCCTCTTTGCGCATGATCTCCGCGCAAACGCGTTCCGCGTTTGTCGCGCGGGAAAACCGGTGCCCACTTTTCCGGATCATGCGGTTAACCCTTCATCAGATTGACGTCTTCGACCGCGATCGAACCGCGGTTGCGGTAGTACACGACCAGCACGGCAAGGCCGATCGCCGTTTCTGCCGCAGCCACGGTGAGCACCAGCAGCGCGAACACCTGGCCTACGATGTCGCCAAGGAAGGTCGAGAACGCCACCAGGTTGATGTTGACCGCGAGCAGGATCAG
>Ga0307479_10005911_pt1 | contig 11206 bp, 7 predicted proteins | sample atmos_gasesECM4C_FD_203743 | JGI IMG/M metagenome (GOLD analysis project Ga0307479, IMG submission 203743) | Hardwood forest soil microbial communities from Morgan-Monroe State Forest, Indiana, United States - atmos_gasesECM4C_515 | ecosystem: Environmental > Terrestrial > Soil > Temperate... | reverse complement strand
CGGCGCTTCCGTACTCCAGCGGTACCACTGGACTGCCGAAGGGCGTAATGCTATCGCATTCCAACCTGGTGGCGAATGTCTTTCAGTTCCTCGCTCCGGGAGAGGAAGCCACCTACACGCAGGACGATATTGCGCTTTGCTGCTTGCCCCTGTATCACATCTACGGCTTGAACGTTGTTTTGAACTCGATTCTCGTGGTGGGTGGGACCCTGGTGTTGGCATCTCGTTTCGACGAGGCAAGGTTTCTCCATGTGCTGCGCGACGAGCGGCCAACGTTCTTGCCGCTGGTGCCGCCGCTGGTCAACTGTTTGTGCCACGCAGCCGAGCAGGGACTGTTTCCAATCGAGCACTCGGTGCGGTATGTGAAGTCCGGCGCGGCTCCGCTTGCTCCCGAATTGGCACGAAGGTTCACCGACCTGACCGGAATTCGACTTCGTCAAGGCTATGGCATGACCGAAGCCTCTCCGGTGACGCATATTGGATTTCTCGAGGAGGATCGCTATCGCCCCGATTCGATCGGTCCGGCTGTGGCTCAGACGGAATGCCGGCTGGAAGGCGGTCACCAGCCATGCCAAGGCGAGCTGGTGATGCGCGGCCCGCAGTTCATGCTTGGCTACTGGAATGCTCCTGAAGCGACCGCCTCCGTGGTGCGTGATGGGTGGTACTGGTCAGGCGATGTGGCTGCCGTTGACGCGGATGGCTTCTACCGCATCGTCGATCGCGTGAAGGAGATGATCAAGTACAAAGGCTTTCCTATCGCGCCGGCAGAGGTGGAAGGCGTGCTGCTCGAACATCCGATGGTGCGGGACTGCGGCATCGTCGGACGCAAGGACGATGTGGCCGGCGAATTCCCATGCGCATTCGTTGTCTTACGTGACGGCCTCACGGGAAACACCCAGATCGCCGAAGAGCTTTGCGGATATGTCGGCGAACGTCTCACCGCATATAAGCAGCCGCGAGAGGTGCGATTTGTGCATTCGATTCCTCGGAATCCGTCAGGGAAGATTTTAAGGCGGAAGTTGCGGGATGAGCTCTAGTTTCACCACGGAGACACGGAGACACGGAGAACAGCCAAAACCGGGATTGAACGCGAAGGACACGGAGGTACACAAAGGAATGTTTCTTTAGCCATGAATGATCCTTACAACGTGAGCCGACTTCGTGATCCTGGTGTCCTTCGTGTGCGATCTAGCTTCCCCGTGGGAGTGGTGAAATGATTTTCGCGACTATACTGATTTTCTATCTTCATAGCTGAGGTTTTCGTTGCGTCGCATCGTTCCCGGGCTACTTGCTTGTGTTGTCCTCCTTTGGAGCGCGTTGTTCTCTCAGGCTCCGCGGCAGCCTTCTTCCAGGCAGCAATTCGTGCGCGCCAACAACCTTGGCGCGGCCTACATGAATCAGCAGAAGCTCGACGAAGCCGAGAAGCAGTTTGCCCAGGCCGTTGCCATCGACAAGAACAACGCGACAGCACAGCTCAATCTTGGGATTGCACGGCTGAATCTCTCGAAGGTTGCTCCGGCGGAAGAATCGTTGCGACGCGCAGCGGAGCTTGATCCGAAGAATCCTGCTCCCTGGTACAACCTGGGCTTACTGCATCGCAATAATGGACAGGCCGAGCAGGCGCTCACGGAATTCAGCAAGGCGGCGGAACTTGCGCCCAACGATACTTACACGCACTACTTCCTTGGCGACCTTTACTCGCAGTTACAAAAGTATGTGGATGCGGAGAAGGAATTTCGCCGCGCGTCGGAGCTTGATCCACACAGCGTTTCCGCCGAGTTCGGACTTGCGCGTGCCCTGCAGCGGCAAGGGAAGACCGCGGATGCCAAACCTCATTTCGAGCGTTTCCAGAAGCTGACATCCGAAAAGCTGGGTACTCCCATCAGCCAGGTTTATGGCGAGCAGGGTCCGTTATCGCTGGCACGCGTAATTCCAGGCGAGGCAGTTTTGACCGCCGCAATCCCGGTCCGGTTCATTGTTCTTGGAAGCGAGTCGGGCCTGCCGGTTTCGGGAGCGCGATCAGGCTCAACGGACGCAGACAGCCCCGGTCCGGGAATTTGTGTTTACGATCTGGATGGCGATGGACTTCCGGATGTCCTTCTCCCCAACAGTGCAGGTCACGTTGCGCTCTATCGCAATCTCGGAAAGGGCAAGTTTGAGGACATCACCAAGAGCTCAGGGCTGCCGAATATCGAGGGCGCTATCGGCTGCGGCATCGGCGATTACGACAATGACGGCAAGCCGGATATTGCGTTGAGTACGAAAGAGAGAATTCTGCTCTTCCATAACGATGGAGCAGGAAAGTTCAGCGACAAAACCAAATCCGCGCATATCGACGTTGGCGGTCGACCGCTGAGCGTCACGTTCGTTGATTATGATCACGACGGCGATCTCGATCTCTACGTGACGCGCGGGGGCGGCAGCAATGTCCTGTTGCGCAACAATGGCGACAATACTTTCACCGATGTCACGGAGCAAACCGCTTTGCAGGGCAGCGGCCCCGGAATGATGCTGGCCAGCGACGTGAACAACGATCGCGCCATCGATCTTGTGCTTACCTCTTTTACAGCGTCACCCAGCATGCACTTGAATCCGCGCGAAGGCGCGTTCAAAGCAGAGCACCCGTGGCAAGGATCGATTTCGCAAGGGGCCGCAGGCGTAGCGGCGCTGGACTTTGACAAAGATGGTTGGATGGATCTTGCATTTACTCAGCCGCAATCGCCCGGTCTCACGCTTCGGCGCAACATCGACGGCAGCCGATTCGAGGACGTGCCGCTGCCAAAGGTGAATTGGAAACGCGCATGGGGACTGGCCGCATTTGATTACGACAATGATGGCTGGATCGATCTTGCTGTGGTCGGCGAGACGGACCACGGCTTCGCAATTCGCCTCTTCCGAAATCTTGGTCCCAAGGGATTTGAGGACGTCACTTCGGCAGTCGGCCTCGACAAAATCAAACTCCACGATCCGCGTGCGCTGGTTGCCGCGGACATCGACGGCGACGGCGATTCCGACCTTCTCATCACCCAAGCCGATGGCTCGCTTATCGTTCTGCGTAACGACGGCGGCAACAAAAATCATTCGCTGCGCGTTTCTCTCAAAGGCTTGAACGACAACAAGAGCGCATTCGGCACTAAGGTGCAGGTGTTCGCAGGCGAGTCGCAGCAGAAGTGGGAGATTGCGGGCAGCAGCGGATATCTGTCGCAAGGGCCGTCGGAGATTCTCGCAGGGCTTGGCCAGGAGACCCATGCTGATGTCGTGCGACTGCTATGGCCGACTGGCGTCTACCAGGACGAAATCGATCTCGCTGCCGACGAACCGCACCAAATTCTCGAGATCGATCGACGGGGCAGCTCGTGCCCGGTGCTGTTCGCGTGGAACGGGAACCGCTATGAACTTGTGAGCGATGTGATCGGCGCTGCTGTGATCGGGCACTGGGTTGGACCAAATCAGCGCGACCTGCCCGATCCCGATGAGTACATCAAGGTCGATGGCGCCCGCATACGGCCACGCGATGGACGCTTGAGTTTTACCTTCGCCGAGCCCATGGAAGAGGTTAATTACCTTGACCAGGCTCGACTTATTGCCGTCGATCATCCTGCGATGACCGATGTCTATCCGAACGAGCGATTTGTGGCGAATCCGCCGTTTCCTGAGTTCAAGATCATCACCTCGCAGTATCCACATGCGCCTGTGGGAGCATGGGACGATCAAGGCCGCAACGTCCTTCCTGCGCTGCTTGCGCATGATCACAAATACGTGACGGGATTCAAGCTGCTGCATTTTGCCGGGTTTGCCGAGCCGCACTCGCTGGTTCTCGATTTGGGCGATTGGGACGCGTCGCGCCCCTTGCATCTTCTGCTCGACGGCTTCACTGAGTACTTCACGGCGAACTCGATGTATGCGGCCTATCAGGCGAACCTCAGCGTGGTGCCTCCGTATCTGGAGGCGCAAGAGCCGGACGGAACCTGGAAGCGCGTGCTCGACGACATGGGATTCCCGGCCGGCCTGCCGCGCACCATCACCGTCGACTTGACCGGTAAGTTGAAGCCGGGAGCACGCAAAATCCGCATCGTTACCAACCTACAGATCTATTGGGACCGGGCGCTGATTGATAACAGTTTGGAAGATACCAGCGTGCGCACGCATGAGGTGCCACTCGCAGCGGCGCGCTTGCACTTCCATGGATATCCGCGAGTGGACGAGAAATTTCCGGGCGATCTGAACTACGACTACAACGACGTGAGTCTCACTGGGCCGTACGCGCGCCATGTATGCAACTACACGCGGTATGGCGACGTGTTGCCTCTGCTCAAGGCTGCGGACGACAAATTCGTGATCTTCGGTTCCGGCGAAGAGGTCGTCTTCGATTTCGATCCCGCGAGTCTTCCGTCGCTGTCTGCAGGCTGGACACGCGACTACCTCTTCTACGCAAACGGCTTTGTAAAGGACATGGATTTCTACGCAGCCGACGCGTTTACGGTCGATCCGCTGCCGTTTCACCGCATGGGCGCCTATCCCAATCCACCGCGCTCGGAATATCCATTGGATGGCAGTGGTCTGGATTATCTTGTCGAGTACAACAGTCGGTACCAATCTGGGAATGGCGTGCGCGAATACCGGTATGTGTATCCGACTCAATCGAAATAGGGGCTGCTCCCAAACTCCGTCATCCTGAGGCCTGTCGTTGGCCCAAGAACCTGCCGGAATGATTGTGACTTGTATGCATCGTCACGGCACTTACACGAAGTACTCGTGAAAGAGCCCGGAAAGTACGATTAAGACCGCGCCGTCGCGGGAGGTCCTTCGGCCGACAGCAGGCCTCTTGATGACAGAACTTGGGGGCGATCTGGGCTGTCGTACCCGGTTAGGAGCGAATCGCGATGCTCTTCTCTTGCATCATCGGCGCCTCCCGATGCGGGCCGACAGCTTGCTCCAGCACGCGCGCCACTTTCAGGATCAGTTCTTCGGTATTTGGCTGACCCACGATTTGCACGCCGATAGGCAATCCTCCCGGAGACTGTCCGACAGGAACAACCACTGCGGGATTGCCCAGCAGGTTGAACCACTGCGTGTAGCTCATCGCATCCATGTAGGAGACGTTCTTGCCCCCGATGTTCCACTCCCGCTCACCGTGGCGGAAGGCCGGAACTGAACACACAGGACAAATGACGACTGGAATCCGTTCCATCTGCTGTGCGAGACGGAGGCGAAGGTGGTCGCGTGTGAACCAGGCGGAAAGCAGGTCTTCTTTTGTGGGCGGCCGGTCGGAGAAGGTGAGGATGGTGCTCGTCTCAGCTTCTCGTCCTTTGAATTCCGGAGCGAGGATCTCGGCGGCGAGCCGCACGAAGAGAGTCCACCAGTGCTCGCGGGCCTCGCTCAGACCGTCAGGCCGGAAGGGTTCAACGCGCAGCCCTGCAGCCTCCAGGGCCTTGGCCGCCTTTTGCACCGCTGCTCGAGTTTCTGGAGTTACCGGCGCATCGGGATGCTCGTCGAAATAACCGATCGTCAGGTTCTGCAACTCGAGCTCTGCAACTTCGCGTAACGGAATGGGAGACGCCATCGCGTCGCCGGCGTCAAACCCGGCAATGACGTGAAAGAGCAGATCGACGTCCTCGACGGTTCGAGCCATGGGCCCGACAACTCCTAGCAGCGCAAAGGGGCCGAGACTCTCCGGCCAATGGCCAGGCGCGGGAATGCGTCCGGGCGTCGGCTTGAGACCGCAGATGCCGCTGAGATGGGCCGGAACACGAATCGATCCGCCTCCGTCACTGCCGATTCCACCGGCGCACATCCCGGCAGCGATGGCAGCTGCTTCTCCGCCGCTCGATCCGCCCGGCGTGCGCGTGACATCCCATGGATTGCTCGTGCGTCCGTAGAGCGGGTTCTCAGTCTCGTAGGCCATGAGCATCTCTGGGACATTGGTGTTGCCAAGTACGATCGCGCCCGCCTGTCGCAGCCGTTGCACGAGCACTGCGTCATCTTTGGCGACCAACCCTTGACGTGTGCGACTGCCGCACTCGTGACCCAGTCCGGCTACAGCAATTGAGCTCTTGATGCTGACGGGCACTCCATGAAGAACGCCGACCCGTTCACCGCCCTGCACGGCAGTTTCGGACAAGTGCGATTCCGCGAGCGCCGCTTCGCCTCGTAGCTGGATGAATGCGTTTAGTTTTGGATTGAGTTGATCAATGCGAGCGAGGTGAGCGCGGACCAACTCAACGGGAGAAACCTTACGCTCGCGGACCGCAGCTGCCATCTGAACCAGAGAGAGTTGGTGAAGGTGCATTTGAGAATCCGACGGAAGCTACTGCAGGAAATTTCGAATCAGTTTCGCTCCCTCGGGTGTGAGCACGCTTTCCGGGTGGAACTGCACTCCTTCGACGGGCAGTTTACGATGGCGGAGGCCCATAATCACTACCTTGCCGTTCTCCTCGCTGCGCGCAGAAATCTCCAGCTCATTTGGAAGGCTCTTCTCTTCCACGATGAGCGAGTGATAGCGATTGGCGACCATGGGCGATTCCAGGCCGCGAAAGATAGTTTTTCCGTCGTGCTCAACCATACTCGTCTTCCCATGCATGATGCGGTCGGAGCGAATGACCTTTCCTCCGAAAGCGGCGCCGATCGCCTGGTGCCCGAGGCAGACGCCTAGGATGGGAATTTTGCCGGCAAGCTGCCGGATGAGATCCACGGTGATACCGGCTTCGTTCGGCGTGCAGGGGCCGGGGGAGATCACGATCTTTCGCGGGCCCATCTCCTTAATCTGGTCGGGCGTGATCTGATCATTGCGGCGCACCTCGACCTCCTCTCCAGTCTCGCCGATGTATTGGACGAGATTGAAGGTGAAGGAATCGTAGTTGTCGAGGACGAAAATCATGGAGAAAGCTACCGGCTTGCAGCTACCCGCTTCCAGCAAGTTTGATATGCGTTTGCCAATCTATTCTCATTGACCGCAGCTGGAAAATCTACCTGGGACCAATTGCCGACTTGCGGGTAGCCGGCAGCCGGTAGTCGGAAGCTATTCGTAATTTCTCGCCATTCCCACCGCACGCAACAGGGCTTTCGCTTTGTTGAGGCATTCCTGATATTCCGTTTCGGGAACCGAGTCGGCCACGATTCCGGCGCCGGCCTGAACGTAAGCGCGGCGGCCCTGCATCCACATGGTACGGATGGCGATGCACGAATCGAGATTACCGGCGAAATCCGCGTACAACACCGCTCCTCCGTAAATGCCCCGGCGCACTGGCTCAAGCTCTTCGATGATCTCCATCGCTCTCACTTTGGGAGCACCGCTGAGAGTGCCGGCCGGAAAAGTAGCGGCGAAGGCGTCGATGGCATGACATTCCGGGCGCAACTTTCCTTCGATTGACGACACTAGATGCATCACGTGCGAGTAGCGCTCGACGAACATGAAGTCCTTCACCTGGATCGAGCCGTATTCGCTCACTCGTCCCAGATCGTTACGTCCGAGATCGACGAGCATCACGTGCTCGGCGCGTTCTTTCTCGTCCTCACGCAGCTCATGCTCCCAACGGCGATCCTCTGCTGGGTCGGCGCTGCGCGGACGTGTTCCGGCGATCGGCCGATACTCCAGCTTGCGGTCGTTCACGCGCACCAGCATTTCGGGAGACGACCCGAGGACCTGGAAATTCCGGGTTTGCAGGAAGTACAGATACGGCGAAGGATTAATCATCCGCAAAGCGCGATAAATCTCGAACGGCGGCACTCCAGGTTCAAGCTCCATGCGCTGCGAGAGCACGATTTGAAAGGCGTCGCCCGCTTGAATGTAGTCCTTGGCCTTGAGAATGCTTTTCAGGAATGCATTGCGGCCTGTAGTCTCTTTGAGTTTGTAGTTTCCCTTGCTGGGGCGAACACGCCGGCGTGGAACTCCGCGGTTCAGTTTGCGTTCCAGTGCGGCAATGTCGCGCACCGCCTTTTCGTAAGCTTGCTTCGGCGAGTCTTTGCGGACATCTGCCACGGCAATAATGTGGATCTGCTTGCGCAGATGATCGAAGGCGAGCACGCGATCGAAGAACATAAGGAAAGCGTCCGGCGTCTTGAGATCGTCCCGCGTCCTGCTGGGCAGCTTTTCGAGCTGGCGCACCGCGTCGTAAGCAATGAACCCCACTGCTCCGCAGTTGAAGGGAGGCAGGTCCGGTAATGCCGCCGGCTGATGTTCGCGCAGCAGACGCGCAAGGATCTCGAAGAGCTTGCCTTTGCTTCGCTCGACGGTGCGACCGCGCCGCAAAGTGATATCTTCCCCACGAGTCTCCAGCACCATATAGGGGTGAACGCCGAGAAAGGTGTATCGTCCAATTCGCTCTCCGCCTTCCACCGATTCCAGCAGGAAAGCTTCCGGCTCGCTGGTGGAAATGCTCAGAAAGGCGGAAACCGGGGTAAGCAAGTCCGCCATTACCGTCTTCACGACCGGAACCAGCGTGGCGGCTCGAGCGAGGTCCTGGAATTCTTTGAGTTGAGGTCGCAGCATGAGTTAGAGAGAGCAGATTATACGCGGAGCCTGGAATTGCTGGGGTAAGATGCCAGACACATCACTGCACACAGGAGAGATCTGCAACTCTCATGAGACCCTGGATCGAAGAACGCCTCGGTTCGCTAGTTGCCGCCGGTGGCATTGGCTGGGCGGTTTATCACGGCACGTATGAGACTCACGACCTCGTTCAAGGATTTACTGCCGTTTACCTCACGTCCGGTCCCCTGGAACTTTGCGCGATCGGGATATTGATCTGGCTGCACGGAAAGTACCGCAAGGCGGCCAGCGTGAACCGCTGACGCGCCTTATTTGCGATTTGACTGGAAGAACGTCAGGATCTGTCATGCTGAGGCCTGATGTCGGCCGAAGGACCTTCCGCAAGGTTTCAAACTTATCTTGCCGCATCCCGGCTCTTGCACGTAAGACCTCAGGATGACGGATCTTAGAGTGACTTACGTCACTCTCTGAATTACGTCGCTCTCTGTGGTCCCTTCGATTCGTCGAGTGTCACGTTCACAGTCAGGCGTTGTTTGCCGCGGTACACCGTCACTTTCACCGTGTCGCCTGAATGGTGGTTGTCCAGGACATTTGCGATGTCCTGCGGTGTGTCGATATCTTGCCCGTCGATTTGCACGATCAAGTCTCCGCCGACATAAATCGGGGTATTGCCCAGGTACGCGCGCTCGCGTCCGCCACGCAGCCCGGCACGTTCGGCGGCGCCCCCGGAAACGACTTGCTGAATAAGGACTCCAGCGTCTGCGGCAAGTCCCATTTGATCGGCGAGTTCAGGCCCGATCGGCAGCAGACCGGCGATGCCTAAGGTTGGACGCCGTACTCGACCGAACTGCACCAGGTCACTCAGCACGGCTTTCGCTGAGTTGATTGGAATGGCGAAGCCGACACCGGCGCTCTGCTCCGCTCCGCCGGTGAAGATCATGCTGTTGATGCCGATTACGTCGCCATGCCAGTTCAGCAACGGTCCGCCGGAGTTGCCGGGATTGATAGCAGCATCGGTCTGGATCGCCTCGTCGATTCCGTTACCCTCAGGACCGCGAACGGAACGAATCGAGCTGATGATTCCGCGAGTCATGGTGCCGCTGAGTCCGAACGGATTGCCGATCGCGTATACCTTCTGTCCCACTTCGAGACTCTTGGAGTCGCCGAGGGCGGCGGGTGTGAGGTTTTTGGCATTGATCTGGAGGATCGCGAGATCTTTCTGGCGATCGGATCCGATTACCTGCGCGGGATACTTCTTCTTGTTCGAGAGTGTGACCTCAACCTGGCGGGCACCGGCAATCACGTGATAGTTGGTGAGGATGTGTCCATCGCCATCGATGATGAATCCCGACCCTTGGCCCTGCTGCGGCACGGCTCCGTAAAAGAAATCGAAGGCCACAGCGGTAGAGGTGATATTCACGACGCTGGGGATCACCTTGCGATAGACGTTGATGTTGTTCTGTTCTTCCGCGTCATGCGACGAAGGCGTGGAAGCCTCCGTAGTGGCAATCTTCGCAGGCCGCGTTACCCATGATTGGTCAGCAGCCGGGAGGCGGAAGAAGCTGCCCCTTCCATGCGTGGTGACGATATAGAATCCCAAAACGAGAAAGATAGAGAAGATAAGAGGACGTAGGTTCTTCATGTAAATCTCATGAGCCGGAAGCGCGTTGCTTGCCGGACGCGAGCTGCTGCAATTCTTTCCAGATCGCGTTTACTTGCCGTTCTGTTTCCGCGAGGGTTCCGCAATTGTCGATCACATAGTCGGCGGCGGTGATTTTTTCTTCTTGCGACAACTGCGAGCCAATCCGCCGCTCAGCATCGCGCAAAGCGACGTTGTGCCGAGCTTTGTCCTGATTTTCGCCCGTCATCGACCTCGCTGCAAAACGCTCAAGCTTCTGCTGGGCATCGCTGGCGACAACGATAAGCTTGTCGAAATATTTACCCAATCCGGCTTCCAGGATCAAGGCCGCTTCGAAGATCAAGACCGCGCGGGGATCGAATTCAGTCCGCTCCTCAATCCAGCGCTCGAGCCGGGCTCCGACCGCGGGATGCACGATGCGATTCAGGTCTTCGATACTTCCGCTGCCAAAGGCGATTTCCGCCAGCTTACCGCGATCGATCGTCTTATCCAGATTGACGATGGTCTGGCCAAAACGTTTCACGATCTTGTCATACACCGGCTTGCCTGGCTGCATGAGCTCATGGCCGACCTTGTCGGCGTACAGCACGTGCGCGCCTCGCGCCCTAAACATCTCCGCCACAGTCGTCTTGCCGCTCGCCAACCCTCCAGTGAGTCCGACCCGCAGACTCATTGCGCAGCCGGTCCGCGGCGCATGCGCGCAGCCTTCGCAGTGTTCGACATCAGCATGGCGATCGTCAAAGGACCGACTCCGCCGGGCACGGGAGTGATGGCACCGGCGACCTCGGAGACTCGCGGATGCACGTCTCCGACGAGAGTGGACCCTTTCCTGGAAAATTCCTCCTGCCGCTTGGGATCGTCGCCGAAGTACTCGGATACTTTTTTCTTGTCCGTGACGCGGTTGATGCCAACGTCGATCACCGTCGCTCCGGGCTTCACCATATCGGGCGTGACTATGGCCGGCTTGCCGATGGCTGCAACGAGGATGTCGGCGGTTCGGATGTGCGCGGCGAGATCTACCGTGCGGCTGTGACAAACCATGACTGTCGCGTTGTTATTGATGAGCATCATCGCTACGG
>Ga0307479_10005910_pt1 | contig 11206 bp, 12 predicted proteins | sample atmos_gasesECM4C_FD_203743 | JGI IMG/M metagenome (GOLD analysis project Ga0307479, IMG submission 203743) | Hardwood forest soil microbial communities from Morgan-Monroe State Forest, Indiana, United States - atmos_gasesECM4C_515 | ecosystem: Environmental > Terrestrial > Soil > Temperate... | reverse complement strand
CCGGGCATGATTACATCCAGCAGAATGAGGTCGGGTCTTTCAGCTTGGATCGCCTGCAAGGCTTCGTCGGCGTCCGAGGCAGTGGTTACGTTGTAGCCGCGCGAGGTCAGAAGCTCGCGGACAAGCAGGAGCGTGTCTAGCTTGTCGTCGACCACCAGAATCGCTTGTGCCTTACGTCTTGGGTTGCCGTTACGGTAGCCCTGAACCATGTATCCCATTCACCACTGATTGTGAGTCTGGCTCCGGATGCCGAGTTGCACAACCGAAGCGTTTTGCTTGCATTACTATTGTGCCAGCACCGCAGCGCAATGAGCGAACGAAGTTGCCTTAATTCGGACAGGCGCCGTCGCGCCCTGCTAGCAACCCTCCTCTTTCTTGCCTCGGCAACCGCTGCTGTTGGTGCCCGCTCCCATCTGATCGCTTTTGGCCCATGGCTCCACGTTCATCTGTTCGTCGGTCCGGATGCCGACCGCGTCCAGGACATGAAGATTCGCTCACTTAATGTGGATGGACGCTCGCGAGAGTTCACGATTGGGATTCCGCATGACGTAACCGACCGAGTGTTTGTCGTGCGTAGGGTATTCCGCATGAACGATGCCTTGGTCTCTCAGCCGGAGTGGAAGTGGCAGCGGGACGGCTGGGTGATGGTCGATCGCAGCAGCGGGCGAATATCGAAGCTGAATCTGCCAGACTTTGATCCCTTCTATTCAACCGTGAGTTGGTTTCGAGACTATGCTGCCTATTGCGGAGTAAGTGAGGGACAGAGAGTCTACGCGGTCGTTGCGCAACTAGGACAACGGAAGCCGGTACTGCGGACATATATAGGTCCAGCCAAAGGCAGCGATCAACCGGATTCGGAATGCGCTCCTCCGACATGGCAGAAACAGCCGGTTCGCGTAACTTTCGAACCCGTAGGCGGCCAGAAATCAAGCTTCCTGATTCACGGACGATCAAGCGAACCGGAACTGGGTGACGAGCAGGCGGAACAGAAGGAAGGGGAGAAGCAGTAAACGCTTAAGGACTCTCCTGAACTGAGCGAGGACAAACTATGGGAATGGTTTCGCGCTTATTCCGACGATAGACTCGGAAATCACGTTCATCGATTGTTAAGACAACATGTTTCGGATGAAGCTCACTCATCCGGATGAGACAGAGATCGGCCAAATCAGGCTTTCTATCCGCATAGCGCATCGCTAGAGCCGACAAACTCGCAAGGTGCGAGGAGCAATCAAACGCTAGCTGTAACATTCCAAGGCTAATCATTTCGAACACCACAGCCACCGACTGGCGATGGAATGCGGTCTCGGCAAGAACCGCCTCGCAAGTGAGGAGCGGAGTATCTATCCTTTGAGCCACAGATACTGCCCATGAGTGATGCAGATCGTTCCTGTCAAGAAACGCAATCAAAAATCCGGTATCGGCAATGCCTTTCAACGGCGTGCGAATCCTTTGCGCGTAGAGAGGTTCCCAGGACCATTGAAGCTGCCGGCAAGCCTCATGAAGGGCTTTTCTTCGCCGCTTGACTCGGTCATCGCCCGTTCCAACTGCTCGCGCACGATCCGCCCGGCGGGAATACCGCTACGCTGCGAGGTCTCCTTTAGCCACTCTGAGATCTCATCTGTAATACGGATTGTTAACGTACGACTCATACGGCAAGAGTGTAACACATCCACGACGGAAGCTCGACCTGCTACCCTGAGCGACAGCCGTATGAACTCTCTCGATGAATATCTCCGCGAAGCAGAAATCGCCCATGGCCATCTCTGCGCCGGCCAGGTGCTTGGAGTGCGCATGGCCATGGCTGGTCTTTTCCGCCTCGGAATTGAGGATCCGCGCGGCGTCGACCGGAAGCGTCTTGTCACTTATGTAGAGATCGATCGCTGCGCCACCGACGCTGTAGTGGTCGTAACCGGGTGCCGCCTCGGAAAACGTGCCCTCAAGTTTGTGGACTGGGGAAAGATGGCGGCAACCTTCGTCGATCTGCAGAGCGGTCGAGCCATCCGGGTGGCTGCCAGGGAGTCATCGAAAGAAGCTGCACGACGTCTGCATCCCGAAGTCGAGAGCAAGAATCAGCAGCAGATGCTGGCATATCGCGAAATGCCGGAAGAAGATCTATTCGAATTTCAGAATGTTCGTGTGGAAGTCGGTCCTGAGGACCTGCCGGGATACAAAGGCGAGCGCATCGTATGCTCGAAGTGCGGCGAGGGCATCAATTTCCATCGCGAAGTTGTAAGAGACAAGCAAATCCTTTGCCGCGGCTGCGCTGGCGAGAATTATTACACTCGCGTTCCGGATTCCCATTAAGTCGGGCCTTTAAGTTCGCTCCGCGCGGCATACATCGCCACAAGAGAAGATCGTCTAGTCGTCGAGCTCGGCCGCAATCCGTTTATGCATAGCGAAAGCCCGGTCATTTATTTAAATGACCGAGCTTCTGTCTTCGCTATTCAAAGCGTAGTGCTTCGATCGGGTCGAGGCGGGCTGCTTTTCTTGCGGGATAGTAGCCAAACGCGATACCGATTGCAGTGGAAAAGATCACCGAAGCTCCGACTGCGAGTACCGAAACGGAAACGCTCCAGTGCAGAACGTAGGTGATTAGCACCGAGCTGCCGATGCCAACCAGGATTCCGATTGCTCCTCCGAGCAGGCTCAGCACTACGGATTCCAGAAGAAACTGCCGTTGCACGTCCTGTTCAGTTGCCCCGATGGCCACGCGGACGCCGATTTCGCGCGTACGCTCAGTGACCGACACCAGCATGATGTTCATGATGCCGATGCCGCCGACGATCAGCGATACGCCTGCAATCGAAGCGAGCAGCATGGTCATTACCTGTGCGGACTGGTCCGCCAGTTCGGCTACGTCGGCCAGGTTGCGGATGGTGAAGTCATCTGGATCTCCCTGGCGGATGCGGTGCCGGTCTCGAAGGATTTGCGTGATCTGGTCTTGCGCGGCGTAGCTCTCCTGCTGCGATTTGGCTGAGACCATGATGTTGCGCAGCCAATCCTGGCCGGTGATTTTCTTCTGCAGCGTGGTGATGGGGACGTAGATGCCATCGTCCTGATCGCCTCCCATGCCTGATGTTCCCTTGGCGGTGAGCACTCCCACAACAGTAAAGGGCAGATTACCGGCACGAATCGTTTGACCAACGGGATTAGCGTTCCCAAAAAGGTTCTGGCGCACGGTGTCGCCAATGACTGCGACATTGGCCGCGGTGCGTACGTCGTCGTCGGTAAATGAAGCGCCACGCGCCATGTCCCATGCGCGGATGTCAAAGTATTGCGGCTCGGTGCCCGTGACCGTGGTGGCCCAGTTCTGATTGCCGTAAACCAGTTGCGTGCTTGCCGACGAACTCGGAGCGGCGTTCGCCACGGCGGGAGCTTCGCGCACGATTGCGGTTACGTCAGAGGCAACGAGCGTCTGCGTTGCGCCCGCCCCGGTTCGAGTGCCGCCTTTGTTGACGCTGCCGGCGGAAACGTAGAGAAGATTCGTGCCCATGGCGGCGATGCGGTCCTGCACTTCCTTCTGCGCGCCGTTGCCAATACCGACCATGGCGATCACCGCGCCAACGCCGATGATGATTCCCAACATGGTCAAGGCCGAGCGCAGCTTATTACGCGCCAGCGCTCGCAATGCGATTTTTAGAATCTCTATTAGTTTCATAATTCCCCTCAGTCCTCTTCCAGCGTGGGCATCTCGGCCAATACTTCGGCTGCGCGTGGACGGTCAGTCACCATCTCATCGCGACGAATCTTGCCGTCGCGGAATGTAATCACCCGCCGTGCAAATTGAGCGATGTCGGGCTCATGTGTGACAAGTATGATCGTGAGCCCTTCGTCATTCAGGGTTTGAAGAATGCTCATGATCTCTACTGACGTTCGGCTGTCCAGGTTTCCGGTTGGCTCGTCGGCCAGCAGGATCGACGGCTGATTGACGAGCGCCCTTGCGATCGCAACTCGCTGCTGTTGTCCGCCCGATAGCTGCGATGGAAAATGGTCGAATCGCTCTCCCAGCCCCACGATCTCCAGCGCGTGTTTTGCGCGGCGGAAGCGCTCCTCGGCTTCGAGCTTCGCGTACAGCGTCGGCAATTCGACGTTTTCCAGCGCCGTGGTACGTGCCAGCAGATTGAATCCCTGGAACACAAATCCAAGGCGTCGATTGCGAATGGCAGCCAGTTCCTTTTTTGCAAGCTGGGCCACATTCACGCCGTCGAGGAAGTAGTCGCCCGAAGTGGGACGATCAAGGCAGCCAAGAATGTTCATCAGCGTTGACTTGCCGCTTCCGCTCGATCCCATGATCGCGACGAACTCTCCTTTCGCGATGTCGAGATTGATTCCGCGCAGGGCATGCACACGGTTTTCACCGAGCTGGTAAATCCGGTGCACGTCTTGCACGCGAATCGCTACGTACTCTTCCTGTACTTCCTGCTGTGCGAGTTCCTGTTCTGCAAGCATCGTTGTCATCACACACCTCCTAACGTCCCGTTCTTCCGCCGCCGCCCATGCCACCGCTGACTCGCGGAGTGGCTGGCGATGCGTTCGTGCGGGAGGCCGACGCTGCCGGTTTGCTCGCGTCTGCCTTGCCGGTCACAATCACATCGCCAGCGTTCAGTCCGCCCGCGACGACTTTTGTCACCGCTGTGTTCACGTGGTCGGTAAGGCCGGCGACGATCTGGACGGGAACAAGGTCCTTGGCTCCGTTCAGCTTCCACACCACCGCCTGCTGCGACTGGCGCCCCTTGCCGGAGGACTGAATACCATTGGCGGCGAAGAGCTGCTGCAATTTGTCGGCGCTCAGGTCGGGCTTGAAGCGCAGCGCAGCGTTGGGAACCTCAACCACGTTTTCCGCTTGCGCAACCGGGATGGTCACGTAGGCGGTCATTCCGGGAAACAACTTCTGCTGGGGATTGTCGAAGGCGATCACGGTGTCGTACGTCACCACGTTTTGTACCGTCGTGGGATTCATGCGAATTTGCTCGACTGTCCCGTGAAAGACTTCGTTGGGAAATGCGTCAACCGAGAACGTTGCCGGCTGACCGGGACGGATCTGTCCCACATCGGACTCGTCAGTCTTTGCATAGACGCGCATCTTCGTCAGGTCCTGCGCGATAGTGAACAACGTAGGCGCCTGCAACGACGCAGCGACGGTCTGGCCGACGTCGATGCTGCGAGCGGTCACAGTTCCATCGATCGGCGAACGAATAATGGTGTGATCAAGATTGGTTTGCGCGACCTTAACTGCGGCCAGCTTCTGCGCGACTTGCGCGTTCGCCTGCTTTACCTGCGCAGCCGCCGACGCGACTCCAGCCTGATTGGACTCAGACGTAGCCTTGTCGATGTCGAGCTGCTGCGCGGCAATCACTCCTTCTTTAGCCAGGGCGTCGCTGCGCTCATAAGCCTTCTGCGTTTGAGCGGCGGTCGCCTGGGCCTTCAGCAATTCGGCCTTGGCCGATGCGGCTGTGGCCTCGGCGTTCTGCAGGTCGGCCTGTGCCTGGAGCAGCGCTCCCTGAAACAGCGCCGGATCGATCTCAGCAACTACCTGCCCCTTCTTTACTCTGGTGTTGAAGTCGGCATTGAGCTTCGAGATTGTGCCGGAAATCTGTGACCCGACTTGGACCGTGGTGACCGCATCGATAGTGCCGGTCGCCTGCACCAGTTGGCGGATGTCGCCCTGCTGTACGCGCTGTGCTGTGTATGCAGGCTTATCGCCGCCGCGCAGGGTGAACGCGCCCAGCGCCGCCACCGCGATAAACAGAGCCAAAATTACTATCCATTTGCGTTGAATGTGCTTCATTGCCTCTTCCCTCGTACGTGTTAGACCCATGGGCGCGAGGAACGACCGTTAAGACTCGGGAAAGACTATGTAAAGAACTCTAAAGCTGTGGTTCCAACGACTTAGAAGTTGCCTCTAATGCTTGTGAGTTATTTAAACTGCCAACCGGAGATACTGCCGTCCACGACAATTTCGATGGAACGCATTCTTATCGTTGACGACGACGTGGATCTGTATCAGCTCGTCACCCAGTTTCTGGAGCCGGAGGGGTTTCAGGTGGAAGCGGCGCACGATGGGCCAAAGGGGCTCGAGCGCGCTCTCTCCGGCGATTACAGCCTGATTGTGCTCGACCTGATGCTTCCCGATATGGGAGGGCTGGAGGTCTTGCGCAACCTGCGGCAGAAGTCGAATGTGCCGGTGTTGATTTTGACCGCGCGCGGAGAAGATGTCGACCGAATCGTTGGCCTGGAAATCGGAGCCGACGATTACCTGCCGAAACCTTTCAATCCCAGAGAGCTGCTGGCACGCATTCGCGCCATATTGCGCAGGTCGCGTGAAGCAGCAACTCGCGGGCCGGACGACAAGCTGAAAGTCGGCGATGTTGAGTTGGATCCGGGCACCCGGCGAGTACAGCGCGCAGGCGAGAAGATCGAGCTCACGGCAGTTGAGTTCAACTTGTTGGAGCAGTTGCTGCGCTCAGCCGGTCGGGTAGTGGAGCGAGAAAATCTGGCGCAGGAGGTGTTGGGCCGCAAGCTCTCCACGTTCGATCGCAGCCTGGATGTACACGTCAGCAATCTGCGGAAGAAACTCGGGGAGCGGGCTGACGGGGAAGAGCGCATCCAGACCATCCGCGGCGTCGGCTACATCTATCCGCTGGCGGAGAAGAGCACAAACTGAGCCATGAGGAGCATCTTTCTCAAGATCTTTCTCTGGTTCTGGCTCACGATGGTGCTCATCGCGCTGGCGTTTGCCGTTGTTTTGAATCTGGAGAGCGAAGCAAATCCGTCGCGACAGTCGCTCACCGGAGACGCCGTTGCCCTGTACGCCGCTTCGGCTGCTGAGGTGTTCGAAGCGCGTGGGGCGCAGGCGGCAGAAGATTTCTTGCGGCGTCTGAATGAAAGCTCCCATATTCGTGCCGTGTTGCTCGCCGGTGACTCGCAGCGTTTGGCCGGCGAACTGGAGAAGCCCGATCCGGAACTCCTCACTCAGGCCACTTCTACTGGTCAGACTCAGATCGAGATGCGCGGCAGTTTTGCGTATGCAGTTGCAATGGCTGAGAGCGCATCTGGTAAACGATATGTCCTTGCTGCGGAATTGCCACGACGTGCTCCAGGAATCTTCCGCGGCAGCGTACGGCAACAGATCTTGCGCTGGACGTTGGCCGTCCTGATCTCTGGTCTGGTCTGCTATGCCCTCACGCGATATCTCACTTATCCAATGCTGCGGTTGCGCTCCGCCGCCGGCAGCATCGCAGCTGGAGATTTCGCCGCCCGCGCCGCCCCGCGCCTGGCCAGCAGGCGCGACGAGATGGGCGAACTTGTGCGCGACTTCAACCAAATGGCGGAACGAATCCAGCGACTGATGGACGCGCAGCAGCAACTGCTCCGCGACATATCGCACGAACTGCGCTCGCCGCTGGCGCGCCTGAATGTCGCGCTAGCGCTGGCGAGAAAATGGGCGGGCGAACAGGCGACCTCGGCGCTCGATCGCATCGAGCAGGAGTCTGAGCGTCTGAACGAGATGATCGGCAGGCTGCTCACCCTTGCCAGGGTCAAGTCGCTGGTGGATCCGCCGCAGCACGCAAGTGTTTCACTGCGAGGGTTGCTTGATCAGATAGCGCAAGATGCCGGCTTCGAAGCCAGTGCCAAACACTGCAGGGTTTGCGTGGACGGAGCAGAAGACTGTGAGGTGCTCGGCTCACACGAACTTCTGCATAGCGCGATTGAAAACGTTGTTCGGAATGCCGTTCGTCACACGCCACCAAACACCGACGTACAAATCGAGCTGAAGTGCGATGGGGGACTCTCCCGCATCGTGGTGCGGGACCATGGCCCCGGCGTACCGGACGCCGAGCTTTCCAAGATTTTTCACCCCTTCTACCGCTTAAGCGATTCGCGAGAGCACCGCTCTGGTGGTACAGGAATCGGCCTTGCCATTACACAAGAAGTTGCAAGGCTACATGGGGGCAGTGTGAGTGCTCGCAACGCCCAACCTCGCGGCCTCATCGTTGAGGTGGAACTTCCCTGTGCGGGCGCGTCTCATAGCACAGGACAACACTCATCCATCACTTGACCAACTCCACAGCTAATGAATGATCTCGTGACCGGCGTATCGCATCGGGCTGGGGACGCCTGAAATGCCAAGAATTACGATGAAGCTCCGGCCATGACCTTACGGCACCTGTTCAGGCGGGCGCAGTCCGAGATAAAAGAGGACGTACCAACAGCCTACTCAAGAGGAATGACCACATGTGGAGTCCGTCTCGTCCGAATGGCAATCCCCCGCAACCGCCAGTTCCGGAGCCCAAACCGTCTCTTGCGAATGGAAGCACCGCACCGGTAGTGAACCGTCCGCGGTCCGATGAACGGATCACGTACATTGGCAAATCCTTGGTGATTAAGGGAGAGGTGAGCGGCTCAGAGCCGATCCATATTGAAGGCAAGATCGAGGGACCGATCTCGCTCCGCGACTGCCACGTAAACGTCGGGCGCGATGCCGTCGTGACCTCAGACGTGCAGGCCGGCGAAGTGATCATCCGTGGCACCCTGGATGGAAACATTAGCGCCCGCGATCGGGTAGAAGTTCACAGTGGTGGAAGTCTGACAGGTAACGTGTCGGCCGGACGAATCAGCATCGAGTATGGCGCCTTCTTCCATGGCAAGGTCGACATGCGCCAGCCCGATCCGAAAGCTCACCTCGATACGCGCAACAGCGGCGTTGACTCGGGCAAGAAACCCCAAGCCGCGCTCGACGAGGTTCCAGCGTTATCCACGTACTGATTTCGGACCGCGGGTTGAATTATCCGATGAGCAACTACGCAGCCTTGGGTATTCTCAGCCGTCGGGACGAGCCGGTCCACGCGCACCTCCGCGAGCAACAGCTCTCCATATTTCCCACCGCGACAAAATAGCGCTCTGGGGTTATATGTAAAGATATGTGAAGAGAGGAGAGATTCCATTTGAAATCCCCCATGCATAGATCTCACTGTTTCCTCATTCTCGCTACTCTCGCAATTGCCATTGGCGGGCCATTGACAGCACAGTCGGCTCAGACCCGACGGCCCGAAGCAACAGCGCAAAAGCCAGATTCTGACACGCAGAGCGTTGCATATCGCATCGGTTATCAGGACGGATGGATCGCCGGCGAAGAGTCCTGGGCCCATAGCGGAGCGTTCCGCCTGAACTCTAACGAGCAGTACAGTAGGGCCACGCACGGCTATACGGAGAACCTCGGCGAGAAGAGCGAGTACAAGCGGCTCTATCGAAAAGGCTTCGAAGAAGGGTACAGCGTAGGATACGGAACATCCGCGCCTTCGCACGTGCGCTGAGACTCGGGATAGGCGTAGTACCACTGGGAACTTACAAGAATAGAACGTCACCGCGCAATCGCCGGCTCTGACGAGGCGTTTTCAACGGACCGCGTTGGGATTCCAGTTATCCCGCCCAGCAAAACCTTCGGCCAAACTTTAGGCTTCCGGACGTACGACGGGACCGCTCTATCAACAAATGAGACTCAGCCACCCGTGTTGATGAAATTGAAAGATGCTTTGCTGGGCCGCTTTTCACAAAGAGTGTGAACCAACAATCCAGTGGGTTGCAGGGGACGGTACGGTCTCCAGTGGGTTATTCATTATGCGATGCTCGTTTTAGGAACTGTCATCCCCCGCGCCGCAGCGATGGCACCTTTCGCATCGCATCGAGAGGCCGTTTTTGCGGCGCGGGGGGACCTGCTGTTTTGGTGAAGTATAAGAACAGCAAATCACCCAATTTCAGCCGCGGGTTACTCGAAAAGTGGTTTATGTCAATGATCCCCTGACCGGCGTTCGCGGCGCGGTCAGGCGGGGTGATCTTGTGCCGAATCGTTACGATGCCATGTCGCCCGCATTACGAAATTGTTACGCCCGGTCAACATCCAAATTGAACGCGCTAAATCCTCCGCGGCTAACTCGCCACGCCGCTCTCCGCAACTCGGTACTGCGTCGGAGTCTCATTGTTCATCCTCTTGAACATGCGGCAAAAATACGCGATGTCGTTGTAGCCGCAGTTGGCTGCTACTTCCTTGAGCGTCAGGCTGTAATTGCGCAGCATGAACTTCGCGCGATTCATGCGGATTGAATTCAAGTAGTCATTGAACCGTATTTGTCCTTCGCACCGGAAGAGCCGCGAGACATGATTAGGAGCAAGCCCGAAGTGCTCGGCGACGCTCTCGCGGGTAAGAGCGAGCTGGAAATTTTCCTGCATATAAAGGCAGATTGACTCATACGTGCGAATCGCCTTGCGCGGACGCTGCGACGCCGGCGCTCTGAACAATCTCAAACAGGAATGCAGCAAGGCCTCGACCAGCAATCGATCAAGTGGGCCCTGGCTGCGGTCCGCAGCAAACGCTGTGAGCGCGGCCAGAATGCTATGAGTCAGCCCGTCATAGGCGCCATGAATGTGCGTCTTGATGGCATTCACCGGGGTTTCAGAACGACCCTTGTGCTGCGCAAGACTGATGCCAATGTGTTTGGCCCCGAATAAAAAAGTGAGGACCTCGATCGGACCAGACCATTCTGGCCTATCCCAGGCATTCTCCGGCACGAATACAGCCTGGCCACGGATCGGACGAATGGTAGTTGGCTTCCCTCTTTGCGCCACCTCTACCACGTGCGATCCTGCGATCGGAACGTAGAGGCGGGGAAAATGCGTCACGTACGCGAGAACTGGGGGAGGCGCGCTGTCTTCCGCAAAATATACGCGGCGCACACGATCGCGCAGCAGAAACTGCTCCAGTTTCCCCGTGATAATTCTTGTGGTGAGAGTTTGCGGCGCAATTTCCACCGCCTGAGATGCACGCACGGAATGTTACGTTAGTGCAATAAATGTGTCTTGTCTACTATTTTCCCGCTCACCCCTCTTAGGGGATACTTCCCGACCGCAGCGGATTCATAGGCAAGGCCGACAAGACCGATCCGCAGGCAAACGATCCCCAATCATGACATCCCATATTGGGAACGCTGTTCCCGAACCGTCGTACTGCAAAAATTTGAGAGAGGGTGAACATGTCTCCATCCATCCGCCGTGCCGCCTATTTAGTTTTCTGCGTTTTGCTCTTGATTTGTCTGAGCTTGCCGCTTGCCTTCGCGCAGTCTGATCTGGGCCGGATTTCAGGCTTCATCAAAGACCCGTCCGGAGCAACAGTTCCGAACGCCAAGATAACGGTCCGCAACAACAGCGGCCT
>Ga0307479_10005909_pt1 | contig 11207 bp, 9 predicted proteins | sample atmos_gasesECM4C_FD_203743 | JGI IMG/M metagenome (GOLD analysis project Ga0307479, IMG submission 203743) | Hardwood forest soil microbial communities from Morgan-Monroe State Forest, Indiana, United States - atmos_gasesECM4C_515 | ecosystem: Environmental > Terrestrial > Soil > Temperate... | reverse complement strand
ATGCGCCAGCGCATCAGCGCCCCCAGGCGCGCGTAGTGGTTGGCGAAGACCAGCGACGGCAACGGCGCCGTGGCTGCGAACGCCTTGTAGAACTCTCCGAACCAGCTCCACTGCCCCGACCCGCCTTGCACGCTCGCGTAGAGCGCGCAGACCAGCGCCAGCACCGCCGCGGGATAGAGCGATTCTTGCAGCAGCTCCCGGTCGGCGAGCAGCAGGCGCATGCCCAAGAGCGGCTGCGAAAATCCGTAGAGCGCCTGCTCGCGGCGCTCCACCGGCGGCGCCTGCACGCCGGAATAGGCCCGGATGCGCGAAAGCGCCCAGCGCAAGAAGCCGCGCGTGCGGCTCACCAGCTCGGCCGGTCGGGCGGGGGGCAGGAGGCTCATTTCCATTGGGCAGTCTACGCCAGCGGGCGTCGAGAATTTCGCCGCCGGGGCTGTATAGTGCGCCGATGATCCGCTACTACGGCAAGCCCGGCTGAGTCGGCTGCAAGAAAGCGCGGGAGTTTCTCGCGCAAAAGAAAGTCACGGCCGAGGAGCGCAACCTGATCAAGCAGCCGCTTACGGTCGCCGAGCTGCGCACGCTCGCCAAGCGGGCCGGCGGCCCGAAAGAGCTGGTGGCCCCCAAGCGGCGCGCGGAAGCAGAGAGCCTCGACGGCGAGAAGCTGCTCGCGTGGCTGGCCGCAGACGGCGGCCGCGTCCGGCGGCCCATCATCGAAGTCGACGGCGAGCTGACGCTCGGCTTCACCGAGGCCACCCGCGCCCGCCTCGACGAGCTGCTTTAGCCGAGAGCCAGGAAAGGAAGCCGCCTGGCCAAGGCGAAGGTCACCACCTGCGCTGCATCCTCAATCGATCACGCTGCTACTGGAAAAGCTCCGCGCTGGCGAGAATAACGATGGGACTGCCGTTACCTCCCCCCGTGACCAGCACCTTGCCGGTGGTCAGCAGCGCGGCGGTGTTTCCACCTCTTGCCGTCGTCATGGCGCCGGTGACGCTGAAGAGTCCCGTCGCCGGGTCGAATAGTTCCGCGCTGGCGAGAGAACCTGATCCGCCAGTTCCCCCAGTGACCAGCAGCTTTCCGTTGGGCAGCAGCGTGGCCGTGTGAGATTCTCTCGCAGTGGTCATGGTTCCGGTCGTCGAGCTGAAGAGGCCCGTCGCCGGGTCGTACAGCTCCGCGCTGGCGAGAGAACCTGACCCGGTTCCCCCAGTGACCAGCACCTTGCCGTTCGGCAGCAGCGTGGCAGTGTGTAGATATCTTGCTGTCGTCATGCTGCCGGTGGCGCTGAAGAGGCCGGTTGCCGGCTCGTATAGTTCCGCGCTGGCTAGATAACGAATACCTACGCTAACTCCCCCAGTGACCAGCACCTTGCCGTCGGACAGCAGCGTAGCAGTGTGATTATACCTCGCCGTCGCCATGCTGCCGGTGGCGCTGAAGAGGCCAGTCGCCGGGTCATAAAGCTCCGCGCTGGCGAGATAAGCAGTTGTCGCGCCATATCCCCCGGTGACCAGCAGCTTGCCGCTGGGCAATAGCGTGGCAGTGTGACTAGACCTCGCCATCGACATACTGCCGGTCGCATTGAAGAGGCCAGTCGCCGGGTCATAAAGCTCCGCGCTGGCAAGAGCACCGGGGTTGTTTCCCCCCGTGACCAGCACCTCGCCGTTGGGCATCAGCGTGGCGGAGTGGTATTCCCTCGGCGTCGTCATAGTGCCGGTGGCGCTGAAGAGGCCCGCCGCCGGGTCGAATAGCTCCGCGCTGGCGAGAGTACCCGTTGCATTGAATCCCCCGGTGACCAGCACCTTGCCCTTGGGCAGCAGCGTGGCGGTGTGCGTATCTCTCGCCGTTGCCATGGAGCCGGTGGTGGTGAAGAGACCCGCGGGAATCCCTCCTGAGTAAATGAAAGCAAAAGTCTCAGCGGACAGGGTCTCGCCGCCTGCATTTACCGCGCTCACGCGATAGTAGTAGGTGTTGCCAGTAGTGAGACTGGTTTGAACGTAAGGCGAGGTTGCGCCGGTTATCCTGGTCGAGGCGGTGGTAATCCCTGCAGCCGATCCCCAGTAGATGTTGTAGGAAGTAGCGTTAGTCACAGGGGACCAGGAAATCGTCGCTTGATTCGTGCCAGAGACGGCAAAGACGCCGATAGGTGCAGCGGGTGCCGCGGGTGCGGGCGAACCACTTCCCCCATGGCCACAACCAACAATAAGAACTGCCAAGAAAATCGGGAAAACCACCAACACTAACTTCATGCGCCAAAAGGTATTCATTCATCATCCGATCGTTGTCGCTGGATAGGGATCAGATCTCGCGGGACAGCACCCGGCGGAGCGTCTCCTGATCGATGTTCGAGCCGGAGAGGCAGATGCCCACCGACTTGCCCGCCAACGACTCGCGCAGCGCGAATAGCCCGGCCAGTCCCGCCGCGCCCGCTCCCTCAGCGAGGTTGTGCGTCGTGCGCAGCATCAGCCGCAGCGCCTCGGCGATGGCCGGCTCGCTCACCTTGACGAATCCGGCCAGCCCCTCGCGCAGCGCCGGGAAGGTCATTTCGTAGACGTTGCGGGTGGCGAGTCCGTCGGCGAAGGTGTTGGTGCTCCCGCCCTGCAGCGGCTTCTGCGCGTGCCACGAATCGTGGATGGCCGAAGCCCGCTCGGCCTGCACGCCGTACACCAGGAGGCCGGGCCGCAGCGCCCGCGCGACGGCCATCGCTCCCACCGCCTGCGACCCGCCGCCCACCGCCAGCACCATCGCGTCCAGCGCCGGCTGCTGCTCGATCATCTCCAGCGCCATGGTGGCCGCGCCGGCGATCACATGGCGGTTGTTGGTCGAGTGCACCAGCGTCAGGCCGCGCTCGCGCACCAGGCGGTCGGCCACCAGCGCCGCCGCGTCGTAGTCGTCGCCTTCTTCGAAAAGTTCGGCGCCGAAGCCGCGCATGGCCTCGTTCTTCTCGGGATTGTTCCCGCGCGGCACGCAGACGACCACCGGCACGTGCAAGAGCTGCCCCGCCCAGGCCAGCCCCGCGCCGTGGTTCCCGCGGGTCGCGCCCACCACGCCGCGCTTCTTCTCCTCGTCGGTGAGCGCGGTCATGGCGGCGAGCGTGTTGCGCGCCTTGAAGTTCTGCGTGGGCTGGTGGTTCTCGTGCTTGACGAAGACCTTGATGCCGTACCCGACCGCCTCGTCCAGCGGCGGATAGCGGCGCAGCGGCGTCTTGGGCAGCAGGTCGCGGATGCGCTTTCGTGCCTGCAGCACGTCGGCAATGGTGATGGGGAACGCCCCAGTCATCGAGCATGACTCTATCCCGCGCCTGCGGTATGCGAAACATTCCCGGCGGCCCGCTTGTCCGGTCGCCGCGGCGCGGCTTGATTTCCTCGCGGCGCAGGAGCGGGCTGCCAGCATGAGAACACTCCTGCTGGCAGCAATACTGGCCGCCGGGTGTGGCGCGGGAAACGATGCGCGCGCCCCTGAGCTTCTCTCTGGCCGTAATGCCTCCGAGGAGGGTGCGCCCTCCACTTGCACCTTCGGTCGTAACGCCAAGTGCGGTTCCACCGACTGCTGCGAGTTCGCCTCGACCCGCTATCCCGGCTATCGCGAGGAGTACGTCTGCTGCGGCGGCACGGGCGCGTTCGTCGATCGCATCTGCAGCTGTCCCGGCTGCAAGACGCCGTGCGGCTTCGCGGGTGCTCTCGGCTGCGCCATCTGCGGGACCATCCCCTTCTCGGTGGACTGCAACGTGCACCCCGAAGCGCAGCCCGGCGAGCCGCACGCCTGCGGCTACGTGCTCGACGGCAACCCGGGCGACCCGGGCGGGTGACGCGGAAGGGGGCCGAAAAAAAATAATTATTTTTTTCTGCTCACTCCCCCAGATAGGCTTTGCGGATCTCGGGGCTCTTGAGCAGCTCCTGCCCGGTCCCGGTCTGGACCACGCTCCCGGTCTCCAGCACGTACCCGTGGTGGGCGATGCCCAGCGCCAGGTGCGCGTTCTGCTCGACGAGGAGGATGGTCACGCCCTGCTTGTTGATCTCCTGGATGGTCTCGAAGATGGTCTCCACCAGCGTGGGCGCCAGACCCAGCGACGGCTCGTCGAGCAGGAGCAGCTTGGGCCGCGCCATGAGCGCGCGGGCGATGGCCAGCATCTGCTGTTCGCCGCCCGAGAGGGTTCCCGCCAGCTGCGTCGCCCGCTCGCGCAGGCGCGGAAAGAGCGAAAAGCCGCGCTCCAGATCCTGGCGGATTCCGTGCTCGTCGCGCCGCAAGAAAGCGCCCAGGCGCAGGTTCTCGCTCACCGTCAAGTTGGGAAAGATGCCGCGTCCTTCGGGGGCGTGGCAGAGGCCGCGCCCGACCAGCTGGTGCGGCTTGAGGCCGGCGATCTCCGCACCCTGGTAGCGGATGTGCCCGGCGCTCGGCTTCAACATCCCCGAGACGGCGCGCAGGGTGGTGGTCTTGCCCGCGCCGTTGGCGCCGATCAAGGTGACGATCTCGCCCTCGCCGACCTCGACCGAGACTCCTCGCAGCGCGTGGATGGCGCCGTAGAAGACGTCGACGTTCTCAAGTGCGAGCAACGTCACCGAAATGCTCCTTCGCGTATTTCTCGCCCAGGTACGCCTCGATCACCTTGGGGTTGGACTGGATCTCGCGCGGCAGACCCTGCGCGATGGTGACGCCGTGGTCGAGCACCAGGATCCGCTCCGAGACGCCCATCACCAGCTTCATGTCGTGCTCGATGAGCACGATGGCCACCCCGAAGCGGTCACGGATGGAGCGGATCAATTCCATCAGCTCCACCTTCTCGCGGGTGTTGGTGCCGGCGGCGGGCTCGTCGAGCAAGAGCACCTGCGGTCCGGCCGCGAGCGCGCGGGCGATCTCCAGCCTGCGCTGTTCGCCGTAGGGCAGGTTCTTGGCCAGCTCGTCGCGCCGCTGCGAGAGGCCCATGATCTCCAGGAGCTCCTCGGAGCGCTCGGCGATCCAGGCTTCCTCCTGCTCGCTGAGCGCCCCGTGCCGCACCGCCGCCGCCATCGACTCGCGCGTCAGGTGGTGGCAGGCGATGCGCACGTTGTCGAAAGCGGAGAGCTCGCGGAAGAGGCGGATGTTCTGGAACGTCCGCGCCACGCCCAGGTGCGCGATGGCGTGCGGCTGCAGCCCGCGCGTGTCGCGGCCCATGATGGTGATGCTCCCCGAGGTGGGCGCGTAGACGCCGGTGAGCAGGTTGAAGACGGTGGTCTTGCCGGCGCCGTTTGGACCGATCAGCGCCACCAGCTCGCGCGGCTTCACCGAGAGGGAGAACTCGTTGACCGCGGTCAGGCCGCCGAAGGTGATGCTGGCCTTGCGCACCTCGATCAGCGCCTCGCTGGCCTCGCGCGTTCCGGGCTGGCGCGGCGGACGCGGGCGGCGGAAGAAGTCCCAAAGCTCGCGGGTGCCGAGCAGGCCGCGCGGCCGCACCAGCATGAGCACGATCAGCGCGATGGAGTAGATGACCATGCGCAGGTAGGCGAACTCGCCCAGGCTGCGCAGCGCCTCGGGGAGGATGGTGAGCACGGTGGCGGCGATGGTGGCGCCGGTGATCGATCCCATTCCGCCCAGCACCACCATGGCCACCACTTCGAAGCTGCGCACGAAGGTGAAGCTCTGCGGGGCCAGGTTTCCCTCGAAGGCGCCGGAGAGCGCCCCGGCCACGCCGGCGAAGAAGGCGCTGATGACGAAGGCGCGCACCTTCACGGAGGTGGTGTCGATGCCCATCGCCTCCGCGGCCACCTCGTCCTCGCGCACTGACAGGAAGGCGCGGCCGTGGGTGGAGTCGCGCAGCCGCTTGGCCACCAGGATGGTGATGATCACCGCCGCATAGATGAAGGCGAAGTCGGCGCGGTGGGGAATGGGCGAGAGCCCGATGGCGCCGCCGAAGAAGGGCGTGTTCTCGATGATGACGCGGATGATCTCGCCGAATCCGAGCGTGACGATGGCGAGGTAGTCGCCGCGCAGTCGCAACGACGGCTTGCCCACCAGCCATCCCGCCAGCGCGGCCGCCGACGCTCCCGCCAGCACCGCCAGCAGGAAGAAGAGGCGATAGGGGTCGTCGGTCGGCCCGCGCATGAGCAGGACCGCGCTGATGTAGCCGCCGATGGCCATGAACCCGGCGTGGCCGATGGAGAACTGGCCGGTGAGGCCGTTCACCAGGTTCAAGGACACCGCCAGCATGATGGCGATGCCGATGTGGTTGACGTTGACGAAAATGTACTCGACGCCCAGGTCGGGATTGAGCGCGACCTTGCGCTCGATCAGCCAGAGGAAGGGAATGGCGATCACGAACGGCAGCCAGCTCCGCGCCGCGCGCAGCAGAGCCGTGCGGTTCATACTTTCTCCGCCGTGCCCTTGCCGAGCAGGCCGGAGGGCTTCACCAGCAGGATCAAGATGAGGATGGCGAAGGCGATGCCGTCCTTCCAGGAAGAGCTGACGTAGCTCGAGACCAGGTGCTCGGCCAGGCCGAGCAGCAGGCCGCCCAGCATTGCGCCCTGCACGTTGCCGATGCCGCCCAGCACCGCGGCGACGAAGGCCTTGAGGCCGGGCATGAGGCCCATCAGCGGTTCGACCTTGCGGTAGGACGACGCGTAGAGCACGGCGGCCACCGCCGCCAGCACCGAGCCGAGCACGAAGGTGAAGCTGATCACCCGGTCGACGTTCACTCCCATCAGCGCGGCCACCGACGGGTTCCAGGAGACGGCGCGCATGGCGGTGCCGATGCGGGTGCGGAAGATGATCAGCTGCAGCGCCACCATCAAGAGGAGCGCGACGCCGATGCTGATCAAGTCGAGGTAGCTGATGGCCACGCCGAAGAGGGTGAAGTGCTCGCCGGGGTCGACGGGCATGGCCCCGAACGCGCGCGGGTTGGGCCCGAAGACCGTCTGGCCGCCGTACTCGAGCAGCAGGCTGAAGCCGATGGCGGTGATGAGCGAGTTGAGGCGCGGGGAGTTGCGCAGGGGCCGGTAGCCGAAGCGCTCGATGAGAAAGCCGGTGGTGCCGCACACCAACATGCAGAACAGCGAGACGCCCAGGGCGCCCAGCCAGCTGGGGTGCAGCGCCTCGGAGGTCCAGCGGGCCGAGAGGTACCAGCCGATCATCGCCCCCAGCATGAAGACGTCGCCGTGGGCGAAGTTGATCAGCTGCAGCACGCCGTAGACCATGGTGTAGCCGAGCGCGATGAGCGCGTAGATGGCGCCCAGCGAAACGCCGTCGACGATGTGTTGGAGGAGCTCGGTCACTATCTCTTCGGATGTTCGCCCGACGGAACTCCCTGCGGCTGGCCGGTGGTGGCGGCCGACTGCGCGGCGCTGTCGGCGCCCATGGCCGGCATCGTCGTCGGAGTGGGCATCGTGCCCGGCGCAGCATCGGGCGCAGTGTTGCCCTCGGTCTTCTTGGGGCCGCGCTCGACGGCCGGCTCGGCCTTGGCCGCCGCGCCCTCCGGCTGGATCTTGCCGGCGAACTCGTACTTGCCGCCCTTGCCGACCTTGAGCACCACCGCCGGCTTACTGGCGTTGCGATTCTGGTCCATGGTGATGTCGCCGGTCACTCCGCGGTACTGCTTGGTGGCGGCGAGCGCGTCGCGGATGGCGGGGCCGGAGAGATCGCTGGCGCGCTTCATCGCGTCGATGAGCATGCCGGCCGCGTCGTACGCCTGCGCCGCGAGCGAATCCGGCACCTGCCCGCCGTAGGCCTTCTTGAACTTGACCACGAACTCCTGGATGCGCGGGCTGGGGTCGTCGACCGAGTAGTGGTTGGAGAAGTAGCTGCCCAAGAGCGCGTCGCCGCCGATCTCGTAGAGCTTCTCGCTGTCCCATCCGTCGCCGCCCAGCAGCGGCACGGTGAGGCCCACCTCGCGCGCCTGCCGAGCGATGAGGCCCACGTCGGTGTAGTAGCCGGGGATGTAGAGCGAGTCGGGGTTGGTGTTCTTGATGTTGGTGAGCTGCGCCTTGAAGTCCACGTCGCCCGAGGAGTAGCTCTCCTCGTCGGCGATGGAGCCGCCCATCTTCTTGAAGTTCTCGCCGAACACCTTGGCCAGGCCGACCGAGTAGTCGTTGCGTACGTCCTTGAGGATGGCGCTCTTGTCCACGTGCAGCGTGTCGCGGGCGAAGCGCGCCATCACGTAGCCCTGGAAGGGATCGATGAAGCAGGCGCGGAAGATGTAGTCGCCCACCTGCGTGACCCTCTCGTTGGTGGAGGAGGGGGTGACCATGGGCACCTTGGCCGCCTGGCACTTGGGGGCCATGAAGAGCGACCGCGTCGAGGCCACCTCTCCGAGGATGGCGGTGACGTGCTCGCTGGCGATGAGGCGGGTGGTCGCGGTGGCCGCTTCTTCGGGCTTGCCCTCGTCGTCCAGGGCCATCACCTGGATCTGGCGGCCCTTGACCCCGCCCGCGGTGTTGGTCTCGCTGACCGCGAGCTGGATGCCGCGGTCGCTGGAAGTGCCAAAGGTGGCTTCGGTGCCGGTCATCGATCCCACTTCGCCGACGACGATGGGGCCCTTGGCGCCCGCGCCCACCATCCCGCTGCCCTGCTCCTTCTTGCAGCCGATGGCGGCGAGCAGACATACCAAGCTTACGGAGAGGCGGCGCATGGGCGGCTCCTGCACGAGAGAAAAGCGGCCCTGCTTAGCACTGCGGAACGAGGGGATCAATGGCTTGCCGTGGTTCCTTCAGCATCGTACGCTCGACTCGTGCCCGCACCTCGCATCCTCGTCGTCGACGACAATCCCGAGCTGCTCACGCTGCTCTCCTCGGCATTCGAGGAGGCGGGCTACGTCGTCTCGATCGCCGCGCGCGGGCGCACGGCGCTGGACCTGGCGCGCAAGGAGAGGCCGGACCTGGCGGTGGTCGACGTGCTCTTGCCGGATCTGATGGGCTTCGACGTGGCCGAGGCGCTCAAGAAGCTGAAGATTCCCTTCATCTTCATGTCGGGCGTGCACAAGGGCGGCAAGGCCTCGGCCAATGCCACCGGCCGCTACGGCGCGCTGGCGTATTTCGAGAAGCCCTTCGAGCGCAGCGCGCTGTTGCAAGCGGTGCAGAACGTGGTGCCGCTCGCTGAGCCCCCTCCCGCCGAGAAGCAGGCCTGGGACGTGGAGGCGGGGCCGCAGGTGGCCGAGGCGGCCGAGGCGATGCAGCTCACCGCTCGAATCGATCTGGTGGGGCAGGGGTCGGTCTCGGGCACCTCGCCGGTGGAGCTGAAGCCGCTCGATCGCGAGCAGGCGGCGCGCCTGCGCGACTCGCGGCCGCCGGTGCCCCCGGTGATGCAGCCGGTGGTGCAGGCGGCGGCGGTCAACACCGGGCCCATCGCGGCCCCGCCGGCCTCGCAGCCGGAGGCGCTGCAGCCCATCGCAGAGAAGGACGGCATCCGCCGCGGAGACTTGCGCGACAACCTGCCCCACCTGCTCTCCGCCTTCTACCAGGCCAAGGAGACCGGCGAGCTGGGCCTCTTGAAAGGGCAGGTGCGGAAGATCATCTACTTCGAGGGCGGGATGCCGGTGTTCGCTTTGTCGAACCTGGTCGCCGACCGCCTCGGCCAGTTCCTGGTGCGCGCGGGAAAGATCGACGAGGAGACGCTCAAGCACGCCGCCGAGGAGGCCGCCTCCACCAAGCAGCGCACCGGCGACGTGCTGATCCTGATGGGCGCGTTCACCGAGGAGGAGCGGCTCTACTACGTGGGGCAGCAGATCAAGAGCATCCTCTATTCGCTCTTCGCCTGGGAGGAGGGCAGCTTCACCTTGAGCTTCCAGGCGCGCGCGCGGAAGGAAGCGATCAAGCTCGACATCCACCCCGCGAATCTGATCATGCGCGGCATCAAGAAGCTCTACAAGCCGGAGCGCCTCAAGCGGCTGATGCCCGACCCGGTGCGGCCCATTCCCTCGGCGGAGCCGTCGTTCAACCTGAGTGACGTGGAGCTGCAGGCGTGGGAAGCGCACCTGTTGCCCAGGTGCGACGGCTCCAAGACGGTGGGCGATCTGGTGAAGCTCTCCGCCAAGCCCGAGGCCGAAGTGCTGGGCACGCTGGTGGGGCTCACGTCCCTGCGCGTTCTCGAGCTGAGGTAGCCCGATGGATCGCTCGGCCTACGAGCGCGCGCTCGAACATGCGCTGAGATTTCGCTCATCGCTGGGCGAGCGCCGCGTGGGCGCCAGCGCCTCGGCCGACGAGCTGCGCGCGGCGCTGGGCGGCCCGCTGCAGGACGACCCGCTGTCCGCGGCGCAGGTGATCGACCAGCTGGCCGAGGGGGCCGAGCGCGGCCTGATGGCGAGCGCCGGGCCGCGCTTCTTCGGCTTCGTCATCGGCGGCTCCTCCGAGGCGGCGGTGGCGGCCGACTGGCTGACCTCGGCCTGGGACCAGAACAGCGGCCTCTACGTACTTTCGCCCGCGCTCGCCGTCTGCGAGGAGACGGCGGCGCGCTGGACGCTTTCGCTGCTCGGGCTGCCGGCCGGCGCGAGCGTCGGATTCGTCACCGGCGCGCAGATGGCCAACTTCACCGCGCTGGCGGCGGCGCGAGGCGAGGTCCTGCGGCGGGCGGGTTGGGACGTGGAGCAGGATGGCCTGCAAGGAGCGCCGCCGCTGACCGTGGTCGCCGGCGACGAAGTGCACGTCACCGTGGCGCGCGCGCTGCGCTTCCTCGGCGTCGGCGAGCGCAAGCTCCAGCGCGTCGCGGCCGATGCGCAGGGGCGGATGCGGCCCGAGGCGCTGGCGGCGGCGCTGCGCGACGTGACCGGGCCGTGCATCGTCTGCGCGCAGTCGGGCAACGTGAACAGCGGCGCCTTCGATCCGCTGCACGAGATCGCGCCGCTCTGCCGCTCGCGCGGCGCCTGGCTGCACCTCGACGGCGCCTTCGGCCTCTGGGCCGCGGCCGCGGCGGGAACGCGCGAGCTTACGCGCGGAGCCGCGCTGGCCGACTCCTGGGCCACCGACGCGCACAAGCTTTTGAACGTGCCGTACGACTCGGGCATCGTGGCGGTGGCCTCGCCCGACGCGCACCGCCGGGCCATGACCGCCACCGCCGAGTACCTGGTGCGCGACCGCCGCGAGCGCGACGGCTTCGAGTACGTGCCCGAGTTCTCGCGGCGCGGGCGCGGCTTTGCCGTCTGGGCGCAGCTGCGGGCGCTGGGCCGCCGCGGCGTGGCCGAGATCGTCGAGCGCACCTGCGCGCTGGCCCGGCGCGCAGCGGATGGTTTCGCTCGGGTCCCCGGCGCACGAGTGGTG
>Ga0307479_10005908_pt1 | contig 11207 bp, 10 predicted proteins | sample atmos_gasesECM4C_FD_203743 | JGI IMG/M metagenome (GOLD analysis project Ga0307479, IMG submission 203743) | Hardwood forest soil microbial communities from Morgan-Monroe State Forest, Indiana, United States - atmos_gasesECM4C_515 | ecosystem: Environmental > Terrestrial > Soil > Temperate... | reverse complement strand
TGATATGCCAGAAGAACGGAATAAGGAAGTAGTTCGAGAATTCACGCGAATCTTCAAGAATGAGCACAACGTGGATGGAATCGGTCATCTTTTCGACAGAAGCTTCACCCATCACTTTCGTGTTCCGCTGCCCCCCGGTCTCGAAGGCTTCAAACAAGTTGGCCGGATGATGAATGGCGCCTTTCCAGACGTCGTAGTTACGGAAGAAGATCTCATCGCCTCTGGGGACAAGGTGGTGGAACGGAGCTCAGCCGTGGCTACACACAAGGGTTCCCTGATGGGAGAAGAGCCAACCAGTAAACGGATCACCTGGACAGAAATCCATATTTACCGCGTGCAAGATGGCAAAATCCGCGAACATTGGGTCGAGATGGCCATGATGGAGCTCCTACAGCAGATTGGCGCTCTACCCCAGCCGGCCCAGGCCGCTTAGCATCGGTCGATTCCGAATTCGAAAAACAACACTTGCTACGCTGAAGGAGATCTGTATGCCGCTCTATCAAACCGGTGGGTATCGAGTGAGGCCGTCTGCGGTGAACAAAGTAAAACAGGCCATTGAGGAATTTGTCGAATACGTGCGCGCCAATGAGCCGGGCACGCAGATGTATCTGGCCTGGCAGGAAAAGAGCGATCCCACTCATTTCTTGCACCTGTTCATCTTCGCTGATGAAGCTGCGCAAACTCGCCACGGCCAGTCAGAGGCGGTGAGACGCTTTGAATCGGTTTATTCACCCGAGTTGGTCGGCGGAGAAGTGGTGTTTACGAATTATGAATTGGTTTCGGGCAAACCCACGCCGGGACAGTGGGCACAATGGCAGAACCTTTTCGAATCCTCCGCCGCAGTCGGCAAGTGATAGGCAGAAATGTCTCCTACACGCGAAACGGATGCTGTCCTGAAGAAAGGATGAGGAATGGAAAATGCGGGAGAAGTCCTTAGGAACTTTTACGCGGCGGTGGTGAAAAGAGATCTCGCGGCGGCCCGCGCTTGCCTCGCCGACGATATGGTCTTCGAAGGCCTCTTTCAGACTTACCGCAGCGCAGACGAATACATGAAGACCTTTGCCGGGCTGCTGCAGATTACGGTGCGGCTCGACGTAAAGAAGATCATCGGCGAAGGCAACAATGCTGCCGTATTCTTCGAACTGGAGACCAAGGTGCCAGCCCAAGCGACGGTCTTAGTGGCTGAATGGCATCAGGTCAAGGACCACAAGATATTCCATGCCCAATCGGCTTTCGATGGCCGTCCCTATGCGGCAATGTTTGCCGGTGACAGGACAAGTGCAGCGGACTGAGACGATGATTGACTGGGCCATTCCGGCTCCATCGGAGATGTAACAAAAGAAATTCCCGATGGCTATGCTGTGAGACTATCCGGCGAGCACGGCCCGTGGCAACAGCGCATCCAAGAAACGCCATCACTCCAGTAGCTTTTTGTCGGTTCCGAACGAATTGTCGGCCGACCTTACCTTACCGGATTACGGAAGGGTTGCCCGTGATCCGCCCGGAATCGTCAATTGTTCGCGGGCTCGTCGGTAAACGCCAGCACTCACAGAGATGTCTGGACCGATTGCGGCCGTGTACGCTCAGCGCTAGACTGCAGGCATTGTGCGGCTTATTGAACTATGTGTTCGCTCGGCTACTCGTTTGGCCGCAAGCAAAGGCATGCAGACAATCTTTCCCATCCTTCGATACAACGTGAGTTTGCGGCAAACCTGCACGCGCCTCAAAGAGTAGGTGTCCCAATGAAGCTAGACGATCCGGGCCTTGACAGCACTGTCTCGCAGGTTCGCGATGCGTGGCTTGTAGATGCTGTTTGCGAGCAGATCGCGTTCGTGCGCGCCAAGGTTCCGTTTTGGCGCGAGCGACTCTCGAATGCGGCTGTCGACGAGCGCTGCATCGAAAGTTTGGCCGATTTCGCCAAGGTCCCGATCTTCACGAAAGAAGAACTGCGAGCCACGCGACCGGCGGCACTGTTGCCGAACGATACGCGTCTGGAACTCCAAACCAACCGATGGACAAGCGGCACTTCCGGGCAGCCCACTGTCAACTTCTGGAGTGAGACCGATTGGGCAGCCTTAGTCGCTTCGACGGCGCGCATGCTCGGTCGACAGGCACCGAAGCAAGCCCCGACTGCATTCAATGCGTATAGCCAGGCCCATGTCACCGGCCCCCTGTACAACGGAGCGCTTCGCCGATTGGGCGCTGTCGTCTATGACCGAAGCCATCACCCCGAAGAGCTCTTCTCTACATTGGCGCAGACAGAATTGTTTGACTTCGACGCGCTGATTCTTCCAGAACGAACGACGCGAGGGAAAGGCTTTGGACTCGTCAATCTACTGGACGAAGATCCACAGTTTCTGGCACGCCGTGGGGTGCTTTGGTGGATCGGCTCAAGCGGGACATTTGGCGCTGAGACTGTGGAACGGGTTCGGGAGCAGGGGGTTCAGGTCGTCAGCAACCTTTACGGCTCCTCGGAGTTTGCCGTGTTCGCCATATCCTGCCCGCTGATCCCTGGGGACTACCATGTCGCCCAAGGTCACGTTCTGGTCGAGGTCGTCGACCAGGTCGGCAAGCCGGTGGAAAACGGTCAGTTCGGTCGGATTGTCGTTACGCATCTGTGCGGAATGGACAGGAACGGTCAGGCGCGCACCCATGGGGGTACCCAGATCCTTCGGCTGGCAGCAGGAGATGGCGCGACGTTCCTCAGCGATGCTTGCAGTTGCGGGCTCACTACACCGCGCCTCCGCGGAGTCCAGCGCGTCGGAGCGACGATAGTCGGCGACTCGAAAACTCGCTGATAACGTCGGCGTAGCCCATCATCCGCCCCACCGCCCCGCTCTTATTGCGTTTGTGTCTCGCTCAACCGAGTTGTCCCCGTGCTGTTTCAGGGGCGGCAAGCGTGGCAGTGACCGTGATGACTGCGAGCGCGATCAGATAGAGCGAGATCGACCACGTCGCCCCGCTCCACGCGAGGAGGGCTGCCGCCAGGATGGGCGTCAATCCGCCGCTCAGGGCAGCCCCGATCTGGAATCCCAGTGACGCACCGCTGTAGCGCAAGCGGGCGGCGAAGAGCTCGGCGACCCACGTCGCCTCCGGCCCGAACATAATGCCTTGCCCCAGACTAACCCCAACGGCAATCGTGGTGGCGATGATCAGCGGATTACGAGTATCGAAGAGCCAGAACATCGGGAAGGCAAATAGGATCGAGAACAGGCAGCCCGCGATGAACAATGGCTTGCGCCCGTAACGGTCTGAGAGGTAACCGAACGCCGGAATCGTGAAGATTTCGATGACGGCAGCCAGCAGAATGCCGTTGAAAACGGTGCTGCGGGGCATCCCCAGGTCCCGCGTTACATATGTGATCGAAAAGACGGTTGCAACGCTGACAAACGCAATCTCCGACACCTTGAGCCCGACCGCGATAAGAAACGTGCCTCGATGTTTGGTGAAGATCTCCAATAATGGTGTCTTCGCGAGGTCGTGCCTGGCCTGAACTTGACGGAATACTGGCGTTTCTGGCAGGCGGAGCCGAATGAAGAGACCTATTCCAACGAGTATTGCGCTGAGAAGGAATGGCACGCGCCAGCCCCAGGCTAGGAATTCGTCCTGCGGCAATTTCGACACTAGGGCGAACACGCCGGTCGAAGAAATCACACCGAGCGGGTAGCCGAGCTGGACGAGACTCCCGTAATAGCCGCGGCGGGCGTTCGGAACGCTCTCGATCACCATGAGCACGGCCCCGCCCCACTCGCCCCCAATACCGATCCCCTGAAGCATCCGCAGCGCTACGAGAAGCAGTGGTGCAGCGATCCCGATTTGCCCATAAGTCGGGAGGCAGCCGATTAGGAACGTACCGAGACCCATGATGAGGATCGTCATGGCAAGCATCGCCTTGCGGCCGATGCGATCGCCGAAGTGACCGAAAATCGCGCCGCCCAATGGACGACCAACAAAGCCGACCGCGTAAGAGCCGAATGCAGCAATGGTGCCGACTGCGGGACTGAAGCTTGGGAAAAACAGTTTATTAAAGAGGAGCGCAGCTGCCGTCCCGTAGATCAGAAAGTCATACCATTCGACCGTCGTGCCTAGCACACTCGACCAGACGACACGGCGCAAGGCGATGCTCGGTGTCGCGCACATGCCCGGCTGCTCCAAAGTGGAGACGTTCATGACACCTCAAAACAGAAGGTCCAATGGGAAACTTATTTTAGGTTGGCCTAAACATAACCGATTAAGGACCGCGGAGTGTAATACTACGACAAACGCCCGGCGATCGCGCGGAGAATGAGCAAGCACAAAATTACTGTTCTCCGACGCATGGGATTCGGTCCTCCCAAAACCGGGAGTCGTTTAGAGAATTTTCCAACTCCCCGGGTCGTCGGCAAACAAGAAACTGACAACACGTTCCGATGACTTCCGTTTGCCCGTCTGTCTTCCACTAGGACTGAACCGATCCGAACAATTCGGCGTAGTGCTTCCAGTAGCCCTCTACTTCCGACATGATGCGCTGAAATTCGGGGTCGCCGCGCAGCTTGTCCCAACTCTTGTCGCGCTGGAACCAGGGATAATTGTGATTGCCCCGCCGGACGGCCTGCCGCAGAATCTCGACCAACGCGGGGGTCGAATCGACACTGCGGCAAGGGACCGGCTTGGGCTTCGCGTTCGGTGTCGCCGAAGACGCCTGCTCCGGCCGGGATGCCGACGAACATCGCTTTGCGTTCCCAAACATCTTCCCGCGCCTTGCAAAGGTGCGCTCGATCGATGAGGTTTTGAAAGCGCTTGCCTGAAGATGCTGACCATTTCGACCGGCTCAATCCAGGAGTTTGGAAAACAGTCTCAGTCGCGGTGCTGGGTTCGTTTCTTTCACAACTGGATGCCACCGTTGTCAACGTTTCGCTTGGGAGCCTTGCCGTAGAGCTGCATAGCAGCCTGCAAGCGATCCAATGGGTTACCAGCGGGTATTTGCTGGCGCTCGCTCTGATGCTTCCGCTCAACGGCTGGCTGGTGGAGCGCATTGGAACCAAGAGGCTCTATCTCTTTTGCTTTTCCGGGTTCACGTTGTCCTCCGTTCTGTGCGCCTTGAGCTGGTCGGCGGACTCCCTGATCGGGTTCCGCGTTCTGCAGGGCATCAGTGGAGGACTAATGGCGCCGTTGACGCAGCTCATGATAGCGCGCGCCGCGGGAAAACACATGGTGCGCGTGATGGGCTATGTAGCAGTACCGGTGCTGCTAGGACCCATCGTGGGCCCAGTTGTCGCGGGCGCGATTCTGCAGCACGAGTCTTGGCGTTGGCTTTTCCTTATCAACCTGCCGATCGGTGTGCTTGCGGTTGTACTCGCCTCCTTGTTTCTTCCTGCGGATGAAAACGGAACACGATCTCAAAGAAGTTTCGACCTGGTCGGTTTTCTGACTTTATCGCCCAGTCTGGTGCTCTTTCTGTACGGCTCGGACCATCTGAACAAGCGCGAAGGCTTGGTCATCCTCCTGCTATCGCTTATTCTGCTTGCGACTTTCTTCCGCAAGGCATTGAAAGACGGCCCAAGAGCGTTGATTGATCTGCAGATTTTCCGCGGCGAGGTCTTCTCTGCATCGGCTTTGACGCAGTTCACGGTTAACGGTCTGTCATTCGCGGGGCAGATGCTGATTCCCGTATATTTGATTCTCGACGTAGGCAAGTCGCCGAGTGCTACAGGTTGGCTAATGGCGCCAATGGGACTGGGAATGGTATGTACCTATCCGTGGGTTGCAAGGCTCACTCGGTGCTTTGGCATTAGGGGAACATCCTTTAGAGGTGCGGTTATCGCGTTTCTGGGCACACTGCCTTTTCTCTATTTGAGTTCCAAACACTTCAGTCAGGGCATTCTGGCAGTTACCCTTTTTGTTAGAGGCATGGGGATGAGTGCCGTCGGAATTCCATCTATTTCCGCCGCATATGCGTCAGTACGGAAAGAAGAGTTGCCGATGGCGACAACTTCGCTGAACATCGTGCAGCGCCTTGGTGGGCCGACACTGACGACGGTTTGTGCGACGTTCCTGGGCTGGCGCATGGCCGTTGTTCACTCAGCAGGCACATCTAGCGCTTTCGCGATGAGTTTTGCCTTGCTTTGTGGTTTTCATTCGGTGCTGATTCTGGCCACACGCAGGTTACCACTTTCTTTGGAGTCCGTGGAGCACCCGCAGTTGACAAAGTTGACAACCGATGCACCTCCTATCGAATTGATGGACTGAATTGACGGTGCCGGGCTGTTTCCGGAGCGCCTGCCCTATGTCGAAGGATGGAGGAGCGTCTACTTTTTTCCCGGTGTATGATGCCTACCATGGTCTCACTCGCCAACAACTCCGAGTCGGGACGCGAGGCACAGTTACAAGCCACCCTCAATGTGATTCCGGCGTACACCTGGTACGCTCTCCCGTCGGGTGCGCTCACTTTTGTCAGTTATCGAACTGCAGATTACCTCGGGCTGCCAAAAGATCATCCTCTCCGGTTCGGTATTGACACTACCGCGAGCTGGGATTCCCATATCCCCCTTCTGCATCCCGACGACCAAGAAGAAACACGGAGAGTCTGGTCAACATGTCTGCGCACGGGCCGTGCCGCTGAGGTGAGTTTTCGAGTGCGAAACGCGGAAGGAGGGTACCGCTGGTTCCTCAGTCGCGCAGAACCTCTCCGGGCGAGCGATGGAACTCTGTTGTATTGGATCGGCGTTAACCTCGAGATTGAAGAACGCAAACAAGCGGAGTTCTACCTCGCAGAGGGAGAGCGGCTTGCGCACATGGGCAGCTGGGTTTTGGACCCTACGGGAGTTTTCCCTTACTGGTCGCACGAACTTTTCAACATTTATGGTCTCGATCCGGCGAAGGAAGGGGTCAGCCTTGAGCAATACCTGACAATCGTCCATCCACAGGATCGCGAGTTCATGCGCTCACTAATCAACCGAATGTTTGCAGAAGCCGCGGGTTGTGATGTCACCAAGCGCATTGTGAGACCCAACGGCGAAGTTCGGTACGTGCGTTGCGTTGGTGCTCCTGTTATCGAGAATGGCACTCTGAAAAGAATCGTTGGCACTGCCATAGACGCTTCGGTGCACGAGCTCCTGACTCAGGAACTCCGACGGCGCGAAGACTATTTAGCAGAAGCCCAGAGGCTCAGCCACACAGGCAGCTTCGGGTGGAAGCCTATCAGCGGTGAAATTGTCTGGTCAGACGAAACCTATCGCATCTTCGAGTACGACCACGCCGTTAAGCCGACAATCGATTCAGTGGTGCAGCGCGTCCATCCTGAGGACCGGACCGACTTCCAGGAGGTCATCGATCGTGCCTCTGCGGGGTCGACGCAGTTCGAGCATACCTGTCGCTTGCTGCTGCCTGATGGGAGAGTCAAGTACGTTCACGCCGTAGCTCACGCGTTACAGGACGCATCCGGCAATCGCGAGTTTGTTGGGGCGGTAACGGACGTCACCGAAGGCAAGGAAACAGAACACAGAATTCACCGAATTATCAACACTGTCCCGGGACTACACTGGAGCGCGCGACCCGACGGCTGGGTCGACTTTATTAACCAACGCTGGTTGGATTACACGGGAATGAAATTGGAACAAGCAGTGGGGTGGGGTTGGACACCGGCATATCATCCCGACGAAATTGAGGAAGTAAAAGTCACGTGGCGAACCGCATTGGCGGAGGGTAAGCCCCTTGAGATGGAAACACGCCTCAGGAGGTTCGACGGAGAATACCGCTGGTTCCTCGAGCGCGTGTTCCCTCTGTTTGACTCCGCCGGACAGATTGTCGGTTGGTATGGAAGCGATATCGATATCCACGACAGGAAGCTGGCGGAAGAAGCACTGAGGCAACAGGAAATCGAGCTCCGACAGATGCTGGACTTCACGCCCCAACTTGTCTCGGTATACGGCGCCGGCCGCGAACGTATTCACGCTAATCGCATTCAGCTCGATTACCTCGGCATTGGCCTTGACGAGTGGCGGCAGAGGGGCCCTGGCATTCACATTCATCCTGATGACTCGGAACGGGTAAATGCTTGTTGGGATCGTGCTTTCGGAAGCGGCTCTGGTTTCGAAGTGGAGTTGCGGGTGCGCAAACATGATGGAAAGTATCGTTGGTTTCTGGCTCGCTACAATCCGGTGCGCGACGACAAGGGACAGATCATGCGCTGGTATGTTGCGGGTACCGATATCGAAGATCGCAAGCGGGCAGAGGAGAAACTGCAACAGGAAAATGCCGCTCTGCGCGAGGAAATCGACCAAACCTCGATGTTTGAAGAGATTGTCGGGACCTCTTCCGCTCTGAAGAATGTACTCTTGCGCATCTCCAAAGTTGCGCCGAGCGATTCTACGGTTCTCATCACGGGGGAAACGGGAACAGGCAAGGAGCTTGTCGCACGCGCCATCCACCGAAGATCGCAGCGAAGCTCGCGAGCATTTGTGAGCGTGAACTGTGCAGCCATCCCACGAGACTTAATTGCTTCCGAATTGTTCGGTCACGAGAAGGGCGCCTTTACCGGAGCCACGCAGCGGCGAGTCGGTCGCTTCGAACTGGCCGACGGGGGAACGATTTTCCTTGACGAGGTTGGCGAACTGTTGCTCGATACGCAGGTCGCGTTATTGAGGGTGCTCCAGGAACGCGAATTTGAGCGGATCGGGGGAACACAGTCTGTCCATGTCGATGTTCGCGTCATCACTGCCACGAATCGTGATTTGAACGCAGCCGTCGCCAATGGAACCTTTCGCCAGGACCTTTTTTATCGACTCAACGTGTTTCCCATCGAGGTGCCACCCCTCCGCGCAAGGAAGGACGACATCCTGATGTTGGTCGAGTATTTCGTGCAACGCTTCGCCACCAAGGGCGGCAAGCGTGTCCGATTAATCGACAACAAGACACTGGATTTGCTGCAGTCTTATGCCTGGCCTGGAAATATCCGTGAGTTGCAGAACGTAATTGAGCGGTCCGTGATTCTGAGCTCCGGTGAAGTTTTGTCCGTGGATGAATTGTGGCTTTCCAAAGAAACAGCCGTGCCAGCATCTCGAGTTAAGGCGCAGCCAACTGTCAGAGGTGAGGTTGATCCGCGCAGTGAGCGGGAGATTATCGAGGGAGCGCTGGCCGAGAGCAGAGGCCGGGTTTCTGGACCCTCGGGGGCAGCCGCTAGGCTCGGGATACCGCGATCTACTCTCGAGTCTAGGATTAGAGCGCTCAACATTAACAAAACGCGATTCAAATTCGGCTAAGTCAGTTGGAAACGGAGATCCGATGCTTACTCTCCCAAGTGGAGCCGGCATCGGTTCCGCCGGAGGACACCGTGACCGCAGAGTTGGCAGCTCCAGGCGCGAAGGCGGAAGCTCCAGCCACAGCCCAGAAGAGTCCCCTACAAACTGTGGTCGAGTTCTGGGATACGATCCCAGGGATCGACGAACTGACCGCTACGACCTTGGTGGCGGAAATGGGAGCCAACAGGAATCAGTTTCCCAGCGCAGGCCACGCGGCCAAATGGGCGGGGCTCTGTCCTGGGAACAAGGAAAGCGCGGGCAAGCGTCTCTCCGGGAAGACACCCAAAGGCAGCGTTTGGTTACGACGAGCTCTCTGCCAAGCGGCCTGGGCTGCCTCGCGCACCAAGAATACGTATCTAGCGGCGCAATATCATCACCTGATTGTGCGCAAAGGCAAGAAGAGGACGATCGTGGCAGTGGCCCACACGATGCTGGTCATGGCCTATTACATGGCCAAACGACAGTGCACATATCAGGAGCTGGGAGGAGATTACTTCGATCGACGCAATGCGGACACGATCCAACACCGACTGGTTAAGAAGCTGAAAAACTTAGGGTATGAGGTCACGCTAACGCCGATTAAAGCTCCCTCCACGGCCCAGGAACCGAGCGCGCAATGTTCTAACACCAATAAGCGGGTCTCGCCGACTTTTTAGGAGGTATGAAACCTTGCAATCGCCGGTACGCGTGCGCACGTAAACATCGATTGCAATAAAGTTCCGCCACGCCGTCAAGTGACACCACGCCGCGGGGAGAATCTCTTTGTCCTCCCACCACCACTAAAGACTATTTCGAGGGAGTCTTGGTCAGCTATCCCAATAATTCCTGAAAAACCACTCTGGATCGAGAATCTCGATCCCAATCCCCTGCCCAGCCCAAGCAGTAATCGAGCGGTCTGAAGTTGGACGGTCCTCGCTCTGAGGAAACTAGCCAGAGTGGCGAGAGTGGCGAGAGTGGCGAAATTGCCGAAATTGCGGAAATTGCCATTATTCCTCTTTCTTATGTTCGGCCGCATCTTTGAATAAACTCAACAGATTACGAATGGCGTAAGGCTTGCTTTGGCTAACGTGTGTCGCGATGCTGGCGGCCCGAAGGATGGCTTGCCGAGGAGAAGCAATGTAGGAGGTCGCTATGTGGATGCGGTGCTGCGCAGCATGCAAACGGGTACTCCGCAAAGCTAGGCTATGCGATCACATCCGCTGCGAGTGCGGCTGGGAATGGTAATGGCAATGGCAATTGTGATCGAGTTCTACGTTCCTGAGAAATTCCGAAAACAAAGCGAAAAATGGATTCCGCCCCAGCAGCGCGGGTCGATCATTCGCTTTCCCGCGCCGGAAGAGGAGTCGGCATGACGTAAAGACGCAACGCTTGGTGTGTGCGAGCAAAATCGGGTGCTTCGGAAGCCGAGTCGGGAACAGCAAGGAACAGCAGTTCGAACGCAAACCTATTATGAGCTGCAGAATCGAGCGCGTTGTCGTTGAAGAGGGTCACGTCATCTTGTGTATTAGCGGGCGAATCAGAGAGCAGGATGTGGATACGCTTCGGGGTTGTTTGGAACACGAAAGGGATGCAGTGGCCATCGATCTAAAGGACATTCTTCTCGTGGACAGGGAGGCTGTAAGATTCCTGGCCTCCCTCGAATCGACGGGAACCGAACTCAGAAATTGCCCGGCCTACATCCGTGAATGGATCACGAGAGAAAGGGCGGGCAAAAATGAGTTGGGGGCCACGTAATAAGCGAGGGCGAACGCGCATCCTGCCGTGGGCCAAACGTCCAAAGTTGATTGCAATTATTGATGAGAATGAGTCGACTCAAAAATCACTTCGGGAGCTACTTGAGTCTACTGGATTTGTGGCTCGGTGCTTTGGATCGGCGGAACAATTCCTTGAATCCGATTTGCACCGTGAAGTCGGGTGTCTGATAGCTGA
>Ga0307479_10005907_pt1 | contig 11208 bp, 10 predicted proteins | sample atmos_gasesECM4C_FD_203743 | JGI IMG/M metagenome (GOLD analysis project Ga0307479, IMG submission 203743) | Hardwood forest soil microbial communities from Morgan-Monroe State Forest, Indiana, United States - atmos_gasesECM4C_515 | ecosystem: Environmental > Terrestrial > Soil > Temperate... | reverse complement strand
ATCGTCGCCATCGTGGCCGACGTGGTTTTGCTCGCCTTCATTTTGCTTCGCCGCACGTACCGCAAGCGCTATTTCGCCAGGCGCGACGCGCGCGTGTTCGAGTTCCGGCAAAAATGGGACGCGCTGGTTTCCGGGGAAATTCCCTTCGAGAGATGGCGAAAGAACCCGTTTGATCGGCGCATCGTGGAGACCATCGCTCTGGATGCTTTCGAATCCGCTGGACCCGAGGAGTCCGCACGCCTGCTGAAATTCCTGCGCGCCAGCGGCCTGATCGAGAAACGCATCTACGAAGCACGGCACCACAAGGGCTGGCGCCGCCTACGCGCTTTGGCAGCCCTGGGGCGTACGCGCGCTCCTGAAGGCATTCCCGCACTGTCTGAAGCCCTGCGCAACGGCGATGAAGAGACGCGTCTGGCCGCATTGCGCGGTTTGGGAAGCATGGCCTCTCCGCGGGCTGCGGAGGAAATTCTGGCCTGGGTTAACGAAGCCGGGTTGGTGGTCCCGGCGTTGCCGCTGCAAAGCGCGCTGCTCCAGTGTTGCGTGGAACGTCCGCGCTTGTTGCTACCGTACGTCAAGCACGCCAGGGGCTCCCTGCGCGAGGTGCTGGCTCGCGTGCTGGGCGAAGTGGCCGCTCCTTCAATGGGGTCGGATCTGCTGCAGTTTGTGGAAGACGATTTGGCCGAGTTGCGCGCTGCCGCGGCGCGCGCGTTGGCCCATTCGCCTTCGAGCACAGCGCTGGGCGTTCTTAGTGAGTTGGTAGGCGATCGCATCTGGTTCGTGCGGTTGCGCGCCGTTGTGAGCCTGGGCCAGTTTGCGGATTGTCACGCGAGAACGGCGCTCGTGCGCGGCCTTACCGATTCGCATCGCCTGGTGCGGTTGCGCGCCGCGGAAGGGCTGGTTGGAATCCCCACGGAAATGGCCGCCACGTTTGCGCAAGTCGTGGCCACGCGCGATCGCTACGGCTTGCACGCCTATTTGACCGCAGTCGAAAATGCCGATTTGCTCGGAAAGTTAGACAGCGAACTCCAAGAATCCACGGCAATCAGCCCGGAAGAGAAAGAGCGGCTGCTGCAAGTTCTGCGATCCGGCGTGCTGCCGGTTGCGGACAAATTCGCTCGAGAGAATGTGCCGGCGCTCCCATGAGCCTCTTTCTGCAAATTTCGAACCATATTGTGTTTTGGTACTACCTCGCCAGCAACATCGCGTATCTCATCATGCTGGCGGTCGCCTTCAAAACCAGTGCGGCGCATAAACACAGACTGGAAAGCCACCGGCTCAGCTGGATCAAGGAATCGCCTCTCGCGCCACCCATCACGATCATCGCGCCGGCCCATAATGAGGAAACCTCCATCCGTGTATCGGTGCGCAATTTGCTGGAGCTCGATTACCCGGAGCTCGAATTCATCGTGGTCAACGATGGCTCGTCTGACCGCACGCTGGAAGAGATGCGCGAGGAATTTCGCTTGCGGCTGGTTCACTCTGTGTACGTCACGGAAGTGAAGAGCGCATCTGTCCGCGGGCTGTATCGAAGCGCTGTCGATCCCAGGTTGCTGGTGGTGGATAAAGAGCCGGGTGGAAGCAAGGCGGACGCGGTAAACGCAGGTTTGAATGCGGCGACTTCGCCTTACGTGTGTGTCGTGGACTCCGATTCGATGTTGGAGCGCGATGCGCTGCTGCGCATCATGATTCCGGTTCTCGCGGACCCCAAGCGTGTGGTGGCCGTCGGCGGAATTATTCGCGTGTTGAACGGCTCGGGAATTACGAATGGCCAGATGTCGCGCATCCGCTTGCCGCGCAAAAGCATTGAAGTGATTCAGGTGATTGAATATCTTCGTGCGTTCCTGATCGGCAGGGAAGCCTGGGCGCAGGGCAACATGCTGATGATTATCTCGGGGGCTTTCGGCGTGTTCCGCACGGACCTGGTCCGCGCGGTGGGCGGCTACCGCGCCAAAGCAATCGGCGAAGACTTCGATCTCGTGGCCCGCATGCACCGGCACTTGCGCAAAAAACGTGCCGATTATTCCATTAATTTTGTCCCTGATCCCATGTGCTGGACGGAAGTGCCTTCGGACCTGAGATCGTTGAGCCGGCAACGCGCGCGCTGGCAAAAAGGGTTGTGGGACGTGCTGTGGTCGAGCCGCGACATGCTCTTCCGGAAGCGCTATGGCCGTATCGGCTGCTTTGCTCTGCCGTATTTGTGGCTGTTTGAGCTGGCCGCGCCGGTCGTGGAAATCGCGGGAATTGGCACGATTGTTCTCGCGGCCGCCCTGGGCGAATTGAGCCGCGGATTTTTCCTCCAGTTTTTGCTGTTCGGATATGCGTTTGCCACGGTGATTTCCATCGGCTCCGTCCTGCAGGAAGAGCTCACTTATAAGCGCTACAACGATTGGCAGGACGTGGTTCGCCTGGTGAGCTACTGCTTCCTCGAACACTTCCCGTACCGGCAAATGCACATGATCTGGCGGCTGCGCGGTATGTGGCAATACCTGCGAGGCGACAACACGTGGGCGCCCTTGAAGCGCAAAGGCCTGCAATCCGCAAGCGTGCCATAGCGTCTGTCCTTCGAGCGCACCAAGCGCTACCGAAGCGGATTTCTCGGAACACTTTACATCTCAACACGGATTGGCTAGCGTTAGCGAAGAGCTTGAGCGCGATGCCATGGATACGCTGACCTCCGTCAAGGACCTGCTGTTTACGCTGCTGCTGAAAGTGGGCGTGGCGTCTTCGTTCGCGGCGCTGCTCGCGCGCTGGAATACGTTCCGGCGCGTGCTGTTTACCGAGGAGCGCGACCCGGACCAAAAACTGAAGCTGATGCTGTTCATGACGCCGCCGCTGGTTGTCGGCGTTGCGCTGCGTCTGGTGGGATTTCCGTACCGGTTTGCCGACCTTTCGCTCGAAGGCGCATTCCTGATGGGCTTGCTGGGCGGACGCGTGGTGGGGCCGATTGGCGGGGCGATCATCACGATCCCGGCGCTGGCTTTCCACGAGTGGCTGGCCATGCCCGCGGCGTCCACGGCGGGACTGCTCGGTGGCTTGATGCGCCAGGCGATTCCCAACAAAGAAGATTTGTGGAATTTCGGGCCGTTCACGTTTTTGAATATTCCGCGCGACGTGGTGCGCCTCGTGCGGCACGGCACGATTTCGTGGGAACTGCTGCCGCTGATGGCGTGCGTCGGCTTGGAGCTGGGCCGCGTGGCGCTGGCGGTGGCCACCAAGCCGCAATGGCTGTTTGCGATCGATCCACACTGGGATTGGTGGCTGGGATTGTGCGTGCTGGCCACGCTGATGTCGGTGGCGGCGCCGCTGAAGATTTGGAACAACACGCGCATCGAAATGAATTTGGAGCGGCACCAGCAGTTGCTGCTGAAGGCGCGCATGGACGCGCTTTCGAGCCAGATCAATCCGCACTTTTTGTTCAACACGCTGAACACGGTGTCGTCGCTGATTCGCTTTGATCCGGACGCGGCGCGCGGCGTGGTGTTGAAGCTAAGCAACATCTTGCGACGGCTGCTGCGCAAGCACGAAACGTTTGTGCCGCTGCGCGAGGAATTGCATTTCATCGACGATTACCTGGACATTGAAGTGGCGCGGTTCGGTCGCGACAACCTGGAGATCGTGAAAAATGTCGAGGATGAGGCGCTGGAGGCGTTCGTGCCAAGCATGTTGCTTCAGCCGATTGTCGAGAATTGCCTGAAGCACGGGCTGGCGCCGAAAATAGATGGCGGACGGATTCAGTTGCGGACCACGAATCGCGATGGGCGGTTGCACATCGAGATTGAAGACAACGGTGTGGGCATCTCGGAAGAGAAGATGCCGCACGTGTATGTGGAAGGCATCGGGTTGAGCAACGTGCGCGAACGGCTGCGCGTGCTGTACGGCGCCGATTTCCGCCTGGAAATCGAGAGCCGCACGGGGCAGGGCACGGTGATCCGCATCGACATCCCCGAACTCGTTTCCACCATGCAAGCTGTTGGCTGATCCTGGGGAATTATGAGGGTTGAACGGCGTTTCAGCAGATTGAGGGATAATCGAAACGGACCCAGACGTAAGAATCGAGGTCCGGGGAACTCGGCATCACGCGTCAAGTGGAATTCTGTGTTTTCCCTGATGGCCAAGAGCGAAGCCTGTTCATCAATTCAGTCAGGCGCGGACGGCCCCCGTCATTGATCGCGGTGAATTTCAGGCCCAGCCCACGACCGGTTTCTCGGTGTCGCACAACAGCCGCGACCCTGATCTGTCCTTCCTGGACAAGAAAATCAACCTCGGCGGTCGAATTTACCTCCCTGGGCGTAGCCGTTTCAACAAACAGGCCACCCAAGCTTAGATCCCGAACTCGCGAAGTGTCGTCGCGTCCGTGGCAGCGCCAGTAGACCCAGACACCCTCGCGCGTCTTGACTCGCAAGTTCAACCTCTTGGAGGAGAAAGCTCGTTGTTGCAACATATGTCGCCCCCCGCTTGTGGTTTCCGTGTCTAGTTTTGCGTCGGCCAGGCACCCGCCCGTGTGATGAACTCCAGTCCGATGGCAAATCGGCTTGCGGAAAAAGACCGCCAGTAAACCACGCGCGCCCGGGCCCAGAAGTCACTTCGGAGAGACCTGACGATCAAGTGGCTTCCCGGCCGCCAAATGCGCTGGGTCATCACGCGAGCGCCGTGAGCGCTGATGTTTTGCGTGGTGGTAGGTTCATAAACAGATGGGTGGTCCAAGCTGGACAACTGCACCGGCTCCATCGTTGCAGTCCGGGCTCCTGACCGTGGGTCTCTTGCAGAGATCCTTTGCGTTGACGATGTCGAGTCTAATGTCACGATGCCACCCCTTTCAGCCAAGGAAACGTATTGGTCGCAGAACTAATTGCTCGCACGGTCGGAGCCGCCGTTTGACTTGAAGAGTTATGCGAATTGTTGACGGACTGTCGCGGAAATGCGGTTGCGGTTAGCAACCTGCATGCTTATCCCGTGGCTGGGGGCGTCTGTTGCCTGTGTAAGGTCTACTTGGTAGGTGCTCGTCTTCAACGCGGCGTCCATGAGCTCCGACAATTTTTCGCGAACTACGGGAGCCTCGTCCCACAGATCGCGCACGCGGCGCTCCGTACTCCAAAACGTGATCATCAGAAGACGACGCGGCGCTCCATGGGTGGTCAGCACCATCGTGCGGATGAATCCGCTTCGCTCCCGAAAAAGCGGGGCCACGACCTGAGCCAGGAAAGCCCGCAATTCGTCAGTTTTTCCGGGCTTGGCGATGAATTCCACCGCTCGCGCGGTCACCTTTGCCGCACCTGCATCCTCAAAGGGTACGGTGATGGGCCGCTCTCCAAGTTGAAGGCTACCGAGCGGCAGTTCTCGCACTGCGCGTGAAGTCATCGTGTTCCTCCCACCACATTTGTTAGCACAAAAATCGCGCTTTGATATAGAGCAATAGCTCGAATTTAGCCTCAGGTTTTCACCTGATCCTGAAGCGGCGGCCGCACGGACAGAATTGTCTGGGGGGAATGTCAGCGCGTAGCGTCGCACCCTCAGCGATAATCCGGCTACGTTTCGTGCCATTCACTGTGTAGATACTCCCTGGTGTTTTTCACGGCAGAGAATTCAGGTAAAACCCTGATTGAGCTGCAGGTCTTGACGTGGTTTTGTGACTGGCGGCACGCAGCATGCTAGCGCGCCTTCTCAACAAACTGAAAGGAGTAGTGAATGAAGACCGCTTCAACCATCTTGCTTATGCTACTTATGTGCCTGCTAGTCGCCGGGCCCACGCGGGCACAAACCGTCGCCTGCTCGGCGGGCGTAACCACGTCCGTGCCCGAGGAAACCCTACTAGTGCCAGAAGCAGCCCTGAACGTTTCGTGCTCAGGGTTCACATTCGCGAGCGCCCAAACCGTGGTAATGTTGGATTCATCGTTGCTACCGAGCGACATCATCACTCTAACCAACGTCGCTGGGGTAGCCACGATAAGCTTTGTCTCCGACAATCTAGATATTCCTCTGCCCCTCCCTCCTGTCGGTACTTTTATCACCGTCAGTGAGGCTCAACCTTTCGTCGCCATTGCCCTCTCGACCGTATCGGGGGTATCCAGTACGGCGCTGCATTTCATCAGCGATGCCGAAACCGGAACCAACCCCTGCGGCACGAGCAGCGACTGCATCACCGCCTCTGCAGTTCCGGAACCAGCGACCCTGAGTCTGCTCGGGATCAGTCTGCTCGGAGGTGGATGGATTCACCGCCGGCGCCGGGAACAGGAGGCTCATTAACGTTATCCGTGGGCTGGGCCGAACCTCAGCCCACGGCTTTTTTAATTGCTGAATGTCTAAATGCTCGAAGAGACATCAGTGGGGTTACGCGGGCGCAGAAAGGACCGAGGTGAAAACCCAGCACATGAATCGGAAGTTCATCCATACCGTTTTGCTCACAGTATTTTTTGTACTGGGGGCAGCCGGGCCTGCTCAAGCCGACGTCGTCTTTGTCGGCGGGGTCGATATCAGCGGGACCGGTTTCGGCGCCGTAAACACGCTCATGACGATGCAAGCCCTGGGAAACCAAATGGGTAGCATCGAAACCGGCTGTGTTGGTGTAAGCGACCAGGGAAGGCTGAACACCACGATGCAATGGCTCAACAAAAACAAGCGACCCGACGCAGACCTCTGCCAGGGCGGGAACACCGGAGGCTTCGAAAAACCACCTTCGAATTTTCCGCACAATCAAACCTTACTGGTTTCTGACGCCTCCAAAATCGCCGTGGTCTTCAATTCGGACCAGCCAGCCGGAGGTTCCGTTAACCTGACCAAGTTCGTGTGGGTTCTTTTCAACGCCAATGGGCAAGTTGGGTTCACCTCGAACTCTGCTTCTCAGTCGTTCTCCAGTACGAAGTCCGAGCCGGGAATTGGAAACTCCGGGTGGGAATTCATGCTGGACGCTAAGCAGCAAGCGCTTGCTCAAGCCGCCATCAACAATGGTCATGACCTGCTGGGCTTGTCGGCAACAGTGACTGACAGCTTTGGCGGACCGGAAACCTTCTTTCTGATCAACGCGCCGGGAAGCAGCGTGGTCCCGGAGCCGGCGACTCTATTCCTCGTCGGAACCGTGATCTTTATTGCGGGGACGGTTCGCCGCAGGCTGCTCGCGTCTTAGTCCGAAGGTCCGCCAGTCCGGCTCGGCCTAAGGCGACTTGTTTGTACTTGAAACTGCGCGTTCCGGGTTCGTGCGCACGGCACAGTTTCCGCTCTTGCTGGCCGCGAACCCGAAAACGTGCCTTGCAAGACCCCAGTAGGCTGCTCCCGACCTGGTAAAAACAAACATAGTCAGGCGATTGTTCCGGATTTGACAGGAGATGTGCCGCACCTCCGGGGCTCGAAGACCTTAATCTTGGATTCCGCTTACCCAGCGCTCACCGCACTGGGCTAACCTGCGCCACACCCTACGGCGCTTCGGAAGGCGACCCCCGAAGGCGACGCTTCCCAGATCACCTACCCTTGCACGCCGCAACGTCGCTCGAGGAGAAGAATCGGCAGAACAGTTTGGGCGAGGTTGGCAGCGCGGAGGGTCTGCTTTGCTACGGGGGGTGAATTTGGCTGGAATTCATTTCGGCAAGCAATTCGTGTTGCGTCTTGCGAGGGCTAACTCGCCCCTTGGGCCACGCAATCTCAGTGCTTCGTGCGGGGTTTTCCGTTTTTGCAGGCTTTGTCGGAGAAGTCGACACCTTCGCCGGTAGGTTGCAGCTTACTCAGTTCGTCTTTGTGGGCGGGAATCCATTCTTGCCAAGTCTTGATCAACTCCTGGGAATAAAATTGAGCTTCCAGTGGCGTGGATCGCGCCGGAGGGTTGGGCACCACCGCAGGCAGCGCCTCGAGCACGCCGAAGTAGAAAGGCAAATACGCCACGTCACTGTTTTTTTCCTCGTTGGTGGGCTTATGCCAGTGAACTGGGTCGTTCGGCGGCAGAAACTTCTGCAAGCCCTGAATGGCAAACCAGCCCCCAATAAGTTTTAGTTCTTCGACTCCAGGCCACATGCCCCGTTTCGGGAGATCCACAATCGCCCTGCACCATACGGCTTGCAACTGATCTATCTCGCCCAACCGAGCTAAGGCGATCCTCGCATTCCAGCGTGCGTCGCCATGCTTTCCCGAATTGTTCAGTGCTCCCCTCAGGTAGGGAACGAAGCTCCGATCTCCACTCTGCCCGGCATCGGCAATTGCTTCCTTGTCCCCCGCTTGAATTTTCTGAAGGAAGAAGGAATCGGTAATGACCGTAAACATGGGGTAATAAAGACCGTGAGTCTTGGTCGTGCCATTCACGGTTATCTCCACCAGCCCGGTGGTTGCTCCCGCGGGTACGCGCACGACAATCTGCGTATCAGTCCAGCTGGCGGGCGTGGCTAGCGTGCCATTGAAGGTAACCGTGCTATTGGCTTGAGGGTCTCCGAAATGACGCCCTGCAATGGTTATTTGCATATCAACTGGGCCCGAGAGTGGATTCAGACCGTCGATGGTTGGCCAGTACTTTTGCGCCGGAAGTGAAGATGGGAGCAGTAGCAAGGCGGCGGGAAGGAATGTTAGTTTCGAGAGGATATTGAACATCCGCTTGTGTTCCATTATGCCTCGAAATCACTCGAAGCCGACTCGTTTTGCTTTGATTAGCGCTGGATATTGCAACAGCGTTGCCCCTTTCCTCTGAGAGCTTACCGAAGGTGGGGCTTGGACCAAAGATGGCCTTCGCGAAGGACGGTTATTTCCGTTTGTGAGGCGGAGCTGCAATTGCCGCACGTCTTCGGGGTTCCGCTTGGGCCAGCAATCCATCGCCGGGCGATTGCGTATCACGCGTTTACGGATTTCATGCTGTTCTCGGTCGAGACGGACCAGAGGGTGGAAAGGCCGCAGGAGCGTTGAATGGCGAGTGCCGGAAGGTGCGTGTGAGTGGGTCAGTCGTGCAGGACGACACTCAAGAGGGAATTGTTGACATGGATCTCGCCGTTGTATCGGATGAAGCCGAGTTTCTTGAATTTGTTCATAAATAAATTGACGCGCGTGCGGGTGGTGCCAATCATCTCTGCGAGCATCTCTTGGGATACTTTGGGAAGCACGCTTTGCGGATGGCCTTGGGTGCCATAGCGTGCGAGCAGCAGCAGAGTGCGCGCCAGGCGTTTCTCGGTGGAGTTGAACAGCTGATCTACCAGGTCTTCCTCGACTCGAATGTTTCGGGAAAGCACGTAAGCGATGAAGCGGTCGGAGAACGCGTGCTCCTTGTGGAGCACGCGAGTCATTTCGTTTTTCTCAATGACGAGCACGGTGGTGGGCGAGATCGCGATGGCGGTGGCGATGCAAATGGACTGGCCCGCGAGGCAGCCTTCCCCAAAAAAATCGCCCGGTCCGAGCATGGCCACAACAGCTTCTTTGCCGGTCTCATTGACTACAGTAAGCTTTACACCGCCTTCTTGAATGTACATCACAGTCGTCGCGGGATCGCCCTGCGCGAAGACAGTTTCTTTTGCGCGAAACTTGTTGACTTTTCTTCCCAGACCAGCCGAATCGAGGAATAATTGCACATCGAACGCAGGACTTCTCAGATGCGCTTGGGGGGGAGAGCGACGGGCCTTTTCAGGTACCCGCCTAACTGCAGAAGATACCATGATTCACAATAGCATGAAGCGGACCCATTGTCCAATACAGGACAGTCCGCGCCGGCGGGCGCATCCCTCTAGGGCTTCTGGAGAACTCTCCGCAACGACTGGCGCACTGCCAATTCTGAACCGCCATCGTAGTCAATGAATCCGCGCTTCCTGAAGCGATTCATGAACAGATTGACACGCGGGCGCGTTGTTCCCACCATCTCCGCCAGAACCTGGTGACTTATCCTGGGAATCTCAACAACCGGCGGGCCCTTCTTGCCCAAGTGCGCCAGCCGCAGAAGCACGCGAGCGAGGCGGTGTTCGACAGAGGAAGTGAGTAGTTCCGCGACATGATCGCGGTACTTCTTGACGCTGTTCAGCAAATAGGCCACCAGTGAATTTGACAGCTTATTATTTTTTTTGCGAAGCATTGCGAGCATATTTTCTTTTTTGATGGTGCGGATGGAGCTGGCGGTCAAAGCGACGGCGGTGGACACACGCAGGGGATAGCCAGCGAGGCAAAGCTCGCCAAAAAAATCATGCACGCCCAGGATGGCGGTAACTGCTGCCGGTTGATGTTTCGTTCGGGTAGTGAGCCGCACGCCTCCTTCTTGAATGTAGAAAAGCGTGTAAGCAGGGGCACCCTGTGTGTAGATGTTTTGTTGGTCGCAATAGCGCGAGACCTTGCCGCCCAGGCTGGCTCCTGAGGAGAGTTCGCGAAGACGGGAAGTCATGTGGTTAGTGCGCTTCATATCATAAGTCGCTCCAGCCGGCGGCGCGACGTGTCCCGGCACATTTATAGTTTCCCCGCAGCCTTCGCAGATTCGCGATGAGCTTCCTGCGACCACTGGGAAGCTTTATTGGCGTGTTCCAAGGCTTGCTTGGAAAGCTCATGTCCGGTTAGGTGGTCTTCTTTGTGGTGGCTCGCGGCGGCGGCACGGTGCGCGTGTGCGGCGAGTTCGTGGAATTCGGCGGCCCTTTGGTGCGAGTCGTTTGGCAAGGTCTTTCCCTTAGCGTTCGTTGCATCTTAGAATCATTCCATTTTCGACGCTGTCCCATAAGGGACACTCGCCCCACACCGAGAAATTTCACCACAGAGGTCACAGAGGACACGGAGATAGAAGGGAAAGAAGGGCTTGACAGTGCGCCGGTACATACAGTATAGTCTGAATAGACAGAAACAACGGAATGAAGGGAAGAAGAATATGAGCCCCCACGCAACCCAGTACACGTTAACGCCGGTGGCGCAGAAATTTATTTTGCATTGGGGGGAGATGGGGACGCGGTGGGGGATTAACCGCACCGTCGCGCAGGTGCATGCGCTGCTGTTTCTGGCGCCAAAGCCGCTGCCGGCGGATGAGATTTCGACGACCTTGGCGGTGGCACGATCGAATGTGAGCACCAGCTTGCGGGAGCTGCAGGGATGGGGAATTGTGCGCGTGGTGCATGTGCTGGGGGACCGGCGCGACCACTTTGAGTCGACCAAAGATGTTTGGGAGATTTTCCGGATTGTTTCGGAGGAGCGGAAGCGGCGGGAGATTGATCCGACGCTGCGGGTGCTGGCGGAGTGTGTACAGGAGTTGAAGGCGAGTCCCCAGGGGGATGCGTACACGCG
>Ga0307479_10005906_pt1 | contig 11209 bp, 13 predicted proteins | sample atmos_gasesECM4C_FD_203743 | JGI IMG/M metagenome (GOLD analysis project Ga0307479, IMG submission 203743) | Hardwood forest soil microbial communities from Morgan-Monroe State Forest, Indiana, United States - atmos_gasesECM4C_515 | ecosystem: Environmental > Terrestrial > Soil > Temperate... | reverse complement strand
GAATACCGCGGGGTGGGGGTGGAGGGGGCAAGCGACGCTCCACTAGCGCCGCTGGCGCCGGTGCCGCCACCAGTTCGGGAGTTGAAACGCTCACCTTGGGCTCGTCTCCCGGCCCCCTGCTGCATCCAAAAATCGTGCAGCCTCCATTTTCCGCATAGCAGTCGGCATGATGCGTAGTCCCGCAGCCCTCGCACACCGTCGCGCCATCTTCCGCGGCGATGTTCGTTCTGCAGTAGGGACAAACAACGGCCGTCATGACCGATGCTTCTCCTTGTAGCGAAAGGTATACCGCCCAACCTGCAACAAGTCGCCATCCTGAAGCACGCGGTTGTGGACGGCCTGCCCGGCCCAAAGCACCGAGCCCGTAGCCTGGAGCATCACACGCGCACCACTGATGTTGATCACGGCATGCCGGGGAAGAATATTCGGATCCTTGAAAAGATAAATGTCGGATTCCTGCCGGCTACCAACGCTGGTCTCGGTCTTATAAAGGATGAACTGTTTGCCCGCGAGTGGGCCGGCAACCACATATAGCCATCGGTCTTTCAGCGCGCTCTCTACCAGGCCCATACCAATTCCGGTGGCGAGGCCAACTAATGCAAATCCTACTGCCCTACTCACCGTACCTCCGTGAGTGACCAGCGCAATAGGATTGAAGATCACTCCGCCGAGTCCCGCGCCGAGGGCTCCACCCAGCACGCCGTACATCCCTTTCTTAGATGATTGCCCAACGATCCCATAGATGACTCCGCCAGCAGCACCAAAGACCGTCCAGGCCAAGCCTCGAACAACCCAAAGAGCAGGGTTGCGCAACGACTGAGCCCCGGCTTCGTAGGAGATCCTCATTCCCATTCCGTAAATGGTCTCCGCCATCATGTCGAAGATGAAGCCCAAAAGTATTCCCAACGGCAGTGCTAGGGCTCCGCGCAAAAGCGCCTTGCGAACCGACCGTTCGACGATACTCTCTGAAATTCCAAATCCGATGCACATCAGAGTGATGATGAGCGGAACGATGACAATATTTCCCCAATGAGGATGAGATTGGACGCCAGGGCCGTCCGCAAAGCCAGGCTCCGCGATTGCCCAACCCGCGATCGCACCCAGCATGCCAGCCAACCCGAGATAGAACCAGCCCTGGAGGAGAATGCTGCCGTGCGCTGTCGGAACCGAGACAAATTGCTCCGCAGTTTGGTTGATCGTGCCATACACCTTCGCACCAGATGCTGGCGCACCTGGGACAGAGACTGCGGATTCCCGAATCGCCACGCTGGCAAGATCTTCCGCCGTAATCTTGATCGCGTCCCTGTCACTTGGGCTGGGCATTGTTCCCCTTCTTGTTGCTTTGATTGGACGAGGAAGGCTGACCGGGATTGTTTGTATCAGGCTTGGTGGGGGACGTATGCCCCGTGACCGTACCTTTTGCGTCTGGCGGATCCGCTAGGACCTGGCCCGTCTGTGGATCAATGAGCTGGCCGGTTCGCGGATCCACCAGCACCGGCATTACCACTACTCGTGGAAAGAGATACCACGACAGCGCAAACCCCAACGCCAAGGTCAAGAGATAAAAAAAGACACTGAAAACTAGGCGCTCAAGAGAGCGCTCGCTGTTCTCCGTCGCTTCATCCGCACCGAAGCGTGGAATTCTGATCGGACTGGTTTTTCTCTTTTCGCCCAGCATGGCGGGGGCGTCAGCGACCGCGCCATCTGCTTCCCCAGGTTCTGACCCACCGGCTTCCCCGGCTTCTTCGCCGCCGCGCCGATCGATAACTCCGATTTGCGTTAACCGCTCAATGCGATCACCCACCCATCCGAAGCACCCTTCTTCATCCGAATGCGGATCGAAAACCCACGCCACCTGCCCCGGAGAAGAGAAGAAATTCTTGTGAATGAACGTGTCGTGGTCAGAGAGAAACACGCCAAACCCTGGATGTGAGTGATACCAGCCCACAATCCGTTGTTCTGGATACTTCTGATCCTTTATGGCATAAATGTGTTCCCATGTATCCTGGGTGAAGGTGACGTGGGCGCCGGCCTCTTCAGCATTCTGGCCCTCAATGCACGCCGCGACCTCGATGCGGTGATCGCGATCCTGTCCAATGAGCACACCGCAGACCTCGGTTTTGCTGCTTGAACGTGCATGCTGACGGATCTGGCGCACAACTCCACTGTCGACGACCAGGGTCGGTTGCGCGTTCGACGGTTTTGCTTTTGCCCTCATGACTCCAGCTGTACGGACCAGCCTACTCTGGCGCCAGCGGCCCTAACACACGCGGCGCATCGCCGTTCGGAATGTATGCGACCTCTCGCGCAGCAGTACGCGCGATGAAAGCGTCAAACAGTGGTAATCCCAAGCTGCTTAACGACCTGCCGCCTAACTCCCCTTCGCCCGAATACGAATGCAGTGAAATCACCGAACGCAACTGCCCATCGTTGTTACATTTTGCCCGCTCAAAAGGAACACTTCCGACCGGCTGGTAGAGTTCCTCTTCTTCCTTGCAGGCCGGACAGACAAGCTTCTGCACTACATCGCGACTGAACTCAATTACGACATCGGGAGATCCCAAATCCGACTGCGCTCGCTCACGCAGTTCCGCCAGGGTCAAATCGTCCGAGCTCTCACGTAAATGCACAATCTGCGGCAGCGTGTAATGACTCATGCAATCCGCATTCTGTGTGTACTCGACCACATATGAAGAGTGATTCATCCCCTCAAAAACGTAGCCCTTGCTCGCCAGGGTCGGGAGCCCATGAATCAACTTCACCGCCTCTTGCACCTGCACGCCCGCAATAATCGAAGAGATCGTCGGCGTCGTTGGAATCTTTCCTTCCACCGTCGGCTCAAACACCAGGAGGTTGCACGACATCCGCTTCTGCAGCAGCGCCCAGTCCACCTCTCCAAGCGTGCATTCGTAGCAAGGAGCGATTCCCGGCAGAAACACTCGTACCACGCCATTGATGCCTTCGATCGCCCCGTCAATCCACGGGCGATTGACCTTCCACGCCGAGCGATTGATCCACAATCTCGCTTCGCGATTGTCGAGCCCCGCGACAATCACGTCGCTCCACTCGAAAAGACCAAGCCCGCACCCATGCACAACATTGGCCACCACAGGATGCACCGTTGCATCCGGTTCGAGCGACCGATAGGCACAGGCAGCGGCTTCTGCCTTGAACCTCCCAACGTCTTCGGAACGATAAAGGACCGCCCGGGAGAGGTTCGACTCCTCGATCCGGTCTAGATCCACTACCACCACCTGCGTGAATCCCAGGAGTGCTGCATTCTTCAGAATTTCATTGCCCAAAGCTCCTGCTCCGACCACCAGCAGCCGACACTTGGCGATCTTTTCCTGGTCCCACCAAGAGATCAGCCGCAGCCGGCTGAAGCGATCCTCGCTCACTTCACTGTCAAACACGCGTGTCATGACGTTTCACGAACCGGCAGTTATCTCGGGCTGCAGCCGCAGGATGTCTCCGTCCTGTACCTGCGCTTCCGAGAGGGTTTGTGTATCCTGAATCTGTCGCCCTGAATTCTTGTGATGGAATTTGTAGCTGAGCGGCGCTCCATCCGGCCCATTCGTCGGCAGCCGTAGCTTCTGCACCAGCACCGCAACAATCTTGTTGCAAGGAGCGTTGTCCGGCAGCTCCACCGGCACACGTTTATTTTCGGTCGAGTCGTAGACTGTAACGTTGATGTTAGGCATTCCTGTCGAGTCCATCCTCTATTAGGTTCACTGCTGTCCACCGGCTGGCACTGTTTTTTCCAAAGCCTCGTCGTGTGTAACGTAGTCGGTCAATCGTCTGTGGCCGAAACTTTCAAAGTCCCACCCGGAATCTTCCAGCAGAGCGTCGGCGCGGACCGCAAAATTCAAGTTTTCCGCGTTGGGATCACCATGCTTGTCCACCATTGAAGTAACAATAGCCACTAAGTTTCCTCGGTCATCAAATACCGGCCCGCCGCTATTGCCTGGACTCACCGGTGCCGACATCTGAATCGTGCTGCCATTCATTCGGGAAATGATTCCGGTACTCAACGTGAACCTGAGTCCCTCCGGATGCCCAATCACAAAGACATTCTCTCCCTCGCTCGGAGGCGTCGCCTTCACCACCGGCTGTACGAATGTCGCATTCCCCTTTTCCCGCGGCACCCAGAGCAGAAGCAGATCCAAACTCCGATGGCGCGCGACCACGTCGGCCATTCCCCAAGTTCCCGAGGCCATCGCGATTAGTGCACGCGACCCTGCCTTCGCTACGTTCCAAGCGGGACCATCGACCACATGTCGCGCTGTGACAAACAGATATCCCTCCGCGTTTGCCTGCAACAGCGTGCCGGCACCGAAACCAGACGAAGGCATCTCCTGATGGCTAAGCCATGAACGCTGTGCCGGAGAAATCACCGCGACCAGAGGCTTCAATTTCTCCGAGACATCCCTGGCGGACATCGGAGCCACAGCCGGCAAACTGGGAAATGCCTCCTCGTCCAGTTCGCTCAATCCCACCCCGGCAACGGGCGGCAGTGGCGCAAAAGAGAACGCCAACACCGCCGCGACCGAGGTCAATATCCCGCTAATGATGAGCAGCGTGGCCAGAAACGAAGTCCATGCATGCCGCATGCGCGGCGGTAGCCCACGCATCGCGGCACGCAGCACGATTGCGACCAGGCATAGCAACGGCAAAAGCAGAACGAGCGGAGCCAGAGACCATTTCGCCCATCGAGGCACGGCAGGTGCCAGCTTCGGCTCCAGCCGAGCAGGCTGGTCCGCCGGAGATTGAGTTTCTGCTACTTCGGCAGGGCTGATAACTATCTTTTCCATGTAGAAGCTGGCGCTAGACACACCACAGCGCTCAAGTGGGGAAGCATCACATTTTGTTGCATTTTCCCGCAAATTGCAAGGCGAGACTTGTCGTTCGCGTTGGTGGACTCAATGCGGAAACGAAGGACTCTAATACATCTACAGGCCAGTTGCAAACTACCTGGCGATGCGATCTCCTCTCAATGGTGCGACCATTGATCGCCTGATCTCGATGCAACTTCCGATAGAATCCACATCGCACCACTGAAGGTCCCATGAGTTCACTTCTTCGGATGCCGGCAGCGCGTCGACGATAATCATTGGCGCGTTCCCGAATCCCCAACTCACCGAAGAGCCTATGCAGTTCGGCTGGGTCTTTGATCGTAAGACTTGCAATGACATAGACTGCCATGTGTTTCTCCTTATCAGGTGATCGATGATTTTGCCGTACGAAGTTTCTCAGACGGGCTGTACCTAATCCTCCATTTCCGAGCAACAATCGTAATCGCTGCCAGCGACCAGATTGCTAGAACCCCAGCAAATGCTGTCGCTGCGTCCCGCAACGTCAGAGTGAGTAGAAAAACCACCCCTTGTGCCGCAAAGACGACTGCCAACAGGAGCACAAGAGATCTAAAGATTCCGCGCCGTACCTGCCAGCTGAGAAGAACAGCCCCCAATGGAAGGAACAGAGCTGGAGCGAGCAGCAGCCAGTAACCGCCCAAGATGATTTTTCCGATTAGAAAAATGATATTCATGTTGCTTTACTCCTTTCGCCTGGAACGGTCGCGCCGCCAGTTTTCAACCTACTGCCGGCCTGCTTTCCGGTTTATTCCCACCGCTTGGAATTGCATGCGTGCTCGCTCCGGCCGCAATTCCATGCGCGTGCGGGCATCATGCGGACCGCCGTGAAATATCTGCATCGTTGGACGATGGTCAGCGCCAAGGAATACATTAAGCATGAAGAGGGGAACGAAGAGGCTTGGATTTGCCTGTGCGGGCAACCAGCCCGATTACGACGGCTTCTTTCCTTGCGACAAGGACGGCAATGAGATGGAGCCGGTGGAAGGTTACTTCTAATTACTGCGGCAAGCGTTGTCTGAGCTCGCGATAAAAGGTTCAAGATGTCAGAGCGGCGCATCTACGCACACTGGTTGGACCCGGATTATCTGGGCCGCTATGTTCTGCCGGAAGACCGCATATCGACACGCACTTCTGAGTTTGAAGGTTTTTTGAAGCTTCATGCACTCGCTGGCGATTGCATACACATAAGCGACGTTCAACCCATCGAGTCTAGAGTATTGCTCCATTGTTTTGCTGACCCAGAGTTTCGCTTTTTCATCAATCAACATCCGGATTTTCTGCATCTGATCGCGCAACCGACGGATAGGTTTGCCGCCAAATCGGATAGGCTTGCCCGAATCTGCAAAGGCCTCGCGCGGATTGTTGAGTTTGGCGATTCCTACATCCCAAATACTTTCGACAGTGCTTCGTTGGTCCCCACGGTTGCGAACCATTTCGTCGGTATCGCTACAGAAGGCGACGCGGAGGCATTATTCCACCAGCGGGGGGCCTTAACGCAATTCGTCGCCAATTACAAAGGTGCGGATCTGGTTCTTGTTGAAGGCTTGTACTATGCGCTCAAGCATTTCATCCTCAATCCGCAAGCGCCGGTTCCAACATTCACGCCGACGGAAGCCGTCTCTTATCATCACGAACTTGAGAATGCGCTGGAGAATATTCCCGTAGCGGATGCGGGCCATCGGCAGCAGATCGCCGAAACCTTGGATCTCGCGAAATCAGAGCAGGAGAAATTCAGGCGGTCGCTCATATTGGCCAAGCTGCAGCATACGAATGTGGTTGGCCATCCGGACAGGCTGAAATATCTGCTCTGCGTACAAGCATGGAATGTGGCTGTCGGACAGGCAATGCACGCGGATTGCCACTCTGCGTACCCCTTTCGCGGAATCTTGCCGATTCCGGTCCATTGTGGACTGTCGCGTGGGCGGGCAACATTTAATGTCCGGATCAGTCAGGAGGATGAAACATTATCGACCCTTCCTTTTTACGAATGGCAGCCCTCAGAGATACCGTGGAGGGTTGTTTCGCGTATTCGGCATGAATACCAAAACGAAATCGCTCAGTATCAGGGATCGCTCGCGAGCCTGGAAGCGCCTCTCGGAAAAACTTCGTCCGGAGCCATCGAGGCTAATTTTGCGAGCCTCGCGAAGGTTGCGGCCAAGGTGATAGCCGAGTCGGATTGCCATTGGCCGAAGATTCCGAATGTGGTGTCTCAAACATGTACCGTGGCGTGCTTCACCGGGGGAGTTATCGCAAGCGTTGTATTCCGTCATCCGCTTCCAGCCATTGCCGGTGGAGCTCCGGGGCCGGCTCTCGCCGCATACTCTATCGTGAGAGAGGCTGTGGTGAGTCGAGACGCCAAGCTGATCAGCGAGGCGTTGCAGCAATTTGGGCTCCAATACAATCTTCACCGAGTTTCAGATGATGTCGCAGCTAACGCCTGACCGTAGACTGCCACTAGGCGATTTTAAAGAGCCCACCTACGGCGCATTTACATAAAGCCGCCGATTCTGCTGTTCCGTGAACTGGTTCGTGTTTTTATTTCTTGTCTTCCTTGGCCTTTTCATTGTTTTTAGCAGTAGCCGTTATGGTCAGGGAGATAGTGGATGAGAGAGAGCAGTTCTGATAGTGACTTGCCACAGTGCATTTTGCTCCGGTGTCATAGCATTGGACATTGATCTCTATAGTTATTTGCGTGTTCTTGGGGGGACTGTAACTGGAGAAAGTAACCAGACCGTAAAACTCTGGCAAGGGCTGAGCCTCACCAGTTTCCCAAATGAACTGCCATGTGTTTCTCCTCTATGGCGTGATCGATGATCTTGCTGTACAAAGTTCTTGAGACTGGCTGCCACGTTGTTTCCCTTTCCGAGCAACGAGCCTAATCGCAGCCGCCATCCACCAAATTGCTTGCACTCCAGCAAGGATTGTGACTGCGTCACGCAAGGGCAGAGTGAGAAGAAAAATCACCCCTAACGCCGCAAATGCCACTGCTAACAGGAGCACGACATATCCAAAGATTCCGCGCAGCACCTTCGGGCTAAGCAGAACAGTCCCCAATGGAAGAAACAGAGCTGGAGCGAATATTAGCCAATAGCCGCCAAGGATGATCTTTCCGAACAGAAAAGTGATAATCATGTCGCTTTAATCCTTTCGCCTGAGATGGTACCGCTGCCGGTTTTCAGGCTACTTCCGGCAACGGTCTCCGGTTCATTCCCCAACGCCTGGAACTGCATCCGTGCTCGTTTCAGGCTGCAATTCCATGCTCGTGCCGGCACCATGCGGACCGCCGTGAGCATATGCATCGTGCCTCTAGCCGTTCGATCAGACCTGGTTCAGTTGGTCGAACGGTTTTCCCGAACTACGCGGCGTCTAGCGCTTCGCCGCGGATGCTGGACTTTACTCCGGCCATTTTCGCCACGAACAGCCCCGTGAAAGCACTCCGCACCTGCGAGAAAACGACAAACCATAACGTCGTGACGACAATGGCGGGCGCCACGTTTTCAGCGTCCAAGAACATATGGAAGCTCAGGATGTTCACGATTACCGGCCCAAGCAGCGTGAGTGCGAGCGGCACGTAGAGGTTGCTGAGCAGCAACATGCCACCGATGAGCTCCGTTCCGAACGCGATCACGTAGTAATGCGAGCCGAACAAAGCTCCCATGAACTGTCCCGCGAGACCGGGCACTGGCGGACTCGGGAAGAAATGTAGAAACGCGTTGAGGCCAAAGACCGTGAAAACGAGGCCCAGCAACACACGGGCGATGACAAAGATGTACTTCATTGTTTTCTCCTTTTATTTATGCAGATCGATCAATTTGCGAACATAAGTGGACGTTCCCAAGCGTCAGGCGGCTCGGTCGCCGCCCCCCGCTTCAGTGTGTGTCCTGCTTGGTCGAGGCTTCCATGCTGTGCTCATGGTGGGCACCATGTGGACCGCCCATGGCCCTGTCGTGGAGAGTCTGGTATGTGCGCTCTCTGGCGGCGGCCTCCTCCGTGCTCAGGTGCAGCGGCTGGGGCGGCTTTTCATAGCTGTCATATTCGTACCCGAGCGGCGCAGTGCGATCGGTCATGCTGACCGGCAGATCCGCGCGCTTGCCGCTTCTGTCCCCGTACGAGAATTTGCGATTGAGGTATCGGGGATCAGTAGGATTCTTATTCCCGAGCCGGTTCCAGCTTTCCCAGAGGCGGTCGATGTTGGCGTGATGCAGATAGAACATCGGGTCAGCGCCGACGGTGGAGAAATCGGCCATGTCGCCCCCGAGGCCAATATGAGTGAAGAAGTGAGGGTTTATGTCCAGCCTGGGATTGAACCCGAGGTTGCCGTTGGGCCCATCGATGTAAAACTTCTCGTTGAGAGCGTCCAGGTTGATCCAGTCCTTGAACGGTGTATCAATGCGTCCGCCGCCATTGACCCAGAACCAGCGCGTACCGTCATACAGCGGGCTGCCTGGGTCCCGGAACACAGCTGGCACGACCAAATCAGCTTCGTTGCCGGTGATTGGGTTCCAATAGGGAAGCGTAAAGTCCTCGTCGTGCAGAACCTCGCGAATGACCCCCTCGAACTGAATAAGCATTAGTCGATGCCAGGGGAGGAAAAACCACTGTTGAAACTGCTCTGGGTCGGAAGGATTGGTAGCGTGCGCTTGGCAGCCGTCCCATACGGCATCGGCATCGGCTTGAACCTCCTTCGGCAGAGTGGCGATGACCTCGGCTTTCTTTTTCATGGAGAGATCCCAGAGCGCTGCCGGGTAGCCCTTGACCCAGTGGGTGTACCACCACCAGGTCCATGAATGCTCATCGGAGTCCGGCAAGGTCTTCATGATCTCGACCGCCTGCGCATATTTCGCGAGCATCACCTGGCCTTCGGGACTGTTCACGTTGTAGCGTATGTACGGCTTCTTCCCTCCGGAAGAAGCCGTGCCTACGCTGTTCGCGGTCGAAATCGCGCTTACGTTCTTCAGACGAGCGGAAGAAGAAGTCGCGCTTACGTTGTTCACAGCAGCGGAAGAAGGAGCAGCAACCACATTCTTTGCACCCGTGGTAGGGGGCGCTTCGTCCTTCTTCGCACCCGTCGCAGGAGGCGGAAAGAAGAAATTCAGCTCCAGGACATCATGCTGTCCGGTGTGGACTTCGAGCCGCGGGTCCTGGAACGACAACGCACCTGCGGATTGAATCATGCCGCTGACGAGATGGAATTCGCTCCCGATCACCGCGCCCGCGATGCCATGCCGCGGCATCGACATTGGTGGCAGCGAGAGCCACGAATTCGTGGCCGGCTCGTACGCCTCGACGGCTCGGAACGCGCCGACGAGTTCTTTCGTGGTCACCTCGCCACCCGCTACGTAGATCCTGCGGCCATCTGTGCCCCAGGCGCCGCCGCTGCGGGCCGTCGGCATCCGTTCTTTCGGAGCACTCCACATGTCACTTACTGGGCTGTACTCCTCCACCACATCCGTGTTGGTAGCGGACAAGATGAAGGCGTGGCCAGTGCGGCCGCCAATGACGTAGATCTTGCCATTAACCGCGGCGGCGTACGCGTGATTGCGTGCTACCGACATCGGCCTGCGGCTCTCCCACTTGTTCGTGGCAGGGTCAAAAACCTCGTTAGTGGTGAGAACCAGAGATGGACCGAAGAACGTGAAGTACGGATCCTTGGAACCTGCTACCGTGGTTGCGCCGCCGATGACGTAAATCTTGCCGGCGACTTCAACCGCTACGGCAGCGCCGCGTTTCGTCGGTATCGGCGCCAGCGACTTCCAGGAATCGGCCGCCGGATCGTACTCCCATACGTCGGCGATGGGTTCCCAAGCGCCGCCAGTCGGGATCTGAGTGTCCTTTGGAGGCACGAAGCCGCCAATGACATAAAGTTTGCCGTTGGCGGTAGCTATGGCGGCATGGTGGGCCGACCGCGGCATCCCTCTTTTCTGAGTCCATTTGTCGGTAGCCGGGTCGTACTCGTAGTTGATGCCGGCAGCTTTGCCGTCATCCCAGCCGCCAATCACATACATCTTGCCGTTAACGGCCGCGCCGTAGAGTTCTTCATCGGGCTCCGGAAACGGCGCGGCCTTCTTCCACGGGTTTATTGGCATTTGAGCCAGCGCGGCGGTGCAGAAAACCAGACTGGCGATCATGGCAAGCATTGCGGTTCCACGTTGTAGCAATTTCGACATACATTTCTCCTTTTTGAGCGTTGAATAGAAATCAGCTTTTTATCTCGATGGCATTCTGAAGATCAGGCCAAACATTAAGTAGCGGAGGTCTTTGATTCCGTTTGTGTTTTCCCACATGTAGGAGGGCTGAAACGACACATGCTTCTCGATGGGCACCGTGACGCCAGTCCA
>Ga0307479_10005905_pt1 | contig 11209 bp, 6 predicted proteins | sample atmos_gasesECM4C_FD_203743 | JGI IMG/M metagenome (GOLD analysis project Ga0307479, IMG submission 203743) | Hardwood forest soil microbial communities from Morgan-Monroe State Forest, Indiana, United States - atmos_gasesECM4C_515 | ecosystem: Environmental > Terrestrial > Soil > Temperate... | reverse complement strand
AACCTCAACAAACCGCTAGCCGTCATCGCCCTTCTTGTAGTCGCGAGCACATTAGTTCTAGCCTCAGGCGGCGCAGGGGACACCTCAACACCCGCGACCTTCAACAATTACGAGCTGGCAGGCAATCCCTTCGCAGGCCCGATGTTTAGCGTCGGTACCACCTGTCCGAATTCGATGGGAACGTGTACGAATACCGAGGCAGAACCCTCAATTCGCGCGGACAGGGCCGGCAACTTCTACGCCTCCTCCGAGAACGTATTCTGCGTCGTTGATGCACTGTGCGGCGGCACCTTCGCGTGGAAGTCGACCGACGGTGGAAGCCACTTCACCACTCTTCCACTGCCTAACAGCGTTTCATCGGGTGGCCACGGAATTTCGCCGGCAGGGGGTGATACGGACATCGCCGTGGCTCCTCAGAGCAACGCCAACGGCCTCTTCAACATCTACGTAGCGAGTCTGCAGAGTCGTCCACCTTTGTTGGAGATTTACGTCAGCACAAGCAAAGATGGCGGGGCAACGTGGTCGATCAATCCCACAAGCGCCAGCGTTCCAGTAGACGATAGAGAATGGATCGCGGCTGACGGGGCGAACAAAGTCTGCATCTCTTACCACGCCCAACCAACGACAAACGATATAATCGTCGACTGCAGCTATGATGCCGGCGTCACCTTCACCCAGCACGCCAGTGCCTTTGACGCCGCCGACATATTCAACGCCGCTTTAGAAAACCAGATTGGAAACCTCGCAATCGACCCTGGCAACCATGTTATCTACCAGGTATGGAGCTCGATTGCCAACGCTGCTGAACTAACATGCCCTGCCTGCAGTCAGCACACAGTCTGGATCGCAGTCTCAATCGACGGCGGCAAAACTTTCACCGATCATATCGTCTATAACAATCCCGACGTAACTGTCGCATATGGGCATCAGTTTGTTAATGTGGCCGTCGACCGCGCTGGAAATGTTTACGTTTTGTACAATGACAATCACAATCTCTTCTACAGCTACTCTACCAACTTTGGAAGTAGTTGGTCGCGCCCGGCACAAGTCAACAAGCCTGCCTCCGCGACTGCGATCTTCCCGTGGGCTGCAGCAGGCAGCGCAGGCACGCTAGATGTGGTCTGGTACGGCACCTCTTTCTATGATGGTGTAACGATCCCAGACAACTATCCGATGTCCGCGGCATGGTACGTCTACTTCGCTCAAAACCTCCAAGCCACTACGCCTGCCAGTAGCTTCACACAGGTCCAAGCCTCAAGGATAATCCACTATGGGGGCGTGTGTGAATCAGGGGTTACGTGCACAGGAAATCGCGATCTACTTGACGACTTCGGTGTCGCTGCAAGCTCGACCACCGGTCTAGCCGCCATCATCTACACCTCCGACCAATATTTGAATACTGCTGCGGAGCCTGCTCAGAGCATGGGGTCTGGTGCGTGCACTCCTAGTCAAAGCAATAACGTCGACTGCTCGCACAGTGATATTGCCGTTCAAACAGGAGGCAACGGAGTCAACCAGAGACATGGCCATCACTTTGAAGTCGAAGAGGAAGACTTCGAAGAGACGGACTTGAACAACGATGGCGGCCATTCGCCTGACTTCAACCTGCAAATACTGAACTCCGGAGGCCTCACCATCACCTCGCTCTCCGCTCAAATCTCAGGACTACCTCTGGCATTCGTATGGAATACGGCTCTCCCGCTACAACCAGGTCAAATCCTACAAGGTTCGACTACGAGCCTACCCGTGGGACTAGTTCTAGCGGTTGGAAACATTTATCCGGTCACAATTACTGCAAGCTTGTCCGATGGAACAACCGAGACACAGACGACGTATGCAATTTACACACTCGGTGCCGGGCTAGGGCTATGAGCGGGAGACCGCTCCTTAGGTCCAAACCGCCCTTTTGGGAGATCTGAGTGGAAGTCGGCGCTATACATTCGTAACAGATGGAACCCCGAGCGCGAGTCGGGAATCGTGCCTAGCGACTCTCGGACAAAGTCAGAGAATTGCTGCGATAAAAACGTGATCGCCTCGTGTTCAGGACGGGTCAAATTCGATCGGAACGTTGCACGACGCATTCCCCGTAAGAGGTTGAAGAGTCAAGTAAAGTCGAGAATTTTTATGACCGATCAGAACATTTCTGGTGATCTTCAAAACAGGTGGTCTCCGCCGCCAGGAGACCCCTTTTATCTGGGGTGCGACGGCGACTGTAGTAGTTCCACGCTCAGAACTGAGGAGATTGGATCAAACCGGATCAAATCAAGTTGCTGGTAAGTGGTTGACGATTCATGTAGAGTAGAAAATTTTCATAACGCGGTTCAGAACCCTCCTGTGAATGTTAAGTAAACCAGCTTATCTACTCCGTCGCCATTGGGTAACGGCCGCGATACTTTTCCGGTAAGCCTTTGCGCCGGTGGCCTCGATGCCCACTACCACCGGGCCTTCCAGGCTGCATAAAACTCTCGGACTGCATTCCCTTCATGGCGGGCGTCTTCTCCGTGAACTCGCCGGTATCGCTCTCCACCACGGCTATGGTTTGTTGTTTTTGCATGCAGATTGCAGCCTACAATCTTCATGCTTCCTTCGTCCCGAGCCTTTTTGGTTGGATACCGTAACGTCTACTCGGTCCGTTGTGAGTCCGACGTCGTTATGACATCAGTTACTCCCGCTCAGCCCGTAATCCGGCACAACGCGCCAGGGTAGCTGCGCCTATGAAGCTGTATCCCGGCCGAAATCGCGAAGTCTCCGAGCTTTCCCCGGCCTGGGGTCTATGAGATTGCCTCACCATATTCCGAAAAGAATTAGCGTAGCCCTTCCACCACATGCAGGTCTGAGAGGCGGCGCGTGAAGCCATAGACGTATGTCCTGCCGTCCGGTGTGATTTGGATCGGGCCCAGTGATAGGACTCCAGCGCGGTCAGGCGGTTCTATTTCCTTGAATAACTGCCGCTTTCCAGTGTTCAGATCGATGCTGATCACGCGCATGGTCCACACGTTTTGTGCGGTTTCACGTACGAACAGCGTGTGGCCATCGGTTGCCCACGCGATGACGCCATCATCGGTTTTGAGCTGTGGAACGGCCGAGGGCGAGCCGGTCCCATGCAGCAGGTAAAGGAAGTGCTTACCTTCCGGATCGCGCACAAGTACTCGGTCACCGTCGGGAGTCACTTGGGTGCCCACGACCCCTTCAGGAGTTACGGGTTTGGGTGTCCCGCCTTCCGCCGGCATGATCCAGGTGCGCGCTTTTTTGTCGGGCTCGAGCCCGACAAAAACAATCCATTTCCCGTCCGGCGTCCAACGTCCGGTGCCATGCACGATGTTGTCGTGCGTGAGCTGCTTCTGCTCCCCTGCTCCGGTGGGATAAAGCAAGTATTGCTGCGTTTTGATGTCTGCAGCGATAACCCATTTGCCGTCCGGCGAGAGCGCAATGGCGCCCCCTGGGCCCACGCGGATCGCGGGCGAGCCGTCCGTCCTCCGAATATAGACGGTGTAGTCGTGCCCGCCGCCTTCGCCTTCTTCGTCGAATAGAACCCATTGCCCATCGCGGGACAGGTCTGCCGTGCGGGTCCAGTCGAACCAAGCAAGATCGCGGTCGTTGTTCTCGCCTTCCCGGCGCGCCAATGAACCGCGCCGATAGGTATCGCTGTTCAGCAGTACACGGCCATCGCGCGCAAAGCCGTGAATGGTTAGGCTGCCCGGCACACGAAGTACCGTTCTCACTTTGCCCGAAGTAGTCGTCGCAAGCAGCGCTCGGCTGATGCCGCTGGCGCTCGCCGTGAACCAGACTTCATCACCGTTGGGCGACCAGGCCAGCCCCACCACATCTGACCAGTCCGGGGACAGCATGGTCACCTTTTTGTCACTTCCGATCATCATTACCGATCCGCGTGAATCGCCTATCAAAGGGTGCTCGATGAACGCGACCTGTTTCCCGTTCGGTGACACTCGCACATAATCCAGCCAGCCGGGCGTGTCGTAGCGAACCGTACCGATGGGATACTCCAACCGGTAACGGTTGCCCATATTACGCGCGATTGCCAAACTGCTTCCGTCGGGAGACCAGCTTGCGCTTTGTACGTCATCCAAGACTTCCCGCGGCGCGCCGCCGGAAATGGCCATGCGTGCCAACATCGCTTTGCCTGTCCAGCCTGCTACAGACCGCCAGTGTTCCAGGATGGCCATCTCGCCGGAAGAAGAAATGTCCGCGACTTGGCTGTCGTCCAGTTGGAGCGGCCGGGAGAGCAAATCTCCGATGCGCGTGGAAAACATTTCCGGCGTCGCTTTCCCGTTCCACATCGCAGAGTAGATCACCGTTTGCCCATCAGGCGCGAATGCCGCGGATTGAACAGATCCGCGCTGGAATGTGAGCTGCCGGAATGTCGGCGACGTTGCCGCCGAACGTGCTCCGATAAAATAGCCCGCCAGCAACATTCCAATCATGCCTGCCACCACCGCTGCTGGCTGCCACCACTTCCTGAGACGGGACTCTGAGATCGCCGCTTCACGGGAGGAGGGTGTCTGACCCGAGAGCAGTTGCAGGTCGAAGGCAATGTCGTGCGCAGATTGGAAGCGCTCCTCCGGGTTCTTTTCCAGACAGTGCTGGACGATCTGCTCCAGACCCGGCGCGATCCCGCGGTTTGTCTCCGCAAGGTCAGGCGGCTCTTCCCGCAGAATCGCGCTCATGCTGTCGGCGGCCGTCTCTCCGTGAAATGCCCGTCGCCCGGAAAGCATTTCGTACAGCATCGCGCCGAAGCTGAACAAGTCCGAGCGATGGTCCGCCGGCTTTCCCCGCACCTGCTCTGGCGACATGTATCCCACTGTCCCCAGTACCACGCCAGCTTCGGTTTGGTGCGATATAGTTTCGGCGCCCTCGTGTTCAGGCTGCGCGAGTTTCGCCAACCCGAAGTCCAGGATCTTTACCCGTCCGTCCCGGGTGACAAAGATGTTCTCCGGCTTGAGGTCACGGTGCACAATTCCTTTCTCGTGCGCTGCTGCCAGCCCTTGCGCAATTTGCACCGCGTACTCGATGGCTTTGCGCACCGGCAACGCCGCGCCGGAAAGTCGCTTGCGCAGGCTTTCGCCTTCCAGCAGTTCGGAGACGATGAATGGTGCGCCCTCTCGCGTGCCGATGTCGTAGATGGCGAGGATGTTGGGATGATTCAGAGCTGCCACCGCGCGGGCTTCCTGCTCAAAGCGCCGCAGGCGCTCAGTGTCGGCAGCGAACGACACAGGAAGAACTTTGATAGCGACATCGCGTGCCAGTCGCGGGTCACGCGCGCGATACACTTCTCCCATCCCGCCCGCGCCTATAGGCGATTGAATTTCATAGGGACCGAGTTTGGTGCTGGAAGTGAGGGCCATCTTTTCGTGGCATTATAGTACCAAGGAAAAGCGTTGCAGCGGATCCGACGATTGGAATGCAATCACAGCGGATAAGGAGATCGACCTCAATCTTCTCGTCATATTCCTTGATGCAATCGCTTAGCGTCGCCGTCAAACCTACCAGGGGCAGCAGCGCGTCACGTAGCTCGGCGGGACTTGCTTGCTGCTGGCGGCGTGATCATTGGCGAGTCACGGACGAATGCACGAACCTATGCGCATCAAGTTGAATTGCCCGGTTCTCGCCCAAGCGCGCCTACCTGAGCCCTTGCAGCTAAGATCACTCTTTGCGCAGGATGCCATGCCAGTGCCCACAAGGACGCGCGAACCGTTTGTGAGACACAGGCCCATCCGATCCCCGCTCGAAGCCCCAGTGACGACGACTTTTTTCTTGATAGCATTCACAGGAGAATTCTCCGTCAGAAATTGTGGTGGCGCTTGGCGAACACTCGTCTGGAAGTCTTTCTCCCGCTTAGATGTTGCTCGAGGGGCAACGATGCAGCGCCGGGGAAGAGAACACTCAGGCAGGCAGCCAGCCCGCCACCAAATTTGCAGCGTGCCTCATGAACATACTTGATCTCGTTGTCGGCAAACCCATTAAAACCAGTGACGAGCGCGCCGAGCAGATCGGCCCCGCGCAGGGAATCCCAATCTTTGGTCTCGATGCGCTTAGCTCGGCTGCTTATGGCCCGGAAGCGGCCCTCAGCCTTCTGATTCCCCTTGGCCTACTTGGCGTTCGCTATATCGTACCCATCAGCGCTGCGATCATCACGCTACTGGTGATCGTATACTTCTCCTATCGCCAGACCATCGCCGCCTATCCCTCGGGCGGCGGCTCCTATACCGTGGCGCGCTTCAACCTTGGCGCACCTGCCGGCCTGCTCGCTGCTGCTGCGCTCCTCGCCGATTACATTCTCACGGCTGCAGTGGGAATTTCCGCGGGGGTCGGTGCATTGGTCTCGGCCGTTCCGTCCTTGCTGCCGCACATGGTTTCTTTCTGCGTCGGCATTCTTATCGTCATCACCATCCTCAATCTCCGCGGTGTGCGCGAAGCTGGCACTGCTTTCGCGGTTCCCACCTATCTCTTTGTCGGCACTCTTCTCATTACCATCGTCGCGGGCGTTCTCCGTGTTTTCCTCAGCGGAGAGCATCCCACCCCAGCAGTTCCTCCTCCGCCTTTCTCAACCCGAGCAACATAAAAATCGTGCAGGGGCCCAGGACGTGTGCTTGCCGCTATGGCAGCACCTTTGAAAAGATTCTTCAGATCGTTATTGTGGTTTTCACTCAAACCTCGCACCGTCATGCGCTCGCGATTTCGTTGCAGTTTGCCTCTGACGTAGCGGTACTCGCCGCTGTCGTGAGTCTCAACTGCGAAACCACTGTAGGCCCAGAGCTGGCGCTTGGTTCGGAAACGATGTGGTGTCTGCAGCAATGCGACCAGCAAGGCAGCTCGAATCGGACCGATTGAAGGAATCTGGCGAAGTAACTTCACCGCAGGATGCTTCTGGCTCTCCAGCAGTAGGTCGCGTCGCGCTTCCAGACGCACAGGTTGCAACAGATCCAGTTGCTGATAGAGCCGTTGGGCTCGAACCCGAACTCCTGGTTCCGCGATCTTGGCTAACCACTCTGCGCGGTGACGTGGACGCTTGCGCCAGCGCAGGGAATGGCCTAGCTGCGGTACAGAGCTTTGATCCGATTCACCACGCGGGTGACATCTTTGGTGATCGTCAGATAGCTGCGCCCTAGCTCTTTTAAGGTGCGCGCTCCGTGTTCGCCGTGGTGACTGCGTCAATCGCCTGGCCCAACTTCCATCCTGGAGATGGAACGGAGGTCGCCAATCAGGTGGCAGCACCGGCTGAAACGAGAACACCCAACTTGCACCGAGCGACGAGATCGCTCATCGAAGAGTGCGGATGGAAGGGTAAGCGACAGTTGCAGCTCGGCTAGGAAGATGACGAACAAAAACCAAGATAACCTCTTGACACTGACCGGCCTTCTCATGGAAGGCGATTACACTCACAACCGCGTTGTTTAGGGTGATGGCTTTGCACCAGGAATCCGGAAGCCTCACAGAGTGATACTCTGTCCGCCACCTGACGGTTGAACTCATCTCAAAAGCGTTCGCTAGCTTCTGAGAGTCGCCAACCTCTTCAGGATATCAATGGGGGGAGATCATAGTATGAAAAGACCCGAATGTGTCCTGGCTGCACTCCTACTGTGCAGCGGGTTTGCTTTTGCGCAGAGTGAATCGGAGATTCGCGATCGCATTGTGGGTACCTGGAAGCTTGTTTCCGCGGAACTGACAATGAAAGACGGTACAACCCGCCCGTATCCGCAATACGGTGCGAATGGGAAGGGCTTCCTTATGTATGCGCGCGACGGATACATGTGCGCCGATTTGGTAAATCCAGACCGGCCGAAATGGGTGGAGCATACCAATCCGACCACGGAAGAGAGGGCTGCTGCCGGAGGTGGGTCATTCGCTTACTGTGGGCGCTATGAGATTGACGTGAAAGCAAACCGCGTTATCCATTTGCCCGAAGTGGCCACAGATCCGGGCTACGTCGGATCGCGGCAAATCAGGCCGTACAAGTTCGAGGATGGCCGGCTGGTCCTGAGCGACGTGGAAACCGAGAGGCCCGGAGTTCTTCGCTGGAAGATTGTGTGGGAGAAGGTACGTTGAAGATTGTGTGGGAGAAGGTACGGCGCCATCCTTCGGTCTGCGATTATTCTATAAGTACGTGCAGTGCCCTGTCCCGAGACTGGAGCGATCATCGTGAAGTGTGACGACGTGCCTCCTGACCACAACTCAGCAGATCTGCCTGCGAATCTCAGGCAGATCATCGACGCGATTCCAGGGTTCATTCTGCCCTTCGCGCTCTTTTTCACGGCCGCTAGTTTCCCGATCGCCGTCAACTCTCAAGAAAAGGCTGAGCAAAAGAATATGCTGTTGATCGGCCGAGACAGCCTGAATAACCACGGGGATGGGGGCGAGGGAATGGCGATTCAGGAGCGTCCAGATGGCCGCCGCATCCTCTTTATTGCGCACGAGGGAGAAACAACCTGCCTGAGCATTGTTGATGTCACGCATCCTGAAGCACCTGCGCTCCTTAACCAACTGCCATCCCCAGCCCCTGAGGTCACGCGCTGCAATTCGCTTGGCCTTTCGGGAAACTTGTTGGTGGTAGCGAATCAAACCATGAAGGTAGGCCAATCACCGGCAGGGATCTGGATCCTGGATGTGTCGGATCCGGCGCGCCTACAGAAGGCCCGGGGCATGCAGGATCTCGCGCTCTCATTCTTCGATACCTCAGGCCCTAACTCGCGTGGCGTTCACTGGTTGTGGTTTGTCGATGGGGAATTTGCCCATCTGTCGAGCGGCACACGTGACTCCAATCCTGCCAATCCAAAAGACGACCAGTTTTACCTGATTGTGGACCTTCGCGACCCACGCCAGCCGCGTGAAGCTGGTCGCTGGTGGCTTCCCGGGACTCAGAAGACTGACGACTGCCTTCCAGGCTGCCTCCCCAAGCGACATCCCATTGATGACGGTTATCGTGCGCACAATATCGAAGTGTTCCCCGAGCGGCCTGACCGCGCCTACATCGGATACATGGACGGCGGCGAGATCATTCTGGATGTCTCCGGATTGGCCGGCATTCGAGCGGGGCGCGCCCAGACTTTCTCCCCCAAACTGGTGAGTCGTCTTAAATTCTCTCCTCCCTATCCAGCCTGGACTCATACGGTGCAGCCGCTCTTCAACCGCGGTCTAGCGACGGTTTCTGACGAAGCGGTAATGGAAAAGTGCGGAGACGCGCCGAAACTGGTCTGGCTGGTGGATATTCGCGATGAGACGAACCCAGTCATCATCGGCACGGCTCCTCTTCCCGACAATGCAGAGGATTTGTGCAGTCGAGGCGGCCGATTCGGTGCGCATAACCTGCATCCCAACTTCCCCAGTGTCGCGTCCGCTCACTTGAAGAATACGTTTGTGGGAACGTTTTTCAATGGTGGGGTTCGCATTTACCGGTTGGTGGACGCACCGGTTCCGCATGCACCTCCGCAAATCAGAGAGGTCGGTTTCTTTGTGCCGCCAAGTCCGCCTGGAAATCCAACTCACACCATCCAGATCAACCATGCCATCGTCGACGAAAAGGGATTGATTTACGCGACGGACCGGATTAGCGGAGGTCTCTACATCATCAAGTACACTGGGCAGGAACCGCTAGACTAGAAACCTCGGACACTCGCCGCTCCAACGCCTTTTTGTGAGCAATTCCGTCCACGCTATACTCAGTGCGCTACGGCTCGACGTCTGAGGAGCACGCAATGACCAAACAAGCGGGGATGGCGCCTGCCGCAACGCTGTTGGACGTTGCGGCGCTAATCGATCAACAAAAGATCGGACGATTCCAAATCCAGGTGCTTCTGCTTTGTGCTTCGGCAATGTTCGTCGACGGCTTCGATACTCAGGCCATTGGCTATGTGGCCCCAGCCTTGAGTGCGGCGTTAGGTCTGAGACAGGGCGCTCTTGGACTAGTATTTGCGGCTGGCGGGCTGGGCGCTATCCTGGGCGGCCTGGTGCTCGCTCAGTATGCCGATCGGGTTGGCCGCAAACCTATCATCATCGGCTCCATGCTTTTCTTCGCGGTTTGCACCCTGCTGATTTCTCTCGCCAACACAGTGCCACAGTTGATGTGGATGCGCTTCGCCATCGGCCTCGGGCTCGGAGGCGTGGTCCCCAACGCCCTTGCTCTTACCGCTGAGTGCGTGCCCAAGAAATTCCGCGTAACTCTCGTGTTGATGACCTGGCTGGGATTTTCTTTCGGCTCGGCACTTGCTGGCCCTATCACTGCCCATATCCTGGATGCGCACAGTTGGCGCTACGTTTTTGTCTTTGGTGCCATTCTGCCGATTGCTATTGCTCCACTGCTGATCTGGAAACTGCCGGAATCCCTGCATGGCCTAACCCAGCGTGGAGCGGACGGACGCCGAATCGTCGGCACGCTGGCCCGAATGAATCCAAGCCTGATATTTCCTGAGCCTGTGCATTTCATCAACTCAGAGAAAAAAGAGGAAGGGTTTCCAGTGGTGTTGTTGTTTCGCGAAGGCCGCGCCCGCATGACCCTCCTGCTCTGGGTCATGTTCTTTATGAACCTTCTGGCTCTATTCTTCTTGAATAGCTGGTTGCCCACGGTGCTTCACAAAGCCGGACTAGCTCAGCACGCGGCGATTGTCATTGCTGCATTGTTACATTTCGGCGGCATTGCGGGTGGACTCGCAATCGCGCCGCTCTGCGACCGGTTCAACCCTTATCTTGTGCTGGCTTGTGCGTATATCCTGAGCGGGATCTTCATCACGGGGATCGGTATGGCTGGGAACAAAGCGATGTGGGCGATGGCGGCAACATTTTGTGCCGGGTTCTTTACCTTTGGGGCTCAGAATTCGGCAAATGCGATTGCAGCCACTCGTTATCCAACAGCGATGCGCTCCACTGGAATCGGCTGGGCCCTGGGCATTGGACGAACCGGACAGATTATTGGACCGCTGATTGGTGGACTCTTGCTCTCTCTACATTGGAGCACAAGCGGTATGCTTTATGTGATTGCCGTGCCATCCGTAGTCGCAGCAACGGCCGCTTTGCTCTTAAGTGGTACTTCTCGGGCGTCGAGCTTCGCAACCGCGCCGGAGGCCCAGTGATCTCGGAATCTCAGTCCGTTCCAGCCAAAGTACGACTGAAAGCAGCGATGGACGATCGCAGAATCGCCCGAATCTCCGTCCAGGAGCTCGAACGACGCTGGCGCCTCGTGCGCGACCACATGACAGAG
>Ga0307479_10005904_pt1 | contig 11210 bp, 9 predicted proteins | sample atmos_gasesECM4C_FD_203743 | JGI IMG/M metagenome (GOLD analysis project Ga0307479, IMG submission 203743) | Hardwood forest soil microbial communities from Morgan-Monroe State Forest, Indiana, United States - atmos_gasesECM4C_515 | ecosystem: Environmental > Terrestrial > Soil > Temperate... | reverse complement strand
GGTCCTGCATCCGCTAGTGTGTAACTCGCCTTTTGACGGGACAACACCGAAAAATTCTCTGCACCCAACCCACTGATTACGTCAGTGTCCCCCGACTGGAAGCGCAGGACTTGCGCGTCAGCGCTGGGCACGAACAAAAAGACAAGCTCGTCCAGATAGGGCAGGCGAGACCCTTTCGTATCCGTTTTCCAATAGTAAGGATTGCGTTCAAGAACTAATCGCTGCCCCGGCACGTATTCCTTCAGGCGAAATGGCCCGAGCCCGGCCCACTGAATCGCTGGCGTAGATAGTGTCCCGATCTGCTCGAATTTTCCTTCCTGGTACTGTTTCTCGAGCAAGTGCCGCGGCAAAATGGCCAAGCCGTCGAATACTCTCTCTCCCACGCCATAGGGCTTGGCGAATTCAAAAACCAGCGTTCGCGCATCCAGCTTGCGGACGGTAATGGGCTTGCCCCCTACAATCAAAAGGTCGCGCTGAGGCGAGTGCACGTTTTCATCGAGGTACACACGAAACGTAAACACAACGTCATCCGCGTCTAAGGGCTGTCCGTCAGAAAAGCGCAACCCCCGTCGTAGAGTCACTGTATACTGAAGCCCATCCGAAGAAACCTTTACCGACTCTGCCAGCGCAGCCTCCGTAAGTTGCGTCGCGCGGTTGATGTGAACAAGGTCGGCCTGCATCGCTGCGATAACCTCACGCGAAGGGGCATCCACCGAAAGCACAGGGTTCAGTGTTTTGGGCTCCGCTCGCAGGGAAATCACAAGGCGCCCGCCGGGGTGTCCAATCTCGCCGGAAAGCGCCAGCAGATCCTCCTGTGGAACTGGCGATTGGGGAACCGCAATCAGGCTCGGCGCCGCGACACAGGCCATGACGAGAAGCACGCTCACCGAGAGCCAAGGGTGTTTTGAACTTGCTTTGATGTTTCGCATCCTGTGCTCCTTTCACGTCTCACTTCTACTACTTGTGTGGTGTCGCCCATTCTTGCAACGCGCTCGAAAGGCCGAAATAGGTCAGAAAGAACGGCACCATCGCGACAGCGGGCAGGTACATCCACCAATACGAGACCAGCACGCTGTATTGCTGGAGATTGGCCAAGAGGTTGCCCCAACTCGCCAGAGGCTGTGGCACACCGAGTCCCAGGAACGACAGAGTCATTTCAGCCAGTACGTACTGCGGGACGAGAATCGTCGCCTGTGTTAACAACACGCTCGAAGTTTCGGGCAGGATATGCCGTAGTAACAGGTATCCATCGGGAGCGCCGAAGCCGCGCGCTGCGCGAACAAAGTCGCGTTCCTTGACACTCAGCACCACGCCTCGAATGAGCCGTGCTGGACGCGCCCACCCCACCATGCCAATGACAATGACGAGTAGAAGAAACGCCTCCAGCGGACTAACGGCAAGAGGCAGGAACGCGCGCAAACCAAGCAACAGGTAGAGCCACGGCAATGCGAGAAAAAGTTCTGAGAGGCGCATCAGAACTTCGTCTCTCCAGCCCCCGTAATAACCCGCCGCGGCACCGATGCCCAAACCGAAAAACAGTGTGATTCCTGCCCCGAGCAAACCAGCCAACAGAGAAACTTGTCCGCCATAGAGAGTTCTGGAAAGTTGATCACGGCCAAAGCCATCAGTGCCCACTAAAAAGACGCGCTCGCCGCTGGTTGCGAACAGGTGCAAGCGGCACGGTACCAAACCCAACAATCTGTAGGCGGAACGATCGGCAAAAAAAATCAGCGGCGTAGCGCGCGCAATGTCTTCGTCATACTGGTCGACGGATCCTTCGCGCACGCGAAAGGGGTAGAAGAATGGACGCAAGTGAAAATGTCCTTGCATGTCCGTGAGATGCAGTTTCATCGGCGGCGCATAGGGGTGCTCGCGATCCTGCTCCAGCGGATCGTACGGTGCAAAAAAGCCGGCGCAGGCAATTACTCCATGAAGGACACCAAGCACGATGAGCCATTTGGCAAGTTGGCGCGGTTCGTTCATTTTGCGACCAGGTCGGCGTGGATCCTGGGATCGGTCCAATAAAGAAGCAGGTCCGCAATAAGGTTCCCGATTACTAGGAAAAGTGTGGACAGCAGAACGCCACCGATTACGAGATACAAGTCACGCGAGAGGATTGCTTCCACGAGAAGCGGACCGAGACCCGGCCATCCCATTACGACCTCGACGAGCAATGAGCCACTTAACAAAGCCCCAATGCTGAAGCCAAACAAAGAAATCAGCGGATTAGCGGCTGCGGGTAACGCGTATCGATAGAGAAGCCTGTGACGCGGGATGCCGTGCCCCCGAGCCGCTAACATAAACGGTGCATCTAGCACGTCAGCGATGGCCGCTCGCACATGCCTGACAAGCAGCGGCAAAGCCGTTAGAACTAGCGCGAGAACCGGTAACGTCATGTGTAGTACAAGGTCTTGCAGCTTATGCACAAGCGAGAGACTGCTAAAGTCAACAGAGACCATCTCCCCTGTTGGGAACCATCCGCTCCGTGCTGCGAATAAAAGCAAGCCAAGAGCCAGCGAAAGTTCGGGGATCACAAGCAGCGCCGCCATCGTCCAGGAGATCAAGGAATCCGGGAAGCGTCCGAGGTACTCTGCACTTCGGACTCCGATGGGCAGGGCGAGACCCCAGGTCAACAAAGTAGCCACTAGCGTCAGAAAAAATGTGTTCCGGGCACGCACCCAGAGGAGCGGCCTAACGGGACTGTTATAGGAAAAGGAGTAACCGAGATCCCCCTGGATAACGGAATCGATCCATCTCAGGTAACGCAAGGGGAGTGGCCGATCGAGCTGATATCGCGCGCGCAGAGCTGAGATCGTCTCGGGGGCTATTTGGGTATTCAAACGCATCTCGTCGAAGTAATCACCAGGCGCGAGTGAGGCAAAGAGGAACGTAAGGATGGACGCTCCAAATATGAGGAAGGCTGCGTGCGCCACTCGACGTAACATGAAACGCATTAGCTAAGCTCCCAGCATCCGCGAAGTTATGATCGATTGCGGGGTCGCTGCCACCAGACGGCGTGTGGCTTCGTGTTCTGGAGAATCCAGGAGCTTCTGTGGGTCACCCCGTTCGACGATCCGGCCGCGATTCATAACCGCGATTTCATCGGCAATGTGGGCGGCCATTGCCAGATCATGGGTGATAAAGAGGTATGTTAGTGCGAACGACGATTGCAACTCTAGCAGCAGATTGGTGATCCGCGCCTGCGCGGAGCAATCGAGGGCCGACAACGCTTCATCCAGAATCAAAATTTTCGGCTCAAGCGACAACGCACGCGCTATAGCCAACCTTTGCTTTTGTCCACCGCTGAACTCGCCCACTCTGCGGCTGGCCATCTCCGCTGAGAGGCCTACGCGCTCCAGCAACGCGAACCCCTGTTCGCGCGTTTGGCGCCCCTTCCAGCGCTGCAGAACGAGTGGCTCCGTCACTATTTCGAACGCGGTGAACCGCGGATTCAGCGAACTCGCGGGGTCTTGAAAAATGAGTTGAATTTGTGGACGAACGGCGCGCATTTGGTTCTCGGCCAGCGTTGCAATATCGCGTCCTCCAAACCAGATTTTTCCTGAACTCGGCCGCTCGAGACACGCGAGGCACAGTGCAAGCGTGCTCTTCCCCGAGCCTGATTCGCCAACCAGCGCAAGCGTACTTCGCGGGGCAATGGAGAGCGAGACTCCGTTGAGCGCGTGGACGATGTGTCCAGAGCTCAGGATCCGTCTCTGCCGGTAATATTTGCTAACAGATTCGACCCGGATAAGCGGTTGCATAAATTCGGACGACACAACGGCTCAGCGGCCAAACTTGAAACACGAAACCACGTGTTCGTTGGCTGGCGATACCGCCACCGGCTCGCGCGTTCTGCAATACTCGAAGCGATCTTCGCACCTTGGCTCGAATCGGCAGCCCAGGGATAGCAAATCGAGGTTGGGTGCATCTCCTGAGATTACGGGCAGCTTTGTTTTCCGGCTGGCTGCGGTGGCCCCAAAAGAGGGTGGTAAACACCCCAATAAGGCTCGCGTGTAGGGGTGGAGAGAATGGAAAAGTACATTCTCAGCAGGGCCAAATTCTGCGACCCTGCCCGCGTAAAGGACGAGAACCCGATCAGCCAAGCCCGCCAGCAGCGAGGGATTATGCGTAATGAAAATGATGGCTACGCCGAATCTTCGCCTAACGTTTTCAAACACCGAAAGAATCTCTCGTTGCGTTGCTGGGTCGAGCGATGCGGTGGGCTCATCCGCAATCAATAGGGGAGGACCACAGGCGATAGCCTGTGCGATGAGGACTCGCTGGCGCTGTCCCCCACTCAATTGATGGGGATAGGAGGATGAAATCCTGTCGGTTTCTGTGGGAAACAGAGCTGCGAGAACCTGTTGCAACTTTTCACGCCTTGCTTTCCTACTCAGGTGGTCGTGGGCGGCCAGAACCTCGTCGACCTGATCGCTGACGCGCATCGTCGGATGGAGCGCCACGGAAGGCTCTTGATTAATGAGCGCGATGCGTCTGCCACGAAGGCTCTCAAGTTCTCGAGGTTCCGCCTGAAGAACGTCCTGGCCCCGGAATGTGATGCTGCCATGTTGGATTTTTCCGTTCGATGGAAGAAGACGTAGAAGTGAGGCGGCAAGAGTAGTCTTCCCTGATCCTGATTCTCCGAGCACGCCCAGAATTTCGCCGGACCTGACGTCAAAACTGACGTCCACGATTACGGAAGAGGGCACACTTGCACGCGATAAATACGCGACGTGAAGATTCCGCACTTCCAGAACGGGCTCAAAATTCCCTGCCCCCATCGGAAAGTGTCTCGATAAAGCCATTCAATCCCGCTTCAGGCTAGCTCGCAAGTGGGAGGGCGTAACTGCCCGGCTTTCTTCGGGAAGGAAACGATTGATGGCTGTAATCAGTTGCTTGCCGACTTCGGATTTCTGAATGAAAGTGCCGTCGCCAAATAGACGAGCCAGAAGATTGGCCTCCTGCGGCGTGTAGTAGCTGCTGATAAGGATGACCTTTGTCGCAGGCGCAACGCGGCTTATCTCGTAAGCTGCTTCTATGCCATTCATTTCTGGCATGACGATATCCAGCACGGCTACTTGCGGTTTTTCTTTTCGGACGCGCTCGAGCGCCAACTTGCCGTTTTCGGCTTCGTAGATGTGCCAATGGCGATGTTCGCCTAGGAGCGACCGCAATGTGCTCCGAACAAGCGGTTGGTCATCGACTACAAGGATTTTCGCCGGTATTGGCATAGGATGCGGCTGCGCTTCTTGTCTTAGTCATTCTTTCGGCCTGTTGATTAATGTTCGGTAGGACGATATCGGGCTCGAGCTTCCGAACTTTTGTAGCAGCTTCTTTGCCACATCGGGCCTCACCGCAGATTTCGAAAGAGTGCCACGTTTTTTGGGTGACAGAATTGTCGTCGGCGATAAGTATTTTGGCTGGCATTCTGCGCTTCGACGAGCTGCCAGCTACCCGGATGGCCGGGGAACCTCCCGGTGCGGACGCTTATATCTTTCTCGTAGATTTTTGTCTGTGCAATAAGGGAAACACCGTAGACAAAATCACCTCAAGCCTTGCAAAAACGGCTCCCGTCACCAACCTGAACGGCGGAAAAAGCTGAGATCGAAGTTCACGACGCCGATCATCTCTACAGAGAGCTTCGTATCGACAATGCTTTAGAGGGTGAGCAAGGCCAAAAGGTGAAATTGAAAGAGCACGCGGACGTGGACGTGTTGAGGCCGACCCCAAAGCGACCGTGACGGAATCTAAGGACCCGGCGGAATCTAAAGACCACAAGCACTAGCTCATACCCGTGGCTTGGCTTGCCGGTCGAGCGGGCCAGTCTCCGATAAGGAAAAGAGGGAGGGGGCGGTCCTGTGCCTAAGCCTCAACGATCTGATTGCGGATAGCGTAGCGGACTAGCTCCGTGACCGAATGACAATTGAGCCTACGCATCAGGTTCGCTCGGTGTGTCTCGGCTGTCTTGAAGGTGATTCCCAGAATGTTTGCGACCTCCTTGCTGCTCTTGCCCTCGGCCAAAAGCTGCAAGACCTCTCTTTGCCTCCCCGTTATCGGCGAGAATTCTCCTTCACTTGCCTTTGGCACCTCGTCTAAATGTCCGCCCCTCACCTTCTGCGACACCTTCGGCGTAAAGAAGGTTTTGTTCGCCAGCAGCGCCTTCACGGCGGTTATAAAATAACGTCCCGCATCTGCCTTGAGAATATATCCTCGCGCGCCCGCACCCAGGAGTTTGTGAATCAATTGGTCGGACTCATGGATGCTCAGATCAGAACCTTCGTACGCGGGCTGAGCTTTGCTATCTGCCGGGTTGCTTCCAGCCCATTCAATGAAGGCATAGTAATATCCAGAATTGCCACGTCAGGCTTGAACTCTTCCGCCTTGGCCACAGTCTCCCTTCCGTCACACTAAACCCTGAAGTCGCGGTCCATTTAATACCATCGACATCGGGCCATCTGCTGCGACCCCATCAGCTTTTACCCTATCGACCCTGCAGTCGAAGGCGCAGGTGTTCTGCCTAATTCGGAGCCCACCCCTGAATAGGAGTGTTACGCTCTGTTGCGCCAAAACGAATTTGGAGACATCACGACTTCCGCCGCCTCCCTTTCTGTTCGTACATGGCTTGATCCACTTGAGCCATGAGTTCCCCAAGCGAGACGAGACTTCTCGGATCGAAGTGTGCGACACCGAAGCTGAGCGACAGCATATAACGAGTTTCGGTCGCGCGTGACTTCTCGAGATTCTTCCTTAGACGATTGAGGATGATTTCCTGATATTGACGGAAGCCTCCGATGCCAGCACAGCAAATTCATCTCCACCGAGGCGGGCCAGAATATCGGAATTCCGGAAGGTCTGCGCCAAAGCATTTGCGGCACGAACGAGCGCCCGATCTCCCTCTCCGTGCCCGTAGGAATCGTTGATCTGCTTCAGATTGTCGACGTCACAAAAGAAGATTAATGCTTCTTGTGTATTCCGATGGGCCAATCTTAGTTGCTGCGTCGCCGAAGCCCAAAAGCCACGCCGGTTGTAGAGCCCGGTCAGCTCGTCGGTGAGGGCCAGAGAACAGAGTTCCCTCTCCAGTAGGGTTTGGCGAATAGCACAGGAGACCGTCAGTTTGAGCGCGTCGCTCAGTTTCTGACTCTCTGGGGAATCCGGTCTCAACGTATGAGAGATCTCATCCACTTGCTGGAGAACTTGATCAAGCCCATCGTCGCTCGACCGATACGTGAGGCATCGGCTTCTTTTTATGAGATGGTTTGATTGACCAACTGAGTCAGAGCGAATAGCGCCCGCCGGTTTGACCCGAAGAAATTGCATATACCTCAGCAGCTCTTTAAAGATGCTGCAGCTCTCGCCATTCAAGGATACGAGTGCCTCAACAAGGCAGAATGCCTATGTCTTCGCAACACCACTCGCTCAAATCGAAAATGCCGACGCGACCCGCCGATGCCGGGGTTTTGCGCCTTCTGAGTGGACGAGCGCAGCGTCAGCAAGTTCGAGCCATCGAGTCACCACTACCAATACGGCGTCGGTAATAGTGGGAGGAGGTGTCGGCCACCGTTGGAATAGCGTCACCGGCCTCTCACTCAACCGCCTCTTGCCGCAGCGGACCTGAACCGCGACGGCAAAATCGCCGTACATCCGGGATCGCCAATCTCCGATTTCGGTTACATTTCAGATGTCTCGACGACCATCGCTACGGTTACATTCTGAAATGGCTTGATAGGCACTACGCGCTGCCTCTACTCGGGCCTTTGAAATCTGCGTCTGAACTCTGCTCGCATAAGCTTGCATCGTGAGAATTTCGTTCATCTGATTTAATGAAGGCTGCAAACCGCTTGAGACTTTGCGGTTCGTTTGGAGACTCGTGGGCTGCACAGAATTTTCGGCAGGCACAGTTCGTGCGACCAGATTAGGTTTGGCGCGTTTAGGTTTGCAGCTGTAATTGAACCCGTACTTACGGTCCCTATCATCAATTGTCGTCCGGCGCACGCGACCGTGACAGCGAAGCTAACAGGTTTGGCCACCCCGTAAGGGCTATATAGGGTATTCAGTCTGGTGATTCTCAATAGAATCCCGGAATATCACAATTGCCGTTACCCGCCCTTTTGCTGCGAGCGCCGGGACCAAGAGATCTGCCGGGGTATCAGAAAGGGTCGCCCCAGCTACGTCGGCAACCGGAAATAGGCATGCTCTCTTTTTACCGTCCTCAAGATTTGCAAAGGAGAGAGGCTCGTCATGCGCGAAAAAGGAGCAAAGCCAACGGCTAAGATTCATGCTGTTATTTTCGTCCTCCTGCAACTTCTTGCGCTGTACCAGTTATCGTCTGCTCTGGCTTACGGCGCCCCGCAAGAACAGCAACGAAACCCCCTAGGTTCGCTGACCACGGTGGGCGAAGTTCATGTGAATAACGCCGTGGCGCCTTCCGACGCGCCAATTTTCGCCGGCGACGTCCTTCGGAGCGCTGGAACGGGCAGCGCAACGTTTACCTGGAGCGGAAAGGGCTCTCTCCAAATCTATCCCAACACCGAACTTGCCTTCACGGGAGAACCTCAATATGCCGCTGAGCTGAAGTTTGGCAGGGCGGTGATGAACTCTTGGCGCGGAGCGACAGGCTTGAATCTGCGCGCCGGCAACTCCGTGGTGCTGGCGGTAGCCGAGGGCGAACAGTCGGTATCCAGTATTGAGGCGCCTTCCGACGGATCGTTTCTTGTAACCTGCGAAGCAGGCAGCGTAGGCGTGATTCCTCTGCAAGGGGGAGACGGCATTTTTATCCAAGCGGGTCAATCTGTGAGCATTTCGGCGCAAGGCGAATTGTCCGCCATGGGCCCCCAGGCCGCGCCCTCCGCTGGGCCGATTTCCAAAGAGTCCGTGCGCGATGTGCGGCCGTCAAGAAGCTATAGGCGGTGGATTCTTATCGCTCTCGGGACCGCCGGAGCGGGAGCCGTGGCCGGCATCTTGAGCTCGAGGCGCCCCCGGACTCCCTCCAATAGTCCATCGATCTCGCCTACTCCTACATCTTCTTCGGCTTCTTCTAGCACTTCTACTTCGACTTCTTCGAGTTCGCCTTCGCCGTCCAACCCGGCTCCTCCTAACAACAATCCACCTAGTAATCCTACTAATCCCACCAATCCTATTAATCCAGCCCCGCCCCTGCCGCTTCCCCTGCCATTGCCGCTGCCTCTGCCATTGCCGTTGCCTCCTCTAACAATTCATCTCGCGGTTCGTTTCTGAGGGGAAGGGATTACGCGCCGGTCACTCCTGGCGAAGCCTACTTTTTAGAGACACGGTGAACTTTGTCCGACGAATCGAAATGGCAAGCAGACCGCCACCTCGTTGTCGAAAGCGGCGAGTCCGACGACCTTCGCCAGCCCCTTCAAGCCGGTGCTGTATGCTCCCGACGAGGAGACGATGACGGGAACGTCCTTAGGGTCAGGCGAAAGTAGATTAGGCCCGGACGGATCGGCGTATCGGTGAATCAAATGAACAGGGTCAGGGTGCAATTTGTTGGCACGGTGGAAGGGCGACTGACAAGACCGAAATTAACTTCGGCGATGCCGAAGTAGCAAGGTCGCAATTATGCCATCCTCTGCGAAGTCAGTTTCGACGGACTCTCCAGTCGAGAGAAGATCCTACGGGCGCCGTAGGATCGACGCTGTCACATATTTAGATTTGGGTGCGGACAATGGCGCTATCCTCGTCAATTTGAGTGAAGGGGGTGTCGGTTTTCAAAGTGTGGCGCCCCTTGAGTTGGGCCAGACAGTGATTTTGAAATTCAAGTTGCCCGGGGGAAAAAAGCATCTGGAGAGTCGCGCCGAAGTGGCCTGGTCGAACGAGTCCGGGAAGAGGGGCGGATTGCGATTTGTCGAATTAAGTGCGGATGCGCGAGCCCAGATTCGTGCTGGGACAGACGACGAATTGGCAGCTGAAGCCGCGCCCGAAATTCATCGGGCCGAGACAAGCGGCGATTCCATACCCGCGGAAAAAAGAAACTCGCCGGAAGGCTCTCAACCGAGTCCAATGGGGGAAATCAGAGGACCGAGATCAACACCCCGTGCTAATACTCCGCCCGAAGCTCCCACCCGCGTCGCGAGCGCCAGGGCTGCGCTTCCTGTCCGCTCAGAAATACACAACGCGGCCCCAGCTGTCGACGCTGCACCTTGGATTTGGCGAGAGCCATACTTTGCTGCCCTTCGGGAGCAGAACCCGTTTAGCTTGCGTGAGCGCCTGTTGACAGCCGAGAAAGCAATCCTCTTCCGCATGGAAGTCCTTCACGGTGCGCCAGACGACCTGCCCGAACTCCAGGCGCTGCGCGAGGCACTCGACTCCTTGTACAGTCGCCAGCCGAAGAAGAGCTTTGGACCACCGAGGATAGTGGAAGAGCAGGGAGAGTACGAATGGGGACAGCGAAATTGGACGACGCTTGGCGCTGTCGTCGCTCTCGCAGTGATTGTTTCATTGGCTACTGGCTGGATTCTAGGGAGCAAGAACTCCGGGAATGAGACTCAGAGTATCGGAACGGCCACGGAGCCAAAGGAACGCATCACCAACTCGAATAACGAGTTTGCAAGTGTCCGCGATGTCCATATTCCGGATACACCGCCTCAAGAATTGCACACACCGCCCAAAGACAATGGAGCAAGCACCCCGCTCACGAACACGCCTGGCCACCCCAGCGATGACGATCCCCCCAACGACGCTAAGGATCTGCCGGCGCAACAAGAGGATGGCGAAGGCTTCATTGACACTTCGAGTGGCAAGGATCAGGGCACCCCTTCCGTCAAGGGACAGATACGAGACACCGCCAGCCGTTCTCTCCCGAGTACAACTGAGGGTCGGCCTAGCTGGCCAGCTGGGGAACCGCCCTCTCGACCCTTCCAAAGCCTGCCTGCTGAGCCTAAACGCGGCGGCACTATTTCCCACGAGTCTTCGGATCAACCGAAGGAAGCACCGGAGGTTCGGGCCGAACCTCAAGCCGGTCCTCTGCCATCAATAGGGAATCAGGCAAAAACGACGGACGTGCAAGGGATACCGCCAGCAGCACAAGAGCCGATTTCACAAGGTTCTGTGACCATCAGCTTCAGTACCTATCCTTCATTGCGGATACCACCCCAACTTAGATCTCAGGCCGTGAGAGCAGAACTGAAAATCGGACAAGTTGTCTCTCGGATTGATCCAATCTACCCAGAAGACGCAGAGCGGCAACGCAT
>Ga0307479_10005903_pt1 | contig 11211 bp, 9 predicted proteins | sample atmos_gasesECM4C_FD_203743 | JGI IMG/M metagenome (GOLD analysis project Ga0307479, IMG submission 203743) | Hardwood forest soil microbial communities from Morgan-Monroe State Forest, Indiana, United States - atmos_gasesECM4C_515 | ecosystem: Environmental > Terrestrial > Soil > Temperate... | reverse complement strand
CCGACCTGGCGGCGGTCGGCCTCGGCGTCTCCGCCGGTCTGCGGGGCCTGCTGCGGCGCCGGCCCGGCGCCTTCGCCGCCGCCGGCCTCGCGCTCGCCCTCCTCGGCGCCCCGCTGCTCGCCGGCTTCCGCGCCGCGGACCGCAAGCGCGCCCTGGCCACCGAGTGGACCGCCCACTCTTCCTCCGCGCACCTGTTCGCGGGCGGCTGGGGCTGGCTCGACGCGCATGGCGGCAACGGCGCGGTCGCCGTGGTCGGCTCCCCCGCCACCTACTTCGTCTATCCGGCCATGGGACCCTTCCTGCAACGCCGGGCCCTGTACGTCAACGTCAACCGCGCCAACTATCCCCTGGCCGTCCGCTATCCCGGCTGCAATCCACGCGTCGACCCTTCGCCGCCGGCCTGGCTCGACAACGTCGCCGCGGCACACGTGCGCTGGCTGCTGCTCAACCGCTATCCCGAGTACGGCTTCCCGCCCGAGGCCGCCTGGGCGAGGGCCCACCCCGAGCGCTTCGCCCGGCGCTACGAGGACCGTACCAGCCTGATCTTCGAGGTGCTGCCGGCGCCCGCCGCGCCGGCGAACGGCCGCTGAGCCGGCTCGGGGCGCCGAGCGGCCTGCCTGGCGGCCCATCTCCGAGGCGTCTGCTTGCCGGTCGGCGACCCTTGACATTGGCGCCGCGCTTAGGTCTGCTTAGAGCACGAACCGGTATCGTGCTCGGCCGGCGGCCGCGCCGGCGCCCAAGACCCGGGAGGCCGGGCCGTAGCGAGGAGCTTCGATTCACTTGCACCAGAAACCGAGCCGGCGGGCGCAGCGCCAAGGCGCCGGGCACGGCTCAGGGGAACGAGCCATGAAAACCACGACGATCGCCACGCTGCTCCTGGTTGTTGCGCTCCTCACGGCCGGCACCGCCCGCGCCCAGTCCTCCGACTGCCCCTGCCCGTGCCCGCCGGGCGCCGACGAGGACCAGGGCGGCGATCCGGGCCAGGCCAGCATCGGTTACTTCCACGAGCAGCTCTCGCCGTACGGGAGGTGGGTGGTGCGCGACGGCTACGGCGAGGTCTGGGTGCCGCACGTGGCGGCGGGCTGGCGCCCCTACACCACCGGGCACTGGGTCTACACCGACCAGGGATGGGCCTGGGTCGCGGACGAGTCCTGGGGCTGGGCCCCCTTCCACTACGGCCGCTGGTTCTACGAGGCGGGGTTCGGCTGGGGCTGGGTGCCGGGAACGGTCTGGGCGCCGGCGTGGGTCGCGTGGCGGCACGGCGGCGGTTACGTCGGCTGGGCCGCTCTGCCTCCCGCCGTCGGCTTCTCGGTCGGCGTCGGGGTGACCTTCGGCGGCGTCAATCTCGACGTGGCGATCGCTCCCTCCTACTACTGTTTCGTGGGCGAGGGAGCCATCCTGACGCCGCGCCTCTCGACGGTCATCGTCGCGCCGACGCGGAACGTCACCATCATCAGGAACACCACCAACGTCACCAACTACACGGTGGTCAACAACCGGGTGGTCAACAACGGCGTCAGCGTGCAGCAGATCGAGAAGGTTACCGGCCAGCCCGTACAGCGCGTCAGCACGGCGCGGCAGGTCGGCCTCTACCAGCCGCCGGTGCTCGCCAAGGCGGCGCGGGTCACCAAGGTCGAGAGCTTCACCAACCGTCCGGCGACGCCGGGCTCGCTGGGCGGCCAGACGGCAGCAACGTCCGCCATGACCGGCCGCCGCACCACCGGCACCACCGGCGCCACCACGGGCGCCTACGGCACCACCGGGGTGCAGATGAAGTCCACGGGGACCGGCCGCCGCGCCACCGGCGCCACCGGCGCCACCACCGGCACCTATGAGACCACTGGCACCAGCGGGGGGCATAAGCGGTCCGCGAGGACCGGCCGCCACACCACCGGCACGACGGGGACCACCACGGGTACCTATGGCGCGGCGGAAACCACGGGCACGAGACACACCACCGGCACTACCGGCGTGCAGGAGAAGTCCACGAGGACCGGGCACCGCACCACGGGCACCACGGGCACCACCGGCACCTACGGCACGACCGGCGGCGGCTACGGCCAGACGGGCGGCCGGGGCCGGACCAGCTCGGCGGCCACGCCGCATCCGCCGCCGCCCCACCGCAACACCGGCGGCGGGACGCCCCCACCGGGGCAGCACCCGCACAGCCAGGGATCGCCGCCGCCGAAGTCCACCGGCACCGGCAGGGAGAACAGGCCGCCCGTCTAACTCGACGTGGGCACGCCTTCACCAGGAGCAGCGGCAGCGCCTGCCCGGCCGGGCGCCGGCGGCCGGACGCGCATCCTGGTGCTTGGCGGCGGCTTCGGCGGCATCTGGACGGCGCGTCATCTCGAGCGCTGCTTGAGGCGGCGGCCCGAGGTGGAGATCGTCCTCGTCTGCCGCGACAACTTCTTCCTGATGACGCCGCTGCTGTTCGACGCCTTCTCGGGCACCCTCGAGCTGCGGCACTGCTCGCTGCCGGTGCGCGACTTCCTGCGCCGGGCGCGCTTCGTCGAGGCGACCGTGCGGGCGATCGACCTCGAGCGGCGCGTCGTCCAGGCGGCGCCGGCGGAGGGCGCTCCCTACGAGCTGCCTTACGACCAGCTGGTGCTCGCCCTGGGCGCGCGGACCCACCTCGGCCTCATCCCGGGCTCGTCCGCCGCCTTCACCTTCAAGACCCTGGCGGACGCCATGCTGCTGCGCGACCACATGATCGAGCGCTTCGAGCGCGCCGACGTCGAGCTCGACGCCGCGCGCAAGCGGCGGCTGCTCAGCTTCGTGGTGGTGGGCGGCGGCCTGGTGGGGGTGGAGCTGTTCGGCGAGATGACCGCCTTCGCCGACGAGATCGTCCGCTACTACCCGCGGGTGGCGCGCGGCGAGGTCACCTTCCACCTGCTGCAGGCCACCGACCGCATCCTGCCGGAGGTCGCCGAGCCCTTCGCCCGCTACGCCGCGAAGGTGCTGGGCGCGCGGCAGGGCGCGGTCATCCGCACCGGCGCCCCGGTGCGCGCCATCGAGCCGGGGAAGGTGCACCTCGACGGCGAGACGCTCGAGGCCGACACCATCGTGCTCGCGCCCGGCATCCAGCCCAACCCGCTGACTGCCGAGCTGCCGCTGGCCCGGGACCGCCACGGCCACCTGCAGGTGGACGCGGCGATGCGCTGCCAGGAGCGGCCCGAGGTCTGGGCGCTGGGGGACTGCGCGCGGATCCCCGACCCGGCCGGCCAGCCGTACCCCCACCTCGCGCAGCACGCCATCCGCGAGGCCAGGCAGCTGGCGCGCAACATCGCCGCGGTCCTCGACGGCGGGACGCCGCGCCCTTTCGTCTACAGCACCCTCGGCATCATGGCGTCTCTCGGGCACGCGCGCGGGCGCGGCTCGGTGCTAGGCCTGCCGCTGCGCGGTTTCGTGGCCTGGTGGGCGCGGCGCACCTACTACCTCTTCCAGATGCCCCGCTTCAGCCGGCGCGTGCGCATCGTCGCGGACTGGACGCTCTCCCTGCTCTTCCGCCCCGACATCGTCAAGTTCGACCTGGCCAGCGAGGGGACGCAGATCCAGCGCGACCACGCCTCGGGCGCCCGGCCCGACGCGGGCGGTGCCGCCTAGCCCGCCCGCGGTCCGCCCGCGGCCCCGCTCTTCCCTCGCCTCCCTGTAAATACCAGGTTGTCGGCCCCGCCTCTTCCCTCGCCTCTCCCTGTAAACACCCGCTTGTCAGCGCCGATCCACTCTCCCGCGGCTCGCCGACCCGGAGGACGGCGGCAGACGGCGGCGGCAGCGACTCGCTTTCCCCCGCTTCGCGCACCTATGTCAGTAAGGGAGAACTGTCGCATAGGACGTTACAGGCCGGCCGCGCGTAGGGCGCGGGCCGGCGGCGCGCCGGTTTCCTGAGGCGCGGGGTCCTGCCGCGATCCAAGCAGACGGCAAGGTCGGGAGGGGTTTGCCGTCTTCGCGGCCAGGAGAGGAGCTCCTCGAGCCGGTTCAGGCGGCCTGCCGCGCGCGTTCCATCCTGACGGTCCACCCAACAAAGGAGGAATGCCTATGGAGAGGAAGCAGAGGAAGCGGTCACCGAGGAGGCGCCTGCTGCTGCGCGGGCTCGCGTTCTCATCGCTGCTGGCGGCCCCGGTGCTGCTCGCGGTCACCACCGAGGCGCCGGCAGGCTTCGACAACCTGACCAACGGCTTCGAGGCGCAGGCGAACATGGACGCGGACCGCGCCAAGTTCGACGAGATCGAGCAGATCTCGGACGGCCTGGGCCCGAACTACAACGCCCAGTCCTGCCGCGAGTGCCACCAGAACCCGGTGACCGGCACGATCAGCCAGATTACCGAGCTGCGGGCGGGCTCGACCAACAACGGCGTCTTCACCCCCCACCCCGGTGGCTCCCTGATCTTCTCGCGCGCCATCGACCCCTCGATCCAGGTGCGGGCGCTGGGCACCGACACCACGGCGACCTTCCGCACCAGCCTGAACACCGCGGGCGACGGCTTCGTCGAGGCGCTCCCCGACAGCGCCTTCACCTCCATCCAGTCGCAGCAGGCGGCCTTCGGCCTGCAGGGCACGATCATCAGGGTACCGGTCCTCGAGGCGTCGGGCGTCACGCGCATCGGCCGCTTCGGCTGGAAGAACCAGCACGCCAGCCTGCTCTCCTTCTCGTCGGACGCCTACCTCAACGAGATGGGGATCACCAACCCGCTCAACCCCACCGAGAACACCTCCAACGGCGTCGACGTGAGCTATCTCAACACGCAGAACGGCGTCCCTGCCATCCAGGACCCCGCCACGCCGTCGGATCCCTTCGGCGCCGACGTCGGCTCCTTCACCCGCTTCATGCGGTCGCTCAAGGTGCCGCCGCGCGACACCGTGCTGGCGGCGACGCCGGACGCCCAGGCCGGCGCGCAGATCTTCAGCGCCATCGGCTGCAACATCTGCCACGTCCCCACACTGACCACCGCGCCGGCCGGCACCTCGTTCAACGGCGGCCAGTTCGTGGTCCCCGCGGCGCTGGGCAGCAAGACCTTCCACCCGTACAGCGACTTCATGCTGCACGACGTCGGCACCGGCGACGGCATCGTCCAGAACGGGCCCCAGTCGACGGCGAACCTGATGCGTACCGCGCCGCTGTGGGGCGTGCGCACGCGCAACCGGCTGCTGCACGACGGCGAGAGCATCACGCGCAACGACGCCATCCTCCGCCACGGCAACCAGGCCGAGCTGGTCATCATCAACTACATCTTCCTGAGCACGACCCAGAAGAACCAGCTGATCACCTTCCTCAACTCGCTGTAGACCGCGTCTCGGAGCGGACGGACCTGCCGGGGCGGCCGGGCGACACCGCCGCCCGGCCGGTCCGGCCGTTCCTCGCGAGGTGCGGGATCGCGCGGCGCTTTCCGGTGGCCTGCGCTTCGATCTACCGGCGCCGGCCGTGCCCGGCGCCGGGCGCCCCGCCCTGAGTGGTCACGATGGCCGCTGGATTGGTGGCGGCGAACAGGGTCGGGGCCGCCCCGTTCGCGCTACAGGAGCCGAGAGCTCGCCGCGCCGGCCTCCGGCAGCGCCGCCAGGCACCCGGCCACGAGGTTGCGCTTCGAGAAGTGGAACCCGGTGAGGAAGGTCATGAACCCTTCCCTGCCGAGCAGCAGGCGCGTGATCTCCCGGCGGCTCCGCCCCTGGCCGTGGAGCGCGGCCACCCGCTGGCAGAGGCTCTCGAGGAAGTCGAGCTTGCGGCGCAGCGCCGCCTTGCCGTCGCTCACCACCCCGCGGTGGGCGCAGAACAGGGTCGCGAAGTCGTAGCCGAGGATCCGCCTCAGGCTTGCCATCGCCGACCCCAGGTCTTCGTCCTGCCGCAGCAGGCGCGTCCTGCCGGCGATGTAGAGGTCGCCGCTGAACAGCCACCCGCGCTGCCGGTCGAAAAAGCAGGTCATGTCGGCCGAGTGACCCGGAGCCGGGATGGCCTCGAGCGCCCTGCCGCCGTCGAGCGGCACCTCCCGCGGCAACGCCTGCGCCGCGACCGGCTCCGGCCGCCCCCAGAACAGGTGCTGGTACGGCCGCAGCCGCAGGCCGGAGCCCAGCGGTCCGAGCCCGGAGCGCGGCGCAAAGAGGGGCGCGTCGAAGGTGCGCCCGATCGGCGCCAGGTTGCCGCTGTGGTCCTCGTGGTGGTGGGTGACGACCACCTGCCGCACCGCCCGCTCGGCGAGGAACGTCCGCACCGCGCGCCACTGGTTCGGCGGGCCGGTGTCGATGACCGTCGATCCCAGCCGGTAGAGGATGCAGGTGGTGTTGTAGCGCAGCGGGAAGCGTCCGACGCGCATGCCTTCGACTTCGCCGTGCTGCAACCGCTCGGTCATCGGGCCCCTTCGCCGGGCAGGCCGCGCGCCCGTTCATCGCCGATTGTATCCACCCTCGGCGTCCCCGCCTGACCTCGCGGCGCCGCCGCGGCGGCCTTGCCCTCGCCGCGACCGGCGGGCGCGGCGCGGCGTCGCCGGCGGCTTTGACGGCGTTCCAGCGCGTCCGCTAGAGTGGCCCCCTACCGCCAGAGGCGAGATCGTCACCCATGGGCCGGCCCGCGCTCTCCGTCGTGGTGCTCTGCTATCGCTCCGGCGACGCCGCGCGCGGCTTCGCGGAGCAGGTCAAGCAGGCCCTGCTCGCGGCGGGCATCGCGGACTACCAGCTGGTCCTCGTCGGCAACTACGTCGAGGGAGCGGACGACGCGACGCCGGCCGTGGTGCGGTCGCTCGCCGCCGCCGACCCGCGCATCGTGTGCTCGACGCTTCCCAAGCGCGGCATGATGGGCTGGGACATGCGCACCGGCCTGGCGCTCGCCACGGGCGAGGTGATCGGCGTCATCGACGGCGACGGGCAGGTGCTGGCCGGCGACCTCGCGCGGCTGTATCGCCTCCTGGTCGAGGGCGGGTTCGATCTCGTCAAGACCCGCCGCGTGCGGCGGGCGGACGGCGCCCTGCGGCGGGTGCTGTCGGCGGGCTACAACCTGCTGTTCCGCGCCCTCTTTCCCGGGCTCGACGCGCACGACGTCAACGCCAAGCCGAAGCTGTTCCGGCGCCAGGCGTATGAGCGCCTCCGCCTCGCCGCGGACGGCTGGTTCATCGACGCCGAGATGATGATCCAGGCGCGCCGCCTGCGCTTCCGCATCGCCGAGCTGCCGACCGAGTTCCTCGGGCTGGGCGGCCGGCGGTCCTTCGTCAGCCCGAGCGCGGTGGGCGAGTTCGTCCGCGAGCTCGCGGTCTACCGCTGGCGCGAGCGCCGCGCCGCGAAGCCAGGCGACGGCGGCTCGCGGTCAGGGGCGTAGCCACTTCCGGAACCAGGCGAGATTGCGCCGCATGATCTCCTGCTCGAGGACGGGCTCGTAGATGACGTGTCCGCCGCGGGGATAGATCTCCATCTCCACGGTCTTCCCCTGCTCCTTCAAGGCCTTGTAGAACTTGGTCGCCTGCATCAGCGGCACGCGGCGGTCGTTCTCGCCGTGCTGGATGAGCAGCGGCGTCGAGACCCTGGAGACGAAGGTGATGGGCGAATGACCGGCGTAGGACTCCGCCGCCTCCCAGGGCAGGCCGAAGTACTCCCGGGTCACGTCGCCGCCGTCCGAGAGGAAGTAGAGGTCGGCGATGTCGCTGATGCTGCACATCGCCGAGGCGGCCTTGAAGCGAGCGGTCTGGGTGACGATCCAGTCGGTCAGGTAGCCGCCATAGGAGGCGCCCATCACGCCCAGCCGGTCGGGATCGGCCACTCCCTCCCGCACCAGGCGATCGACGCCGGCCATGACGTCGCGGTAGTCGCCCTCGCCCCAGGCGTTCTTGATCATGCGGAAGCCGGCCTCGCCGTACCCCGAGCCGCCGCGCGGCATGGGCAGCAGGACGGCCATGCCGGCGCTGGCCATGGCCTGCACGGGGTAGGGCTCCACCTGGCCGACGGAGTGCATGAACTGGGGGAAGACCCCGTAGGTGAAGCCGCCGATCGGTCCGCCGTGCACGTAGACCACGAGCGGCAGGCGGCGCCGCGGCGCATCGCCCGGCGGCACGAGCAGCAGCCCCCAGATCTCCATGCCGTCGAAGGAGGTCCAGTGGACGGGCGCGAGCGGCCCCAGCGCCAGGCCGGCGAGCTCCGGGTTCACCTCGGTCAGGCGGCGGGGCGCGCCCTGGCCGGGACCGCCGTCGAGATCGAGGACGAAGACCTCGCCCATGCCGAGCGCCGCCACCGAGCGGAAGGCGAGCCGCCGGCCGTCGCGGCTGAGCGAGGGCGTGAAGTGGACGAACGGGCCGGGGTCGAGCTCGGCGCGGCGCCCGTCCAGCCAGAGCCGCAGCAGCGGCTGCTCGAACATGCGCGCGCCCCGCTGCTCCGGGCTGGCGTCGGGCACGGCCAGCAGCGAGCCGCCGTCCGGCGCCCAGGTGAACTCGGCCACCCAGGTGTCGGGAGTGAGCTCCCGGATGTGCGCCGCGTCGCCGCCCGCGGCCGGCGCCAGGTGCAGCCCCCGGGTCGAGACCATCTCGGGGCGCCCTGCCGTCGAGATGAAGGCGATCCAGCGGCCGTCCGGGGAGTACTGGGGCGAGGTGTTCATGCCGTCGCGGTCGACCAGCACGCGCGGCTCGCCGCCGGCTGAGGGGAGCGCGTAGATGCGCGTGTGGAACTGGCCCGTGAAGCCGGGCCGCAACGACGCGGCGTAGGCGATGGTGGCGCCGTCGGGCGACCAGTCGAGGGCGGCCACGAAGTGGTCCCGCGGGCTCAGCGCACGGGCGGCGGCGCCCCCGTCGACGTCCTGCACCCAGACGCGCGCCGGGCGGTCCTGGCGGTCCACCTCGACGACGAACGACTTGTCGCGCCGCCGCCGCTCCTCCTCGGGCGCCGGCGCGTCCGGCGCCAGGAAGGCGAGCCACCGGCCATCGGGCGCCCAGGCGTACTCCGAGACGCCCTGCGGGCTGGCGGTGAGGGCGCGGGGCTCGCCGCCCCGCAGGTCGAGGGCGAAGACCTGGGGCAGGTCGCCGGCGAAGGCCAGGAAGGAAAGCCGGGTGCCGTCGGGCGACCAGCGCAGGTGCGGCGCCGGGCGCGGCTTGTTGAACAGGCGCGTGCCCCAGGTGAGGCGCACCGGCCCGCCGCCGGCGGCGGGCACCAGGTAGAGCACCGCCTCGTGCTCGTCTTTCTCCAGCGAGGGCTGCGAGACGACGTAGGCCACCCGGCTGCCGTCGGGCGAGATGCGCACGTCCGAGATGGAACGCAGCGCCATCAGGTCGGCCACGGTGACCGGACGCGGCGCGGCGCCCGCGGGCGCCGGCGCGACCAGGGCGGCAAGGAGGGCGAGAGACGCGCGGTTCGACATGCTCAGGGTCGGCCGGAACCCTACTGCGCCGCGGCCCCTGCCGTCAAACCGCGTCTGGCGTCGGCCGGACGGACAGGCCGCGCACCGCCGCTCGGCCCCGGGCTGCGCCGGCCGGCCTGTAACGATCCGCGGCGCGACCGCGCCTCATGAGCATGGCCGGCAGGAAACCACCTGTGCGGCCCGCTGCCCGTGAAGGAGGAACCGAAGATGGCTCGCCGCCCCATATCCGCGAACGAGCTCCTCGTCGATCCCATCTCGCTCGTGCTGAGTCACGACATCTACGTGCGGCTGACCCTGCCCGACCCGCCGCCGCCGGGCGTGCTGAGGAGCATCGGCGAGACCGTCAAATCCCTGAATGACCGAGAGAAGCAGGCCGCGCGCGCCGGCGTCAACAACCTCGCCGCCTACGTCAAGGCCTTCCAGGAAGCCCTGGGCTGATCGGGACTCGCCCGGCAGGTCCGCGCCGCGGCTTCAGCCCGCCGCGACGCGCAGGTGATCGCGGAGACCCCGGCGGCCGGCCTCTGTGAGGCGGAGGGCGCGGCTCGCCGCCGTCCGCTCCAGCCAGCGCAGCTCGAGCAGGCGGTCGAGGAGCGCGGCGCCGAGAGCGCCGGCCAGGTGGCGGCGGCGCTCGCTCCAGTCGAGGCAGGCGCGCGCGAAGCTCCGCCGCGCGCCGCGCGCTCCCTCCACGTCGACCTCGAGGCCGGCGAGCAGCCGGCTGCCGGACGAGGCCAGGCGGTAGTCGCGCCCGGCCAGCACCAGGCAGCGCCGGCTGGTCAGGGCGTCGGCGAGCTGGACCCCCAGGCGCCCCGCCAGGTGGTCGTAGCAGCTGCGGGCGAAGCGCAGCGCCTTCGCCGTCTGGCCTTCCCTGAAGGTCCGGGCCGGGGCCGGCGCGGCCACCGTGGCGAGGGCCTCCAGCAGGGCGCGCCGCGCTCGCCCAGCCGTCGTGTAGGACGGACGTGGACACGTCCCGCTGAACGGTTTCCTACAAAAAGCTCGTCTCCTTGCTGATTTTCGCGGCGACGGCGAGTCCGTACTCTCGCCTCTGGATGACAGGTCGCCGCCGCCGCCGCCCGCGCCGGTGCAAGGAGGTGAGTCATGTATCACGTCAGCAACGGTTACCGGATGCCCAAGGGCACCGAAACCATCCTGGTGGCCGAGGGCGAGGAAAGCCTCCGCACTCTGCTGCGGATCGGTCTCGAGCTCTGCGGCTACACCGTCATCGCAGCCGCCGGCGGCCGCGACGCCCTCCACCTCGCGGGCCAGTACGACCGTCCGATCGATCTGCTGATCAGCGACGTCGTGCTGCCGGAGATGGACGGACCCGCACTCGCGCGGCAGCTCGCGGCGCTGCGCGCCGACCTCAGGGTGTTGCTGCTCTCGAGCTGCTTCGACGAGCTGGACGGCGCCGATCTCGACGTCGCCGTGCTGCGCAAGCCGGTGCGGCCTTCCGCGCTGGTGGCCAGGGTGCGCGAGATCCTCGACTCGGCGCCGGCCAGCCTGGATTCGCAACCGGAGGCGGAGATGTTCCCGTGCTGCTAGTCCCCGTCGTCAGGGCGCGAGGGCGCGGCGGGTCGCCTCGAGGTACCCGGTCCCGAAGCGCTCGTCGGGCTCGAGGTGGGCGCCCTCGGCCCATTCGTTCCAGGCGTTGACGAAGACCAGCCGGTGCTCGGGATGTCCGAGCCGCGCCGCGGTGACCAGCGCGCGCAGCCACTCCTCGTAGGCCGCGGGCGAGGCGCCGTGGAAGATGGTGGCGCGCCGCCCGAGCCGCGGGGTGTTGTCCCAGCCGGCCATGGCCGTGCGGTAGAGGCGGAAGGGCGGCGGCGGCAGCGCGAGCCGGCGGCCGACCACCGCCCGGTAGTCGACGATCTCGCCGCCGAACCCCCTCGCCA